>Ga0194055_10002716_pt1 | contig 13932 bp, 6 predicted proteins | sample SepL449m_MetaG_FD_155482 | JGI IMG/M metagenome (GOLD analysis project Ga0194055, IMG submission 155482) | Anoxic zone freshwater microbial communities from boreal shield lake in IISD Experimental Lakes Area, Ontario, Canada - Sep2016-L442-9m | ecosystem: Environmental > Aquatic > Freshwater >... | reverse complement strand
GCGCATCCACCGCTCGAATCGATTCGAGCGGTGGATGCGCTCGAAGGACTCGGTGATGACGGCCTTCACGCCCAGCAGCGACGTGCCCTTGGCCGCCCAGTCCCGCGACGAGCCGGACCCGTACTCCTTGCCGCCGAGCACCACCAGCGGGATGCCCGCCGCCGCATAGTTCTGCGCCGCGTCGTAGATGAAAGCCTGCGGGCCGCCCGGCTGGGTGAAGTCGCGGGTGTAACCGCCCGACGGGACCTCGCCCAGCCCGGCCAGCACCTGATTGCTCAGCCGGATGTTGGCGAAGGTGCCGCGAATCATCACCTCGTGGTTGCCGCGACGCGACCCCAGCGAGTTGTAGTCGGCCGGCTGCACGCCGTTGGCATCGAGGTACTGGGCGGCAGGAGTGCCCTTCTTGATGCTGCCGGCCGGGGAGATGTGGTCGGTGGTGACCGAATCACCCAGCAGCGCAAGCACTCTGGCGCCCTTGATGTCGTTGACCGGCTGCGGCTCAGCGGGCATGCCGTCGAAGTACGGGGGCTTGCGCACGTAGGTGGACTTCGGATCCCAGGCGAAGGTGTTGCCCGACGGTGTGGGCAGGTTGCGCCAGCGCTCGTCACCCTTGAACACGTCGGCATAGCTGTCGACGAACATCTCCCGGTTGATCGAGGACGCGATGGTGTCCTCGATCTCCTTCTGCGTCGGCCAGATGTCGGAGAGGAAGACTTCGTTGCCTTCGCCGTCCTGGCCCAGCGGGTCGGACTCGAAGTCGAAGTCCATGGTGCCGGCGATGCCATAGGCGATCACCAGCGGCGGTGAGGCCAGGTAGTTCATCTTGACGTCGGGGGAGATGCGGCCCTCGAAGTTGCGGTTGCCCGACAGCACCGCGGTCACCGACAGGTCGTTGTCGTTGATCGCCTTGGAGATCTCCGGCGAGAGCGGGCCGGTGTTGCCGATGCAGGTGGTGCAGCCGTAGCCGCCGAGGTAGTAGCCCATCTTCTCGAGGTACGGCCACAGGCCGGCCTTCTCGTAGTAGTCGGTGACGACCTGCGAACCCGGCGCCATGTTGGTCTTGACCCACGGCTTGGTGGTCAGCCCCTTCTCGACGGCCTTCTTGGCCAGCAGCGCCGCGCCCAGCATGACCGACGGGTTGGAGGTGTTGGTGCAGGAGGTGATGCCGGTGACGACGACGGCGCCGTGGTCGAGGACGAACTCACCGCGATCGGCGGAGCGCACCAGGATCGGCTTCGACGGCCGACCGTGTGAGCCGTTGGCCGCCGACGGCCGCATGTCGACCGCGCCGTTGTCGGCGAAGGACAGCGCGGCCGGATCGCTGGCGGGGAACGATTCCTCGTCGGCCTCGTCGAGCTTGGTGTGCGGCGTCGGGAGGTTCTCGGTGACGTAGTTGTGGATGTCCTTGCGGAAGGCGTTCTTGGCATCGGTCAGTTCGATGCGGTCCTGCGGGCGCTTGGGGCCGGCGATCGAGGGCACCACGGTGGACAGGTCGAGCTCCATGTACTCGGAGAACACCGGCTCGTGGTCGGCGTCGTGCCACATGCCCTGTGCCTTGGCGTAGGCCTCCACCAGTGCGACCTGCTCCTCGCTGCGGCCGGTCAGGCGCAGGTAGTCGACGGTCACCTCGTCGATCGGGAACATCGCTGCGGTGGAACCGAATTCGGGGCTCATGTTGCCCAGAGTGGCCCGGTTGGCCAGCGGCACCTCGGCGACGCCCTTGCCGTAGAACTCCACGAACTTGCCGACGACACCGTGTTTGCGCAGCATGTCGGTGACGGTGAGCACGACGTCGGTGGCGGTCACGCCGGGCTTGATCTCGCCGGTCAGCTTGAAGCCGACGACACGGGGGATGAGCATCGAGACGGGCTGGCCGAGCATGGCCGCCTCGGCCTCGATACCGCCGACGCCCCAGCCCAGCACGCCAAGGCCGTTGACCATGGTGGTGTGGCTGTCGGTGCCCACACAGGTGTCCGGGTAGGCAACGCGGATTCCTTCCCGCCCAGCTTCGCCCGCCCGACCACGCTCCATGACGACCCGCGCCAGGTACTCGATGTTGACCTGGTGCACGATGCCGGTGCCCGGCGGGACGACCTTGAAGTCGTCGAAAGCGCCTTGGCCCCAACGCAAGAATTGATAGCGCTCGCCGTTGCGCTCGTATTCGAGTGCGACGTTACGTTCGAACGCGCCGGCGTTGCCGAAGAAGTCCAGGATCACCGAGTGGTCGATGACCATTTCGGCCGGGGACAGCGGGTTGACCTTCTCCGGATCGCCGCCCAGAGCGGTGACCGCCTCACGCATGGTGGCCAGGTCGACCACACAGGGCACACCGGTGAAGTCCTGCATGATCACCCGCGCCGGGGTGAACTGGATCTCGATGCTCGGCTGGGCAGCGGGATCCCAATTCGCGATGGCGGTGATGTGGTCTTTGGTGATGTTCGCGCCGTCTTCGGTGCGCAGCAGGTTCTCGGCCAGCACCTTCAGGCTGTAGGGAAGTTTCTCGGTGCCGGGCACCGCGTCGAGGCGGTAGATCTCGTAACTGTTGGCGCCCACCGTCAAGGTGTCGCGGGCTCCGAACGAGTTCACAGACGTAGGTGCGCTGCTCACAATCAACTCCCGGTTAGTGATGCCGTCAACGGTTGGCGGGCCAGTCGGATTTTAAAGGTCCTTCAATAATGTTCTTCACCGAGGCGGACCAGTTAGGGCAGGCCGTCTCGCATCCAGTCTTGTCCACCCCGGCGCGTGTTGCCACCCCCGGGCGGCACCCGGAGTACGGTCGGGGCTCGTGACCATCCTGCCCGCACCGACGTTCATTCCGCCGGAGATTTGCACCGCGGTCGGTCTGCCGATGTCCACCCCGCTGGACAGTTGCATCTCTGGCGTGCTCGCCGATGTCGCCAAGGACGGCGTGGCCGCCCCGAAGGACGACGTGGCCGGCCTGCAGAAGGTCGTCGCCTCGGCGCACGATCGCGGCATCGACCTGAAGGTCGTCGTCATGGAGAAGAGCCCGGTCATCGACACCCCGCTGCGCGACGTCGCCAACCGGGTCGAGCAGGCAAACCCGGGCTCGACGGTGCTGGTGATCAGTCCGGGATGGGCGGGTACCTACAGCACGACCTACGACCGTGTGCTCCTGGAGGCGGGTCAGGACGTGGTGAAAACCGCCGACAATCCGGTGCAGGGTGCTCAGAATTTCGTCGATCAGTTGACCACCCCGATTTTCCCGTGGACGACTTTCACATTCATCGTTGTCGCTGCGGTTGCCGCGGCGGCGGCCGCGACGCGATTTCTGCAGCGTTGGGCTAAGCGGTCAGCGCGGCGCGACCCCGCACCACACACCTAGTCATCTGCGCAGATGCCGTTGTCCGGCATTGCAATTCGGTCTCTATTAGGTCACACCTGCGGAAATACAACCGTGTAATTTTTTTGCGCGGTTTCTTGCATGACAACTGTGACGTACGGTGCAACTGTCGCCATTGTTATTGGTGTGGCATATGGGGCAAATGTTGCGAACGGGACTCGTTCGCAGAGCACTGAGGAGTCAGAGTCGGATGAGAGCTTCCCGTCGCGGTCATCTCATGCAGCCGGCGATCAGCGCGGGCCGGATGCTCGTCCCGCTCACGCTGACCGTCGCGATGGGGCTCTCCGTTCCGGGACTGGCGGGCGCCGACACCGAACCCCAGTCGATCTCCGCCCTCGTCGCCGATGTCGCCGAGGCCAACCAGCGCCTCGATGACATCGCGGCCCGTGTGCAGAGCGAACAGGAAAGCGTCAACAAGGCAATCGTCGAAGTCTCCGACGCGCGGGATGCCGCCACCGCAGCGCAGCAGCAGGTCGATGCCAGCAAGAAAGCCGTGAGCGACGCCAACGCCGCGATCGTCGAGGCGCAGAAGCGCTTCGATACCTTCGCCGCGGCGACCTACGTCAACGGCCCGTCGTCGTCGCTGGTGATGGCCCGTACCCCCGAAGACATCATCGCCACCGCAACGGCCGGCCAGACGATCGCCTTGAGCAGCGAGAGCGCCATGGCCGGCCTGCGCCGGACCCGCACCGCCGCGGTCAACTCCGACTCCGCCGCGCGCGAGGCGAAGCTCAAGGCCGACGAGGCGGTCAAGGATGCCCAGGCCAGCCAGGACGCTGCGGTCGCCGCGCTGACCGAGGCCCAGCGGAACTTCAAAGACCAGCAGGCCGAAATCGATCGGCTGGCCGCCCAACGCCAGGAAGCCAAGCGCAAGCTGGCCGAGGCCCAGGCCTGGGCGGCGCCGGCCGCGATCCAGAAGGCGGCCGCCGAGGCCCAGGCCGTTGCTCCAGCTCCCGCGGCAGCGACCGGCGCCGAGCCGGCTGCCGCCGGTGAGCCTGCCGCGGCTGCCGCGGCGCCGCTGGAGCAGGCCGCGGCCGCCGCACCCGGCGACCGGTGGGACGGCGGTGCCAACGCCGCTGTGAAGGTTCCCTTCGGGACCCCGTCCCAATGGGACCTGACGTTGCCCGCGGTACCCAGTGCCTTCGTCTCCGGCGACCCGGTCCAGATCATCAACGCGCTGGTGGGGATGGCCCAGAACACGTTGCAGACCACTCAGCAGCTGGGCAAGAAGTTCCTGCAGAAGCTGGGAATCCTCAAGCCCACCGATACCGGCATCACCAACAACGGCGGCATCCCGCTGGTGTACGGCAACCAGGCCATCGAGTACGTCATCAAGCGGGCGCAGTCCCAGATCGGCGTGCCGTACTCCTGGGGCGGCGGCAACGCGGACGGTCCCAGCCGCGGCATCGACGAGGGTGCCGGCACCGTGGGTCTGGACTGCTCCGGACTGATCCTCTACGCCTTCGCCGGTGCGGGCATCAAACTGCCGCACTACTCGGGTTCGCAGTACAACATGGGCCGCAAGATCCCGTCGTCGCAGATGCGCCGCGGTGACGTGATCTTCTACGGCCCCGACGGCAGCCAGCACGTGGCGCTGTACCTGGGCAACAACCAGATGATCGAGGCGCCCTATACCGGTGCGACCGTCCGGATCGCGCCGGTACGCACCGGCGGCATGACCCCCTTCGTCGTCCGCTACATCGAATGGTGAGGCGAAACATCATGAGCCGCAACGTGTCTCGCTTTAATCAGGCCCTCGCCGCGATGCTCACCGCTATCTCGCTGGCGCTCGGGTTGGCCTCGCCGGCTTCCGCCGAGGGGCCATGGGATCCGACTCTGCCGCAGATCCTCAGCGCCGGCGCGCCCGGCGACCAGGTCGCGGCGGCGCAGGCGTCGCTGGCCTTCACCCAGCAGGCCGCAAAAGCCACCATGGATCTGGGCAAGAAGTTCCTGTCGAGTCTGGGCATCGGTGGCGGCCCGGCGGCCGTGCCGGGTGGGCGGGTCAGCGGACCGCAGGCCATCGAGTACGTGATCCGCCGGGGCGCCTCACAGCAGGGCGTGCCCTACTCGTGGGGCGGCGGCGCGATCAACGGGCCCAGCGAGGGCGTCGACCAGGACGCCGGCAAGATCGGCTACGACTGCTCGGGCTTCACGCGCTACGCCTTCGCCGGCGTGGGCGTTCAGATTCCCAAATACTCCGGCGACCAGTACAACGCCGGGCGGCACATCCCGCCGTCACAGGCCAAGCGCGGCGACCTCATTTTCTACGGCCCCGAGGGGAGCCAGCACGTCACCCTCTATTTGGGCAACGGACAGATGATGGAGGCCTCTTCGGCCGCCGGTCGGGTAACGGTCAGCCCGGTGCGCACCGCGGGGATGACGCCCTACCTGACCCGGATCATCGAGACCTGAGCTGGAACTTGCCGTCCTCCAACCCGAGCTACACCAGCAACATTTGGTGTGCGCTGGGATGTGCGCAGTGGTTAGAGCTCATGGATGATGCGTATCCGCCGGCATTGATCAGTGCTAAGCGGTCGCCGGGTTCGATATGCGGCAGCTCGATATCCTCTGCCCACACGTCCAGGGCCTCGTTCACGTTGCCGGCGATTGTGTATCGGCGTCTTGGCGTCTCGCGCTCGACGCAAACGACGGGCTCGCAAGGTAGACCGTAAAAGGCGGGCTCCATCGCAAGATAGAAACCGCCGTTGGTACCGACAAAAAGCGTGTCCCGCTTCTCTTCGACATGTATCGCGGTCAGAATGAGCAGACCAGAATCTTTAACTATGAAGTCGCCAGGTTCGACTGCGATGCGAACTCCGTAGTCGCCTAGGTTTTCGGCAACCACTTGTGCCCAACGTTTGAGGTCCAACTCCTCATCTGTACGGCGATGAGGGACCCCTAGTCCACCCCCGATATTCAAGACTTCGAGACCCGGAACCTGATCCGCAAACCATCGATAGGCGTTGAGAGTCTCCGCGACGGCTGGGAGTTGGTCGTTGAGGAAGCCACAGCCAGCATGGCAATGGAGCCCAGCAACCCTAAGCCCGTATTTGCGGGCCAGTTGCAATGCGTCCTGAAAATTTTCACGGTATATTCCGAATTTGGTTGTGCGCTCTCCGGCGTAGCTGAGATTATTCTGACCCTGATACGACGCCCCGGCACCCGGATTGATGCGTATTCCGATCCGACGGCCAGGATCAACCCGGCCAATTGTTTCGATCGCGCTCATAGAATCGCAGTTGACGGTGACCTCCGGCAAGGTCGCTAGCACCTGAGCGTCCGCCGTGGACAAAATATGAGACGTGTACACGATCGAATCGCTGCGGAAGCCGCAGCGAAGTGCATGCCGCAATTCGTTTATCGAGCATGCGTCGATTCCACAGCGGCCCGAGATCGCGAGGTGTGTAATGAGCGGTTCGAATCGATTGGCTTTCATTGCAAAGAAGATCATCGGATCGATGGATGAGCTGATCAGTGCTTCGCGCAGCATTTCCACCTTCTCTACGGGCCTGGTTGCGTCATAGAGGAAAACCGGATCACTGAAGGGGCGCGCGCAATCGACTACGTCACGGCCGGCGAAGGTTAGTCGGCTCCTCATGTATTTTAGACCGGCGCGCTCCCACCACATGCGCGGTGCTGCTCCCGGGTGCACGTGAACACTCATCGATGGCCTCGTTCTGGTGTAAATCGGCTGCCGAAGTTTTGCTTCGGTGTTAATATTACGCTGTGCCGACGGAATGGATGGGCTCAGACAACACCGCAACGGTGACCGGCCTGGACAGCACGGTGATCGCTGAGCGCGGCGACGCCAATACCGCCTACCTGCAGGGTGATCGCGGTTCGGTGACCGCCACGGTCGGGGACCGCAACGACCTGCACGTCATCGGCGCCGACGACACCGCGGTCATCCACCACGCCAGCAATGCCACCATCCGCATCGAGGGTGACGCCAACACCGCGACCAACGAGGACTCCAGCCACTCCACCCTGGACGTCACCGGTGATACCAACACCGCCGAGGCCAGCTTCGGGGAATCCAACACCGCGATCATCACCGGTGCCGGCTCCACCGCCAGCACTGGGAAAGGCAGCTTCAACACCGCCACCATCACCGCGAACAACAACGCCACAGATGAGTCCGCCCCGCGCGCAGCGGCTAACAAATTTAGCGCGGTTCTCTTGTACCCTTTCAAAGGGTTAGAGGGAGAGCACAACCTCCCGACGCGCGATAAGTTCGCTAAAGAGGAGGTTGGTGAGGGCCGCGGCCTCGGCGTTCGGTCCCTGACGGCTATTCCTTCTGGCGACCTGGTTGCATGTATTTCAGGAATAGTCACGCACCAGCGCGGTCTACATACGCTACAGATAAACCAGCATGCCCATTTACTTGACTTAGACTTCGTCGGATTTCTGACGCACTCCTGCTCTCCAAATGTCAGAGTCTGTCTCTCGGAATTCAAGGTTTGGGCATTGGCAGATATTGGCGAGGGCGACGTCCTTACGATGGACTACGCATCGACAGAAGATGTGCTGTTTCGACAGTTCGAATGTTGTTGCACTTCCCCGAACTGTCGAGGTTGGATAACTGGTAGGCGTGAGACCCTGAATCTGGCTGGTCAGGATTTCATGCGTCGCCGTGAAAGTCTCCACACGTTATGACCAGTTCGACCCAGGATTATGGCGAATGCGCTCCATCCATCGGCGGATCTTGCTTCGCTTGGACGGCACCGCCTGCTCCTGATCAGAAGAGGTTTGGTATTCTGTGGCACGGCGGGGAGCCGATTCGTTGAGGGGATCGGCGTCATGTGGTACACCACCGTCGGTTACGCAAATCGCGAAATAGCCGAAACCATGAGTCCCCAAGCCGAGAAGCTCTGCTACTACACCCCTTTCGGGGCGGCGTCACTGGCCGCTGCCCTCCCACAACTTGCTCTCGGCGATTTGAATCGTAGGCATTTCGCAACCGGAGGCTCAACCGCGGTGGAGTCACCATTGCGGCTTTGTCACTATTATTTCGGGGTTATCGGGCAACCCGAAAAGGGCCGAATCTTGTCTCGCATGGATGCTTATCATGGGGCAGCGGGGCAGCTTTAGCGCCCGCAGCCTTCCCCGACAAGTACTCGTTCACACGAGCGGATGCACTGGGAGATTAGTTATGACAGAAGGCAACGGTATCGAAGCAGTTGTGCTGTCCCCGTGTGAGAGCCTGGCATTGCGGTTATTTGCCTTCCCTCATGCCGGCGGCACTCACCAAAGTTTCAGCGAATGGCCCACTGGCCTGCCTGACGATGTTGAGCTCGTATCGTACTCACTACCCGACCGCAGTCGCGGACGCACTGGCACGCCATACGCAGAGCGGTCGCAGCTTGTCGGTGATCTCGTAAATGTAGTGGCGAAATATGACGACGGAACGCCATACGTTTTCTTCGGGCACAGTTTTGGGGCACTCGTCGCCTTTGAAGTCTGTCGGCAGCTTGTCTCCGAGGGGCGGCGGCCACCCGAGTTGCTCATGCTATCCGCCCACCGCGCACCCGATCTCGTTCCGAGGCGACTGACACATTCCCTTAACGACGCAGAGTTCCTGGATGCGGTGAGGGAATGGGGACTCATACCCGAGGAGCTGCTCAACGACCCCGAAGTGCTTGGGTTAGTACTTCCACCTCTGTATTCGGATCTTGCCCTTGATGAACAGTACCCATATGAGCGCGAATCTGGTTCTGAACAACTCGATGTTTCTTGCGTTGTTTACGGAGGTAGCGAGGATCGAACTGTCACCGAGCAGGAGCTTCTCGCATGGAGGCGTCATTTCTCGGAGACCGTGGCCTTTCATGTGGAATTTTTCGCCGGTGGTCATTTCTTCACAATCAGCGCACGGGAGGACCTACTAGTCAGCATCCGGGCTCAGCTGGATTTTGTCCGTCAAGCAGTCGGTCCATCGATCGTGACGACGGCGCCTAGTCTTCCGCCATCCGATGAAAGCCTCTGGTCGCGATTCAGCCGCCGATTCTTCGCGACGCCCGACGCTCCCGCTCTGGCAGACGGTGACCGCAGATGGTCATACCGGGCACTTCACCAAGACGCCTTGTCGCTGGGCTACGAGTTGACCAAAAGGGGTGTCGGCCAAGGAGACGTGGTCGGTCTGTTATTACCTCATTCGGCCGATTTTCTTATCAGCCTCCTCACCTGCTTCGGCCTCAACGCACCCGCTTGCTTACTCGAAAAACACTGGCCAGCCCAGTTACTCGGCGAATTCCTTGTTAACGCCAACGTGCGGATCGTGGTGACTACCACCGAGCTGGCCCGACGGCTTCCTCCGGCCTTCCGCGACCAGCGAAGGCTGCTCCTGCTCGACCGAGATTGGGCGAAGACGCCTCACGAGTCTTTATCTTTTACGTTCCCTGAAGCAGACCTTTCCGCTGTCGCCCTCATCTCGATGACCAGCGGTTCATCCGGAGTCCCGAAAGCAGTATTAAACACTCACCGCAGCTGTCTTTACTGCTTCGACGCACGAAACACTCTCTACCCCTACGCGGATAGTTCACGCGATGGACTGAATGTGTTTTTTGCCTGGGAATGTCTGCGCCCGCTCCTTACGGGTAAACCAGTGAGCGTCATACCTGATGACTGCATTATCGATCCTGTCAGGTTAGTAGCCGAGCTGGAACGGGCGCACATTACGCGGATTGTCGTGACACCGTCGCTGTTAGCGAGTGTGCTCGATCATCCGACCATTGGACCGGTGCTTGCGGAACGCCTTGGGCACATGGAGATCATCTTCCTAATGGGCGAGGTCGTTCCAGCTGGCCTGGTGGAAAAGGCGGCAACTCTGCTTCCACCGCATCTGAAGCTCGTTAACGCCTACAGCACGTGGGAAAGTTTGGATGTCTCCTACGCCGAGTTGCTGCCGGAGCAACCCGCTGATGCTAAGAGGTCTCATTTCGCGCCCGCAGGGAAGATTCTGGATGGCACCTCAGCCATTCTGTTAGACGAGAAGGGGCAGTGTGTCCCTTACGGCGGCGTCGGCGAACTGTATGTAGCCGGCCCTGGCGTAGCCGTAGGCTATTTGAATGACACCGAGATGTCGGCGGAACGGTTCGTCGGCTGCCCGTCAGAACTGGCCGAATTCCTTCCGCCGGAAACCCGCTGTTATAGGACCGGTGATCGGGCCAGGTTTCACACGGGGAACGTGCTTGAGATCCTTGGTCGGACCGGCGACGTCATCAAAGTACGGGGTTTCAAAGTATCGCTTCGATCCGTGGAGCGCATCTTCGCGGACGTAGGGGGTATTACGCGGGTACTTATACGCGCCCTCCCTGACCGCCACACGGGGCAACTAAGCCTGATCGCCTACGTCGTCTGTGACGCAGGCGAGCCCTCTGATACCGCTCTGGCGCGCGCGCGGGTCACGGCCAAACACAAATTGCCAGAATATGCGCGGCCACGCCATTACGTCGCCCTCAACCAACTGCCCATTAGCAGGAGCGGTTCGCGCAAGGTCGACCTCGGTGCGCTTCCGCTACCGCTTGACCAAAGGGCCACCACTACCGCGATTAGTACGAATACCCCGATGGAACAGCGTCTGATTGAGGCTTGGTCCAAGGTTCTGGGAATCGCCGTAGTGGACCCGGCTGATAACTTCTTCGAGCTTGGCGGCGACTCGCTTAGCGCCGCCAAACTCGCCGGATTACTCACCGAGCGCTATGGAATGTCTCTTCCAGTGATCGACGTTTTTAGTCACCCCAGATTACGGGATCTCGCCGCGCACGTCACGACGGACCGGAACGAAGGCACCGAAACAGCGCGCCAGACCAGAGAACGGCCGAAACATCGGTCCTCCCCGGCGTCTAAAGTGGCAATAGTCGGAATGTCCGGCAGGTTTCCCGGAGCGCCCGATATCTACTCCTTCTGGCGGAATCTAAGGGCCGGCGTTGATTCTTTGTCACATTTCTCCCGCGAGCGGCTCCTTCGCAAGGGTGTCTCCCCGGATCTGATCGGCGACCCAAAATGGGTTCCCGCAGGCCAAATTATCGGCGATGCCGACAAGTTCGACGCATCGTTTTGGGGCATCGGCCAACGTGAGGCCGTCCTGATGGACCCCCAGCACCGGGTATTCATCGAGGTGGCATGGCAGGCTCTTGAACAGGCAGGATACGCGCGACGAAACAACCCTTACCGACATCGGACCGGGGTATACGCGGCATGTGGAATCGATGGCTACCTGATTCATCATCTTGATGGGGGGGGCCTAAAGAATCCAGCCGATCCAGCTGGGTTGTTCCTGACCGAAATTGGTAACGAAAAGGACTATGTCGCGACGAGGGTCTCATACCTCCTCGATCTGGGCGGTCCAGCCATGACAGTCACCTCTGCGTGTAGCAGCGCACTGGTCGCGGTCGCCCAAGCCGCCCAAGCGATAATTCATGGGCAATGCGATATGGCGATCGCTGGTGCATCTTCGATCAATTTTCCAAATTTTGGCTACCGTTACGAGGACGGATTGGTGGGCAGCGAAGACGGGCGAGTTCGCCCTTTCGACGCCGCGGCCAGCGGAACTTTGTTCGGGGATTCGGTCGGAGCCGTTGTACTGAAGCGGCTCGACGATGCGCTTGCGGACGGCGATCACATCTGGGCGGTTCTCTCAGGCTACGGTGTTTCAAATGACGGGCGGATCAAGGCCGGTTACACTGCACCAAGTGCGCGAGCGCAAGCCCAGTGCGTGTCGGACGCTTTGGCGATGGCCGGCATATGGTCTGGACAAGTTTCCTATGTCGAGTGCCACGCAACGGCGACCCGCATTGGCGACGCCATTGAACTGCATGGATTACTCGATGCGTTCTCACGGCACCGTAACCAGAGCGTCGTAGACTGGCATAGATGCGCTATTGGCAGCGTAAAGGGGAACATCGGCCACGCCAATTGCGCGGCTGGTATTACCGGCCTAATCAAGACGGTCCTTTGTATGCACTATCGAACATTGGTTCCTACGGTGAACTTTCACGCCCTAAACCTACAGTTGGTCGAATTGGTGGATTCAAAAGAATCCCCATTCACCGTTCAGCAGACCTGTGAGGACTGGACAACGACAGATTCGGCGAGCCAGCTACCGCGGCGGGCCGGCGTGTCGAGTTTCGGGATAGGTGGCACGAACGCCCACGTAATCCTCGAAGAAGCTCCGACTCCTTTAGCTATATCCGACGGTTCTCAATACACTTCCCGGTCGTTACATCTGGTGACTTTGTCTGCGCGCAGCGAGTCGGCTCTGCGTCGAAATGCAGAGGCTTTTGCCGAATTCCTGGAACCACTGGATGAGCAGCAACTCGCCGCTGCCGTTCGGTCACTTCACCTATACAGGGAATCGCATGAGTTCCGCGAGAGCAAGGTGGTCATGTCTGATCGGCCTACGCGTAGCGCCGAACTCAGGCAGGTCAGAGGGGCGCCGTATGCCGCGCGCCGACGCGCAGCGGTCGCTTTTTGCTTCCCCGGGCAAGGCTCTCAGACCGCTGGCATGGCGCGTGCGCTCTACCGTGGACGGGCTGATGGAGGTCTTTTTCGCGACTATTTCAACGATGCCTGCGCATCGATGGCTCACCACCTTCCGCTGGATCCCGCACCGCTGATTCTCGGTGCAGACGACGAATCGGTGATGCGCCCACTAATCACACAGTGCGGCCTTTTCGCCGTCGAGTATGCGCTTGCACAAACCCTGATCGAGCTTGGCGTTCGGCCGGTCGCAGTGGCCGGCCATAGCATCGGTGAGTACGCCGCGGCTGTGATCGCCGGCGTCCTGACGTTGCCGGAGGCGGCTCAGCTAGTAGCCACGCGTGCGCTCGCTACCGAGGCGTTGAGCAATGAGCCATCTGGGGAGTGTGGCGGCGGCATGCTAGGCGTAGTGGGCTCACGTGACTCGCTTATCAACTGGTTGGCGGGGCGGGAAGACATCTGGTTGGCAGCTGAAAACGCTCCCGGGCGGTTCGTGTTAGCCGGAACTATGGATGCTCTGCTGACGGCGCAACCCAGGCTTGAGTCGGCCGGATTCGCGTGTCGGCGTGTGCCGGTGTCGCATCCTTTTCACAGCGACCTGGTGAAACCGATAGCGGACAGCCTTTCATCGGCTGCGGATGAATTCGATGTCCGTCTCCCTCGAATTCCTATGGCAAGCAACCTGACTGGGTCCTGGATGGGTGCCGACTACCGGCCTGGCTCATATTGGAGCAAGCATGTTCTCTCGACGGTGCGATGGCGTGAGTGCATCGACCTGTTGTCAGGCTGGGAGCCGGACCTTTTCGTTGAACTAGGTCCCGGGACTGTCTTAACGTCTCTCGCTAAGAAACAATTAGCCCACCAGAACGCGATGCCTATTTCGGCTATGCCTTTTGCAAAGAGCCAAGAGGGGGATGACGAGGTAGGCCTGCTTGAAACCATCGGGACATTGTGGTGCCACGGCGTCCCAGTGGATTTCGCACCTCTGCACAATCGCGATCAGACACCTCCCCGTGTACTGCTGCCTCCGTACAGCTTTGACCGAGCCAGCTACTGGACGGATCCGGACGCCTCGATTTACGTTGCGGACGAAT
>Ga0194055_10002714_pt1 | contig 13939 bp, 14 predicted proteins | sample SepL449m_MetaG_FD_155482 | JGI IMG/M metagenome (GOLD analysis project Ga0194055, IMG submission 155482) | Anoxic zone freshwater microbial communities from boreal shield lake in IISD Experimental Lakes Area, Ontario, Canada - Sep2016-L442-9m | ecosystem: Environmental > Aquatic > Freshwater >... | reverse complement strand
TCGTGGTGGCGGATGTGCGCGATGCCGAGCAGGCCGTCACGGTCATGGAGACGGCCACCTCCGAGTTCGGCCACCTCGACCTCCTGGTGAACAACGCAGGGGGGTCGCCCTCGGCGGACGCAGCGACTGCGTCCCCTCGCTTCATCACGTCCGTGGTGTCGCTCAACCTCCTCGCGCCCTTCTTTTGCTCGCAGGCTGCCAACGCCCAGATGCAGCTCCAACAGACCGGTGGCCACATCATCAACATCGGCTCGGTCGCGGCCCTTCGGCCGTCGCCTGGGACGGCTGCCTACGGGGCGGCGAAGGCGGGACTGATCAAGCTGACGGAGTCGCTTGCCGTGGAGTGGGCGCCCAAGGTCCGGGTCAACTACATCACCGTCGGCCTCCTCGACTCCGGAGCCGGCCCGGAGCACTACGGCGGAGCAGAGGGTTTCGCTCGCGTGGCCGCCACGATCCCGCTCGGGCGGATGGGGACGCCCGGCGACGTCGCAGGCCTGGTGCTCTCCATGGCGGGGCCGCTGTCGCCGTATCTCTCGGGTGCCAACATCGTCCTGCACGGGGGCGGAGAGTGGCCAGCGTTCCTGCGGGCGGCCCAGGGGCTGCCCGGCTGACCAGCGGAAGAGACGTTTGCACCCTTGAGGTGGTAAGAATTGGCCCGTGATTCTTGCCATCCCAACAGAGACGCGACCCGGCGAGCGCCGTGTCGCCTTGGTCCCGGAGATTGCGCAGAAGCTGGTGGCCCAAGGCTGGGACGTTGTTGTCCAGTCTGGCGCCGGTGACGAGGCGACCTTCACGGACCAGGCGTTCACCGACGCCGGTGCCCGCATTGCCCCAGACGCTGCCTCGACCGTGAACGGCGCTGCCGCGATCGTCAAGGTCAACGCCCCTACCGCCGAGGAGGCGGCCGGGTACCCCGATGGGGTCCTCGTACTCAGCTTCCTCCAGGCCGCACAGTCAGTCGAGGCCTTGAAGGTCCTCGCTGCCAAGCAGGCCACCGCCGTCAGCTTTGACCTGCTGCCTCGCATCAGCCGAGCCCAGTCCATGGACGCGCTCAGCTCGCAGGCCACGGTGTCGGGCTACCGGGCCGGCCTGCTCGCTGCCGAGAGCCTGGCCAAGTTCTTCCCGATGTTCATGACGGCTGCCGGCACGGTGCCGCCGGCCAAGGTCCTCGTGATGGGTGTCGGCGTCGCCGGCCTCCAGGCCATCGCCACCGCCCGACGTCTCGGTGCCAAGGTGAGCGCCTATGACGTCCGGGCGGCAGCCAAGGAAGAGGCGGAGAGCCTCGGAGCGACGTTCGTCGACCTCGGCGTCACTGCTGAGGGCACCGGCGGCTACGCCCGTGAGCTCACTCCCGAGGAGCTGGCCGAGCAGCAGAAGGCCCTCGCTTCGGTGGTGTCCTCGTCCGACGTGGTGATCACGACGGCGGCCGTTCCGGGCCGCAAGGCACCGATCCTGGTGACAGCGCAGATGGTCGACGACATGGGCCCTGGCGCCATTGTCATCGACATGGCCGCTGACGGTGGTGGCAACTGCGAGGTCACCGAGGCGGGCAAGACGGTCGTTCGAGGCAATGCATCGGTGATTGGTATGACCAATCCTCCGGCCGGTATGCCCACGCACGCGAGCTTCCTGTACTCCCGCAACGTGCAGAACCTGCTCGAGCTGTTCTCCAACGAGGGCGCTCTCGACCCGGACTGGGCCGACGAGGTCGTTATCGGCACCACGGTGCTCAAGGACGGCGAGGCGACCAATGCCGCTGCGGCCGAGGTTCTGGGCATGACCTACACCCCCATCACCCCGCCTCCCGTTGAGGAGCCTGCGGCTGAGATCACCGAGGAGGCCTGACCATGGGCAACACGATCCTCCAGTACCTGACGGTCTTCATCCTGACGATCTTCGTCGGCATCGAGGTCATCGCCAAGGTGCCGGCCATCCTGCACACTCCGCTGATGTCGGGATCGAACGCCATCCACGGTGTCATCATCGTCGGATCGATGATCGTCCTGGGCAGCGCCTCGGGCGGCCTTGAGATTGCCCTCGGCACCGCAGCGGTGTTCCTGGCCACCCTCAACGTGGTCGGCGGCTTCACCGTCACGGACCGCATGCTCGGCATGTTCAAGGCCAAGCCGGTCGACAAGAAGAAGACAGAAGAGGTGGCCAAGTGACCGGCACGCTCATCGCCAGAGGCACCGTCCTTGACCTCTGCTATCTCTTTGCAGCCATTACGTTCATCCTCGCCCTGAAGGGCCTGTCGAACCCGAAGCGGGCTCGATCGGGAAACTTCATCGCCATGTTCGGTATGGCCGTCGCCATTGGGGCCACGTTCTTCCAGCCAAACCTGCGCAATGTCTTGCCCATGGTGATCGCCATGATCGTCGGCGCCGTGATCGGCATCCCGACCTCGCGGTTCGTCAAGATGACGGCCATGCCGCAGCTCGTGGCCATCTTCAATGGAGTCGGTGGTGGCGCAGCAGCGCTGGTGTCGATCACTGAATACATGAAGATCCAGCACGAGGGCCCGCCCACCTATGTGGTGCTCGAGGTCCTCCTCGGCGTGCTCATCGGTACCGTGTCCTTCTCGGGCTCGGCCATTGCCTTCATCAAGCTCCAAGAGCTCATCACCGGGCGGCCGATCACGTATCCGGGCCAGCAGGTCATCAACGCCCTCCTCGGCGTCGGAGCCGTCGCCCTCATCGTGATCATCCTGATCCACCCCTCAGTGGCACTCCTGTGGATCCTGCTCGCCGTGGCCTTCATCGTCGGCATGGCCATCGTCCTGCCGATCGGCGGCGCCGACGTGCCGGTGCTGATCTCGCTGCTCAACTCCCTGACCGGCATCGCCGTGGCGGCCTCGGGCTTCACGCTCGACAACAACATGCTCATCGTGGCCGGCACCCTGGTCGGTGCCTCGGGTCTGCTGCTCACGCAGATGATGTGCAAGGCAATGGGGCGCAGCCTGCCCAACATCCTGTTCAGCGCCTTCGGCTCCGCGGTCTCTGGCGGAGCAGCGGGCACCGGTGAGGATCGCCCGGTCCGCTCGCAGACTCCTGAGGACATCGGCGTCATGCTGGCCTATGCCAACAAGGTGGCCATCATCCCGGGCTACGGACTCGCCGTGGCCCAAGCGCAGCACATCATCCGGGAACTGGCCGACGAGCTCGAGGCCAAGGGCATCGATGTATTCTATGCCATCCACCCAGTGGCAGGCCGCATGCCCGGGCACATGAACGTCCTCCTCGCCGAGGCCAATGTCCCCTACGACAAGCTGCTCGAGATGGACGAGGCCAACCCGATGCTCAAGGACTGCGACGTCGCCCTCGTCGTCGGAGCCAATGACACGGTCAATCCAGCCGCACGCGAGGCCGGGAGTCCAATCTCAGGGATGCCGATCATCAATGCCGACGAAGCTGGCCAGGTCGTCTTCTTGAAGCGCTCGATGCGTCCAGGCTTCGCCGGCATCGAGAACGAGCTGCTCTTCAACGAGAAGACCACGCTGGTCTTCGGCGATGCCAAGGAGACCCTCACCAAGATGGTGGGGGCACTGGCCGCCAGCTAGATCGCCAGGGCTATTCGTCTCGGCCTAGGTCGAGACGATGGGAGCAGCGGTTGCCGCATCGAGCCGGCCAAGCACTTCGGTGCTCAGTTCAATGACTGCAGCGGCATTCTGAGCCACCTGAGCAGGAGTCGATGCTCCAGCGATCACACTGGCCACCTGGTGGTGGCTGGCCAGCCACGAGAAGGCCACGGTGCCCATGGGCACGTCAATGTCGAGGGCGATGTCCCGGATGGCCTCGACCACGTCGAGCCGCTCGTCGGCTAGCCAGTGGGCAGTGCGCTCCTTGGGCATGAGAGCCAGCCGGGTCCCCTCGGGAACCTCTGCCCCCTTGGCGTACTTGCCGGTGAGCAGTCCATTGGCCAGTGGGTAGTAGGGCAGGAGTGACATCCCGAGCTCGTCGAGTGTCTCGAGGATCTCCCCCTCGGGCTCTCGCCAGAGGAGCGAGTACTGGTTTTGCACGCTGGCGAAGCCTGGATCGATCCCGAGCGCAGCGGCCTCGCGCAGTTGGGCGGCGGTGAAGTTGGAGCACCCGAGGGCACGGACCTTTCCGGCCGCCACCAGCTCAGCCATGGCACCGAGCGTGTCGGCGAGGGGCACGCTGGCGTCGGGTGCATGGAGCTGGAAGAGATCGATCACCTCGGTGTCGAGCCGTCGCAGGCTGGCCTCGCACGAGCTCATGACATAGGCCGGGGATCCGCCACCGGCCTGATTGGCGAAGGGGAGCCCGAACTTCGTGGCGATGACGGCCTCGGCTCGGCGGCTGCCGAGGGCTCGGCCCAAGAAGACTTCGGACTCGGTGGCGCCGTAGATGTCAGCGGTGTCGAAGAACACAATGCCCTCGTCGAGTGCCGCGGTCACGACCGCTGTGGTCTGGGCTTGATCGAGACGGGTGCCGAAGTTGTTGGTGCCGATGCCCACCACCGAGACGGCGAGGCCTCCGATGCTGCGGTACTCCACCGTGCCTCCTCGCCGGGTCGTTCAACTCGGCGTAGTGTACGTCCGTCGCCGGGGAGGACCCGGCCACCGAGATGGAGGGGTACTGCGATGGCCGAAGGTTCTGTGGAGTGCGAGCTGGCGGTCAGCGCCGACGAGGCCTGGGGCGCAGTCGGCGATTTCGCCGGCCTCGAGGCGGTCTTCCCGGATCTCGAGTCGCTCGAGATCGAGGGTGATGACCGGATCATCGGCATGTTCGGCATGAAGATCCGCGAGCGCCTCTTCGAGCATGACGATGTGGCTCGCCGCCTTGTCTACGGCATTGTCGACGGGGTGCCGGTCGAGCACCACCGGGGCACGATCACCGTCACCGAGCAGGGGACAGGCTCAAAGATCACCTGGGCCTATGACGTCGAGCCGCCAGAGATGGCCGACCTGATGGGCGCCACCTATGCCGGAGCGCTCGAGTCGGTGAAGAAGCACTTCGGCGAGGCCTGATCGGGTGTCGCCGGCCATCGGCGACACCCCTATCGTGGGAGGGTGACCCAAGCGCACCAGCCAGCTCCAATCGGAGCCGACCCGCTCCGGTACCACCCTCGCCGGCTGCCGACGCCGACCATCGCTGAGCTCACCGCACGTGGTGCGGTCGTGGTGGCCGCGTTCGCACGGCGATTCGCTTCAGTGGGTGTCGCTCAAGTCCGTCATGCCCGATCGGGTCTTCTCAGTCCTGAGGAGCTCGCCGAGCCGATGCGCCTCGCCTTCGAGGATGTCGGAGGCACCTTCATCAAGTTCGGCCAGATCCTGGCGTCATCGCCGGGGATCTTCGGCGAGGCCGTTTCCGACGAGTTCCGGTCCTGCCTTGACACCGGTCCGGTGGTGGCCTTCCCTGAGGTACGCCGTCGGGTCGAGGACGATCTCGGGATGACCCTCGACGAGGCGTTCGCCTCGTTCGATCCGATCCCCATCGGCCGGGCCTCGATCGCCGTGGTCCATCGGGCCACTCTCCACGACGGACGACAGGTAGCGGTCAAGGTCCTGCGTCCAGGCGTCGATCACCTGGTGGCCACCGACCTTGACCTGATGGAGCCACTCTTCGAGATCCTGGTGCGCCAGACCGGTGCGCAGATCGCCGGGGCCATCGTTCAGCAGCTCGACGGATTTCGTCTCCAGATCGGTGAAGAGATGGACCTGCGCAATGAGGCCCGGGCTCTGGCGCACTTCAAGGCACTCACCGAGGAGAACGGCCTGGCGCTCCTCGCTGTGCCAGAGGCCTATCCGGAGCTGTCGGGCCCCAACGTGCTCACCATGGAGTTCCTTGACGGCGTGGCCATCGACGACTTCGCCGCCTGTGCCGAGCTGGGTATCGATCCGGCACCGCTGATCGACCAGCTGATTCGCGGGTTCTTCATGATGACGGTGAAGTTCCGAATGTTCCACGGCGATGCCCATGCGGGCAATCTGCTCCTCCTCAAGGACGGACGCATCGGCGTGATCGATTGGGGGATCGTCGGCCGGCTGGATGCGGAGACGCACTGGTTCCTGTGCCGAATGCTCGCCGCCGTTCTTGGCGAGGACGCGGCCTGGGATGACGTGACCGGTCACCTGATCCGGACCTACGGTCCCGCCATCGGTGAGGCCATGGGGATGGATGAGGATCAGCTCAAGGTCTTCATGCGCTCCATGATCGAGCCGGTGCTCCTGCAACCCTTTGGTGAGGTGAGCTTCGCCGCCATGATGAACGCCACCCAGGTCGAGGTGGCCAAGGCCCACGGGGTCGAGTTCCAGAAGCTCACGGTGCGGGCGCTGATCAAGCGGATCCGCGTCCAGCGCAAGATCCACAAGATGGCCGTCGAGGGTGGCGGGATGATGAGCGACTTCGATCGGGGCTACTTCCTGCTCGGCAAGCAACTGATGTACTTCGAGCGCTACGGCAAGCTCTTCCTCGCTGACGTGCCCATTCTGTCGGACCGAGACTTCATCGCCAGCCTGCTGGAGCAGGCGGGAGAGTTGACTCCTCCGGCTGCCGCATGATGGGCGGCGCTGCAGTCTGAGCGGTGTTGGTGGAGCACTAGAATCTGTTCTACTCTCGCAACTGCGGACGGTCCGGGGGATCGTCCTGAATGATCTGAAGGAGGGGAAGATGGCTGACGTCGTCGAGGTCTTTCGAAGCCCACATGTGCTCGAATACCCCTATGTGCGGTCCACGGGGCCAATCGTCGGTGGGTATCTCAGTGGGCTGCGTGATGGCAAGATCCTGGGGGCCACTGGCGCCGCCGGACGAGTCATTGTTCCGCCCACCGAGTACGACCCTGACACCGCAGAGGAGCTCTCGGAGCTCGTCGAGGTGGGTCCCGGGGGCGTCGTGACCACGTGGGCATGGGTGAGCGATCCTCGTGAGGACGCCCCGCTGTCCGAGCCATTCGCCTGGGCGCTCGTGCAGCCCGATGGGGCCGACACTGGCATCCTCACTCCTGTGGCCGCTTCTGGTCCCGACGCGATGGCGTCGGGGATGCGGGTGACGGCCTCCTTCCTCCCGTCGGCCGAGCGGCAGGGTCGGGTTCAGGACCTGCGCTGCTTCGTCCCTGAGGAGGCGTCATGACCGAGGAGAACCTCGCACCAGTGACGATGCTGTCGACGCCGATCCGGCTCGACTATGACTTCACCGCCGGTCTCGCCCAGTCGAAGACCTTGGCGGGCTACGCCCAAGGCAAGTTCATCGGCCAGCGTTGCCCCAAGTGCAAGCAGGTCTATGTGCCATCGGGTGGCTCGTGTCCGACCGACGGTGTGGCCATGGACGAGGTCGTGGAGCTGCCGAACACTGGCACCGTCACGACCTATTGCATCGTGAACGTCCCCTTCGCCGGCCAGTCGATCGAGCTGCCCTACATCTGCGGCCAGATCCTGCTCGACGGTGCCAACATCTCGTTCATGGGCCTCCTTCAGGAGATCCCCACCGACGAGGTGCGCATGGGCCTTCGGGTCGAGGCGGTCTGGGTGCCCGAAGACGAGCTTGGGCCCAACCTGTCCAGTGTGAAGTACTTCCGTCCGACGGGCGAGCCCGACGCTGACTACGAGACCTTCAAGGAGTACCTGTGAGCGCGCCCAAGCCCGTCGTCGGGAACCGCCCCGTCGCCATCTGCTCATTCGCCCAGTCGCCGTCGTTGCGTCGGGTCGACCAGGCCAACGAGGTCGAGATGCTGATGCCCGTCATCGCCGAGGTCTTCGCCAAGGCGAACATGACCAAGGACGACATGGGCTTCATCTGCTCAGGCTCTACCGACTACCTCATCGGTGGCCCGTTCAGCTTTGTGATGGCCTTGGACGCTGTCGGCGTCTGGCCGCCCAAGAGCGAGAGTCACGTCGAAATGGACGCAGCCTGGGCCCTCTACGAGGCGTGGGTGCAGCTCCAAGAAGGCGTGATCGACACTGCCCTCGTCTACGGCTTCGGCAAGTCGTCGCTCGGTGACCTCAGCCGGGTCCTGGCGATGCAGCTTGACCCGTACACGATGGGCCCGCTGTGGCCCGATCAGGTGTCGCTGGCAGCCCTCCAGGCGCGCGCCCTTCTCGACCGAGGCCTCTCGACCGAGCAAGAGTTTGCCGAGATCGCCGCTCGCTCAAGGCATGACGCCCTGAAGAACCCGAACGCTCAGGTGCGCAACGAGACCCCAGTGGCCGAGCTCCTCGAGGAGGCGTACGCCGTCTCGCCGCTGCGTCGCCACACCCTGCCGCCGCTCTCGGACGCCGCCGCTGCGGTGATCCTGGTGGCGGGGGACCGGGCCTATGACGTGGTTGATCGACCTGCATGGATCACGGGCATCGATCACCGTGTCGAGACCCACGCCTTTGGTGCGAGAGACCTTGCGGTCTCGACGTCGACGGCCATGGCGGCAAAGATCGCCGGAGTTGGAAATGGACCGGTCGACATCGCTGAGCTCCACGGGCCCTTCGCCCCACAGGAGGTCATCGTGCGCCAGGCCATCGGCCTCGACGACTCAGTGACGATCAACCCGTCGGGCGGCCCGCTGGCGGCAAACCCGATGATGGCAGCTGGGCTCATCCGCATGGGTGAGGCAGCGTCTCGGATCTGGGACGGTTCGGCGACGAGGGCCGTGGCGCATGCCACCTCTGGCCCGCTACTGCAGCAGAACTTGGTGTGTGTGCTTGAGGGGGAGTCATGACGGAGCGCTGCGCGGTCATCGGGATCGGTCAGACCTACCACAAGGCGAAACGAGAGGACGTCTCGATCGCCGGACTGGTCAGAGAAGCGGCCCGTGCCGCCCTCGACGATGCCGGGATGGACTGGGGTGACATCGACGCCGTGGTCGTGGGCAAGGCTCCGGACATGTTCGAGGGCATCATGATGCCCGAGCTCTATCTGGCAAGTGCCCTCGGAGCAGTCGGCAAGCCGATGCTCCGGGTTCACACGGCCGGCTCGGTCGGAGGTTCGACGGCCATCGTGGCAGCCCACCTCGTGCAGTCGGGTATCCATAAGCGGGTTCTCACCGTGGCCTTCGAGAAGCAGTCGGACTCCGATGCCATGTGGGCTCTTTCGGTGCCGCGGCCATTCTCGGCCCCACTGCTCGCTGGAGCTGGTGGCTACTTCGCCCCCATCATCCGGGCCTACATGCACCGGTCAGGTGCGCCGAATGACGTGGGTATGAAGGTGGCAGTCAAGGACCGCCTCCAGGCACTCAAGAACCCCTACGCCCACCTCCACCTCCCGGACATTTCGCTCAAGATGGTCGAGGAGTCGATCATGTTGTGGGATCCGCTGCATTACCTCGAGTCGTGCCCGTCGTCCGACGGTGCAGCTGCCATGGTGATCGCCTCGGAGGATGTGGCCGAGTCAACGGCCAAGGTCACCGGTCGGCCGCCGGCCTGGGTGCACGGCACCGCCATGCGCTCGGAGCCGACGATGTTCGCAGGCCGCAACCAGGTCAACCCGCAGGCGGGTCGAGATTGCGCCAAGGACGTCTACGCCCAGGCCGGGATCACCAACCCGCGCCAACAGCTCGACTGTGCCGAGGTCTACGTTCCCTTCAGCTGGTACGAGCCGATGTGGCTTGAGAACCTCGGATTCTGCGACGAAGGCGATGGCTGGAAGCTCACTGAGTCTGGAGCGACGGCACTTGACGGCGGTGACATCCCTTGGAACTGCTCGGGCGGCGTGCTGTCGTCGAACCCGATCGGCGCATCGGGCATGCTGCGTTTCTTGGAGGCTGCCCTCCAGGTCCGCAACATGGCCGGGGAGCACCAGGTCGAGGGGGCCAGCCGTGCGCTGGGTCATGCCTATGGTGGCGGTTCGCAGTTCTTCTCCATGTGGGTCGTCGGGTCCGACAAGCGCTGAGCCTGAGGTGGGCCTACCCTGACGGGAGGACCGCTGGAGGGAGTGCACATGGAGGTCTTCGACCACCTCGAGGGGGCGACCTGCTGGGTCGATCTCGCCACGTCAGACATCGAGGCCGCCTCGGCCTTCTATGCCGACCTGCTCGGCTGGGAGATCACCGCGGGCAATGCCGAGACCGGTGGCTACCGCCAGGCGATGCTCCATGGCCGTCCGGTCGCCGGGCTCATGCCGGTGATGGACGCGTCGATGCCGACGATGTGGACGCAGTACCTCAAAACGTCAGACGAGGACGCGCTGGCGGCCAAGGCGGTCGCGCTCGGGGCCACGGTCATCGTGCCGCCGATGGACGTCATGGACTTCGGCCGCATGGCGGTGCTTCTCGATCCCACGGGAGCCGGGTTCGGCCTCTGGCAGCCGGGCGAACTCGCCGGCTCGGGCTTCGTCCGAGATCACGGGAGCTGGACCTGGTCCGAGCTGCTCAGCTCTGACCCCGCCGCCTCTGAGGCGTTCTACGCGGAGCTGCTCGGCTGGGAGCGGGTCAACGGCGCCTCCCCGACCAGTGACCTCGACTACCGGATGTTCACGATCGGGACCGACCCGGTGGCGGGGATCATGGCTCGCCCCGAGGGCATGCCGGCCGATATCCCTGACGTCTGGGGCGTCTACTTCACCGTCGACTCGATCTCCCGGGCGCTCGAGGTCATCGATGCGAATGGCGCCACTGTGGCTCATGGACCCGAGCTAGTCCAGGTCGGCACGATGGTCCAGCTCATCGATCCCACGGGAGCCATGGTCGGCCTGCTCGAGTCGAACCGCTGAGCCCGTCGGCGTGGAACCCTCGCACCACCGGGCGCCGGTAGAGTGAGGGAAGAGATAAGTCAAAGGCCAAGGAGGCTCTCATGAAGGTCGTTGTCGATTTCGACGCATGTGCCAGCAACGCGGTGTGCATGGGCATCGCACCGGAAGTCTTCGAGGTCCGTGATGACGGTTACCTCTACATCCTCAACGAGAACCCCGGCGAGGAGCTGCGCGAGAAGATGCGCGAGTCGGTGAACGGCTGCCCCACCGGCGCCATCTCCATCGAGGACTGATCCCTCTGGCCCCCCGGGTCCGGTTCGCTCCTTCGCCGACCGGCTACTTCCACGTCGGCAGCGCTCGCACTTCGCTGTTCAACTGGCTCGTCGCTCGCCAGACCGGCGGCACCTTTGTGCTCCGCATCGAGGACACCGACGCCGAGCGCGGACGCCAGGAGTGGCTTGACGGCATCATCTCGGCCATGGAGTGGCTGGGGTTGAGCGCGGACGAAGGTCCCTTCCGACAATCTGAGGCTGAATCTCGTCACCGCTTGCTGGCTGATGCGCTCTACGACGCTGGCTATCTCTATGCCTGCAGTTGCAGCCGCGACGAGATCGATGCCCGGACCAAGGGCAACGCCACACCTGGCTACGACGGACACTGCCGTGACGCGGCAGTGTCCCGCACCGAGTCGACAGCGCTTCGCTTCCGCACACCCGTCGACGGCGAGACCATCGTCGACGATGTGATCCGTGGCCGGGTGTCCTTCCCGCACAGCGCCTTGGAGGACTTCGTCACCGTCAAGTCGACGGGAGCCCCCCTGTTCGCTCTGGCCAATGCCATCGATGACCGCGACATGGCCATCAGTCACATCATCCGTGGCGAGGACCTGCTGCCCACCACCCCGAAGCAAGTACTGCTCTGGCAGGCACTCGACGCGGTCGACGTCGTCGTGCCGACTCCTGTCTTCGCCCACCTGCCGATGCTTGTCAATGAGCAGCGCAAGAAGCTCTCGAAGCGTCGGGACCCGGTGGCGGTCGAGTCCTACCGCGACCAGGGCTACCTGCCGGATGCCTTCGTCAACTACCTCGCCTTGCTCGGCTGGAGCCCGGCCGGCGATGTCGAAATCTGCGACCGTTCGACGCTGATCGAGCAGTTCGCCCTTGCAGACGTCCACCATGCGCCGGCTTTCTTCGATGTGGCCAAATTGACCCATATCAACGGCGAGTACATCCGGGCGATGGATGTCGAGGACTTCATTGCCGCAGCGCAGCCCTGGATCACTCCCGAGTTGGCATCGTGGTCGCCCGAGGGCGCAGCTCCTGCCTGGCCGGCCGAGCGTTTCGACCCTGCCGTCTTCGCGGCTATGGCACCGTTGGTCCAAGAGCGCGTGGCCACGCTCGGAGAGATTCCGGCCATGGTCGATTTCCTCTTCCTTGCTGACCCGCCGCTCGACGCAGCGGCGGTCGCCAAGGTCCTCGTTGGCGACACCAATGCCGAGCACATCCTCACCACCGCCCTCGAGATCTATGGGACCTGCGACTTTGAGGCGACGGCCCTTCACCAGGCGACCGTTGCCGTTGGCGAGACGCTCGAGCTGAACTTGCGCAAGACCCAGGCGCCGATTCGCGTTGCGGTAACTGGCCGTTCCGTCGGGCCGCCGCTGTTCGAGTCGCTCGCCGCTCTCGGCCGGGATGAGGTTCTGCGCCGGGTGGAGGCCGCACTCGAGCTCGCCCGGGGCTGATGCTGCTTCTCGTCAAGTTGGCAGTGAAGGCGATGGCCTTCGTCCTGCTGGCATTGGTCGTCTATCTCGGAGTGACGGCAGTGCAGATCTACCTCACAAGTCGGCAGTCCTCGAATCAACCAGCCCAAGCCATCATCGTGATGGGATCGGCAGAGTACGACGGCCGGCCATCGCCAGACCTGAAGGCCCGACTGTCCGAGGCTCTCGACCTTTACCGATCCGGACGGGCTCCGCTGGTGGCGGTGACAGGGGGGCGGATCGCCGGTGACCTCTACACCGAGGCCGGAGTTTCGGCGGCTTGGCTCGAGCATCGCGGAGTTCCTCCTTCGGCGCTGGTGGTCGGCGGTGGAGCGGATTCCTACGAGAACATCGGCTCGATTGCCGACCCGCTCAAGGCCCGAGGGGTCTCCACGGTATTGATGGTGACCGATCCCTTCCACGAGGACCGTTCGATGGCCATCGCAGGAACCTTTGGCTTCGAAGCGATGTCTTCGCCAACGACCACCTCACCGATCACGGGGCTTGCGACAGTGCCCTACTTTGCGAAGGAAACCGTGGCCGTGGCCTTCGGCCGGATCGTCGGATATGGCCTCCTGTCGAACACCGCCCACCCGGCAGCAGGCTGAGGAGCGAAGTTGGGAGAAGGCGGGATCGGCTAACATAGGTTCTCCACCTTCGGGGGTGGTGTAATCGGCAACACGACTGGTTCTGGTCCAGTTATTGAGGGTTCGAGTCCTTCCCCCCGAGCTCCGAGGTGCTGAGCGATCAGCACCGAGGTCAGGGTCCCATCGTCTAGAGGCCTAGGACATCACCCTCTCAAGGTGAAGACACGGGTTCGAATCCCGTTGGGACTGCCAAACGGTGTTCATCTTCTTCGGAAGTGGTCATCACCCTTGTGAACCAAGGGGTTTCGGTGGTTCGAAGTGACGTGCCATCAGTGATCAACCCTTCGGGGTGCAATGAACCCACAAATTGAGGCCGCTGCTGGCTTTCAAGGCGGTTCCAAGTAGATCCAAGGTCTGTGAAGATTTCACGGCACTGCTGGGTCGCTTCGAGCAAAGTCTGTTCCTCCATTGAGGTGGGCGAAGAAAGTTCTCGAAGGGTTGTGATCTCATTCTTGAGGCGGAGATGCTGCTCGTTGAAGAGTGCTTCGTCGATCTTCTGGTCCAGGTAGCGGTCGGTCAGAACAACAAGTCGCTGTTCTGCTGTCAGCAACTTCTTCGAGATCTCCTCTCGCATTCTCGCTGCAGTGCGCTGGCGCTCCTTCCACGCAGAGAGCATGGAGGCTTCGAAGAGATCCAAGATGGGCTGAGAGACGCTCAGCGAGGTGAGGAGACCCTCGTAGAGCGATTCCAGAGCCTCGCTCCTCACTGACACGGCCTTACAGGACGGGTTCCAACAGGTGTAGTAGCTGTAGTAGTCCTTGCGACCCTTAGAGGTGCTTCCAGTGAGCCTGTAGCCGCAGGAGCTACAGCAAACTGTCTTGCGGAGCGGAAAATCGGTGTTGTCATGACCCTGGGACTTCTTAGTGCGACGCTTCCTGATGACGTTTGCTCGGTTCCAG
>Ga0194055_10002713_pt1 | contig 13941 bp, 8 predicted proteins | sample SepL449m_MetaG_FD_155482 | JGI IMG/M metagenome (GOLD analysis project Ga0194055, IMG submission 155482) | Anoxic zone freshwater microbial communities from boreal shield lake in IISD Experimental Lakes Area, Ontario, Canada - Sep2016-L442-9m | ecosystem: Environmental > Aquatic > Freshwater >... | reverse complement strand
GGCAAGCACGTCACCGGTTTCAGCCATCAGGCGATCGAACTGATGCAGCGTTATCGCTGGCCGGGTAACGTTCGTGAACTGGTCAATGTCATCGAGCGAGCGGTCGTTCTCTCCAAGGCACCCGTCATCGGACCAAACGACCTTCCCGAAGCCTTGCGACGTGATGATCCTTTGTCGGATTTTGGCGGTCGATTGAGTCAGGTCAATGGCAACAACCTGAAGTCGGCCCTCGCGACACCAGAACGCCAGTTGATCCTTGATGCTCTGGAATCACATGGCTGGAACCGTCAGGAAACGGCCGATGCCCTCGGCATCAATCGAACGACCCTGTACAAGAAAATGAAGAAGTATGGGATCAGCTTCGAACAACAAGTGATGTCGTAACGAAATAGAATGAAGGCGATCACCTTTTGGGCTTGCCCCGAAGGGATGCGTCAACAAATGGCGATCTTTTCGCCGCACGATGGTACTCTGTTTGTGTGTCAAAGTGGCGGCAAATTTGCCTCGACCCACGGACTGTTAGCTGAACAGCGAATCTCTGGAGTGACGAAGTGACAACATATCTGGTGACAGGCGGAGCGGGATTTATTGGTTCTCATATTGCGACTCGCCTGGTTCAGGACGGACACACCGTGCGAATCTTCGACAATTTGAGTACGGGAAATCTCGGCAACCTGAATCACATTCGTAACGAAGTCGATTTCCGTGAGGGGGATCTGTGTGACCTCGCCGCAGTAGAAGCGGCTGTCGCCGGCGCGGAAGTGATATTCCACCAGGCGGCTCTGGCTTCAGTTCCGCGCAGTGTGGAAACGCCACTCGAAACACACGCGGCCTGTGCCACAGGGACGATCAATATTCTCGATTCCGCTCGGCGACTGGGTGTGCGACGCGTCGTTTATGCAGCATCGAGCAGTGCGTACGGCAATCAAAAGACGATGCCCAAGCACGAAGGCCAGGTTCCCGAAGTGCTGTCACCTTATGCCGCGGCCAAGCTGGCGGGGGAACTGTACTGCGAAGCATTTGCGTCGACATATGGACTCGAAACCGTTCGACTGCGGTACTTCAACGTGTTCGGACCTCGTCAGGACCCCAACAGCCAGTACTCGGCAGTCATCCCACGATTTATTGCTGCACTCCTCAAAGGTGATCAGCCGACGATTTATGGTGATGGCAGCCAGTCTCGCGATTTCACATTTATCGACAACGTGGTCCAGGCGAATCTGCTGGCAGCGACGGCTCCGAATGTCAGCGGACGCGTCTACAACTGTGCCTGCGGAGATTCCCTCGACCTGGTGACTTTGCTGCGTCAGATCTGCGAGTCGCTCGACGTTCCATTTGCTCCCTATTTCGCACCTCCACGAGTCGGCGATATTCAGCATTCGTGGGCAGATATTTCGGCCGCGACGCGGGACCTCGGTTACACCCCGCAAGTCACGGTCAATGAAGGTTTGCGACGCACTGTCGCCTGGTATGTCGAGCAGCATCAGCGAGCGACTCAACAGGCAGCAGGTCAGAAATTTGTTCCTTTGGCACCGACGGCCGGTTGATCGGCAAGAACAGGCGGCATCAGGCCGCGTCAATCGCGACGGGCCCGTTCATCAAAAGAGATTCCGGTGAAACACGAACTCGAATTCCACGCCGATGCACTCCCCGGTCACGTCAATCCTGACGAGGAAGCGGAACGTCTGCCAATCAACTACATCGTCCTGGCCCTCCGCTACAAGTGGTGGTTGCTGTGCGGATTCCTGGCCGGTGCGGTTCTTGGACACCTTGCCTACTTGAAGGCAGGGCCGGAATACGAAGCCGTTGCCCAAATCCTGGTGTCGCGCAAGTACACTCCGCCCGTTCGCGAAAACGAACGAATGCTCCATGAAACAGGGAAACCAAGTGAGCATCTGGCGCTCATCGTCAGTCCAATGATCGCGGAAAAGGCGATTGAAATTGGCAAGCTGAACGAACTGGTGACGTTTGCCGGCGAAGCGAACATGGTCGACGCAGTTCTTGACGGTTTGAAGGTCAAACGCGTAGCCGGACAGGATCGTTCTCACTTTAACGTGCTTGAAATTCGTTACCCAAGTCGCCGACCGGCAGATGCCTGCAAGGTCGTGCAGGCATTTGTGGCAGCGTACGGGGAATACCTGGAAGAACAGGGCCGCGAACATTCGACCGAGGTCTTGGCTCTCGCTCAGAAAGCTACGGGCGATCTGCTGGCCAAGATGCATCAGAAAGAATCGGAGTATGGCGTATTCCTGCAGACCGTACCGGAAGAATTTCGTTCAGCTCTCGGCCCGAAGATTCAGTCGGCGCAAACAACCAACCTGGCTCCCGAAGACGTAATTCATGCGTTGGGGGAGGAACGCAATAAGAACCGCATTCGCCTGGCAGAATTGCAGTCTCGTTTGAAGAGCTTGCAGAATTCTCTCGCGGCCGGTGATCCGCGCGACGCGATTGAGCAGGAAGTTCGCCGTTTCATGAATTCGGATGGTCGAACCGAACGAAATGCCAAGAGTACGGAAATCAGCATTTACCAGTCTCAGCTGATGCCGCTCTTGATCCGCGAACAGGATCTGTCGCGCGACTTTGGACGTGACCATCCCGACCTGGTCGCGGTTCGACAAAACATCAACAAGATTGTGGAGACGTTTCGAAAGTTGGGAGTCCAGCTTCCCGAAGGTGTCGACATCCCTGCTGTCGAACGGAAGGCGCCGATCGATTACATCGCCGTCTACATCGATTCACTCCGTCGCCAGATGAACGAACTGGGGTTGAAAGACAAGGAACTGGAGACTCTGATCAAACTGGAAGGTAGCCGATCCCGTGAATTCGCGGGTTTTCGTGCCACCGACCAGAACCTGCGAGCCGAGTTGACTCAGTTGCGTGATCTGTGGCAAAAGCGACTGGATCGCGAAGGGGAAGTCGTCATCGAAAAGGACACGAATGGTTATGCGATGAAGACCCTGGCCCCCGTCAAGGATGCTCTGGTCATAAAACGGATGATGAAGTTTTATGCGGGTGGTGCGTTCGTGGGTGTCTTCCTGATCGCCTTGGTTTGCCTGTTGCGAGAACTGCGAGATATGACATTGAAGGATACGAAGGATGTCCGATTGACACTGCGTCAGCCGGTTCTGGGAAGCGTGATCGCGTTCGAGACACCTGTGGATACTCCAACCCGTTCGCATCAACCTCACCCGGCACTGCGATACCTGCTGGCGTCACATTCGATTGAGGCTGAGAATTATCGAGCAATTCGAACAGCACTGCTGGTTTCGGCTCAGCAGCATGCTGCTCGGACAATCCTCGTCAGCAGTCCGGAACCCGGAGACGGCAAGACGACGATGGTCTGTAACCTGGCCATCGCACTGGCTCAGTCAGGTAAGCGAGTCCTGCTGGTCGATGCCGACTTGCGCCGGCCAAATGTCCACACGCTGTTCCGCATGTCGCCCGAGATCGGCCTGACGGAAGTCCTGGCGGGTGAGATCGAAGCGTTGAATGCAATTCGTCCGACGATTATTGACGGTCTCAGCGTGATCACGGCGGGACAGATTCCTGCCAATCCCGCCGAACTGTTGTCATCGCCACGATTGCATCGAACGCTGCGAGATTTGCGCGACGAGTACGATTTCGTCTTCGTCGACGCTCCACCGATGCTGGCGGTCAGCGACCCCTGCATCCTGGCTCAACATACGGATGGTTTGCTGATCGTGACTCGAATCAACAGGAACACGCGTTCGGCCGTGATTCGCGTTCGGCAAATGATCCAGGACCAGGGAATCCGCGTTCTGGGAGCCGTCGCGAATGGAGCAGTCATCGGACAGGACCGAGCCTACGCAGAATACGGCGACTATTTGTCGAGCAGTCGACCGTCAGAAGGGACGAACCGATCGATGGTTGAGGCGACTGCGGAGTCGAATTCGTCAAATTATTGATTCGTTGGTCAAATCGCAGGAGGGTTTTTTCACCGGTTGAATCTGGACATACGTTTGTTGCTCGAGACCGACAACGGTTTATTTCACAATCGATTCCGAATTCCAATATTCAAAATCTGTCATTTCAGAATCCCGCGATGCCTCTCCAGAATCACATGAATTTCAACTGGGAAGACGAAAGGCTCGCCGATAGAATTCCGGCATGATTCCGCTGCCGATTCGTATTGATGTCGAGACTCTTCCCGCTTTGCTGGTGGGGGCGTTTCTGCTTTGCGCTGCGACGGTTCAAATCCTTCGGCAGTGGTGGGCTCATCGTCAATTGGATCTGAATCCCAAGATGGACGAAGCTGCTTACACTCACATGGATCGTCAGATCCGTTCCCGGCTGATCGTGGGGGTGCTGCTGTTTGCGCTGGGAATCGCGATCCCGCTGGGTGATCAACTGGATTTCTTCTTTCGTGCACACCCGAGTCTGTTTTTCGTATACTGGATCGCCGTTCTGCTCGTCGTATTCGGCATGGTAATTCTGGCACTGACAGATGCCGCAATGACCGTCGCCTATGCCCGCGTGTCGCAGTTGCGATTGCGGAAAGAACGCCAGCAGATTGAGGACGAAATCCGGCGATATCGCGCCAGTAAAAACGGGTCTGCCGACCGCGAAGTGGAATCATGACGTCGAGAATTTTTCGAATTGCCAAGCTTCGTTTATCCCTTCTGATCCTCTGCGGCGTCACGGTGTTGAGTGGGTGCCCTGCAGACTCGACGCCAAAGCCGACGCAGACTGTGAAGCCATTTCGAGGCCAGGAAGTCGAACTGGTTATGCCTGCGTCGTTGAAGCTTCCGGCCCTGTGGGAAGTGACTCTCAACGAGTGGATGGATGAAACGGGAGCAACGATTCGCTGGAGCGAGTATTCAGGAACCGAAGCGGAGTCACTGGAGTCGAAACTGGCAAACCCCCCGGAATCCGGCGGCCGGATCATTTTGTTCCCCCTGCAAAAACTCGCCGAAATTGACCGGCACCTGTCACCGATCGAAGGGAACGGTTTTGACACGAAGGACATTTTCAAGGGGTTGCGTGAGCATGTTGTGAAGCGGAATCGTGCCCCGGCTGCGATTCCGATTTCGGCTCCGGTTCTTAACTGTTACTACCGGACCGATCTGCTCAAGAAAGCAGGACGGAAGCCACCTGAAACGTGGAAAGAGTATCAGGAATTGATCGACACTCTCGACCAGTGGGCTCCCGGCCTGACGGCCGTTGAGCCGCTCGCAGCAGATCACCGCGCGACATTGTTTTTCGCTCGATCACTCGCCTTTACCAAGCACCCCGAAAACTTTTCGGTTTGGTTTGATCTGGATGCTGGCAAACCGACCTTGGATACCGCGGGATTTGTTGAGGCAACGGAGGTGGCCCTGCGAGCGTGGAAGAAGATGCCTGCGAATATTGCGGAACTCTCGCCTGCCGATTGCCGGGAACAGATACTTCAAGGCCACGCGGCATTGGCGATTGGGATTGAACCAACTGCGAATTCTAAATCGACAGGGGATTCACGTCCGGCGATGGAAGTTGGTGTCTGTCGATTGCCTGGATCGACCAGGGTTTACAATCGAAATTCAAAACGATGGGATCCCTTGCCTGCTGTCCATGCGCCTGGGATCTGTGGCTCGGACGGTTTAGTCATCGGCGTCAGCCTTCTCAAAGAGTCTCGCGACGCAGCCGCATGGCATTTACTGTCAAATCTGATGGGCGAATCGTTCGAATCGAATTGGGCAGCCTTGCCCAAATCCCCTTGTCGGGAATCACAGACCTCGACCGCCACAAGCTGGTACGATACCGGCCTGACCGTCGAAGAGACGAGTCGGTCGGTCGATGCCATTGCTCAGACATTGCGTGACGGTCAACTGGTTGCCGACTTACCGATTCCCGAAGCGAATGAGTTTCGAAAAGTGACGTCGTCTGTTGTTGGAAAACTGCTGGCGGGTGAAATTGATCCCGCACAGACGTGCCAGCAATTGCAGTCCGAATTCGAACAGATCGTCACTCGGATTGGCTCCGAAAAGCTGCGAACCGACTACCGCCGAGGCCTCGGTTTGCCGATTCTGGAAGACTTGGGATCATCGAAGTAGTGCGGAATTCGTTCTTGCTGCAGTGGGCTGATTTCGTCTACTGATCATGGCAACGTACGATCCAGATTTTCACTCAGAAAGTCTGCGATGTCTTTGCAGGTCATCATGTCCGGTTTCCAAACTGGCGGGCCAAGTCAAATCTCGCAAAAGATAACGGCAACACGCGGATTGGTTGACTTTGCAATTCTACTCCAACGGAGTCATGTTCCATAGCTGCGACAGCCAAATCGAGACAGGATACAACACGCATTCCGATCTGACCTTGCAGCCCAACATTCATTGATTGATCAAGAATGGATTTCTCACAGAGTCGCAGAGACACGGAGGGAAGAGAGCAGATCTCGCATCATAAGTTGTGCGCGAAGCGGCATCTCGTCTCTGTGCCTCCGTGAGAACCCGAAACAAACAAGTCAGCACCGAGTACGATGCTCGTCAGGTGCTGACTTCACTCAAGTCACTCGGCTCGTTTTACAAACAGCTTTTGTTTGAACGTCCTGGCCAGAGTTAATTCGATGCGGCCTGTTTCTTCGGTCTCTTTTGCGACCGACGAGAAATCGCTCGACGTACCGTAGAGTATATGGCACACTCCAGCCCTGCCCAAGTAAACAAATCAACGGAGACGATGGTATGCCTGCCCGTGAAACTGTTTTACAGGATGCGTTACTCCTGTCGCCAGGCGACCGTGCATTACTCGTAGACCCACTCGAAGTAACCCTGGGTCACGGCGAATTCGCCACACCGGACCTCGCCGCCGCATGGTCGGTGGAAATTGATCGTCGTCTGGCTGCCTATGATCGCGGTGAAACAAAAGCCGTTGATTTTGATAAATCGCTGGAGCATCTTCGCCAAGCCATTGATGAGCACCGAATCCAACGGACCTCACCGTGAACTTTCGGGTCTTGCAGGAGGCCATCATGATCGCTCATTGCGGGCCACCGTGCGAACACGTTTACAAACGCCGCTGTTCATAGAACCGGCTGAGGGCTCGGACGCGATGGACCTGGAAGCTGGTGGCGGCACCGATCGTCAGCAACGTGATTGACGCAAGGATCGGGTAATGCCAGGGATCACGCAGGCTCGGGGTGTAGATGATCAACAGCAAAAATGCCATTTCTGAAATCCCCGTTGACCACCAGACGAGTTGCTCCTGAAACCACAGGCCGGAGGCAACGATCAACAGTGCATAGACAATCACCAGCGTTCCATTACTGCTATCTGCGTGCAGAAACAACGCAGTCAGGATCGAGGCATCCGTCAGCATTGATCCCACTCGGGAAATTGTTGCCAGGTTTTCCCGATTCAATAACTGCTGCCAGATGATCGACAAGAGCATCCAAAGTCCCAGCAACGAAATCACCCGTAGATGATACGCGAGGTCGGTTCCGTTGGTCAGATAGTACAGGTTGATAATCAGGATACAGGCGGCCAGAACAGCGACACGACAGGCCAGGCCAGGTTGTCGACGCACCCAGCGCTGAGTCGCCTGCAACAGTCCTCCAGCCTGGGCTTCCACGGGTTCCTGCCGCAGGAATCTCGCGAGATCATCGGCCAATTCTGCAGCGGTGGAGTATCTCCGTTTCGGATCCTTCTCCAGACATTTGAAGCAAATCAGTTCCAGCTCGCGAGGGATCGTGGCAACGAGGTTTCGCAGGAGAGTTGGTTCCCCTTCCAGAACCTGGACGAGTGTGTCGAGAGGATTGTCTTCACGAAACGGTGGGCGACCGGATAGCATTTCATACAGCATGGCCCCCAGGCTGTAGATGTCGCTGCGTGCCGTCACGAGAGAATTACGGCCCGATGCCTGTTCCGGTGACATGTAGCTGGGTGTCCCCAGGATCGCGCCTGTTCGAGTTCCTCCCCCATCCGTATCAAAGACCTTGGCCAGGCCAAAGTCTGTGACCATCGGTTCACCTTCGGCATCAATCAGGATGTTGGAAGGCTTTAAGTCGCGATGGATCAGCCCTTGAGAATGCAGGTGATCGACCGCTTTTGCGATGGAAATCATCCAGCGGGCAGCACGTTCCGGGACCAGAGGGCGATGTGCGATGACTTCTGCGAGGTTTTGACCTTCGACAAAATCCATGGCAAAGAAGTGCCGACCATGCTCCTGGCCGACGTCGAAAATGCCAACGATATTGCGGTGTCGCAACCGTGCCGCTGCGCGCGCTTCGGCTTGAAACCGCTTGATCTCATCGGACGATGCCCATTCGCTCGCCAGGATCATCTTCAGTGCGACGACTCGATTCAGATCACGTTGGCGAGCCTTATAGACAACACCCATTCCGCCGCGGCCGATTTCCCCTAGCAAGTCGTACTTGCCGAATTCACCAATCCCGGTTGATGCGGATCCAGATACTGACGAGAGACCATGAACGATCGTGGCCGCAAACTCGGGGGCGACTGGTTTCGATATCATCGCAACGGGGCTGGGGGCAAACACGTTCAGCGAATGCAGGCAGGCGATCCAGGGATTGAGTTCTGGATGTTCCTGCAAAAGCTGGTCGCGCCGCACAGTATCATCGCCCTGAATTGCGAGCAGCAATTCATCGAGAAGTTCGGGGTCAACGACATTTGCGGATGGATCACTCATTCTGCCGGACTCCTTCGGTGGAGCGATGATAGCGGATCTCTCGCATAACTGTCAGGGAATGGTATGCTGGCGTTTGGGCAATCGGCTTTTTCAATGTAGGGTGGGACCAGCTCGCTTCGAGCGCCGGCCCACCATCAGGAAGCGTCGAGAATTGATGGTGGGCCGGCGCGGCGAAGCGCCACTGGTCTACATCCTGCCCAGCTTCAAACAGGCATGGCGATCGCTTATTTCAAGCGACGGTGAGTCGGACTGGCCAAGTTGAAAAACGCAGATAGTTTGTAGCGAGTTAGAAAACGAGAAGAGGAGACCTTCGGTCGTCGGTTTCGGCGGGGTCGGGAGACCCGCGCCGATCACCCATTCTTTTCATATCCGCGCGACCAGCGCTGAACTTGCTTAGGGCGTTCCGATGAAAGACAGTATTCAGTGGATGCTGAGGCTGGTGATGCCACGATCGGTGGAAGCGATCGTTGTATCTCTACTGGTACTGTTACTGCTGTCTGTCGGAATCCCATCGATTCTCGTGCGACGCGAGCAGGTGCGAAAGCTTCAGATGGACGAACGTCTCAAGAACGTAGGCCTGGGCCTTCACGCCTATCACGATACATTTCGGAGTTTTCCTGTGAACCCGAACTCGCGGCAGCAGGTTGCCACTCGATCAAAGACCTCGGCCCCAAAGTCCGTTCGCAAGATTCAACCGAAGCCCGCACCCGCGACGGATGCGATTTCGCCTCTTTAGACCTGCGTGAGTAACATGTGGCGCACCAACAGGTTGCGATTTCCCGATGCTCATTGACAAAGGTCGCATAAACAGCGTACGATGAGTTGTTGGATTATGCGGAATTCGGGCCAGTTTCCGCTGCTCGGCAAGGTAGAGTTGCGTTGTCACGTTGAACCGGATTGTCATTGAGCGGAATCGACATGCGCCCAACAGGTTTTCAATATCCCCGATCGATCGGCCTGCTTTTCATTGCAGTGCTGGCGATCGCAGGGGTTCGGACTGCTGCAGCCCAGGAACGGCAGATCAGCTTCGTCAATGACGTCGTTCCGATCCTCACCAAAGCTGGCTGCAATGTTGGTGTTTGCCACGCCAAGGCGGGTGGGGGCCAGAACGGGTTTCAGCTCTCTCTGCTTGGGTATGAGATTCAGGAAGACTTCGAGCACCTCGTCAAAGAAGGGCGAGGACGGCGGTTGTTCGCTGCGGTACCTGATCGCAGCCTTCTATTGCTGAAAGCTTCGGGCCAGGTTCCGCATGGTGGGGGAGTCCGCCTCAGTCACACCTCGGAAAGTTACGCATTGCTGCGGGATTGGATCCGCCAGGGTGCGAACAATGACGGTGAAAACATTGCCAGATTCGTTGATTTCGAGATCCAGCCGGATCGGAAATCTCTGAAGCGGCAGCAGGAACAGCAACTGAAAGTAATCGCTCGGTATTCCGATGGTTCACAGCGCGACGTGACAGTGCAGGCACTATACGAGTCGAATGACAAGGCGATGGCTGAAGTCAGCGACAACGGTCTGGTGAAAGTTCAGGATATCACAGGCAAGGTCGCGATCATGGTTCGCTACCAAGGTCGAATCTCTGTTTTCAATGCGGCGATTCCCTTGGGGGCTCCGGTGGAACAGGTTCCTCCTTCCCGAAATTTTGTTGACGACGCGGTGTTTGCAAACCTGAAAGAATTGGGCGTTCCACCGTCATCGATTTGTGATGATCCGACGTTCTTGAGACGTGTGACACTCGATATCGGCGGTCGATTGCCAACGGCGGAAGAAACAACGGCTTTCCTCGCCAGTAGCGCACCCGACAAACGCGATCGGGTTATCGACGATTTGCTGAAGAGTCCTGATTATGCGGACTTCTTTGCCAGCAAATGGACTAACTTGTTGAAGAATCGCCGCGACGATACCAGTGATATCGTCTCCAACTTCGCGTTTCATGCATGGATTCGTGACAGCCTGCTGGCGAACAAGCCTTACGATCAGTTTGTCCGCGAATTACTTGCTGCGACCGGGACCGTCATCGATAACCCGCCGGTTGCGTGGTACAAGCGCGTCAAGGAGCCGAAGGACCAGATTGAAGATGTTGCCCAGTTGTTCCTGGGGGTGCGGATGCAATGTGCCCAATGTCATCATCATCCGTTCGAGCGATGGAGTCAGAATGATTACTATTCACTGGCCGCTTTCTTCAGTCAGGTGGGCCGCAAGCCATCGTCGACTCGTGGTGAAGACCTGATCTTCCACAAGCGCGGGATCGCCGCTGCCACGAATATCAAAACCGGGATCGCCCTGAAGCCTGCAGCCTTGAGTGACGCAATTCCCGAGATCGCAGCCGATGTTGATCCTCGTCTGAAGCTGGCAGACTGGATGGGATCGGCCACGAATCCGTTCTTCGCCAAGTCACTGGTCAATCGGTACTGGAAGCACTTCTTTCAGCGAGGACTGATCGAGCCCGAAGATGATATTCGCGATTCCAATCCGCCGACCAATCCCGAATTGCTCGCGGCGCTCGAAAAACATTTCATCACGAGCGGATTCGATCTGAAGGATCTGGTTCGTGTAATCACGCGATCGAACGCGTATCAGCTCAGTTCAACGCCAAATCAGCATAACATTGTCGATAAGCAGAACTACTCGCGCTACTATCCACGACGACTGCAGGCCGAGGTCTTGCTGGACGCGATCGACTACCTGGCCACGACCCAGACCGACTTCGCCAACCTTCCTCCGGGAACTCGAGCAGTCGCTCTTCCAGACAACAGCTACAATCGCTCGACCCCATTCCTTCGCGTCTTCGGACGGCCGGAAGGGGAAAGTGTCTGTGAATGCGAGCGGGTTCAGTCTTCCAGCCTGGCCCAGAGTCTGCATCTGATTAATGCGGGTGATATTAAGGCGAAATTGAGTCATGGGACGGGCCGGGCCGAACGGCTGGCAAAGGAAGACCGGCCGGCAGAAGCCAAGATTCGTGAACTCTATCTGGTCGCATTTTCCCGGGAACCAAGGGCCGATGAACTCAAAACGGCACTTAGTTACCTCACCGAACAACGCCTGGACCTTGAGGGTAGGCCGGTCGATGCCCAACGGGCAACGCGAGAGAATTTTCAGGACCTCATCTGGGCTCTGATCAATGCAAAAGAATTCCTGTTCAACCATTAGGCATATGATGACAACATCGAATTGTAAGAACGATAGATCAGCGATTTACCAGCGTGTGCATCCAGCGATCCGTTGCGGAGTGGTTGTCTGCGGCCTGATTCTGGCGGCACTGACGACGGACGCGAATGCTCAGTCCGTCTGCCTGCCCGCACCTCGACTGCTGACAACGATGCCGATGGGTGGGAAGGTCGGGACTCAATTTGAGATCACCATCAGCGGTGAACACCTCGACGAACTTGGTGAACTCGCGTTTTCTGATCGCCGCATTACGGCCGTTCAGAAACTGGATGCCGCCGGCCAGCCTGAAGCAAACAAGTACGTGATTACGATTCCGGCCGATTGTCCTGTCGGTCTCTATGAAGCTCGCGTGATGACGCGACTGGGAATATCTTCCTCACGCGTTTTCTCCGTCGGTTCGCTGGCAGAAATCGTCCGGACGAAACCCAATACGACGCTGGCAACGGCGATGGAAATTGACGTGAATTCCATCAGCAATGCAGTCATGACGAATCGAGCGGTGGACCATTACGTCTTCAGTGCGAAGAAGGGACAACGGTTGATTGTCGACTGTGCTACGCGCGGTATCGATTCGAAACTTGATGCCGTTGTCATTGTCGCAGATGCTGCCGGGCGTGATCTCCTTGTCGAACGCCGCGGTGGTGTCCTCGACTTTGCAGTCCAAGAAGATGGTCGCTACGTCATCAAGGTCCATGAACTGACGTTCAAAGGTGGCATGGAGTACTTTTATCGACTGGGTGTCTGGGAACTTCCAGCAGGAGCCCCGATTGTTCGGCAGCCTTCGACGAAGACGGTGAATTCCTTTTCGTGGCCGCCTCAGGGACTGGCAGTTCAAGCGGAACTTGCAGAAGTCGAGCCAAACAACATTGCTGGGAAAGCTCAAAAGATTACTCTGCCCTGTGACATCGCAGGAAGTTTCTTCCCCGCTGCCGATATCGATTTGTTTGAATTCGAAGCTAAAAAGGGCGAAGAATGGTGGGTCGAAGTCGCGTCGGAACGCTTTGGCTTACCCACTGATCCTGCCGTGCTGGTTCAACAGGTTGTCAGGACACCTGAAGGCGAAAAGTTGACGGACGTCGCGGAATTCAGTGACATTCCCAGCCCCGTGAAAGTCTCCAGCAACGGATATGCCTACGATGGTCCTCCGTACAACGCCGGGACATCCGATGTGCTTGGAAAGCTGGTCATCAAAGAGGATGGTCTCTATCGATTGCAATTGACGGATCTTTTCGGTGGGACTCGCAGCAATCCGCGCAACATCTATCGACTGGTGATTCGCAAGGCGGCTCCCGACTTCGCGCTGGTTTCGTGGGCACTCCACATGGAGTTGCGAAACGGTGATCGCAATGCGTTGTCGAAGCCAATTTCACTCCGTGGAGGGGCAACGATGGCACTGGAAGTGATTGCCATGCGCCGCGACGGTTTCGATGGAGACATCGACCTCGTCATGGAAGGTCTGCCAGACGGAGTTTCGGCACAGGGGTTAAAAATTCCGGCCGGTCAGTCGCGTGGCCTGATGCTGGTTTCCGCCCACCAGAATGCGCCACGGGCGATCGGAAGTGCGAACTTCCTGGGAAAAGCCGTCATCAATGGGGCGGCGGTTGTTCGCCCCTGCCGACTGGCGTCGATGTCCTGGCCGATTCCAGACGCGTGGAACGAAGTTCCGGTTCCTCGACTGATGGCTGATGTCCCGGTTTCGGTGAGTGGATTGGAATTTACCCCGTTGTCAGTCGCTCCTGCATCGAAGGAGATGCTGCAAGTCACCGCGGGCGAGAAGCTGACCATTCCACTGGCGATTACACGGCGGAGCGAGTTTTCCGGTGCAACTATGGAACTGCGTACGATTGGAGCGGGGCTTGATCGGAACCCCGGATTCAGCCTGCCGTTGACCGCTGATTCGTCGCAGGCGGTGCTGGATCTGGCAGCGTTGAAGACACCTCCGGGCGACTACCTGATTGCGTTCTATGGGGGAGCGGTTGCCAAGTACCGCCATCGGCCTGATGCGATCATTACGGCTGAGGAAGCGAAAAAGAAAGCCGAGCAAGATGCGGCGGCAATTGAGGCGGAACTTAAACAACTCGTGGAAGCCGCAAAGTCAGCGACATCGGAAAAGAAGCCCGAAGCGGATAAAGC
>Ga0194055_10002711_pt1 | contig 13944 bp, 11 predicted proteins | sample SepL449m_MetaG_FD_155482 | JGI IMG/M metagenome (GOLD analysis project Ga0194055, IMG submission 155482) | Anoxic zone freshwater microbial communities from boreal shield lake in IISD Experimental Lakes Area, Ontario, Canada - Sep2016-L442-9m | ecosystem: Environmental > Aquatic > Freshwater >... | reverse complement strand
GCTGAGAAGAATGTTTAAAGCCCTCTCTTTTGTACAAGACATTTTGCGGTGCCCGCTATGCGCGGGGTCGCTAAATGTGGGTGAGTCAGTAGTGAAATGCGAATTGGGCCATTCGTTCGATATATCGCGACAGGGATATGTCAATTTTCTTGGCCAAAGTAAATTCATGAAGAACGCCGATACAGCCGCAATGGTAGATGCTCGGCAAAAGATGCACTCACGACCGTTTTTTCATGATCTTTCACAACAGATAGCACAAACGTGCGACGGCTTATGTCGAAGTGTTCCACAACCAATCATTGTTGAACCTGGAGGGGGAACAGGTTTCTATGCTCATGTGGTTTCCCAGATAGTTGGTAATGCTCGGGCTGTGAGTTTCGACATCAGTGTTCATGCAGCGAAGGTCTGCGCACGGCAATCTGAGCGTGTTGCTTCTGTTATTTGTGATGTTTGGCAAGAATGGCCTGTCGTCGAAAACTGTGCCGATGTTGTGTTGTCTATCTTCAGTCCGCGAAACTTCATTGAAACAGAACGTGTAATGAAAACAGGTTCCGTGCTGATTGTGGTGGCGCCAGAAGAGAACCATCTTGTGGAGTTGAGAACAAAGTTCAATGGATTAGGAATTGAGCGTGATAAGGGCGAAAAGATCGCTAAGTCATTGGAGAACTTCACGAACATTCACCAATCGGTGCTCGAATCAACAGAGTTGTTGAACGGCTCAGCCCAGTGTGACTCGCTGCTCTCAGGCCCAAATGGTCATCATATTTCCGCTGAAGATATTGAACTACTGAGCAATGCGGAACCAATTAACGTGACGCATTGCGTAAATATCTCGGTGTGGAAACTAGGTTAAACGTCTGATGTACACACCTGATGATCTAGTTGAACTTCAAAGGAAGACACTTCGTACATTGGTCGCTGGTCAAGTTATTGCAGCAGCATCTTTAGCTTCTGCGGTAACAGTAGGCGCCTACGTTGTTCAGAACATTCTGGGAGCAGATACAGCATGGAGCGGTATCGCTAGCGCGACCGTAACCATAGGAACCGCGTTTATGGCTCAGTTGCTGAGTTTGGTCATGATGCGCAAAGGACGTCGTGTCGGTCTGCAAACTGGCTATCTCGTTGCATTCGTAGGTGGAATTATTGCTGGTATCGGTGCCGAGAAATCACAGTTAGCTATTTTTCTGTTCGGGCTATTCCTCTTTGGAAATGGTCAAGCGGCCAACTTACTGTCACGCTATGCGGCAACCGACTTGGCCGACGTGAAGTCGAGAGCTTCTGCGATGAGCAGAATCTTGTTTGCGTCTACTTTTGGAGCAGTGTTCGGGCCAATTCTTGTCGTGCCAGCAGAACGTATAGGTGAATCAGTTTTTGGCTGGCATCAATACACGGGCCCTTGGATTTTCTCTGCTTGCTTTTTTGTTTTCGCAGCGCTCAATGTGATGATCCGGCTGAGACCAGACCCGCTTGAAGTGAGTGGAGGCTTAAAGTCTCAAAGTGCTGCAGGTGTGAAGCCGCCTCAATTTCGTGTTGCGATGAGCACGATCGTGAATTCTCCGGCCGCAAAGATTGCAATCTTTGCAATGGTCATTTCGCAAGTAACAATGGTTGCGGTCATGACCATGACGCCAGTGCATTTGAAGGCACACGGACACGAATCTGTCAGTCCATTTGTCATCTCACTGCACATTGCTGGCATGTATGCGTTTAGCCCTTGGGTGGGGCGCTACTGCGATCGTATGGGTCGGTTATCTGCAATAGCAGTGGGGTCGGTTCTCTTAGTGTTGGCTGCGGTGTTCGCTGCCTTAGCTGGTGAATCAGCGTTGCTTCTCTTTCCCGCGCTCTGGTTGCTAGGAGTGGGTTGGAGTTTCGGACTCATTGGCGGCTCTAACCTTTTGGTCGATTCTGTACCACTTGAGTCGCGGGTTCAGGTGCAGGGAACAGCGGATTTTCTGATGAGTCTCTGCGGGGGAATAGCAGGCTTCTCAAGTGGTTTTATACGCAGAGCGGTGGGGTTCCACATGTTGGCAAACTTTGCTTGTTTGTGTGCCTTTGCAATGTTTCTTGTAGTGCAAAATGCCCGAAGAAAACAGCCTGTTATTCAGGCGCCTGCGTTATAACCACTCGGTGCCGAATTGCCCGTTCACAGCAACAATGAGCAACTTCGCTCCATTGGGGCCTGCCCACTCGGGTCCATATGCGTGACCCTTGGCAACAAACCGCACATCACCGGGGTAATACACGCGTTCACCTTCAATATGGAATTCGCCCTCTTTGACGATGTACAAAGTGTCTGAACCGTGCTCATGCTTGCCGAGCCAAGTGTTGGGCGGAAAGGTATTTTCCAGAACAGTGGGGTTTCGTGACAGCACTCGAACAATGACGTGACCTTTGATGTGTTCATTTTCAGCTGTAACTGGTTCTACTGAGTCAGGATGTACTGCCCAAACTGTGTCGTTATTTTCCATTCACCTATGGTAATTCGTTTACGACATGGAACGGAATTCGCGCTGCGTGGCCATTACTGTCAGCACCAAGACGAGCATCATTGCTCCGGTAATAGAAATAGTTTCAGGCAAAGAATGCAGATGACGAGCGGTAAAACCGATGAGGAGCGCTCCCATCGGTGCGATTCCTACCATCATTAAGGAATGCACAGACATCACACGCCCCATAATTTGCGCTGGCGTGTTGTGTTGTATGAGCGTCTGGTTCAAGTTGAGGTAAAAGCCGCCTGTCAAACCCCAGGCGAAAAGTACTAGTGCAAGGTACCAGTAGTGCGTTGCGGGCCCAATAAAGATTTGTACAGTTGCCCCGGTGCAAAGGCCGCACATAAACCACAAGCCTTTGCGAACAATTTTATGACTATTGCGCAAGATCCACATTGATGTGCAGAACTGACCCACGCCAAGGAGCGAGTAGAGAATTGTTGCTTGGCCACCGGTAGCTCCTACCTGTTCACGCACAAATTGTGGACCAAGAACCATCCACGGCGACATCATGAAGAGCACAGACCCAGAAAGCAAGATGAAGAGCACGCGGATGTTCTTGTTTGCCCAGATGTACTTCATGCCAACTTGAAGCTCGTGCTTAATATTTCGATCTTCCGGTGAATGCGTCGGTGGTGGCAGTCTCAACGGAAGCAAAGTGAGCATTCCTAGTCCGTACAAAATTGCCTGCACCCAGAAAGCGCCCTCAATGCCCCAACGGGAAATGGCAGGGCCAGCTAGTGCGGGCCCAAAAATAAGTGCAAGATTTGAAGCGACCGTCGAAACGATAATTGCATTCATGAGTTGTTCTTTAGGCACCAATGTGGAAACGGTGGCGGTACGAACAGGTTGTCCGACGGCTATAAAGAGCCCAAGTATTGCTGCGCTCAAGGTTGCCGAATGCGTGGTGATGTGCCCAGTGCTCACAAAAATTGCGGTGCACAGCGTGATACTGAATGCACCGATTTGGCTTGAAATGAGAAGAACTCGGCGATTCATGCGATCAGAGAAAACTCCAATAGGTAATGAGATAAAGAGGGCAGGCAAACCCATGACGAAGAGCAACATGCCACTGACGTCAGATTTTGCACCCAATTCCAAAATGAGCCAGACAAAGGCGAATCGTTGTGTCGATTGAACAAGTGTGAAGCCCAAGGTGTTGAGCCACAGTAGACGGAATGATTTGAGACGAAGAACGTCGAATGAACTATCGCTCACTTTGCTGAGCTGACGTTGTATTTCACGGGAAGGCGTTTGTGGCCACCTACAAAAATCGTTTTCATCAATGCAGGTTCGCCGTTCAATTCAATACTCTCCAAACGCGGTATGAGTTCTGTGAAAAATGCCTTGAGTTCCATTCGGGCAAGCATTGCTCCAAGGCAATAATGAACGCCGAAGCCAAATGAGAGATGTTTATTGGGTGATCGGGTGACATCGAAGGTGTTGGGGTTGTTGAATACTCGCTCGTCACGATTCGCCGAGGGGTACGATAAGAGCAGCGACTCACCAGCGCGAACAATGGTGTCTCCGACCTCTGCATCTTCTACGGCGGTACGCATGAAGTGTTTGACGGGGGTGACCCAGCGAATCATTTCGTCTACGGCACTACCGATGAGATCGGGGTTTTTCTTCAAGAGTTGCAACTGATCAGGATGCTCAATGAGTGCAAGCATTCCTCCGGCCATCGATGCAGAAGTGGTGTCGTGTCCCGCTGTTGCCGCAATGACGTAGTACGAAATGGTTTGCATGTCGGTCAGCGGCTGACCGTCGATAATTGCATTTGCCACCACGGAGGTGAGGTCGTCTTGAGGATCCTCCCTGCGAGCATGCGTGAGCTCAGTGAAATATGCAAAGAAGTCGCTGATAACGGCAATGAGGTCTTGTCCAGACGGGCCACGCTGCATCTCTTCATCGGCACTGCCAAAGAGTTCCTGAGTGAGTTGCAACATGCGTGAGTAGTCAGACTCAGGAAGCCCGAGAATGGCCAAAATCACATTGAGGGGGAGTGGCATAGCGATGTCTCGAGCAAAATCACAAGTGTTACCCATCTCTGCCATCTTGTTCACCGAAGCAAGCGAGAGTGCTGATAAACGACTTTCCAAACGCTGCAGACTTTTTGGCAAGAACCAATCGGAGGTGATGCCGCGCAATGCACGATGTTCAGGGTCGTCAACGTGGATGAGCGTACGAAGAAGGTTTCCTTGTTCGGCTGCTCGCTGGTCGCTGGCTTTGTCTCCTAAGACAGGACGAGGCTCGTTGATGAATATGGTGTTGCGCGCTTCAATCGACATGACATCGCTATGGCGGGTGATGGCATAGAACGAGTTGAATTTATCGTTTTCCACGTAGTGCACAGGGCTACTTTTGCGCAGCACAGCGCAAGCTTCGTAAAAATACTTCTCATCGGCATAAGCAGTCGGAGTGACAAAAACTTGTCCGGCTTCGTGTACTGACAACATGCTTACCCCCTGAGGGTAAACATTAGTTGATGAGGTGGCTTATTCGTTACCCACCAAGAATTGAGCAACTTCATCTGCGGAACGACCTGCTGCTGCGAGTCCTTGCAAAATGAACGTATCGATGGTCTTGTGCATGTGGCGCAAACGACCTTCTTGGTAATTGCCGAATGTGACGGTCTTTTTGCCAGTTGACTTCAAACCTTGCTGTACAAAACCAAAGTTCGACATGTCTTGTTCAAAAACGTCGGCCAAGCCAGCCATGCCAGGAGCTTCCTTCCACGCCTGATCTAAGCGCAACTTCGTCGTGACTGCTGGTTCTGGAATTTCTTCGCCATCTGGCAAAGGAGCCATACGGTACACATCCATGAAGCAGGTGTCGGGCGTGCGCCCTGGACGCCAGCGGTACATGAGCGGTTGACCAATGCCAGCCCATGGGGCAAATGCTGGGAAGAGGTGATACAGAATTGCATCGATAATTTCGGCATCGGTATAGGCATCGAGGTCGGCGCGGAACATACCCGACATCCGCTCGCGGAACGTTTGCGCCACGTAAGCACGTGCTTGAATGCCGTCTGGTGGCTGCACTTGGCTCTGGTCGGAGTATCCGCGTGAACGGCTCGAGAATGCAACAAATTCTGCCGCAACTGTTTGCTCGGTCAGTTGTTCAACAATATGTGGGCTTTGCACGCCAAATGGATTGAAGAAACGTGACACGAATGGCGACTCTGGATAGATGGAGTATTCGCTGTTCTCGTCGCCACAGAATGGTTTGATTTGCGGGTGGGTTGCGATGACGTGGTATCCCTCGCTGAAGGCTTCCATGACAACTTTCCAGTTTGCTGGAACTTCTTTCACGGCATGGAACGCCTTGTAACGCTTCGAGAGTGGGAAATCTTTGAAGTGTTCGATGAGCGTTGATGCAACCTTCTCAAATGGCTCACAATTTGGATCCATATTGATGAATACAAGTCCATCCCAGAGCGCAACTTTTGCCTGTGGAAGGCATGTTGGCTTGCTTCCGTGTGTGAACTGTGGGAAGTCCCATTCTCCGGGAACATTTTTCAAGTCGCCCTGGACGTCCCATTCCCAACCGTGGAAGGGGCAAACGAATGAAGCAACGGTTCCGTCATCATCTTTGAGGCGGGTACCACGGTGCATGCATGCATTGTGTAAAGCGCGTACTACACCGTCGTTGCCACGGGTAACAATGAGCGACTCGTCGGCAACATCGTAAACAACGTGAGAACCTGGCTCTTTGATTTCAACTTCCAAGCAAGCGAATTGCCAGGTTTTTGACCACATGAATTCTTTTTCAAGATCAGCAAATGCTTGCGAGGTGTAGCGAGCTTTTTTGACATCTTCTGAGCCGACGTAGGGGCTAGCAAATTCGGTCAGGGCCTTTGGCACTGGGCGAGTGTCGGTCTTTAGAATTTCTTGAACTTTGGGTCCACGTGAATGTGAAACGCCTGGGTCGTTATCAAGTGTTGTCATGATTGCCTCCCGTTTGGATCGTGACGAATCACGACACCTATTTCTCTATATCTCTAGGGTAAAGCATAGGGCTTGCACTCATGCGAGGCGGAATATACGTGTGAGGCCAAAAAGGTATTTTTTGATACTGATACGGTGGTGCGAGAGGTATTGATATGCGCAAAAAATGGAGCAACTGGGCGGGGAATCAGCAAGCAACTCCTCAGTCTTGGGTGAAACCACAAAATCTCCACGAAATCTCTGCTGCCGTCAGAGACGCAAGTGCACAAGGTAGGCGAGTCAAGGCAGTTGGTTCGGGGCACAGTTTCACGGGGGCGGCTGTAGCGCATGACGTTCTCATCGATATGTCCTGCATGTCGCGGGTTCTGACAGGGCCAGACGAGAACGGCATTGTCGAATTGGAGGCGGGCATCACACTCAGTGCTCTCAACGAATACCTCTTGCTTCATGGAAGAGCGCTAGAGAACCTCGGTGATATTTCCTATCAAACAATTTCTGGAGCGATTTCGACGGGCACCCACGGAACAGGCCAAAAGATCGGTGGTCTTGCGCAGCAGGTGGTGGGGCTCACGTTGATTGACGGACGAGGAAATATTGTGGTTGTTGAAGAAGACGATCCACTTCTGCAGTTTGTCCGCGTTGGTGTGGGCGCAGTGGGAATCATTGCTCACGTCAAAATTCGTACAGTAAACAAATTTGCCTTGCATGTAGAGGAAAAGCCGATGCGACTGTCGTACGTGCTGGAGAATCTCGAAGGTCTCGCTGCTCGTAACGACCATTTTGAGTTCTTTTGGATTCCGCACACAAAATGGGCATTGACCAAGCAGAACAATCGAACCGAGTTAGCTTTGCAGCCGCTTCCCCCATTCAAGAAGTGGTGGCAGAAAACGTTCATGGAAAACACTGCATTTGGCTTGGTGTGTCGCATGGGAAAACTATTTCCAGCGTTGATTCCCCGATTGGCCACAGCCCTTCCTGGTTCGGGTAGCACCAGCTATGTAGACGAGAGTTTTCGTGTGTTTGCCTCGGAGCGACGAGTGAAATTTGTCGAAATGGAGTACGCGATACCGCGGGAGCACTGTCGAGCTGCCCTGGAAGACATAGTGCGCCTGATTGACGAGAAGAACTTCAAGGTGAGTTTTCCTGTTGAGGTACGTTTTACGGCAGCCGACGACAATGTTCTTTCCACTGCACATGCCCGACAAAGTGCATATATCGCAATACACATGTTCAAGGGCTGCGACTATCTTCCGTACTTCACCTCGGTCGCAGAGATCATGGCTCACTATTCAGGTCGGCCCCATTGGGGGAAGATGCACTTCCTCACACATGAGCAGTTGAGTGTGTTGTATCCACGCTGGACCGAATTTCTTGCGGTGAGAGACCAGTTAGACCCATCGCGAACATTCCACAATGATTATTTAGAGCAAGTATTTGGCAAATAGTCTGCTCAAAAATGTAAAGTTCATTAGTTCCTAACGTGAAATGAGTACCTATGGCTTCGATAGCAATTCCCAAGAATCATTTAGAAGTAACAGCGCAGTGGCTTGAGTCTGCCCTGAAGGCTGGTTCTGAAAAGAATCTGGGAAGCATTGCATCTATCGAGTTGAAGCAAATTGGCGAAGGCATCGGAGTGATGGGAGAGCTTTTCCGTGCATCAATTACCTATTCATCCGGAACTGGACCCTCTGCAGTCATCGTCAAATTGCCATCACAAGCCGATGCGAACCGTCAGCAGGGAATAGATCTCGGCATGTATGAAGCTGAAGTCAAGTTCTACGACTCACTTTCAGCGCAGACCACGGCACGTTTGCCTATTTGCTACTACACAGCATCAGAAGCCGGAACAGCAAACTTCGTCATTGTGATGGAAGACCTCGGTCACCTGTCAATGGTTGTGCAGATGGACGGGATGAACGCTGCTCAAACTTCAGCAGCCATTCGTTCTTTGGCTGCTTTGCACGCCAGCTGGTGGGGGAAAGTAGAAACTACCGAACTGGAGTGGGTACCCAGTGTTATTCACGATCGCATTGTCAATTTTGGTGCGATGTGGCCAATGCTGTGGGAAATGTATCAACCAAAGTTCGGACACGTTTTGCCAGAAGGTGGAGTGGAGTTCGGAAACTGGTTGAGTGTCAATTATTGGGAAGCGGTGAAGGAATTTGCTACAAGCCCATGGACCCTGTTGCATCTCGACTATCGCGTTGACAACTTAATGTTCGACAAAGATCTCAATTCTCCCGATGCGGTTGCCGTTATCGATTGGCAAAGTGTTGGCAGAGGCCCCGCTGGATACGACCTTGCCTACCTGCTGGGTGGCAGCGTGACGGTGGAAGACAGGCGCAAATATGAAGACCAGTGGCTGCACGAGTACCACGATGAAATTACGCGTCTTGGTGTGAAGTACGCCTTTGAAGACCTCTTCAAAGACTATGTACGTGCCCACGTCATTGGCGGAACATCAACTGCGGTGTTGACCGGTGCAACATTTGATTTAGGCAACGAGCGTGGAGTGGCTCTGATTGCATCGATGGGCGAGCGCCATTTCACTGCGCCTCTCGATCACAACGGACGTCAATTCTTCTCTGTTTAGTTCCTTTGGTTATAGACAAATATCTTGAGGTCGTACTGGAGTGCGCTTGAGGTCAACGCCAGTTGCGTCTCGAATTGCGGCAATGATGGCTGGAGTAACCGATATGCACGGAGGTTCTCCTACGCCTTTTGCCCCAAGAGGGGCTTGAGGATCTGGTTCTTCAATAGGTATGAAGAGAACATCTGGCGCATCGAGCGCAGTAGGCAACAGGTAGTCGGTGAAGCTCGGATTTTTTACGATGCCATTTTGCACGATAATTTCTTCCATCACGGCTAAACCGAGACCTTGGGCGATGCCGCCTTCGATTTGGCCAAGAAGTGCAAGTGGATTGAGAGAACGTCCAACGTCTTGAGCAGTTGCAATTTGCACAACTTTTACCAGACCAAGTTCAACATCGACATCAACCACTGCTCGGTGAGCAACAAAAGCGAAAGCGACGTGACAATTCCCTTGTCCGTTTTCATCGAGCTCGTCTGTTTTGCGATGCTGATGGAGAAAGGTTTGAGTAATTTTCATGCCCTTGCTCGCTTCGCTCACACTGATGCGAAGTGGACCCATGGTGTCGACAATGTCGGTGTCTTCAATGACCAATTGCAATGGGTCGAGACCATGCATGTGGGCCACATGTTCGAAAAGTCTTTCGCGTACAAGGCGGCATGCACCATCGACCGCACCGCCACTCATCCATGTTTGACGTGAAGCAGAAGTGGACCCGGCTGACCCGATATTTGTATCGATACGGTCGAGAACAACGATGTCGACACCGAGGACGGTGCGAGCGATTTGCTGAGCAAGAATGACGAAACCCTGTCCAACTTCTGCTGTAGCAAATTTCAGAGTAGCAACGCCATCTGCCAAGGTGCAGCGAGCTTCGGCACTATCGTCGAACCCTTCGCTGTACATCAAGTTCTTAATGGAAACACCCCAACCGATTCCGCGTTTGATGTTGTGGTTTTCTGATGTTCTGCCTGACCCGCCGGGAAGCTCCATTGTTCCTGCGTTTGCAGAAAGGGGAGCCGGAAGAGGCAAAGCATCTGTTTCGCGAATACAGCGCGCAACAGGTGCGACGCTCTCAATGACCTGACCTGTAATGAGAGTGTCACCTTTTTCCATGGCGTTGAGGAGACGCACTTCCACGGGTGTTTTACCGACTGCCTTGGCGATCTTGTCCATTTGACCCTCGTGTGCGAAACATGCCTGGACCACTCCAAAGCCGCGCATTGCGCCACAAGGTGGGTTATTTGTGCGCACTGCATAACCGTCAAAGATTGCATTTGCACACTTGTATGGGCCTTGAATATGCGTCACACCATTAATGAGAACGGCAGACGATGTTGAAGCGTAAGCACCACCATCGAGTTTCATAGTGCCTTCAATTTTGACGATGCGTCCTTCGTTGGTGACGTGATGTTTGAGAGCAATAATTCCAGGGTGACGATGTACATGCCCGAAGAAACTTTCTTCACGTGTGTATTGCATCTTGACGGGTCGACCAGTGCGTAGTGCCAAAAGACAGGTGTGTACCTGAAGGCTGATATCTTCGCGGGCACCGAACGCACCGCCAACTCCACCGAGTTGCAAGCGCACTTTGTCTTTAGGTATTCCTAAACAATCAGAAATTTGTTTTTGATCTTCATGCAACCACTGCGTAGCTACAACAAGTTCCACACCTTTTCCATCTGAATCGGGGTAGGCCAGAGCGGCTTCAAGGCCGAGAAATGCTTGATCTTGCATTCCTAATTCGTATTCGCCTTCGATAATGATGTCGCCAGTTGCCTGAGCATCGCCGTGGAGTATGTGTTGATGTCTGAAAACATTTCCATCAGGATGAATGTTTGGTGTATTGGGGTTCAGTGCAGCTTCAATTGAGGTGAGAGGTGTCAATACCTCGTAGTGAACGACAATTGCGTCTAAAGCACGTCGGCAGGTTTCTGGATGATCTGCAGCTACTGCTGCAATTGCCTCGCCCATGTAGCGAACACAGTCTGAGGCAAATACTGGCTGGTCTGCTGTTATCAGACCGTAGGTTGGCTTCCCGGGAACATCGCTTGCTAAGAGAACCGTTTCAACACCATTGATCTTGATTGCTTCAGAAATATCGATGGAAATGATGTGGGCGTATGGATGTGGTGATCGTAACGTTGCACCCCACAGCATATTGTCGGCCGTGTAGTCGGAAGAGAAGGCAAATGTGCCTTGGGTTTTGGCAATTCCATCTGGGCGAAGTGCTGAGACACCAAGAACGTCTCGTTGTTTGGGCGTCGTGCGTGTGCTCACGAGTTACTCTTTTCTCTCTGTGAAATGACAAGTTGTACGGCAGAAAAAATGCGTCCGTATCCGGTGCACCTGCAGATATTTCCCGACAATGCTTCTTTCACTTCAATTTCAGTAGGTGTTGAATTCACCTCTAAAAGGTGATGCACAGCAACGATGAGGCCAGGAGTGCAAAATCCACATTGGACCGCTCCTTCTGTAACGAAGGCCTGTTGGATGTCGTTGGGGCTCTCGGCTGTGGCTAAACCTTCAACAGTAGTGATATCGGTGTCGACGGCGCTTGCGGCCATTACAAGGCACGAGCAGACGGCCTCGTTGTCGATAAGCACTGTGCAGCTACCGCATTCTCCCTGCTCGCAAGCTCCCTTGGCGCCCATGAAGCCGAGTCTCTCGCGCAAGACATACAGGAGGCTTTCGCCGATCCACGAATCTTTCACGTGTTGCTCTTTGCCGTTTACTCGTAGCGAATAAATTTCTGATGATGAACTCACAGCATTGCTCGATTCAATAGTCTCTGGGCAAGTACACCAACAGCATGTGTGCGGTACTCGGCAGTTGATCGGTGGTCGGTAATGGGTCGCGCCTCAGCAGAAACTCTGCGGGCGAATTCCTGAAGAACTTCCGTGGAGAGAGATGACTTCATTGAAAGATCAACATTTTCGCTGAGCCACACTTCAGATTCACGACAGCGAATGATGGTTGGGCCGACGGCTCCGAGGGCAATGGCAACACGCTTGTTCGAAATATCATGAACAAGGCAAGCACTAGCGATGGAAATAACCATTGCATTACGTACACCAACTTTGGCGTATCCCTGATATCCGTCAACTTTGGGAATATGAATAGCAGTAATGATCTCGTTGGCATTTCTCGCATTGCGCTTCACCCCAAGCATGAAGTCGTGAATGCTCAGCGTTCTCACGCCATTAATGGACGAAAGCTCTACTTGTGCGTCGAGCGCGCTGAGTACAGGCAGAGTGTCGCCAGCAGGGGAGCAGGTGCCTAAGTTGCCGCCAATGGTTCCGGCTGCACGTATTTGAGGGGAGCCAACCGTGCGTGACGCTTCACTTAGCGCGCGCGAAGCATGTACGTAAGAACCATTTTCAAATTCTCTGTAGGGAATGGCCGAGCCGATGCGATATCCATTTGCTTGGTCTTCAAATATTTTTAACTCATGAACGTGACGCAGAGAAATAACGTCTGTTGGTTCGAAATGGCGAAAGTTTATTTCCACCATCGTGTCGGTACCGCCAGCAAGGAGTCGCGCACCTGGGTGTTCATTTATTGCTTGCAACGCTTCAGGGAGCGATCTGGGCGAGAAGATAGTCATGCGACTTCCCAACCCTCAAAAGCGTCAATCATTGCCTTGACATCACCTAATGGATACAAAATAGGAGAAGTGCAACCGTTGTCAATGTAATGCTTAACTTTCTTGCGGGCATCGTCTGGGGTTCCGCTGGCTGTGAGCATTTCAACAATTTCATCGGGAACAAGTTTCGATGCTTTCACCACTTGCTCATGTGTTGCTGGCCAGGTGAGAACTTCTCCGACTTTGTCGAGAAGGCTTTGTGGAACGCCCGACGCCTTCATGATGTGAGGTTGTTGACCGAGGTATTGGGTCACCATGAGGCGCGCCATGTCGAGTGCTGTTTGACGATCTTCGTGAACGCTGCAGACAACAAGCTGGGGTCGATCAATATTGTTCAACGTGCGTCCAGCTTTAGCTGCCCCGTTACCAAGAGCTTCTATTGCCTGCTTGTTGTATTCGGGTGACACGAGATAATTGAGGACAACTCCATCGCCGATTTCACCCGTGAGTTCCATCATCTGCATACCGGTTGCACCAATATAAATGGGCACATTTTTTGCGCGGCGCTCTTGATATACGTAGTCGAGTTCTACACCGTCGAGTTGAACAAATTCACCGTTGAAAGTAACGGTTTCATTATTGAGAAGTGCTCTCACAGTTGTAACAATTTCGCGCATAGCTTTCAGGGGCTTATGCCTGGTGATTCCGACTTTTGCGGCGAGTGGATCCCACCAAGCACCAATACCCAAGATGACGCGACCAGGAGCCAGGTCGTCGAGTGTAGAAAACGTTGCCGCAAGACGTGCAGGGTTGCGGCTCCAGCAGTCGACAACTCCTGATCCGACCTTGATGCTTTTTGTTACAGAAGCAAATGCTGCCATCGGGACCGTTGCTTCACGCACAAGGCGACTCTCTGCTTGCCAAACAGCATCGAAACCTTTTGACTCTGCGTATTGGGCGAACTCCATGCCCTCGCGAATGCGATGTGCATCTTGTAGGTAGAGAGCCATTGGTATTTTCATTGAATTTCCTTCATTGTTGTAGTTGCTATGCAGACATCGCTAGTGCGTGATGTAGGCGTTGTGATTGCTCATCAGCTTTTCGTCGAACCTCGCTGAGATCTACTTTGGTGAGATTCCCGTTCGATAAAACGTTCTCGCTATTGATGCTCACATCGGTGACATGCAGTGACGTGGTGTACGCAACATGCCATGAACTATTCATGTGTGGGTAATTCCAGGTGACCACATCGTTGAGTGTTTCTGGCACTAGTTCTGAGCCATTAAAAAGCCATTGCCAGGCAAGATCGGGAGAAAAGGAGATGTCGTC
>Ga0194055_10002710_pt1 | contig 13947 bp, 9 predicted proteins | sample SepL449m_MetaG_FD_155482 | JGI IMG/M metagenome (GOLD analysis project Ga0194055, IMG submission 155482) | Anoxic zone freshwater microbial communities from boreal shield lake in IISD Experimental Lakes Area, Ontario, Canada - Sep2016-L442-9m | ecosystem: Environmental > Aquatic > Freshwater >... | reverse complement strand
TTCCGGCCGACCTGGCCTACGGGGCGGCTGGCTCACCGCCGGCGATTCCGGCTAACGCAGCGCTCGTCTTCGACGTTGACCTTGTGAGCGTCAAGGCAGGATAAATGCGCACGCCGGTCGCAGTCAGTTGCCTAGCGCTCTCGCTTTGCTTTGCGGCAAGCGCTAGCGCTTCCACCACGCAGGGAGGCGAGCCGCATACGGTCAAGCCCGAGGGCGGCACGCTCGACGTCGTCAGTAGTTCGTTCGGTCAGCGCAATCGCGACCTAGAGATCATCTACCGCGCGGCCGAACCGATCACGCCGAAGCTGCTTGACGAAAGCAAGGGCGGTGAGATCTGCACGATCTTTAACCAGGCCTCGCTCGCAGCGCGCGCAATCTGCGTCACGCGCAGCGACGGAAAGTGGCAGATCGTCTCCCGCGGCGAGCAGGTCGCCGGAAGCGTCAGCCAGCCGCGTGAGAGTGAGCTGAGGCTGCGCTTTGAACCAAGCGCCGCAAAGCTTCGTGTTGGCCTTGCCGACGTTTATATAAAGGCCGCCGCCGCTGGCTGCAGTGACCAGCAACCGGCAGCTACAAAGGGTTCGTGGTCGCAGGCCGCGATTGCCGTGGTCCCGCCGCTGGCGCTGCCATGCGAGCACCGCCTTCCCCGAGTAGGCAGCTACCAGGCGCGGGTCTGGGACGTGAAGATCACCGGCTGCCGGCGCCACGGAGCAGGTCAGGTCAGCCGTGGGCCGTCCGGCAAGCGGATCGCGCTGACCTATGACGACGGCCCGTCGACATACACGCCAGGGTTCCTCAGCGAGCTGCGCAAGCTCGGCGTACCCGCCACCTTTTTCATGATTGGGCAGCAGGTTTCTGCCAACGCTTCATTGGTCCGTTCGATGCTCCGCGATGGCCACATGGTTGGTGACCATTCGTGGAATCACGCTGATCTTGGCCGTGGCGGCGCAGGCGCTAGCTCCCAGATGCGCGACACCAACGCTGCGATCCGTAGCGCCAGCGGCTTCACTCCGTGCCTTTTCCGCCCACCGTACGGCTCTACTGGCGCCGATCTCGTCAGCCGTGCCAATGCGCAAGGTATGACGTCGGTCCTCTGGAGCGCCGACCCGCTCGACTGGCGGATGCCAGGTACCGGTTCGATCGTCAGCACCGTGCTTAGCCAAGCGAGCGGCGGCGGCATCATCCTCTCGCATGACGGAGGCGGCCCGCGCTCGCAGACGCTTGCTGCGATGCCGCAGATCGTCCACACTCTCAAGCGGCGCGGCTACAAGTTCGTGACGCTGACTGATCTGCTCGGTTACTCCGAGCGGATCAAGCTAGTCAAGTAGAAGCGCGGGCGCTCGGGACTAGCGCTGCGCTGAGCTGGCGGCAGCGGCATGCGACTTCAGGTAGGCAGCGATTCGGTCCTTCGGTACGACGAAGATGCGCCTGCCGGTCAGGTAGTTGCCTGAATCCGAGGAGCGGCTCGGTGGTGGCCGGTAAACGTCGATATGGCGGCCATTGATCGCCCCTCCAGTGTCGTCGGCGCGGAACCACCCGTCCTTATTTTTCGCCTTGTAGTCGGGGACATAAACGAGGCTTCCGCGCGGAATCAGGCTGAGGTCAACGGCGACGCTGCGGTAGTAACTGAGGTCGAGTGATGGTCCTGCCGCGAAGCTGATGTCGGTCGGCCTGACGTAGCGCGTTCCGGTGCCGGCGTACCAGCCGCCGGTTTCGAGCGGGAAGGTGACGTTGCCACTCTTCGATCGCCAGTAGCCCTCTCCGCGCCAGAATGGAGAGAAGACGCCGCCAACCCCGAAGCTCGCGTTCTTGCCGCGCGAGGTGATCCAGCCGCTCGAGCCAGAGCTTTCGATGTGGTATCGCTTGCCGTTGGTGCCAACCCCGTCACCCTCCATCGACATTCCGCGCGCAGAGTAGAGCCAATCGACGCGGCTCTTGCGCGAGATTCCTGGCGTATCTACTCGCTGGCCGACAAACCACGCTTCCGGCGCTGGGAAGTACTCAGTAATGGTCACCCCACTGAGCCATGCTTCCTTCTTCAGCGCGGCTGAAGCGGTTGCTGGGAGAAACGCCGCAGCTGCCATAGCGACAAGCGCAACAGCAAGCGTGGAGCGAGTATTCGGGGGGTTGCGAAGGACGGTCATCGGCTCCTAAACACGGTAGCGGAGCAGTAGGTGCGGCCGCGAAGCTAAAGCTTCAGCGCTGCAGCCTCATTCCCTGCTCGCTAGCGCTGCGTGGCGGCGCAGGCAACTTTCATTGCTTACGCGTGTTTGTACCTACGTGCGACGATCGAGATTCGCGCTCGTTTCGTCACATAGCCCCAGCTGGCGGGTCTTAATTAGCGCGAAAGTCGGGATCAAGAACATGGCGCTTAAAACCAGAAAACTCAAATTTCTCAGCGCGGCGCTCTGTTCAGCGCTCCTCGCGTCGCTTGCGCCCGCGCTGGCCGCTGGGGCCACCTTTGATCCGAGCGCTGAGCTAAGTGCGGTTCCAGCGAACAACGTAGGTATGCACGCGATGTTGTTCCCGGACACCCCGTACAGTGCGAAGCAAGAGATGTTCGCTCAGGCAAAGGCCGTGGGCGCCTCTTACATCCGTGTGGATCTTGGGCTTACCGGGATTTTTACGCGAGGCGAATACCGCGGCCATCCCTTCTACCAGACGCATTGGACTCAAACCGATCAGTACGCGGAACTCTCAAATCGCTATGGCGTGAAGGTTCTCGCGATCCTGAACGCGACCCCGTGGTTCATCGCCGACTGCCCTGCCGGAACGTCGCGTGAAGATGCGTATCACTGCCCACCGTCGGATCTGGTCCGCTACCAGGAGATGGTTGCTGAGGTCGCCGCGCGCTACTCAGGGGTGATCGACGCATACGAAATCATGAATGAGCCGGACCGGGACCTCTCGTTCTACGGAAATCCGCAGCAGTATGCGCATATGTTGTCTGCTGCTGCCGATGGTATTCACGGCGCAAGCCCTAGAGCTCGTGTCGCGATTGGCGGGGTATCGAGGATTTCGAACACAGTCTTCACCGACGCTGTACTGGCTGCAGAGCCTTCTCTTCCAAGCAAGATCGACATCAATACGATTCATCTACGGACTTCGGCTCGGGCCACCGCAACTTGGGTCGACAGCTGGCGCAAGTACTACACAGCCCACGGCATGAACGGGCCTCTCTGGCTTACTGAGTTCGGCTACCCAGGCGACACGGCGTTCCAGTTCGATTCCAAGTTCCGAGGGGGCGAGAGCGCACAGGCGGCGTTCCTCGAATCCACTATGCCCGGGATTGTTGGCGCCGGCGGGGAGATGATGTTCGTTACACAGCGTGATTGGGGCTCGGGTGCGTTCGCCTCGGAAGGAATATTGAGCACCGCTGACCCGCTCCCGGCCAACCCAACTGTTCGCCGCAAACTGGCGTTTGACGCAGTCAAGCGGGCAGCAACATCGCTCGTTCCAGTGGCGCTGCCGCTCCCTCCTGGGACGGTTTCCCTCCCGTACAACAAGAACAACAACGTCAAGGTAATCGGCAAAGCGATCACACTCAATTTCGCGTGCACGTCGGCCGTTATCTGCCCGAGCAAGCGGCTCCTGCTGGCGTTCTCGGCGGGGAGCTCTTACCGAGTTACGAGTCCGGCGATCGCTGCAGGGAAGACTGCGCGGACAAAGTTGACGCTGACCAAGGTCTCACTCGCGCTCCTCGCTCGCGCTAAGGGCAAGATGGTGATGGCTCAGCTAATCGACACGAAGTCGGCCGGGGTCGGCTCGGTACGTATCCGCGGCTGAGCCTAGTTGCGCCCTGAGCGCGCGGTGGGCGGCGGCTGGTGCAAGCTATCCTCCGCAGCTGCGCCCTCCTAGCTCAGTTGGTAGAGCACTTCCATGGTAAGGAAGGGGTCATCGGTTCGAGTCCGATGGAGGGCTTGGCTCAAGATGGCGCTAATGCGGCGTTTCTGAGATCAAGGGCCAGGCCGACAAGGCTCTGGCTTCGAGGTAGCCGTACGGCCTCACGAACCGCCATGCGTGTTGACAAACGTATGGTACTTTTTCGAAATGACCTCGTCCAAGAAACTTGTTCTGCTCACCTTCGCCTTGCTGGTGCTCGTTCCAGCAAACGCTCATGCCTTCATGACGTGGAACACGCCCGGCAACGCCGAGCACGAGCGGATAACGCGTATGGCTATCGCCTGCAACAGCGCGCTGGACCGGCCTGCCCCCGCTGGTCTCGCCTGGAATCGCGACCTCTGCCTGCCCTCCGGCGGCGACTCGAATAAGGCGCCTTGGTGGTTTTCCTTCGAGCGATCGATGCGGATGCTTGCCGGGTCGGACGGCTACTTCGGCGGCGTCGGTGCCCCCGATCGCTTCGCCGAGGCCGTCCTCTCATCGAGCGACCGGGCACACTGCGACAACTCCGATGCGTGGTTCCCGAGGTCGCAGGGACCTTTCGGGTCATACCCCCGCACCTTCGACCAGCGGGCCGCCGGGCTCCGCGCATGCCTGCAACTGCTGCAGAAGTATGTTGGCGTCGCCGTGGATGAGGCCGGCAAGCTGGTCAGCGCCGACGGCCGACTTGACGCGCCGCAGTCCGATCTCAGCGAGGACTGCAACGTTGACTACGACCCCGACCTTAACCCCGGCAAGACGCACGACCGCGGCTGGGCGAAATGCAACGCGCTGATCTCGTTCGGCCGGGCGCTCCACATCACCGAGGACTTCTTCTCCCACTCCAACTGGGTCGATCAGAACCCGGGCTCTCTCGACATCAAGAACCCGCAGGGGCTGAAAAACGACCCGCGCATCGTGCCTGCCGCGCTCGGCTACCCGCGGACTAATGAACAGATTGATTCGTTCATCGCCAACACGCAGGTCATTACCGGCGCCTACGGCTCGGGGTTGTCTGATCGGGTCAAGCACGACGACTACCTCAACAAGGATGAGGGCAAGGGCTCAATCGACTGGACCACAGGCCAGATTCCGTTCGGCGACAAGGGCCACTCCGTGCGGTCCGCGGCCGGCTTCGACGGCGTCAACGACAACTTCCAGCGCGCAGCGAAGGGCGCCGCATACGCAGCCGCTTCGATGTGGGCCGACTACCGCGCCGGGGTCTTCGCCCGCTACGGCGCCGACCGTGGAGCGAAGATCTGGGCCGCGCTTCGCAAGAACACTCCCTGGACGCAGTGCGGGCAGTACGGATCGGCGCGCCGAGCGCTCTCCCCACCGAATGGCGAGCAGAGCTCTACTCGCACGATCCGCGTGCGGGTGGTCAACCAGTCGAGTTCGTCGCTCTCCTGCGACCTCGTCAAGTTGGATTTTGGCGAGTGGTCGTCGCTGCCGGCCGATTCGGTCGCTCCCGGTGCCACCAGTGAGTTCTTTGTTCTGAGCAACGGCTCTGACGTCGACGGCCAGGCTGACCTTGGTGCTGTGATCTTCTCTTTCTCGAATCCGCTGATCGGCTCGAACTCTTACTCCTGCCAGCCGCGGCAGGGATACTCCTGCGCAACCTCCGGCGGCAAGGGCAACGACGCCACAATCACGCTGACGATCACCGGCCGGGCTGCCCGCTCTGCTCGGGCGCCCCGAAGGGTCGAGCTCGCGGTGCCCGGTCGTGCCGCCAGCCTTCGCGGGAGCGGCGCCGTGGCCGCGCGATCACGTGATCACAAGTCGTCTCCTCCCACGACCGAGATGCTGAACAAGCGGATCTCGGCGAAGAACCGGCGCGAGCTGCGCTCGGAGGTTAAGCGATCTCAGGCCTGCGGGGGAGCGGCGGCTGCCGTCAATCTCCGCGTTGATGACGCCTCCTGCAGCGACGTTCTCCAGATGATGATCAGGACCAGCTGGACCGACCTCAAGCGCTACTGCCCGGTCGGCTGGCGCGTCCTGCACCACCCGGAAGGCATCGGCGCTCCCAAGGGGGCCACGCTCTGCCACCGCGACAGTGACGTAGATAACTCCAATCCGGACCTACGGGCACGCGCGTTCTTCTACGTGTTGCCCCACGCACAGGGCTAGCGCAGTCCTTAGCTGACGCTGTTCCCGAAAGCTTTGCCTGCCCTTTGCCAGCGCGTGAGTAGCGTCGCCGGTTAAGCGGCCGTGCACTTGGTGAAGCGAGCGCAAGCCGATCTAAGGCCTCGGTCTAAAGGACCGGGATAGAGGAGCAGATATGACCAAGCACACGGTTCGCCCCGCAGCAATTACAGCTGCGGCTGTCCTACTAGTTACCGCCGGGCTGTCAGCCTGTGGCAGCAGCTCAACCAGCACCTCGTCCACCGCTGCGAGCACGGCGGCAAGCACGACCGCGAGCACAACGACCGCCGCAGCGAATGGTGCGAGCACCGTGCCAGTCACGCTGACGGACTTCAAGATCGCTGCGACGCCTCCATCGGCGCCGGCTGGAACGGTCACGTTCAATGTGACTAACAGCGGCAACGTTAAGCATCAGCTGACCTTGATCAAGACCAACAAGCCAGCCAACACGGCGCTCGCGAAGCAGAACCCGGATGACGACATCGCAGGAGCGAAGGGCGAAATTTCATCGATCGCACCAGGAGCGTCGAAGACGCTGACAGTCAAGAACCTTGTAGCTGGCCACTATGTCTTTGTTTGCGCCCTTCCAGGCCATTACCAGTCAGGGATGTACTCAGACTTCACCGTCAACTAGGTAGGTCTAAGCGTTGTGGCAAGCGGACTGGCCGTAATGGTCAGTCCGCTCACCTACCGGCGCCGGGCGCTGGGCGCGGCAGTATCGTTGGTAGCCGTTAAGAGACTTCAGCGAAAAGAAGGAAACCTAAATGCTCCGCCGCCTTGTTCTGCCGCTATCAATGCTGTTCGCCGCTGGCCTGTTGCCAACTGCCTCGATGGCCGGAGTTCCAGCCAAGCCTGCCGCCAACTCCGGCGTGAAGGTTCTCTCCGCGACAGCTACCAAGACAGGGACGTCGGTCACGGTGCGCGTTGCGTGGGATCGCGCTCTGATTGCGCGCCCCGGGCAGAACGAGCGCTTCACCTTGCGGCTGCTCATGCACTCGGCTTCAGGGCGCACGCTCAAGCTTGCAGAGCTCACTCGCGCGCGCGCCTCGGCCGCGGCAGATAGAGCGACGCTCCGCCTAACCTCGCGCAACGCCAAGCTTCTGCGCAGCGCTCGCCACGCCACTGTGACAGCGACGCAGCAGTACGACAGCCCCTCCGACGCTGACCAGCGCTTCGAGCAAAACCGCGTAGCGCTGCGATCGGTGGCCGGCAAGGCTGGTGGGCTCGTGATCAAGGCCTGCAGCGTCACGGCGATTACCTCTGGCGCCGATCTGAGTGGCTGTAATCTCCCCGGCGCTGCGCTCGCCAACGCCGACCTCAGCGGAGTCAACCTCAGCTACGCGAACCTTCAGGGCGGCACTCTCGCCGGCGCGAAGCTCGTTACAACCGACCTCACAGGGGCCAACTTGATCGACGTTTCGCTCGACAAGGCGACTTGGCCAGCCGCCGAGCAGGGTGCGTTGACACTCCCTGCCGATGGCAACAAGATCGTTTCCGCGATCGGCCAAGCCCGTTCGAGTGTTGATGTCGTGATCTACGACTTTGGCGGGCCGAACATCATCGGGCAGGCCTCGAAGCCAGGCGCATTGATGCAAGCGGTTTCGCGCGGAGTGAATGTCCGCGTGATGCTGAACTCGGCGACGCAGGACGACCTCTGCAAGGGTCTCGATACGGCAGCTCAGGCGAACTGCGGCTGGACCGAATCTCTCGATCCGCTCTATGCGACCCAGGCGTCGCTCAAGTACGCGCAGGCCCACCCGGACAGCGGCAAGACGGCCGGCAGGGTGCGGGTTCAGTTCTCATCGCAGAACTTCCAGATCACGCACCAGAAGACAATTCTGATTGACACTGCCAACGCCGACGGTACGCCACGCGCCGCAGGCCAGATGATTCCTACCTCTCAGGCTCTGGTGTCGACAGGCAATCTTCAGTCCTTTCCAGTCGATTGGGGGCGCCGCGCGAACTGCGCGAAGGGCGCCTACGACGCCACCGGGAAGTACGTCTGTAGCCGGTATCAGGTGCTGAATCAGGGTTACTTGACCAACCCGGCCGGGAGCTGCGGCTCGACCAGTGCGCCGATGAGCGGCGCGGTAACCGATTGCCTCAATGAGTGGCAGGCGCGCGACTTCTCGATCGTCGTGCACGACGATCAACTGCTTGAGCGGATCGCGGCGGTCTTCGGATCGGACCAGCGCTGTGATCCGAGGACGGTCAACAACAACCTGATCAACTCGACGTTGCCTGACACATGGGCCAACGGGACCCTGCTCAGCGACGGCTCTCAGTACCCGCTGATGAACACCGACGCCTTCTACGGCGGTGGACCGAACGCCTCGCTCCAGGGAACGCCACAAGGCAACGCGCGTGAGCGCACTCTTCGGCTGATCGCTGCAGCGAAGAAGACGCTGATCGTCTACAACGAGGAGATGGACGATTCGGCAGTTGTTGCAGCGCTTTCTGCGGCTGCGGCGCCTCCCCGTAGCGTTGATGTCCGCGTCGTAATGGCGACGAAACTTGACTACACGACGAAGAAGCCGGTTGCGAGCTACTCGTTTGATCAGCTCGTGCGGGCTGGCGTCAAGGTCAACCTGATCACCGGATCCGCGCCCTACCCAAGTAACCCGCAGTGGGTCTACATCCACGCCAAGGCGATAGTTGCCGACGGTGTCGATGGGTTCATGGGTTCGGAGAACTTCGGCTATGCCTCGATGAACTTCAACCGCGAGCTCGGCTTGATGCTGACCAACCGCGCCGACCCCACTACCGCGCCGATTCCGAGCCTCCTGAGCGTCGGCGGGATCCAGCAGATCGAGACCGCGTTTGAGAAAGATTGGGCATCGCCGTTGGCGCAGAGCTACGCATTCCAAGACGCCCCACCACCGAAGCCGCCCAGCGGCAAAGGATACGGCGGGTTCAGCATGGCCTGCGCCGCCAGCGGTGCCGGCAGCGACCTCTACGGACCGGAGCTTCCGATTCGTGCGATGCCGCCGACGCGCCCGGATCAGCCGGTCCAGTGATGGTTTCTTGACAGCGTCTGAAGGCTGTGAGACCGTCCCTGCGAACGCGCAACCTACCTGGCACAGGAGCCATCGATGACCCAGAAGCTTGCCGCCGCACTCGCAGCAGCAGTAGCAACCGTCGCACTCGCCGCTTGCGGCGGCTATGACCCGACCGAAGCCGTCAACAAGTTCAACGACCTAGCGAACCAAAAAGTCCAGTCGGTGCTGAGCTCGAAAGGGATCAATGGATCGACAGCTAAGAGCGCAGGCATAGACCTGGGGTGTCCGACCGACGTCCAGAAGGAGCAGCCGTTCACCTGCACGGTCACTGGCAAGCTGAGCAAAAAGACGATCGATGTGCAGATGGTGATCAACAGCTCCGAAGCGCTCGACCCCGCCAAGAACTCGGCGTTCTTAGCGGCGCTCGAAAAAATCGCCGTCGCCGAAGCTGTCATCGTCGCCAAGGATTCCGCCAACTAAGACGGCAGATGCTGGTGTCCGCTAGGGTTCGCGGCCGCTGATGGCATTCATTACTGCGGCCGCTTCCTCCGGCCTTCACGTCGACGAAGCATCGTTCCTAGTGGTAGTGACCGCCGCTGCGTTTGCGGCGCTGGCAGTCACGCTCCTCGGCCCCCGTGTGGCGATCCCGGTTGTCGTCTTGGAGCTGCTCTTCGGAATCCTGATCGGCCCGCAGGTGCTGGACATCGCGACGCCCGATGACTTCATCCAGTTTTTCGCCAACCTCGGCCTGGGGATGCTGTTCTTCTTCGCGGGCTACGAGATCGACTTCGAACGGATTCGTGGGAAGGCCTTAAACCTTGCAATCGCCGGTTGGATCCTCTCGCTGGCGCTCGCCTACGGCATCGGCGGGATTCTCGCCTGGGCCGGCATTGTGCTCTCGCTGCTCTACACCGGCTCGGCGATGGCGACAACCGCGATCGGCACGCTCGTGCCGATCATCACCGACGCCGGCGAGATGCGCACGCGCTTCGGTACCTACCTGCTCGGCGCCGGCGCGATCGGAGAATTCGGGCCGATCCTGCTGCTGACACTCGTCTTGACGACGTCGACAGCGAAGAACACCGAGATCCTGATCGCCTTTGTCATCGTCGCGGTGGTTGCTGCCTTCATAGCTGTCCGCCTCGTTCCGCGAATGTGGGAGCCGGCCTCGGGCAATCCGGAATCGAGCAGCCAGCTTGCTGTCCGCGTAGCCGTCGTGATGATTTTCGTGCTGGTCTTCTTCGCCTCGAGTCTCGGCTTAGAGCTGCTCTTGGGAGGGTTTGCGGCAGGAATGATCGTGCGCCTTGCAGTCAGCGGGCGTGAGGTTGCGGTGCTGGAATCGAAACTGACCGGAATTGGATACGGCTTCCTGATCCCGTTCTTTTTCATCTACAGCGGCATGAACTTTGACCTCGATTCACTGATCAGCAGCAGCGCGGGTCTGCTTAAGCTTCCGCTCTTCGTGGCGCTCTTTTTGGTCGTTCGCGGCGTGCCGGCACTGCTGCTCTACCGCGGCGTGCTCGAGCTGCGCGACCGCTTTGCGCTCGCCTTCTATTCGGCCACCCAGCTGCCGTTGGTTGTCGCGATCACGACCGTCGCGGTCGAGGCAGGCAACATGAGGGCCTCAACTTCGGCGGCGCTCGTCGGCGCTGCGATTCTTTCAACGCTCTTCTTCCCGCTAATCGCGATGCGGCTGCGATCCGGCCGCGTCGAGGGTGACATCGACGAGGAGATCGAGCTTGAGCGCGAGGCCGAAGGCTTCGACGACGGCCCACTTCCCGCTTAGCCCTGCTGCGCGGCGGCCTTCTCTTCAGCGTCGAGCTTCTTGAAGAAGCCGGTTCCTTCGATGCTTCCCTTCGGCAGGATCTTCGCCAGCCACTTCGGCAGCCACCAGTTGCGCTTGCCGACGATCACCATCAGCGCTGGCACCAACATGCAACGAACGATCGTGGCGTCGATTGCGACAGCGAATGCGAGCCCCAAACCGAACTGCTTCGTCGTTGGGTCAGGGTCGGTGACGAAGCCAAGGAAGACGCAGACCATGATCAGCGCCGCCGAAGTGATCACGCGGGCGCTGCGCGAGAGGCCGCGCACGACGGCGGTGTCGTTGTCGGCGCCAGCTTCGTACTCCTCTTGGATGTGAGTCACAAGGAAGACCTCGTAATCCATTGAGAGGCCGAACAGAATCGCGAACATCATCAGCGGAACGAACGAGACGATCGGCACCGAACCATCAAGCCCGATCAGTCCTGTTCCCCAGCCCCACTGGAAGACGGCGACCAGCATCCCGTAGGCGGCAGCAACGCCGAGCAGGTTCATGAAGGCCGCCTGCAGCGGAACAAGCACCGATCGGAAGGCGACCATCAGCAGCAGGAAGCTGAGCGCGACGACGATCAGGATCGAAACCGGCAGCTTCTTTTGAATCTCGTCGGCAATGTCGATGAAGGCGGCCGTCTGGCCTCCGACATAGGCGACCTGCCCGGTGTTCGCTAGTTCCTTGGGCGCCAGTACACGCAGCCTATTGACCAGCGCCTGAGTTGCGTCTGACGGCGGCGCCGATTTAGGCACGACCGTGATCACGGCGGTCGAACGGTCGGCGCTGTAAAGAGGCGGGGCGGGGGGAGCTAGAACGTCTGGATCGGCCGTGATCGCTTTCTCTAATTTCGCTAGCGAGGCTGCGTCGGTCGCGTTCTGCTTCAGCTTTACCACGATCAAGATCGGGCCGTTGCTGCCTTCGCCAAAGCCGGCTGAATTGAGGTTGTATGCCTTCGTCGCTTGGGAATCGCTGGAGCCGGCTGCAGTGTCGATTTGGCCGAAGATCATCTTCGTCATCGGGATCGCGATCACCGCCAGAATCACGATTGCGGCGATCAGCGGCGGCCATGGATGGCGAGCGATTCTCTGCGCCCAGCGCGCCCAGCCGCTGTTGTCATGGTCAATGGCCCTCGAAGTGCGCTTGTGCAGCCCCGGCACTCGCAGCGCGTCGTAACGCCTGCCGAGCAGGCCGAGCACGGCCGGAAGCAGCGTCAGCGCCGAAAGGATCGCAGTGACGACGAAGATCGCCGAGAGGTATCCGAGCTGGGCGACGATTGGGATCCCGGCGATTCCGAGCGAGCAGAGTGCAATCACGACCGTCGATCCGGCGAAGAGGACGGCGGCGCCGGAGGTTGCGACCGATCTCCCGATCGACTCCGTGATCTCCATCCCATCGGCCAGCTGCTCCCGGTGCCTAGAGAGGACGAAGAGCGAGTAGTCGATCCCCACGCCAAGCCCGATCATTCCACCGAGCGCGCCGACCGACGAGGGGACGCTGCTGACGTGAGAGAGCAGCGTGATCACCATTGTGCCGATCACGACGCCAAAGACCGCGGTGATGATTGGAAGCAGCATCGTCACCGCGGAGCCAAAGGTGAGCAGTAGGACGATCAGCGCTGCCGCAATTCCAATCCCGAACGAGAGATAGGCGGCGTTGGGGTCGACGGCCACTGCGCCGAGGCTTCCGTCGGCGGCGCTCTCAAGGCCCGCTGCTGTGAGCGGTTTCTCCACCCGGTTGACGAGGTTGTTCGCCTCGACTGCCGTTGGGATCGCGTACTTCGGCGTAAGCGTGACCTGGATTAGGGCGGTCATCTGGTTTGCGCTGACCAGCGCGCCAGCCGCCTGCGAGGTAGGCGTGGAAGGCAGCGGGCTAACGACAGTTTCAATCTCTGGCGACTTCTTCGCGACCGCTACAGCTGAGGCGATCGCGGCGCTGTTCGCTGGGCTAGTGAGCGGGCCCTTGTTGGCCGAGTGGACGACGATCGAGCTGGTCGGTTTGAGCAAGGTGGGCAGTTTTGCCGTCAGCAGCTGGGTCGCGCTATTGCTCGGCGTGTTCGGCAGGTCAACCGAGTTTGAGGCGACCATCCCGCCACTGCTCTTGACCCAGCTAGCAAGCGCGACGACTACGACCAGCCAGGCAACAATCACAATCCAGTGATGGCGGGCGCAGAACTTGCCGAGCCGGTACAGAACCGAAGTCATAAGCCTTTATACAGCCCGCGCCCCCGTAACTTGGCGGCGCTCCCGCGCCGCCGGTCGTCTGTTAGGTTGAGCGGCCTTATGCGAGCTATCCAGATAACTGAACTGACCGGTCCTGCGACGGCACTGAAGTTGGTTGATATACCCGAGCCCGACGGAGCTACCGGCCACCCAATGACGCCAGGCGAGGGCGTCGTTGTTGACGTCTCCGCCGCTGGCGTCGCATTCCCGGAGCTGCTGCAGACGCGTGGGGCGTATCAGATCAAGCCGGATCTCCCGTTCGTTCCCGGTAGCGAGGTAGCGGGCGTTGTTCGCAGCGCCTCGGAGGGTTCAGGCTTCGAACCTGGCCAGCGCGTCGCCGCCTTCTGCATGCTCGGTGGCTTTGCTGAGGTCGCCGTCGCTCCGGTTCATTTCACCTTCGCGCTCCCCGACGCGCTCGATGACGCCCAGGGCGCGGCGCTGGTGCTCAATTACCACACAGCCCACTTCTCGATGGTCCACCGCGGCCAGCTGCGCAGCGGCGAGACGGTACTCGTCCACGGCGCCGCTGGCGGCGTCGGCACTGCCTCAATTCAGGTCGCGAAAGGGCTCGGCGCGCGCACGATCGCCGTCGTCTCCAGCGATGAGAAGGAGACTGTTGCGCGCGAAGCAGGCGCCGACGAGGTAGTCCGCTCCGACGGTGACTGGAAGGACGAGGTGCTGGCGCTCGGCGGCGCCGACATGGTGCTTGATCCGGTTGGCGGCGACCGCTTCACCGACAGCCTTCGCTCACTGAAGGCTAACGGGCGCGTCGTTGTCGTCGGTTTCACCGGCGGCTCGATTCCAGAGGTGAAAGTTAACCGACTGCTGCTCAACAACACCTCCGTAATCGGCGCCGGCTGGGGGGCTTCGGTGCTTGGCAACCCGGCGCTGGTCA
>Ga0194055_10002709_pt1 | contig 13950 bp, 13 predicted proteins | sample SepL449m_MetaG_FD_155482 | JGI IMG/M metagenome (GOLD analysis project Ga0194055, IMG submission 155482) | Anoxic zone freshwater microbial communities from boreal shield lake in IISD Experimental Lakes Area, Ontario, Canada - Sep2016-L442-9m | ecosystem: Environmental > Aquatic > Freshwater >... | reverse complement strand
GTAGAGATCCCGTCCGGACGGATCGCCAAACAGCCCATCAGCGCGCTTTTCAACGAAAAATACCGGCGCACAACGATTTTCGTCACCGGATTCTGGACCTGCTACGCGATCGCCTACTACGGCATCACCATCTACACACCGACCATCCTCAGTGAGTTCAACGAGACGGGCAGCCGGACCATCGCCTACCTGGGGTCGGGGGTGGTGGCACTGGTCGGACTCATCGGCGCCCTGATCGGCCTCAACCTCGCCGATCGCTGGGGCCGCCGGCCGTTGATCATCACCTCATTCGCCGGCCTGGCGGTCGCTCTGCTGATCCTCGCGCTGACGCCCACGCCGGGTCTGGGCTTTCTGGTGGCGCTGTTCAGCTTCGCGGTGCTGTTCGCCAACATGGGCGGCGGCATCCTGAACTTCGTCTACCCGACCGAGTTGTATCCCACCGGAGTGCGCGCCACCGGAATGGGCTTCGCCACCAGCGTCAGCCGGATCGGCTCGATCCTGGGTGTGCTGGTGTTCCCCGGGATGATCGCCGCATGGGGGCAGCAGGTGGCACTCGGATTCTTCTTCGCCGTCGCCGTGACCGCCCTGATCATCTGCGTGGTGATGGCGCCGGAGACCAAGGGTCAGAGCCTTGAAGTGCTCGCCAAGGAAGGCGACTACGAGGGGGAGCTGGCCCACCCATGAGCATTCCGGCAACGATCTGGCTGAGTATGTGGAGCGCCGGAGAGCACCCCACCGATGACGACTTCGCCGCCGTCCGGACCTGTGAAGCCGTTGCCGGGGTAGAGATCTGGACCGAGCATCCCGGCGCCGAATGGCAGATCGAAGCGGCGGCGCGGCACGGCCTGCAGGTGGGAATCCATCTGCCGTTCCACGACCTCAACCCGGTCTCCGACGACCCGGTCGTGGCCGAGCGCGCGTTGCAGCGCAATCGCGAATGGCTGCACTGCCTGGCCCGCTCGGGTGGCGTCCATGCCGTCATGCACGGCGGCTACGCTGCCAGCGCCGCCGATCGCGAGGCCAAGCTGCCCCGGCTCGTGGAGTTCACCTCGACGCTGCATGCCGAGGCGAACGAACTCGGCATCGAACTGATGCTGGAGAATCTGATACCGGACAAGCTCGGCTACACCCACATCATGGCGTCGAACCTGGCGGAGTGGGCCCAGTTGGTCGGCGAGATCGGCTGCGGGGCGGTGCTGGACACCGGGCACTCCGCGGCCAGCGGCATCGCCCTGGCCGACGTCTTCGCCACGCTGGGCTCAACGGTGCGCGCAATTCACCTGTCGGACAACGACGGAGCCCGCGACCTGCACTTGCTGCCGGGCGACGGCAATGATGTCACCGCAGATTTGGCCGGCATCCTTTCCGGCATCGGCTACGACGGCGTGATCACCTACGAGATCAGCCCGCTGCACTACTGCCTGAACGACGTACTCACCCACATCGCGTCGGAGGCCTCGCGATGACCCGATCACTGGGGGACCGACTGTGGCGGCCGTGAGTTTCAACGATGCCACCCGCGTGTACCGCGGCGCGGAGCGGCCCGCGGTGGACAGCCTGAACCTGCACATCGCCGACGGGGAGTTCCTGGTACTCGTCGGACCTTCCGGCTGCGGGAAATCGACCTCCCTGCGGATGCTCGCCGGCCTGGAAGAGGTCAACGGCGGCAGCATCCTCATCGGCGACCGCGACGTGACGACGGTCCCGGCCAAGGACCGCGACATCGCCATGGTCTTCCAGAACTACGCGCTCTATCCCCACATGACCGTGGCCGCGAACATGGAATTCGCGCTGAAGATCGCCGGGGTCGACAAGGCCGAGCGGACCAGACGGGTGCAGGAGGCCGCCGCTCTGCTCGACCTGACCCCCTACCTCGACCGAAAGCCCCGGGCGTTGTCCGGCGGACAACGGCAGCGGGTCGCGATGGGACGGGCGATCGTCCGCCAACCGCAGGTGTTCCTGATGGACGAGCCACTGTCCAACCTCGACGCGAAGCTGCGGGTTCAGACCCGGACCCAGATCGCCTCGCTGCAGCGCAGGCTCGGTGTGACGACGGTGTACGTCACCCACGATCAGACCGAGGCCCTGACGATGGGTGACCGCATCGCCGTCCTCAAAGACGGCATCCTCCAGCAGGTCGGCACGCCCCGCGATCTCTACGAGACCCCGGCCAACATCTTCGTCGCCGGCTTCATCGGATCACCCTCGATGAACATCCTGCCCAGCGAATTCATCGATGGTGCAGTCCGATTCGGAACCTCAGCCACGCCGCTGGCGGGTGCGCCGGCCAGTGGTCCCGTACTCCTGGGAGTGCGCCCGGAAGATCTCGTCCTGGTTGCACCCGATGAGGATGGCCTGGCGATCTCGGTGGATCTCGTCGAGGAATTGGGTGCCGACGCCTATCTGTATGGGCATTCCGATGTCGCCGGCGAGCAGGCGGACGTCGTCGCACGCGTGGACGGCCGACGCCACCCGGCGATCGGTGACATCGTGGTCCTGTCGCCCAAACCCGAACATCTGCACCTGTTCGATCCGCATACCGAACAACGTCTGCCGGGCACGCCATGAGTGTGGTGTCCAAACGCGACCGGCGGGTAAAACGATCCCGGAACTACTTCTGGTTCATCGTCTTCGCCGGCCCCAACATCGCGCTGATCCTGGCCTACATCTATTACCCACTGCTAGCCAACCTCTACTTCTCCACGCTGGATTGGCGACTCGGCGCGAGAACCGCCCGCTTCGTCGGGGCGGACAACTACATCGAGTTCTTCAGTTCCCGAAGCGGTGTGGAGGTGTGGCGGGTCACCATCATCTTCACTCTCGCCACCGTCATCGGGTCGATGGTGCTCGGGTTGCTGATGGCCCTCGTTCTCAACCGGGCTATTCCCGGGCGCACCGCGGCCCGGACTGCGATCTTCTCGCCCTACGTCCTGTCCGGTGTCGGCGTCGGTTTGATCTGGAGCTTCATCTTCGATCCCCGGATCGGGGTCCTCAGCCACTTTCTGCAGCTGTTCGGCAGGCAGTCGCCAGAGTGGTTCCTGGACCGAAACCTTGCTCTGGTGATGGTGATTCTGGTTTACATCTGGAAGAACCTCGGCTACTGCGCGGTGATCTACCTCGCTGGGCTGCAGTCGATTCCGCAAGATCTGCTCGAAGCAGCCGCCATCGACGGAGCCGGCCCGATCCGGAGATTCTTCACCGTAATCCTGCCCCTGCTGAGCCCGACGGTCTTTTTCCTGTCCATCGCGATGGTGCTCAGTTCGATGCAGGCGTTCGACATCCTGCGGATTATGACCCCGACCGGCAACGGGACCAACAGCATCGTCTTCGAGATCTACCTGCAGTCCTTTGGCACCTACCAGCGCGCCGGATACGCCGCCGCCATCTCGGTGGTGCTGTTCGTCGCGCTCTTCGTGATAACCGCGATCCAGATGCGGTTCGTCGAGCGCAAGGTGCATTACGCATGACGGCGAACGCGCTCAACGTCGCCGAGCGGCCGGCCTGGCGGCAGGCCCTGAGCCGGGAGAACATCGTCTCGACGTTGTTCGCCGGCTATGTACCGATGATCCTGGCATTGCTCGTCGTCGCGCTTCCCCTGCTCTGGATGGTCGTCGCCTCCTTCAAGCCGATCTCGGAGATTGTGACGATGGATCCGAGTCTGCTGCCCAAGAATCCGACGCTGGAGAACTACGGAGCGGTCGCCGATCGCGTCCCGCTGGCCCGGGTGTTCCTCAACAGCGTCGTCGTCACCTTCATCGGAGCGGCCATCAAGGTGTTCCTCGCCATCACCACCGCTTATGCGCTGGTGTTCATCGAGGTGCCGTACCGCAACGCGATTTTCCTCGGAATACTGGTGGCGCTCATGGTTCCACCGGAAGCGGCCATGCTGCCGAATTTTCTGTCCATCAGCGCCATCGGCGGCCGCGACACGCTCTGGGGGATCATCCTGCCGGGCTTGGGAACCGCGTTCGGCACCTTCATGCTGCGACAGCAGTTCAAGACGCTGCCGGCCGAGTTGATGGAGGCCGCCGAGCTGGACGGTGCCGGACACTGGCGGCGCCTGTGGCAGATCGTCGCGCCGGTCAGTCTGCCGACCATCGCCACCGTAGCCCTGGTGATCATCGTCAACGAATGGAATAACTTCCTCTGGCCGCTGGTGATCATCGACAGCCCGGACAAGATGACGCTTCCCGTGGGGCTGAACCTGTTGCGGTCCATCGAAACCCAAACCGGCAGCTACGGCGTCCTGATGGCCGGCGCGGTCATCGTCATCGCTCCGGTGCTGATCGTCTTCGCCGCCCTGCAGCGCTACATCGTCGCCGGACTCACTCAGGGCGCAGTCAAGTAATGCTCCGCCGCAACCCCTTCCGACTGCTGCTGGTGATTCTGCTCTGTCTGATGCTGGCGACCACCGGGTGCGGTGGACCGGTGATCACCGGATCCGGTGACAAGGAGGTGGCGTTCGACGTCGACTACACCGGCGTCGAACCCGCCAAGGACATCTCCTTCTGGTCCAATCACCCCGGCGGATCGATCGACACCGAACGCGCGCTGATCGACGATTTCCAAAAGGAGACCGGGATCCGGGTCAATCTGGTCACCGCCGGCGCGAATTATGAAGAGGTCTCCCAGAAGTTCCAGGCCGCGCAGACCAGTCGCAGCGTCGGCGACGTCGTCGTCGTCAGCGACGTCACCTGGTTTCCGGCGTATCTGAACGGGTCGATCATTCCGCTCGAGCCGGTACTTGCCGCCCGCAACGTCGACACCCGCGGCTACCGGCAGGCGCTTTTCGACGATTACCTTTACGGCGGAAAGCACTACGCGGTGCCGTACTCCCGCTCCACGCCCATCTTTTACTACAACAAAGACCATTTCCGGCGGGCCGGGCTGCCTGATCGCCCACCTGCCACCTGGGCTGAGGCGGCCGACTTTGGGCGCCGCCTCAAAGACGGCGGTATCAAAGGCCCGCTCTTCGGTTTTCCGCCGCAGGACCAGTACGTCGGCTGGACGATGTCGAACCTGGTGTGGGGTTTCGGCGGCGGGTGGAGTGACAAGTGGGACTTCACCGTCGTCGCAGGTTCATCCACCCGTGCGGCACTGGAGTTCGCCCGATCGGGCGTCACGTCGGGCTGGGCGACGGTCACCAGTGGGGATCCGACAACTCCGTTCGCCGCCGGAGCGGTCAGCGCGGTGATCGCCTCGACCGGATCGCTGAAGGACATCCTGAAAACATCCTCCTTCGACGTCGGCGTCGGGTTCCTTCCCGGCGGGCCCGCAGAACAGACCAAGGTCGTGCCGACCGGCGGCGCAGGGCTGGCTGTCGCCGCCAAGTCCGCACCGGAAAAGCAGCTTGCCGCAGCGATGTTCATCACCTTCATGACCAATGCCGTCAACACCGCGAAGTTCTCCGCGGCGACCGGCTATCTACCGGTGCAGACGGGTGCGGATATGGCGGCGGTCTACGCGAAGACGCCTCAGTTCAAGACCGCCGTGGACCAACTGGCGCTCAAGGCGCGCAGCCAGGACTACGCACGGGTCTTTCTGCCCGGGGGAGACCGGGCGATCTCCCGGACGATCCAAGAGATTCTCACGACGGGGATCGACCCTGCCGACGCTCTCAACGCCCTGCGTGACGACTTGCAAAGCCTCTACCAGCGCAACGTCGAATCGCGGCTGAAGTAAGCCCCGGCGTTACCCGCTGCGTACCGACGCGTTCACGTTCGGTGACAGGACCGGCAACCGTCCGTTCAACAGCTTCGGCGACGCTGCTCGGAAACCGATCCCGAGCAGAGGGAGATCATGGGTCCTCCCAGTCACTCCGACCGAGCCCAGGGCGACGTGCTCTGCGATGAGCTCTCCGAGCAGATCAAAGCCCTCGACAGGACGTCGTTCAAAGCCATTGCAGCGGTGGAACGACTTGAGAAAAAGGGAGTTCCGCAAAGCTCCCCGCGGGCAGGTCGCCTGCAGCAGCAAATTCGGGAACTGTCGTCTGAACGTCTGCGGCTGGTCAGTATGTTGAACGCCATGGGGCACAGCTATCCCTGCGATCATCAGCACTGATCCCTCGTCTATGCGGGTGGCGCGCATTTCGTACTATTCCGACGGTGAGCAGCGACAACTCTCTCGATGAGGCGCATGGGGACGGGGTCTCTCGTCGTCAGGCCGCATTGTTCTGCAGACAGCTACACATCGAAGTCGACCGAATCGACAAAGAGTACAGCGCTCTGGAAACGACCCTGGCCAGGCAGCTGGCGCGAACGGACCTCCGTGCTCACGCCGGGTTCACCGAAAGCGAGTTGATGGGGATCGCCGCTGACCGCGACCACATTCACAAGATGCTGGCAGCGCTCGGCCACGCCTACCCGTGCAGGTCGCCGGGCTGCGCCGAAACCGGTTGACGACGTCCCCCGGCTCCGCGTCGTCAGCGGCCGGCCAGCACCCGGTCGGCGACCTCGGCGAACCCCGCCCCGCCCGGGCTTGCGGTGATGAAAGCCGGCGGCGGGTCGAGGCGGCCGGCGTATCGCGCGACGTTCGCGACCCCGACCGAACGCGTGAACGTCGCAAACCCGGCCTGGTCGTTCGTCGAGTCGCCGACGAAGACACAACGGGCGCGCGCCTGGTCGGCATCGAGACCGAGAAGCTCTGAGGCAAGCTGCAGCAGCATGGCCCCCTTGTCATGGTCGCCGTAGAACGCGTGCAGATGAATACTCGAGACGAGTACCCGGGCGCCGTGCCGACGACACAGCGCCTCAAGGGCTTCGGTGTCGGTGTCGTTCACCTCTGCCCTCTCGTGCAGATCCCAGGCCACGTCGACGCGCCGCAGCGGCGAGTCGACGGCAAGTGCGATGTGCGGCAGTTCGCGGGACGCCTCGGCAACCAGCTCGTCGAGCTTTCGGCGCTGAACCTCGCGCTCGCGCTCCGGATCCCAGTAACGAACCCCGCCGTCGCGCAGCACCGCGTACCCGCCGTTCTCCGCCATGGCGAACGTGACCGGCCACAGCACCGCGAGCACCTCGGCGAAACCGCCCGCGCGTCCGGTGGCAAGGCCCACCGGCACGCCGGCGTCGGCGAGTCGCACGATCGCGGCGTATGCCTCGGGAACCAGCGCTCCTTGCCAGGTGAGAGTGTCGTCGACGTCGGTGAACACCGCTGCCACCCCGCTGGCATCCATCTCGTCGAGTGGCAGCACGGAATTGAGGCTAACAGTCACCGAATTGCCCTGGACGTGCAATGATCCGGTAGGTCAAGTGCATGGTCGGCGGAGGTGCAATTGAGTCATTTCGAAGTTTTCGAGGCGGGCATCGCCGATATCCGTAGCGCGCTGGAGGACGGCCGGGTCACCAGTGTGCAACTGGTGCAGGCCTACCTGAGCCGCATCGCGGCCTACGACCGCAACGGCCCCATGCTGAACTCGATCGTCGTGTTCAACGACGATGCCCTCGCCGAGGCGCGGGCATCCGACGGCCGACGCTCACGCGGTGAACTGCTGGGCCCGCTGGACGGGATCCCCTACACCGCGAAGGACAGCTACCTGGCCAAGGGGCTCACCGCGGCCTCCGGCTCGCATGCATTCGCGAACCTCATCGCGCAGAAGGACGCGTTTGCCATCGAACGACTGCGTGCGATCGGGGCGATCCTCATCGGGTTGACCAACATGCCGCCGATGGCCAACGGCGGGATGCAGCGCGGTCTGTACGGTCGCGCCGAAAGTCCCTACAGCCCAGACTATCTGACGTCTGCGTTCGGCTCCGGCTCGTCGAACGGCTCGGGAACCGCCACCGCGGCCAGTTTCGCCGCCTTCGGGCTGGGGGAGGAGACCTGGTCCAGTGGCCGGGCCCCGGCGACCAACAACGCGCTATGCGCCTACACGCCGTCGCGCGGGGTGATCTCGGTCCGGGGTAACTGGCCGCTGGTTCCCACCATGGATGTTGTTGTGCCCCACACCCGGACGATGGCCGATATGGCCGAGGTGCTCGACATCATCGTCGCCGACGACGACAACCCCCGCGGCGATCTCTGGCGGACGCAGCCCTGGATCAGCATCCCCCGCGCCTCGGCCGTGCGGCCGCCGTCCTACCGGGCGCTGCTGCCCCCGGATCGCGAAGCCGCCCGGAAAACTTTGGTGGGCAAGCGATTCGGTGTGCCACGCATGTATGTCAACGCCGACCCCGAGGCCGGGGTCGGTGCGGGCCTGGGCATCGGCGGGTCCACCGGCCAGCGCATCGAGACCCGCCAGTCCGTCATCGACCTGTTCCAGGCCGCCGCCGCCGACCTGATCGCCGCGGGCGCCGACGTTGAACTGGTCGATTTCCCGGTGGTGTCCAACTACGAGGGCGACCGCGTCGGGGCGCCGTCGATCAAGACCCGCGGCCTGGTCAGCCAGGAGTTCCTCGACCGGGAGATCCTCGACCTGTCGGCGTGGTCATGGGACGATTTCCTGCGCGCGAACGGCGATCCCGCGATACCCGACCTCAGCGTCGTCGACGGCAGTCTCATCTGGGTCCATCCGCCCGGCGCCCTGCCCGACCGCGTCCAGGGCTTCGACGACGACATCAACGGCTACCCGGCCTTCATCCGGGGGCACCCGATCGCGTCGTTCCTCGACATCCCGCACATCGAAGAGGGGTTGCGCGGCCTGGAGCAGACCCGCAAGACCGACTACGAGAAGTGGATGCACCGGCGCGGTCTGGACGCGGTGATCTTTCCGACCGTCGCCGACGTCGGACCCGCCGACATGGATGTCAACCCCGCTGCTGCCGAACTCGGCTGGCGCAACGGCGTCTGGGTGGCCAACGGCAACCTCGTTCCGCGCCACCTCGGAATCCCCACGTTCACCGTGCCGATGGGCATCATGGCCGACATCGGCATGCCGGTCGGACTCACCTTCGCCGGCCATGCCTACGACGACACCAAACTGTTCAGCTACGCCGCGGCATTCGAGGCCACCGGCACCCGACGAGTCCCACCCCAGCGCACGCCACCCCTGTGAGAGGTCGAGATGAGTGACAATTCCGTGTCCGGCTACCGGATGCCCGCCGAAACCTTTGCCCAGGAACGTATCTGGATGGCGTTCCCGTGCACCGGCTACACCCTCGGCGAATCCGAGGAGGAGCGCCACGAGGCGCGTTCGACGTGGGCCGCAGTGGCGCACGCGATCGCGCAGTTCGAACCCGTCACGATGGTGGTTCATCCGGCTGAACGCGCCATCGTCGACCGCTACGTCTCCGCCGACATCGACATCATCGAGGCACCGCTCAACGATGCCTGGATGCGCGACATCGGCCCGACCTTCGTACACGCCGCCGACGGGTCGGTCGCCGCGGTGGACTGGGTCTTCAACGGCTGGGGCGCCCAGGACTGGGCGCGGTGGGACCTCGACTCGCAGATCGGCCGGTTCATCGCCCAAGCGGCCGGTGTGCCGGTGATCAGTTCGGATCTGGTCAACGAGGGTGGCGGCATCCACGTGGACGGTGAGGGCACCGTCCTGCTCACCGAGACGGTCCAACTCGACCCCGGCCGCAACCCGGGACTGAGCAAAGCCGAGGTGGAGGCGGAAATGGCGCGCACCATCGGCGCGACCCACGCGGTGTGGCTGCCCGGCGGACTGACCCGGGACTTCGAAAGATTCGGCACCCGCGGTCACGTCGACATCGTCGCAGCGATCACCGCGCCGGGACGCCTGCTGCTGCACAGCCAGCAGGACGAGTCACACCCGGATTATCAGGTGTGCCGCGAGATCCGCACGGCCCTCGAGGGCACCCACGACGCCGCCGGGCGAAGCTGGGAGATCATCGAAATACCCGCTCCGGCAACGCTGACCGACGACGAGGGCTTCGTGGACTACAGCTACATCAACCACCTGGTCGTCAACGGCGGGGTGATCGCCTGCGGCTACGGCGACGCCAACGACAAGAACGCGGCCGCGATTCTCGCCGAGCAGTATCCCGGTCGCACCGTCGTCACCGTCGACGCGCGTCCGCTCTTCGCGCGCGGCGGCGGCATCCACTGCATCACCCAGCAGCAGCCGGTTCCGTCCGAACACCCCGACTAGCCGGACAGCGGGTCAGCCCCCGGCGACGATGCGCGCCCGCGGGCGTGACGACGTGCCGAGCGTGTCGTGTCGGTTGTACTTGCGATCGCCGCGGTGGATGCTCAAGGACTGCTGGGCGAACTTCTCGATGGTGAAGCGCCCCACCGCCTCGGCCACCCGATCGAGGCCGGGCACAATCCGCATCGGGTAGCGCGCGGCGAAGTTGGTCGCGGCCAGGCCCGCCACCGCCACCTGCGCGGCCTTGTTGTCCGGCAGTTCCAGGGCGTCTGCGTTGGCCGAGCCGAGGATCAATCTGCTGTAGGCGCAAAGGATTTCGGTGGCCAGGCGCCGGCCGGCCACGGCCGCGGGGTTCGGGCTGCTTCCGATGGCCAGCGGTCCGAGCGACTTCTTCAAAGCCTGGCCCAGACGCAGCGAGTCCGCGTCGGGCCGGAATTCGTAGTCGGCTTGCAGCCAGAGCAGGCGCCAGGTGTCGGCTTCGTCGGCCGGCAACAGCTCGGGGTCCAGCCCGAGCAGGAAGCCGACGTACCGCCAGAAGTGGTAGATGGCGTCTTTATCCTTGCGGCTGAACTGAACTCCCAGCGCCTGAGAGCCCAGGACGTTGCCGAGCGAGAACAGCATCAGGGTACCCGCCATCGTCGACTGGTTGACCGGGTAATCCCAGTCCTCGAAGTCCCAGTCCGGCCGTCGCGCCATCCCGGCGCGGACCATCGCGTGCATCAGGCGCACCCGCAGCGTGCTGGTGAAGCCGGGGGCGAAGCGCTCCAGCGCCTGCGGGGCGGTGACGTCGACGACCCAGTTCAGCGTCTCCGCCAGCCGCCGCGGCGCCATCGCCTCGAGGTCGCCGGTCGCGACGAGTGTCTTGTCGGCGCGCGAAGCGAGATAGCCGCCCATCAACGAAAACATCGACAGCGCAGTCAAACTCGGGAACAGGCCGACTCGCGCCGAAACCCGCACCGCATAGTCGAGCTTCTTCTGGTCGACCCAATACGGCCGGGCGTCAACCTGTGTGAAGAACGCCACCAGTTCGGGTGTGGGGTTTTCCACCGCGTCGATCCCGCGTTCGACGGCCGTCTCGAACTGGGCGCGCCCCACCCCGGCGGGCAGCCGCCGGAATGCCGCGACCAGGTCATCGGCCAGTGGGTCGCCCATCTGGGTGAAGCGCCGATAGCTGTCGCGCTGCTCGGCGGTGGGCCGGATGTTGCCGGGAGCGAGGAAGCGCACCCACACGTTGAACGGGAACTCCCGGAACAGCGGGGGATCGGCCAGTTCGGTCACCCGAGCACCTCCAAAGAAGTGGTGAACATACGCACCAGAAAAGTTTCTGGTGCTAGGCTTCTCCACAATGGTCGGATCTGTCAAGAGGACACCCCAGTGACAAGCCAGGCACCCCGGACCTACGGCGGAGCAAGCGAGGAAGAACGGCGCAGCCGTCGTCGCGCCGCGTTGCTGGACGCCACCTTGGATGTGGTTGCGACCAAGGGTGTCAAGGGGCTGGGGGTCAAGGCCGTCTGCAACGCCGCCGGACTCAACGACAGGTACTTCTACCAGCAGTTCCGGGACTGTGACGAGGCGCTGATGGCGCTCTACGACCACCTCACTGTGGAGGGCACCGGCGCGATCGCGCTGGCGTTTGCCACTAGTGAGCCTGAAGCCAACGCCCGGCTGCGGGCGTGCGTGTCCGCCGCCGTCGGCTTCGTGACCGATGACCCGCGCCGCGGCCGGATCCTGATCGAGTCGCAGGCCACCGAGGAACTGCGGGCCAAACGGCAGGAACTCGTGTCCGCACTTGCCGCCGTCATGCAGTCCGGCCGACCGCTGCTCGGCGATGACGCGCCGTCGGAGGAGTACTCCCGGTTGATGGCGCTGACCATCATGAGCGGCGGCCTCGACCTCGGCGCGATGTGGCTGCGGGGGGATCTCGACATCGACCGCGACGGGCTGATCGAGTTCATGACCACTTTCATCATGTCGGCGACCCGCTCGTCCGGGCCGGCACGTCACTCCGGCGTAAGGTAGGCCGCGTCGGGTAGCCGACGGCCGTTGCGCTGGGCCGCCGCGCCTGCGACGACGACCAGCATGATCCCCAGAGTCTGAACCGCGGACGGATGCTGGTGCAGCACAACCAGTCCGAGTATCACCCCGATCGCGGGTTCCAGTGCCATCAGGGTGCCGAAGGCCGCATGGTTCATGTGTCGCAGTGCAATCATCTCCAGGGCGAACGGCAGCACGGGCATCAACAGCGCCAGGCCGATAGCTGCGACGACGATCGGGGCGGTGAGGTGTCCGGCCGCCTGCGGGATGCCGACGACCGCCGCGGTCGCCGCGGCGACGGGGATGGTGAGGCTCAGTCCGGTCAGCCCGCTGAAACGATCCCCGATGTGCTGGGTCAGCAGGATGTAGACCGCCCATCCGATTGCCGATCCGGCGGCGAAGCCGATGCCGGCCAGATTGATCGCCCCGTGCCACGGTTCGGTCAGCAGCAACACCCCGAACAGGGCGAGCGCCGGCCATATCAACGCCCGGCGGGTGCCACTGCGCAGCGCCGCCACGGTCAACGGGCCGAGGAATTCGATGGCCACCGACGTGCCGAGCGGAATGCGCTCGATGGATGCCAGGAACAGACACGTCATCGCACCGGTGGCGAATCCCAGTGCGACCAGCGCCGGGACGTCGCGGCGCCGGACTGACCGCAGCGGTGGACGGGCAATCGCCAGAAAGATCAGGGCGCCGGCGGTGAGGCGCAGCCACGCCGCTCCGGCGGGCCCGACCGCGGAGATCAGCGGCATCGACAGCGCGGCGCCCAGTTGCACGCTGAATATGGCCGCCACCGCCGGCATCCAGGCCGGAACCGGCAGTCCGCTGCTATCCGTCATGGCTCACAACGGCATTGGTAGTAAGGGGATTGGTGAGGAACCGCTGGGCAACGGTCACCTGTGGGCCCAGGCGGAGCAGAAGATCGGTCAGTTCGGCAGCCGCAGCGAGTGCCGCGTCATCGTCGACCGGGTCGAGTGCGTCGAGGATGAACAGCGCCGAGGTCGTGTCGTCGCGCAGTTGGGTGCGTCGGGCCTGACGCCAGTTCCACCTCCGGCAGGTGACGCCGGCCTCGTCGCACCACACCACCTCGCCGGGTTCGGGGTGTTCGACGACCGGTTGGCCACCGGCGACGGTGTCGAACGGCTCGGCGCCGGAGGAACGGATCAGCCGTGGCGAGCCGACATAGCGGCTCAGATCCTCACCCCCCAGCGGAATCTGGTGCAGCACCGAGACCGCGTTGTACAGGTCGGTGAGCCGATTCACCCGCGGCAGGCCGGATTCCGCCCGCCGCATCAGGGCTTCCACGCTGTTTCTCATCCGCTGCGGCTTGGCGCCGAAGGACCGGTACGCCTCACGCCAGCTGGCCACGCGCGGCAGATCCTCCACGGCAGACGTGCTGAGCGCCTGGCGCACTTGGGTTTCCGCGCGGAGCAGCAGTGCCTCTCCGTCGGCGTCGCTGGGAGCCGGTTCGATGCCGTCGACGGCCAGCAGCACGGCCCGGTAGTCCGGCCGCAGCGCGAACACCGCGTCGTCGATGTGTGCGCCGGCCAGGAACCGGTCTAGGGCGTCGCGGGTGGTCATGGGCGCCCTGCGGCGGCGGCCCGAACGCCCGGCTCGAACACCGCCAGCGAGAACCGCGCGGGCCGCTTCCCGCGATTGGCGTAGCTGTGGTCGGTATCGCCGCTGAACGAGGCCGAATCTCCGGGGTGCAGAGTGACCGTCCGGCCCGCGATGTCGATGGTGAGCGCCCCCTGCAGGACGTGCACCAACTCGTGAGTTCCGGGTGCGTGCGCCTCGCTGTGGTGTTCTTCGCCGGACGTCATCGTCCAGTCCCACAACTCGACCACATCGGGAGCCGCCGTCCC
>Ga0194055_10002707_pt1 | contig 13951 bp, 12 predicted proteins | sample SepL449m_MetaG_FD_155482 | JGI IMG/M metagenome (GOLD analysis project Ga0194055, IMG submission 155482) | Anoxic zone freshwater microbial communities from boreal shield lake in IISD Experimental Lakes Area, Ontario, Canada - Sep2016-L442-9m | ecosystem: Environmental > Aquatic > Freshwater >... | reverse complement strand
GCCGCTCTGTGCACGAAACCAATCGTGGCCAAGTGACATCACTATCGTCATCACCGCTGCCGCGATAATGATGAAGAACACTTGACGTTGCACGTACACGTACACGTCCATGTTTTGATCGAGCAAACGTTGCCGAGTAGCACTAAAAACTGTGAACAATCCGATAATGATTTGTGCCACTACCGCACTGATGAGTATCCAATCAACGTTGCGGATTGGGTCTGCATAGCTGCCACGGAGTCCCAGAGAGTTCGAAGACGGCTTCCGTGGAATCACGCGATTGATGAATGACAAATCCATTAGTCGCGACTTTCCGAGCGACCGCCCACGAGACACGAAGGGTTGCGCAGGTATGTAGATGGTGCGGCAAGGCTGGTATTGGTGTTCAACGGGTCTGCAACATCCACTGAATCAAATCGATACTTTCCGGAAAGTGCCACATACAAGCACTTCACCACCGGCGCAGCCGCCTGCGACCCGTATCCAGATTTTTCTAAATACGCAAAAGCCGAATAGTGATATTCGGGGCGTGGGCTCAAACTAAATGCACCGAACGCCGACGAGTCATTCCATGGCAAGTTGCCAAAACCTTGAGCTGTTCCAGTTTTTCCAGCAATCGGTAGTTCTGCGTACGGGTAGCCACGAAACAGCAACTCACCAGTTGTCTTGTGATACGAACCAAAATTTACTCCTGGTCCACGAATCACTCGCTGAAGACCCCGCACGATTGGGTCACGCCGATCCCCTGTCATGTCCAACGTATTAGTTGGCTGCTCGTTGTCGAACCGTGCCACCACTTGAGAGGCACCAGGGATATTGACAAAACTGATGTCAGCTACTCCTGGCTTTATGTCTTGTGTTCCCGGAGCCAATATCGCCTTCACCACATGCGGCTGCATCACATTGCCACCATTGCCAAACACGCCATAAGCAGATGCAACTTGAATTGGTGTTGCAGAGAGCAAGCCTTGCCCAATCGCAAACAAAATTTGGTCACCTACGTAATACGCCTTGCCAGATTCTTTCGAAATTGCCCCAATGTCGGCCATGCGCTTCTTCAACGCTTTGTTCGGAATTGTTCCTGCATATTCATATGGCAGGTCGATGTTTGTCGGAGAACCAAATCCAAATTTGCGAACTTCATTTTCAAGAATCGGTTGGTATCCACGTTCAGTCAAAATTTGTTCACCAATTTTATAGAAAAACGAGTCACTCGATACTGCAAGCGCACTTTCCACGTTTACTGGTCCGTATCGGCAAGGAGCTCCTGTTGCAGCACAAATTGCATTACGGAAAACGCATTTAACATCGGCTTGGCATCGGCCATTCGGAATACTTTCAAGTTTGTACGAACCTAAGTCTTGATATACATACGACGACCCGCCCGGAAGCTGGCCAGTGTCTAAAGCCGCGTAAGCAACAAATGGTTTGAAGGAAGAACCCAAGTTGTATCTCCCTGAAACAGCTCGATTCACCAATATCGACATGTCTGGGTCATCTGACTTCGGAAACACTTGAGCAAATTTTTCGGTTGAAACACCAGAAGTAAACCAACGTGAATCAAAGCGCGGATACGAGGCCATAGCCAAAACTTGGCCATTGTCTTGATTCAACATCACCACGGATCCAGCAGGTGCTTTGTAATACATCGGGTCAGGATGCGCGGGGTCTGGCGTGCCATCAGGAAGTTTTACTATTCCAGCCTCTACTCGCCTGCGCATCGCTAACTGAGTTTCCAATGCCTGTTCTGCGAATTGCTGCATCTCCATGTCCACCGACAACACAATGTCGTTACCAACAATTGGCTCAACACGTTCTTCAAGTCGCAGCAATTTTCCTTGAGCGTTTACTTCGTAACGAACGTAACCCGGAGTTCCTCGCAAGACGGTCTCGTACGACTGCTCAACCCCATAACCACCAACGCGCTCATTCGGGTCATAGCCAATCGACCGGTAGTACGCAAGATTCTTTTCCAAAATCGCACCCATATAGCCAATGACATGACTGCCAATTGCGCCGTATGGATAGTTGCGTTTCCAGTCCTCACGAATGTAAATGCCCGGGTAATCCTCCGATCGTTCCACCAAAAACTGAGCAGTCTCTTCAGAGATGTCTTCCTTTAACGGAAGCGCTTCAAGCGGCCCGAATCGCTTGTCTTCATATCGCTTGAATAATCCTTCGACAGAAATTTGCAATGGCCCAGACAAGCGCTGGAACATCAGCAACCGATCTTGGGGGTCACGAATTACTTGTCGATCAATCGTGGCAGTCAACACGCGCTTGTTGTCGGCAACCACGCGGCCTTTTGCATCGAAAATTCTGCCGCGCTCTGGATACAAACGAATCGTTCGCGTGCGAACAGAAAGAACAATTTGTTCATTCGACTTTGCTTTTACTGCTTGCAGAAACCACATTCGTGCAGTCAGTGTTCCCATCAGCACCAGCGCCACAATGCCCAGTGAAAGCAAGCGACGTGACTGATTGTTAGGTGGCATCGTTGTAGCTACCCAACCAAGGTTTCTTTAAGCGTCCAGCGAACCACCGGCATGATTATTGGAGCGAGTAACAAATTAAAAAATGCAACTACTAAAGCCACACCAATCACTCGCCACTGCACCCATCCTCCAAGCCCAACAAGTGCTTGTGCAACGGGAAACAATATTTCTCCAATTGCGCTAGCAACAGCTACTGCAATTGCTTTGTTCCACCAACTCGAATCGCGCACGAAATATGGAAATGCCCCTGCAATAAACGCAGTTGCCCCAAGTACAAGCGAAGCCAATCCAAGTGGCGTTGTGAGCACGCAGTCGTACATCAAACCAATGATCAACCCGGCTACTGCTCCTATTTCTGCGCCGTAGATCACTCCCGCGCAAGCGGCAAACAGCACCATGACTTGTGCCATCACACCGAATGGTCGCATGTCATTGAATAGTGTCGTTTGAAAACCGAGCAACACTGATGCAACGAGCACCAGCCGTGTCCAACGTGAAGAAATAAACCTAATTAACCGAATACTCACGGCTTTGCCCGTTCAGTGATTGGCTGATACAGCAGAATGCGAACAAACGAAAGATTCGTGAGATCTGCAACAAGATTTATTTCCAAAATTGGACCCGCGGTTCCCAATCGGTCAGTTACTTTCGACACTGTTCCCACCACGATGTCTGGCGGGGCGAGGCTGAGCGATCCACCCGAAGTCACGATCGGTGCACCAGGAAGAATTGTTCCGAACCGTTGATCGCTATCGATAAATCGAACAATTGGAACTCTCGATGGTCCACGACCTTCAAGTATTCCCGTCTCGCGCACTGGCAAGGCTCCGTTTGAAGGAACGGTCAAAGTTGGCGTAAGCGATGGCACATTAACTGTCACGTTCACCGTGGTGAGCGGCATGGTCGTGGTTCCGGGTGTAAACCCAGGAATATTTGACGTCACTTGCGGCTTCGGAATCGTTGTCGTTGTTGTGGTGGTTGTCGACGTTGATGCAGATGCTTCAGGGTCTTTAATCGGTGAAGATGCTTCAGGATTATTGATGACCTTTACCGACAGCGCGTATTCCGGATCGGTAATCAAGATCACAATTGACCGCCGTGGGTACACCTTGGTGATTTTCCCAACGAGGCCAGCGGCATTCATTACGGGCATGCCAACTTTTATTCCACTATCGCTGCCCTGGTTGATTTCAACGCTTTGCGAATAGTTAGACGGCGAATCACCAATCACCTGTGCGCTCACCGAGTTGATACCAGCAAGTGTTGGCAAACCATTGAGCGCCAACAGTTCTTGCGACAACCGAACCGAAGCAGCGGCAGCAACTGCTGCGCCTTCTTGCTGAGCAATCTTTTCGCGCAGCAAGTCGTTTTCTTTTGTCACTTCGTTGTAATGAGTAATGCCGTGCCAGGCGTTACTCACCGGCCGCGAAATAACGCGCGTTACACCTTCAACGGGACGAAAAAATACACCGAAGGTTCCGCGCAACACCGACGTTGATGCGCTTCCCTGCAAATCAAGCGTGACGAGAATGATTGAGGTCAGCGAAAGAAGCGCAATCGCCCTTTTACGTCTTGCCGAAATCGCAGACACAGTCGTGTACCAATACGACCTAGTCGAATGAGGTCTGTGTTGTCAGACCCTTCATCGCTTCGATGTTGTCCAACGTCAGTCCGCAACCAAGCACCACGGAATACAGCGGCTCCGGCGCCAAATATGCGTGGATCCCGGTCTCGTAGGTAACTCGTTCGCTCAAGCCAGCCAACAATGCTCCTCCACCCGACAACACCAGGCCATGGCCAATGATGTCGGCAGCAAGTTCTGGAGGTGTGCGCTCAAGTGTGGTTTTTATTGCCGCGATGATCGTGCCAACTGGCTCATCGAGTGCAGCGCGAACATCTTCACTGGTAATTACTTGCGTGCGCGGAAGACCAGAGTTCAAATCTCGGCCGCCAACGTCAGCGGTTAACTCTTCTGCAAGTGGCCATGCAGACCCAAGTTGCAACTTCACTTCTTCTGCGGTGTTCTCACCAATCTCTAGCGAGAACTCTTTGCGGAACATGGCCACAATGGCGTCGTTCAATTCGTCGCCTGCAACGCGCGCTGAATGCGCAGTCACAATGCCACCCATGGAAATAACTGCAACTTCCGTGGTTCCACCGCCAATATCAACAATCAAGTTTGCGCTCGGCAAGTGAACGGGCAAGCCAGCACCAATTGCGGCGGCCATCGGCTCTTCAATGATGTACACCGGCCTGCGTGCGCCAGCAAATTCAGCGGCGTCTTGCACCGCACGCTTTTCTACCCCAGTAATTTCGGAGGGCACGCAAATAATCATGCGTGGTTTATTCCACTTGCTGGTGTGTACTTTTTGAATGAAAAAGCGCAGCATCTTTTCGCACACATCGAAGTCGGCAATGACACCGTCTTTAAGCGGACGCACAAGACGAATGTTTTGCGGTGCACGGCCCCACATGCGCTTGGCCTCAAAACCAACTGCAACCAACTGACCAGTGCGGCTGTCTACTGCCGCAGTGCTTGGTTCGTTGAGGACAACGCCTTCACCTTTGACATACACCAGCGTGTTTGCGGTACCCAGGTCGATGGCGATATCACGCCCCAACGAAAGTGAGCCTCCACCAGCCATGTATTAGGTCTCCTCAGCAGGCGACGAGCGCCTAACGCCTACAGGTTTGGGAAAAAGATACCAATTTCACGGGCTGCAGATGCTGCAGAGTCGCTTCCGTGAATGAGGTTTTCGGTGAACAGTGTGCCGTAATCGCCGCGAATCGTTCCTGGTGCTGCATTCCGTGGGTTTGTTGCACCCATCATGTTGCGCAAAATTTCCCAGGCATCTTCAGGACCTTCAATGACCATGGCCACTACTGGACCACGCGACATAAACGACACGAGCTCGGCATAGAAGCCTTTGCCCTTGTGCTCCTCGTAATGGCGCTCCAAAATTGCTGCGTCAAGCGTGCGCAATTCCATTGCGACGATCTTGAGGCCTTTGGTCTCAAAACGGGAAACGATGCTGCCCACCAATTGGCGTTCAACTGCATCTGGCTTAAGGAGGACGAGGGTTCTGTTGCTCACGGACTACAGGTTACGCCGTAAATAGGTTCGCGCACTACCTACTACATACAAAGATCCCGCAATCAATACGGCATCTTCGGCGCGTGCATCCTTGAGCGCTCGTGAACACGCCATTTCTACCGTTTCGCAGACCACTACTTCATCGCATCCCATCGAACGAGCACTCTGTGCAATTTGTTCGCCGCTCATGCCGCGTGGAGAAGGCGCCGTGCAACACACAACGAGATCAAACTCATCAATTCGCAATGCTGAAAGCAATAGCTCTGGGTCGCGTCCCATCAACTGTCCCACCACGGCAATTCGACGACCTTCAGGGGAAAAATCATCGAAGAAAACTTGTGCACACACATCTGCACCAGCCGGGTTATGCGCACCGTCAACAACAACAAGCGGCTGGCGACCAAGCACCTCAAAACGTCCAGGCATTTCCACCATCGCAAAACCTTCGCGCACAACATCGACGTCTAATTGTGCGTCAAAAAACTCTTCTACTGCTATCAGCGCAATACTTGCGTTATCGCCTTGATGTTGTCCGTGTAGCGGCAACATCAATTCTTGATACATGGCACGCGGAGTACGCACATCCAGGAGTCGCCCTCCCACCGCTAGTTCGTTGTCGACACAATCGAAATCCTCGTTGCGCTGCAACTTCTTGGCTGCCTGAGTATTCGCCCACACGGAATCTAAATCTGGGTTGATATCACCGATAACAAGCGAACTGTTCTCTTTTGAAATTCCTGCCTTTTCAAAAGCAATATCAGCAAGCGTCGGCCCAGCAAACTCCATGTGATCGAGTGCAATGTTGGTAATGACCGCAACTTCAGACCGCACCACATTGGTGGCGTCCCATCTTCCCAACATGCCTACTTCAATCACTGCAACGTCAACTGCTTCGTCCGCGAAATGCCGAAAAGCTGCAGCGGTGACGATTTCAAAATAAGTTGGTCGTACCCCAGAAATAACTTCGGCATCAGCAATTGCAGCAACACACTCGGCAAATGCTTCCTGGGTAATGGGAACACCGTTGCGAGAAATACGTTCAGTCAAGTGTTCAAGGTGCGGGCTTGTGTAGGTACCAACATGCAAACCGTGAGCCATCAGTAACTTCGTAATGATCTGAGTGGTCGAACCCTTGCCGTTTGTTCCTGTTACGTGAATAACCGGGTAACTCAATTCAGGATGTGCCATCACATCCATGAACGCCGAAATGTTGTCGAGCGAAGGCGATTCGACTCGTCCAGTTTTTTCGTAGCTTGCGTGCTCGTCTAAATAGACAAGCGCCTCGGCGTAATTCATAACGGCGAGACTACGGGCTAGGAAGCGGCGCGGCGCTGGCGGGCAACGCGTGTCGAACGAGGAACGATGGTTGGGTCAGCTTTGCTTACCACTGCATCCACATCCACAATCACTTTCGCCACATCGGTACGGCCAGGTAATTCATACATGGTGTTCAGCAACACTTCTTCAAGAATTGCTCGCAATCCGCGGGCACCGGTGCCTCGGTTCAAAGCCTGTTCAGCAATTGCCACCATGGCATCTGGCGTTATTTCCAATTCAATATCTTCAAACTCAAAGAACTTTTGGTATTGCTTCAGTAGCGCGTTCTTTGGCTCGGTGAGGATTTGAATCAGCGCCTGCTTGTCAAGGCTGTGCACTGCACCGATCATCGGCAAACGACCGATGAATTCTGGAATCATGCCGAACTTCTGCAAGTCTTCAGGAAGCACTTGTGCAAACAATTCGCCTGGATCTTTTTCGGCTTTTGAACGCACATTTGCGTGGAAACCCACACCCTTGTGGCCAATGCGTTGCTCAATAATGGAATCGAGTCCTGCAAACGCGCCACCAACAATGAACAACACATTGGTGGTGTCAATTTGTATGAATTCCTGATGCGGATGCTTGCGACCACCCTGTGGCGGAACAGCTGCGACAGTGCCCTCAAGAATTTTGAGCAGAGCCTGTTGTACGCCTTCACCTGAAACATCGCGCGTAATTGATGGGTTCTCGCTCTTGCGGGCGACCTTGTCAATTTCGTCAATGTACACAATGCCGGTTTCTGCGCGAGCTACGTCAAAGTCAGCAGCCTGAAGCAGTTTCAACAAAATATTTTCAACGTCTTCACCGACATAGCCGGCCTCGGTGAGCGCAGTTGCGTCAGCAATAGCGAACGGAACGTTCAGCAACTTGGCAAGTGTTTGCGCCATGTGGGTCTTGCCGCAACCAGTTGGACCAAGCAGCAAGATGTTGCTCTTTTGCAATTCCACTTCATCTTTACGAGTGCTCGTGGACTTGTGCCGAATGCGTCGGTAGTGATTGAACACTGCAACTGCGAGAACCTTCTTGGCTTGATCTTGCCCGACTACGTATTCATCGAGAAATGCGCGAATGTCGCGTGGGATTGGAAGTTCTTCAACGCCGACTGTTGGAGTTTGGGTGAACTCTTCATCGATAATTTCGTTGCACAAGTCAATGCATTCATCGCAGATATACACGCCAGGACCAGCTATGAGTTTCTTCACTTGCTTCTGCGACTTTGCGCAGAACGAACACTTCACTAATTCTGCGGTGTCGCCGAACTTTGCCATGAGTAGTTAACCGAGCCTCAGCGAATCGGGCCGGAGCGGTCGGTCATAGAGCGCGAAGTAATAATTTCGTCAATCACTCCGTAGTCAAGCGCTGCTTGTGCTTCAAGCGTGAAGTCGCGATCGGTATCGCCATGAATACGTTCGATGGTTTGGCCTGTGTGCTTCGACAAAATTTCTTCGAGCAGCTCACGCATGCGCAAAATTTCACGCGCTGCAAGTTCCAAGTCGGTGACTTGCGAATAGCCAACTTGGCCATACGGCTGATGCAACAGCACTCGTGCGTGTGGAAGCGCAAGACGCTTGCCCTTCGTGCCCGCGGCAAGCAATACTGCGGCAGCGGAGGCAGCCTGACCCAAGCAGATGGTGGCAATGTCGTTCTTAATGAACTGCATTGTGTCGTAAATTGCGAATAGCGCCGTGATGTCTCCACCAGGACTGTTGATGTAGATGCTGATGTCCTTGTCTGGGTTTTCGCTCTCCAAGTGAATGAGCTGTGCGCAGATCAAGTTGGCGATGGTGTCATCGATTGGTGTGCCGAGGAAAATGATGTTTTCCTTCAACAGACGGCTGTACAAGTCGGACGTGCGCTCACCACGGCTAGTTGTCTCGGTGACAGACGGAATGTAGTAATTCCGCATCACATTGTTTTCACGCATGGTGCATCTCCTCAGGGCGAACCTTCTGGAGACGATGATAGTTGCGGGGGCTCACGCCCTTGCGTCAATTAGGTGTGGCACTTGCCCACTGCTCGCTGCAATTACGCGAGTTTTAGGCTTCTTCGCCGTCTTCCTCACCAAACAAGGTGTCTGCGCTGATCGAGTTTCCGTCAACGTCAACGAGGGTTGAATTACGCAACAGCCAGTCCACAGCCTTCGACTTGCGAATCTGTGCCTCGAGCTCGGCGATTGCATCGTTTTGCTCGTACAACTTGCGTACTTGCGCCAACTTGCGTCCGGCTTGAGTTGCGATACGGGAAAGTTCTGCTTCAAGGTCGTCTGCATCAGCTTCGAAACCTTCAGCAAGCGCTACCGCACGTAATGCAAGATCGATCTTCACTGCTTTTTCAGATTCACCACGCAACGACTCAATGAATGTTTCCGTTGATTGACCAGTTGCTGATAACCATTGCTCCAGCGCAATGCCCTGTGCCTGAAACTGTTCAACAGTGCCACGTACTCGTGACTGCAAGTCGCTATTGATCATGGCTTCTGGCGAGTCAATTTCAACCAACGCGGCAAGAGCTGTAGTGGTGCGGTCTACAAACACGCCGCGAGTCTGATTCAGCTTCATGTCCTCAAGACGCTTACGCAATGCAGTCTTCCAAGCATCAACTGTGTCGAACTCTGCAACATGGCTGGACACCCACTCATCGGTGAGGTCTTCAAGCTTCATCTCTTGCACCTTTTTTACAACAACGGTCATCTCTGCATCTTCCGTAGTGCCGTTTGGTGCTTCGGTGTATTCAACTTTGTCGCCAACTTTTGCGCCGATCAACTTGTCGTCGAAACTTGGCGATACCCAAGCCTTGCCAACTTCGTAAGCCCAATCTTCAACGTTGAGTCCTGGAACTGGCGAACCTTCACGAACACCGCTGAGGTCGAGCGAAACATGATCGCCCTTTGCAATTGCGCGATCAACGTCTTCCAACTTGCCGTGACGTGATTGCTCGCTGCGAACTGCATCGTCTACTTCGCTGTCCTTCACTTCAATTGACGGAAGCTCAACACGCAAACCTTTGTATCCGCCAACAGTGACAACAGGTCGAACTTCACACGTTGCGTCGAAACCAACAACGCCCTCAACTTCACCCTTCGTCACTTCTATAGAAGGTGTTGCAATGAGGTCGATCTTGTTCTCGCGCACTGCTTGCGAGAGGTACTCGGGTACGGCATCTTGAATGGCTTGTGAGCGTGCAGCCCCTGTGCCAATTTGTGCCTCGAGCAACTGGCGTGGTGCCTTGCCCTGGCGAAAGCCTGGGATACGAACTTCCTTAGCAATTTTGCGGAATGCCTGGTCGATATTGCGGTCAAACTCGACCTCGTCAATTTCCACCGACACTTTGACTTTGTTGCCCTCGAGGGTCTCAATAATGGTTTTCACAGGGCGCAAAGTGTACCCTTTGCATTCGTGACAGCCTCGTGGAAGCCCCATGCACTCGCAACGCCCCATGAGGGCCAGATCAACCTCAAGATGGGCGACAAGGTCTCCCTCACCGCCGAAGTTGATGGTCTTCCCATTGGCACGGAGGGCAAGGTCATCTTGGCCAACGGCTTCAACTGGCTTCGTTATCGCGTGCGCTTTACAAATGGCACCGAAATTGGCGATCTCGACCATCGTCACTTACAACCGATTGGCAAAACTGCTCGTCGCTTGGCTCGTGCTGCAAAGCGCGCATAGTTTTCTCTCGCCTGTATTTCACTTGCCATCGCTAGGATGAATGAGTTAGCGGAGTGTGGCGCAGCTTGGTAGCGCATCTGGTTTGGGACCAGAGGGTCGCAGGTTCGAATCCTGTCACTCCGACCAGTTCATGAATGCTTTAGGCGTACGCGTTATTTCGTAATTGCGTACGAGTCGACACGCGAAGTCATCGCACCAAGAATTTCGGTAATTGGTCGCACGCCAATACCCACGGTGTTTGGCACGTCGATGAATCCATCCACCAATTCAAATGGCGTTGTTACATCTTGTGTGAAGTAGCGCTTTGAAGCAGAAGTGTCGCCAGGAAGCGTGAACCCAGGAAGTGCAGCGAGGGCAAGGTTTGCGGCACGGCCAATGCCGGTTTCCAACATTCCTCCACACCACACGGGAATTCCGCGCGACACGCACAAGTCGTGAATGCGTTTTGATTCCAAGTACCCACCAACGCGTCCCGGCTTGATGTTGATAATGGAACACGCATTGATGTCGATTGCTCCGCGCGCAACGTCGTATGACGTGATGGATTCGTCTAAGCAAATTGGTGTTCCAACACGTTTGCTCAATTCCACGTGGCCAACAATGTCTTCTTCGGGCAATGGTTGCTCAATCAATAACAGGTTGAATTCGTCAAGCTTGGCTAGGTGCGCGGCATCGTCAACGGTGTACGCAGCATTGGCATCCACCTGCAGCAACATATCTGGACCGAATGCTTCACGCACTGCGCGTACGCGATCAATATCAAGACCTGGCTCAATTTTCAATTTGATGCGCACGTACCCATCTGCGCGATATTCAGCAACCACTCGCAACAGATCGTCAATCGTTGGCTGAATTCCCACCGACACTCCCGATGCAACTTTTGTTTGTGTTGCACCGAGAAACGTTGCGAGCGACATGTTGGCTTTGCGCAATTGATAGTCCAACAGTGCTGCTTCGATAGCTGCCTTAGCCATGAAGTTGCCGCGAATGACCGACGCCTTCTGCACAAATTCTTCCGCAGTTGTTGTCGACGTCACCATTTTGATCAAATAACGCTTCATTGCCTCTTCGCAACCGTCTACATATTCAGACGAGTACAACGGTGCGGCCATTGCAACGCACTCTCCCCAACCCTCTTCGTCGTCACCCACAACGTGCACATACAACAAGTCTCGATCTACTTCTGTTGCAAACGATGTGCGAAACGGCGACACCAAGTTGATGTGAGCGCGCACGATTTCAATTCTGCGGATCATGACTTATCCCCTGCTCAAGACATATGAGAACTCTGCATTCAATCCTCGCACCGAGTACCCGGCCTCAATAGCTTCTTCAAAGGCTTCGCGTTGCCGAGCACGCCACACTTGGGCCTCGGCTTTATTGGTCTTACGTAGCGACTCAATATCTTCTGGCGTTGCAATCACTACGTCGCCAAATTGCTCTTTCACCACTTCCAGCGATTGCGGCACGCCTGCTGCCAACACTTGCCACTGCACCAACACGCGATCGCTTTGTTCGCCGGCATTTATTCCATCATCTAGTTCGCCATAAAAATTTTGGTAATAGTTCGTTACGTTCGCGCCAAGTTTCACCATGTTGAACCAAGCGTTTCGTCGCACCAACGGGTCGAACGACCACGTGATGGTGGCAAAACCATTTTCACGCGCCCACCGCCATTGGTGCATTTTTAATTGCGCACCAATGCCCTGGCCTGCATGCGATTGAACAACGCCAGCAGCATGCGAGTGCAGGTTCAATTCGCTTGGCTGTTCTGTGAGCGACTTTCCAACGATGGCAAAAGCCGCGGCAACAGGCAGATCGCCGTCCCACACCACCGATCCATAGGCCCCGTTGTGCAAAGACGCCACAATGATCTCTGGGGAAACCATGGTTTTCACTGACCAAACCTCATCAAAGACCTGCGATATCAGCGCGGCATCTGCAGGGCTGTGCGCCAGTTGAATTCGCAAAGGATTCGACATTGGTCAAAACTCTACCTATCGGCAAAGATAGGTATATGTCCGTAAAAGTCACCGTTGTCAATCATCCAGTTGCCGCTGAAGCACTCACCCATCTTCGCGATCAGAATTCGTCAAATCAGTTCTTCCGTGCAGAGATGCGCAGACTTTCACTTGTGGTTATTGCCGAAGCATTGCGCGATGTACCAACAACAAAGATTCGCGTGACCACGCCGTTGGCCGAAACCGACGGAATCAAAATTGCTCAACGACCTGTGCTCGTGCCAATTCTTCGCGCGGGTCTTGGCATGTTGCCGGCCGCAATGGAACTACTGCCCGATGCCGACATTGCAGTAGTTGGCGTGCAGCGCGACGAAGAAACACATCAGCCAAGTGAGTACGTAGCAAAACTTCCATCGCGCCTTGACGGTCGCCACTGCATCGTGCTCGACCCGATGCTTGCAACCGGTGGTTCGCTTGAATACGGATGCAAACTTCTTGCGGCACGCGGAGCCCCTCAGCCAATCACCATTGCCTGCGTGCTTGCCGCACCAGAAGGAATCGCGTATCTCGAAAAGTCCGGAATGGACTTGCACATTGTGACTGCATCAATCGACGAACGACTCAATGAACAAGCATTCATCGTTCCAGGACTCGGCGATGCAGGCGACCGACAATTCGGTCCGCCTCACTGATCTAGCGTTTTGCGTTAGCCAACGAACGACGCAACTACGTCGTTGTATAAATCCAAATTAATGGTGCGAGTTTTTCCACTCGTTACTTTCATTGACTCCCGTTTAATTTCTCCACTGCGCAACACCACCATCTGACCAAACTCCTTGTTCACGCACGCATCAACTGCGGCAAGGCCAAATCGTGTTGCCAGCACACGGTCGTAGCTCGTTGGAGTTCCACCGCGCTGCACGTGTCCAAGTTGCACCAAGCGCGATTCGTATCCTGTGCGTGCTTCAAGTTCGCTGGCAATCACGCGTGAGACATCGCCGTTGTAAGCGTGACCGTTTTTATCGATTACCGGTGGTGGAATTTCTAACGTGCCCGCCTTTGGCTTCGCGCCTTCGGCGACGACAACAATTGACGCATACCGTCCGTTGTCGTGACGACGTTTCACAATTTTGGTCAGTTCAACAATGTCGAATGGGGCTTCGGGCACCACGATGGCGGTGGCCCCACCAGCGATACCTGCATGTAGGGCTATCCAACCTGCGTCTCGGCCCATCACCTCAACGACCATGATGCGATCATGGCTCTCCGCCGTGGTGTGCAGGCGGTCAATTGCATCGGTTGCTATTTGCACCGCAGTTTGGAAGCCAAAGGTGGCATCGGTGCCAACAACGTCGTTATCAATCGTTTTCGGTACTCCAACGGTAGGTAGCCCAAACTCTTCGAATAACCGCGATG
>Ga0194055_10002706_pt1 | contig 13951 bp, 12 predicted proteins | sample SepL449m_MetaG_FD_155482 | JGI IMG/M metagenome (GOLD analysis project Ga0194055, IMG submission 155482) | Anoxic zone freshwater microbial communities from boreal shield lake in IISD Experimental Lakes Area, Ontario, Canada - Sep2016-L442-9m | ecosystem: Environmental > Aquatic > Freshwater >... | reverse complement strand
AGGCAAACCACGAACCCTACGTTCGACAATCATTCCGGTCCAATTGCATCAGTTGTAACGGAGATACCGCTTCCTTGCCAACGCCTGCCGGAAAACGGGAGGACCGCCGCTAAAATCGCGACAAGCCGAAGAAACGAGCTTCATCGGACTACACCGGCTTCGAACGGGCCGCATTCTTTGCGGCCGTCCGAAAGGCCTCGGCGGCGTTTCGTTCGGCTTCGAGCATATGGGCCGGTGGCTGAAGTCGATTTCCGTCAGAATCGACACCCACCTCGAAGAGCTTCATGATGCGAAGGGTCCGAAGGAGATCGTCCGGATCAAACAACGCGGTCTCTCCAAAGCGTTCATCGAGGAACGCGAACCACAGTTCCGTTTCTGCTATCAGCTCCCCGTCAACCTCGATCGTTCCATGGACAACTGCCCCCGAGGGCTGCTTGTCTTGGACGACCGCGGTCAACTTAAGGATATCCCCAGGCACGACCAATCGCTTGAAAACGGCCTTGGAAACCTTGGCCAAGACCGTTTTTCGCGTAAAGCCCTCGGCCTCAGAAACCAGCAAACCGCCGGTTTGGGCCAGTCCTTCGATCATCAAAGAATGGGGGTAATGAGGATGTCCTGGAAGGTAGTCGTCAATGGCTTCTTCGCCGAAGCAAATCGCCTTGACTGTCACCGCGCGCGTGTCGCGGACAAATTCCAAAAACCGATCGATCCAGAACCAACGCACCGCATACCACCTAGCTATTAATTGGCCGCCTTTAAGCAAGCTTCGACTGAACGTACCTACAAAGATCGCTCACGGTCAACAAGTCGCCAAAATCCTGAACGCGAGGATTGGACTCAAACTTGGAGAGATCCGCCCAGGGCATTCGCTTCTTCAATTCCGCCAAGCCATTCACGTTGACTTTGCCGTCATGGACAAAGCTGCTCTCGGTCAAAATATCCTTCGGAAACAGGTCTTCAGTTTGAATCTTGATGCCAAAAGACTTCTCAAGTTTGAAGACGATGTCCAAAAAATCGATCGATTCAGCACCCAAGTCACCTACCATGGTGGCTTGTGGTGTGACCTCGTCGTCGTCTACTCCAAGAGCATCGACGAGTGCGGATTGGACCTTGGAAAAAACCTCATCATTTACTGCCATGTCGTCGTTCCTCGAACAAAAACGAATCTTCGTTTCCTGTGCAGAAGTTCAAAAAGCTGCGTGATTCCCTCACGCGGGGCACCTTAAATAACCTTTTTCTCAATTATTTACCAGCCCCGATCGTTAATTTTCGGCGGGCTCTTCCGGACTCTATTTGGCCCTTCGGTAGGTAACGACCATCATCGACTGCTCAGCACTGCCATCCGGTTTCAGCAGCATTTCAAAGGTATGTTCGTCGGGTGAGACGATTTTTGTCACACTCCGCCACTTGGCCGGTTTCCCATTAGGCCCCAAAGCATCGCTCTTCATTTCTAGGATTTTCCCAGAATCATCGTAATTCCCTTCGAAGATCATCGGCGCGGTCGAAAAGGAGTCGACCCACACCGAGACATATTTTTTCTTGATGGGATCGTACCCGTCCAGCCCTTTGCCCTGGAACGGAGCACCTCCCAAATCGGTCCGGAAATCACCCACTAGCCACAGACAGCCACATTCAAGCTTGTTGACGGCGACTCCTTTGCTTTCCGAGCCATCGCTCGTTTTGAGAACAAAATCCCATTTTCCTTCGGCTTCTTTAAGTCGCTCATGCTCCGGTCCAGGTCCTGGAAGCTGGCCGATCGCGGCTTGAAGCGAAACAAGTCCGAAAAAGCATGCTGCGGAAATCAATCGTTTGCTTGTCGTCATTGGAAACTCTCTCGCGAAGGGTGTGGGGGAAAGAACGTAACATAGGGCGATCGATCTCGAAGCCGATTGGACTTGCAAGCGACACGCCGACAATGCAATTCGAGTATGCGAATGTCTTCAACGCAAATTCTCTTCGCAACTTTCCATTCGATTTTAGCATCCTGCCGACTCAGCAAGGAAACAGTCGGGGTGGTCTGATGGAATTTCCAATCTTGCCCGCGCCCCCCTTTGAGTCCACTCATTTCGACACGTCATTTTCCTTCTTGGGTTCCTCGGCGATGTTGAGCCAGCCGTTCCAACGCTGCGTTTGCTCAGGAGTCGGAGTCTCAACTCGCACCAAACTCCCTAATTCTACGGGGATGGATTCCAGTTCGACAGGGATTTCGAGTAGCTTTCCGCGGCGTGCTACGGAGGCGACCACGCGATCGCTAACGTGATACAGGCCGACGCGTTCACTCCACTGCTCGGCCGTGATCCGATATCCCCCCCATCCAATCAGCTCATCTCCAACTTGCAGGCCTGCGGCGCTTCCTGCCCCGCCGCGTGCTACCTTGTCGATGATGGTTTTGCCCGATTGATTGCTCAGCTCAATGCCGATCAAAGCAGTTGTCGCCGGGGGACGGGAATCCTTGTCCGCGTCTGGATCTTTCTCTTTGGTCTTCCACTTGAGCCCGTAACAATCCAACAGTTCGGAGAAGTCCGAATCCGAGGTCGTCGATAGCTGTTCTTGAAGCCAGCCTTCGAGGGGGACTCCTGCCACCTCGGAGGCGATCTTTGCAAAGTCCTGGTTGTCGTACCCGGTCGCACGGTGTCGTTTCCAAAGGAGCCTCATGCAGTCGTCGAGCGATTTGCTATTTCCCGTCGCGACACGAATCTTTGCGTCTAACAGCAATCCGATAATAGCTCCTTTGACGTAGTAGCTGATTCGGCTGTTGGCAGCGTTCTCGTCCGGGCGATAGAACTTGATCCACGTATCAAAGCTGCTTTCTTCAAGACTCTGCACTTTGCGACCGGGAGTGGCCTGAAAGCCCTGGATTTGCTTGCTCAGACGCTCCAGGAATTCCTTGGGAGTGCTCAAGCCGGCTCGGGTGACAAACAGCTCGTCGTAGTAGCTTGTCAGCCCTTCCGCGATCCAAAGTTCCTGCATGTATTGCTCTTGATTGTAGTCGTACGTTTGCAGGACCTTGGGCCTTAGACGGCGCACGTTCCACGCGTGAAAGAACTCATGCGCAACGAGTGCAAGCCAGTCGATGTATTTGCTTCTCGATCGCTGCGACCAGCGGCCGGTCATCAGCACGCAACTGTTGTCGTGTTCGAGCCCACCTCCGGACTCGGTGACGAGATTCAAGAACCAATAGTCCGCATAGGGGACCTCTCCCCAAAACGACTGTTCCAGCTCGATGAGCTTGGCGATGTCCTTCGTAGCCTTGGCCGTATCCCAAAGACCATCTGTTCCGACACTGGCCAGGTGATGCTGGGCATCTCCGACCTTGACCGTTTGCAGATCCATATTCCCCAGTACGATTGGGCTGTCGACCAGGACATCAAAATGGCTAGCCACTCGATTCCATTCGTCGCGCGGATCAAGCTTGGGTAGAGACGTAGCGATGTGAGGCCATTGAGGGAGCCCCTCGATGCGGACCAAATGAGGGCGAGCGAGGGCATCTTCGCGGGTAATGAACGTGGCCGCGCCCGTTAGGAATGCAAAATCGTTTTCGATCCAGTTCGTGCGAACACTCATTTCGCGACCATAAATGAGATATCGCAATACGAATTCTTTAGACCCGTCGCACTGCACCACCCAATGGTTCTTGTCGATTTTTTCGATCGGAAGTTGCTTGTTGGCCGCCTCGTCGCGGGCCGAAATCTCTTCGATTTGACGGGCGTATTCGCGGACCAAGTAACTTCCGGGGGTCCAAACCGGCATCATGAGCTTGACGCTCTTTGCACCCTCGGTCGGAATCGATGCCTCGATCTCGACCCGATGGTTTGCGGCTTGGCGAAAGGACAATCGATAACGAATGGTGCCCGGCGTTTCGGGCTGAGCGTGCGCGATGTTCATCGAGCTTGCAAGCGTGGTCATGGTCAAGATGATCCCTAAGACACATGTCGGGCAAAAATGGCGTGCACAAGCATCGCGAAGCGATTCTACCAAAGGCATGATGGTGTCGATCCAGCGCGCTCTAACGGAGTCTGTAGAGAGCACGAAAAATTGTTTCGGTTCAGGAAAGTTGATCGCGGGTTTGAGAGGAACCAGCCAAATTTTGGGCTGAGACCAAGACGATCCCGGCAGGGAGACTCCACGACCTTCCTTCGACCGTAATAAGAAAGACTCGATTCAACAAGCGTTCTCCATCCGAAAAAGATGGAATCGGCAGTGGAGGCATCAACCGAACGGAACGCCTGCCGCGCTTTGGGACTAGGCGGCTTGTTGGCGCCACGAGCGGAACCATTGCTCGGTCCAGAGAGTCCATTTCCAACGCGCTCGGACCGGTGGCAAGATTTGAAGTGCGCACTTGGCAAACAATAGCTCATTTTCGATGGCTTGTTCGCGTGTTAAATCATTCCGTTCGGCGTCGATGACGGAACCGACGAACTCGCCAAAGGGTCGCCGCAGTGGAAACGGTCGCCGCTGCTCTCCATGGTAATAGTAAAAATCGCTGTGGACTAAGGAGTCGTTGCTGAATCGCAGATAGACCGTATCCCGCAAAAAGTCTTGATCCTGACCCTTCTTTGCCCATAACTTCCAGGCTTCAATCAGCTCTTGAATGTCGGGAATGGATTCGCCTCGACAGCCCCACATCCCCCCCAAAATTGGGACACGATGATCCGGATGGTCGCGCATAATGTGCAAACGCTTACCACTATCCAACCATTCCTTTACCGCCGAGCTCTCACGCAGATTCAACCGAGAATCCACATCGCGAACGATGACCGCATCCAATCCTGGTTCCGACGCTGGAAGAAACCGCCAAAACATCCCATCGATGAGGCCGACCCGCTCTTTTCTAATGACTTCCGCATCCGCTGCTTCAAGCTGTCGAACGACCGATTCCGGGATCTCTTGGGAAACATAGAACCGAGCCACCCACCCCGGATAAACGCGATGGATCAATTGCGCGTTGCGAACGGCTCCTTCGAGATAGAGAGGAGACGATCCAAATAAAGAGAAAGAAACAAGTCGCTTTTTCATGACGGTTTCCCCTAAGCGGTCTTTGCAAGCGTTCGATCGACTTGAACCCAACAATGATTGGTGGCCGTTCCCAATGGACGATCCGGGTATCGGAAGTTGTGATAGAACAGCCTGCAATGACTCATGTCGAGCGATTCAATCATGCAGCGAATCGAACTTTCCATGCAATGCACTTCGGTAGCATGCTCTAACAACAAACCCAGATGAAAAATACTTTCGGTCACATCGTTGCGGACAATAGGCATGTCGATCGCGTCAGTGTCGATCACGTATCCACGGCTGATATCATCGTGGACAAAGGCATAGCGAGGGCCTGGACGAAGCTTGCGATAAACCCTCTCTTCTTCGTCCATGTCGCGCTGCCAGTAGCAATGGCTGAAACGAACGTCGTAGGGAACTCCAGCCTGCATGTAGAAGAGTTGATCGAAAAATGTGTGGGGGTATTGGCGTTCCAATCGCCTGAGTGGCCGGTGGCCGATACTGAGGTAATTCGTGGCGTTGCGTTCTCGGAGGGTGCGTTGTACTGCCTCCGATTCATTGCTCCCGTCACGGACGCATTCTAGCTGGATCCTCGGCTCATCCCGATACATCCAACCGGTCATCGCGGCGTTCCGTTCCTTGCAAAAGACATGGATACGGCAATTCGGATGGAGTTCCTTCAGGAGATAGCGAACCATTCCATTCAGGTGGATCATGTCCCCCAATCCCAGGTGGTGATAGACATACAGATCCTCAGAGGGAGAAATCTCCGACAGCGACAAGGAAGGAATATCAAACCAACGAGCGATATTGATCTCGAACATAGGAGGAACACCTCTGCCGACGTTGCGTCCGAACTGGCCAGGAAGGTCTTGGTCACAGATCCACAACGTTTGATGAATAATCAAGAGCACCGTGCAAATGCAATCATGCAAAATCAATGCCGACGCATCTCGAACTTTGGGATAGGAGGTCGACATCGGGTCGCGACCCTAACAGGATGTAGCCGATTGTGTCCCATCGGGGGAATAGCAAAATAGGAGGTTTGGCGAAGGTCGGTCCCTTCGACAGAGGCTTTCTATACGGATTGGTAGATTGCTATGGCACTGAACGGCCGAAGGCTTGTATAGGCAGTGGATGCGGAGGTTCGAATCGGTTTGGGCCTGCGGTGCGCTCCGAGTCTTACTTTACGTTCCAGACTAATGACATCATTCACGCGACGCAGACGATCCCGCAGGCGATTCTATTGGCCGGAACTCGGCTTTCTTATTCTGGGAATCATTGGTCTCAAGCCAGAAATTATCACGGCGTTGCTCCCATCATCGAGAAACCCATCGATGGTGCGCGTCGTCGATGGAACCCCTTTGAATGGAGTTGGATATCCTAACAACGGTACAGGCAACCTTTGGAACTTGGGAACCGAACCAAGCATTCGAACCAACTACTCGAGCTATTACCCGAGCGTGACCGCTGCGACCAATTATCCATCAATTCAAACAGCCTCGCAGTCGTGGTACGCGACACCCGATCTAGGTCAGGGAACCCTATCCAATCACTTCGGAACGGGGCATCCTCCAGTCGTGTGGCCCGACAAATACGCACCGAATTCGGGAATGCCTTCCAACGGATCCTATCTTGCGGCTCTTCCGACGGTATCGACATCCCCTGGAATTGCATACTCGCCCAACCCATCGAACTACGCTGGCCCCTCTGGATACGCTGGCTCTTCTGGATACACGGCTCAGTATCCAAGCAATTACGCGGGCAGTCCGACAACAAACGCCTCGCAATCGCCCTCGGGATATTCTTACGCAAACAACAACTACCCTTCCAACGGGATCGCTTTGCAACCGATGCATGCAGTTCCCAATCCCACCTCTGCATCCACAGCTGCAAACCTGAGTACGCGGCCAGCGTCTAGCCCGTATTACGTGGCAAGCGCCTACCCGTCCACGTATCCCCCTGGAAACTATCCTTCCGCCGTTTCCTCAGCGCCGACCTATCCCTCAGCGCCGACGTATCCAACATCCACTTATCCAACGTATCCCTCGAATGCCTCTTCGGCATCGACTTATCCGACATCGACGTATCCAACCAGTACGAATTCGACCGCCAGTCCGTACATGCGCTATCCAACAGCACCAGCCTCTGGCCCTTCGACGGCGGCTCCCATCAACACCAATGCATGGCAGCAGTACGGGGTTCCTCCGACTACCAATTCGAACATTGGTCGATATTGATTCTTTGAATCGGTATTCAATCCCTCTGCGGTCGCATGCAGATAGTATTGTCTACCGTGCCTGATTCTCGGAATCGGCATTGGACGATCGCGATGGTACCTTCTTATACTGGTCCTGAAGTGATTGAATGGGAAGCTGCCCCTGCATCGTGAGCATGGCGCTTCCTCCTTCTCGAATAGAACCTAGCCAGTAAGTATGCATTTACCCTTTCAAAGTTCTGCTCCGGTGCAGCATCTCCGCCGTCGCGCGGGATTGGCCAAGGAATTGCGGTCGTTCTTCGACGAACGTGGCTTTGTAGAAGTGCAAACGCCCATTCTCTCGCGGTACTGCATCATCGATCGGCACTTGGATCCCATCCGAGTCCCGGCCGTATCGGTCGGAGTCGGGCGAGGCAACAACGACTGGTATCTGCAGACCTCTCCGGAGCAATCGATGAAGCGGTTGCTCGCTTCCGGGATTGGAGACTGTTATCAGTTGGGACCAGTCTTTCGCTCCGGGGAATTCGGCCAAGTCCACAATCCTGAATTCACGATGGCCGAGTGGTACGAAGTGGGGGCCGATTTGGAGGCAGGATTGACGCTGCTGGATGAACTATGCAAACGGCTGCTCGCCACTCCGACGGCGGAGCGAGTTCGATTTGCGGATGCATTCCAGCATGCCACAAACATGGAGTTGTTCGAAACCACGAACGAGAGTCTAGGGGCATGGTGTGTCGAACGTGGCTGGGTGGACTCCGACTCCTGGAGTGCGGATTGGGACGATTGGGTGAACGTCATCTTTTCGATGGCCATCCAGCCCAGTTTGGGTCACCACCGCCCAGTCTTGATCACTCATTTTCCAGCCTCCCAAGCTGCCCTGGCTCAGCTTGATCCCTCCGATACTCGAACGGCAGAGCGTTATGAGCTTTTTTATCGCGGCGTCGAACTGGCCAATGGCTATCACGAACTGCTAAGTGGCACGGATCTTCGAGGCCGGGCCGGGTTGGCAAACGAGCAGCGATTGAAAGATGGCAAGTTTCCATTACCCATCGACAACCCATTGCTGGATGCGATGGAGCACGGCTTGCCGGCATCGTGCGGATGTGCCTTGGGTTTTGATCGGGTGGTGATGCTGGCGTGTGGTGCCAGTCGACTAGAAGAAGTCTGTGCCTTCACCACCGACCGAGCGTGAGCGATCGGAGATCGCGCATCAAGCCTCGCCTCGCTTCCACATGCCTTCCGCTGAGTTCGTCTCAGCGAAGGCTACCAATGGGCAGTTACAAGTTGTCGCTTGTTTATTGAATCAACGTGGCGTTGGCAATCCAATAAACTTGGCCAACTTCTGTGCCCAAATTGGTGAGTGTGATTCGAGCACTCTCGTCATCCCATGGCCCGTCGAACGGGAATTCCACTTTCATCCATTTCGAGGAAACGGAAACTTCTTTTTCCGTCGAATGTTCCCAAGGCTCGTGATCCTGCATGCAAATGGCCTTAAGCATTCCGTTTCGACTCGATTTCACCCAAAAGGATAAAACGTAGGGTTTCCCTTTCTTGATCTGAAGTCCCCGTTGGAACAGTTGCAATCGCCATGGCTCATCGGCAGTTTCCAAAACTTCCACCCGCAGTGCGGATTCCCCGTTCGGCCCCTCCGGTACGACTTCAAATTTTGCCTTAGCGCCGTTTTGTTGTTCGACTACCCAATGGTCATCGCCGCTCTTGAAATTGCCGTTCAGTAGCAATTCTTTGGGAGATGCTACAGGGGAAGTTTTCTGTCCTGAAGCGACGATTGGAGAAGTGATGTCGTAGCAGAAGATCTGGTCTTGAGATCGCACATAGAGCTTGCCATCGGCAATGGATGGGTGCGCCCAGGAAGGGCGTTTGCCGCTCCCAGGGATCTTGAAATGACTGACAACGGTGTATTTCGACGGGTCCGCTTGAACGAGAGCGATTTCGCCATCTTGGAATTGCATGTACAGCATTTCACCACCGCCGACGACCACGGTGGAACCTTTTCCTGGCCCACGTCCCTTCCACTTGATGTCGCCTGTCATCAGTTCGGCACAGAAAGGATTGCCCCGGTCATCGGAGTCGCCATAAATATAATCACCGATTAAGACGACCCCACCATGCCGATTGTCGAGTTTCGGATTCAGACCGTAAATCTCTTGAACCTTTACGGAGCCTTTGCCATCGGGCACTTGTTTGAGCAGCGCTCCGCCCCGTCCGTAGCCGGCCGTAAAAAAGACCAAATCATCGCGAATAATCGGAGTGGGAATGACCGCGGTCGTCTTTTCAATCGGATAGGACCAAAGGAGTTTGCCGTCTTTGGCATTGACCCCGAGCGCACCGCTGCCGGTGGTCTGCACATACACGCGAAGCTCGCCAATCTCGGAGATCACAATGGAGGAGTGACCGGCACCGATGTCGCCGGAACGACTGGTCTTCCATACGACATTGCCATTGGTCTTATCCAATGCAACCATCGTTGCCTTGTCTCCTCCCGGGGTACAAATCAGATGTTTGCCATCGATCAAAACCGATTCGCTATAGCCCCATGGGTCATCTTTCTTCCCCCCCAATTCGCCAGCGAGATCCTTGCGCCAAACTTCCTTACCATCGGCGGTATTGCATGCGACCAAAACACCTTTGGGGGTGATGACGTAAACCATCGAACCATCCACCGTCGGAGTACTTCGCGAATTGTGCCAATCCGGTTCCATTTCCTTCCACGCGGGACCGGTCTTCGTAGCCCACAGTTGCTTTCCAGTCTTGCGATCGTACGCCGTGAGGTATTCTTCTTCATCGTTCTTGGTGGAAAGAGCATCACCCAGCGTGTATAGCTGGTCGCCTGCGACCGCAACGCTTGAGTACCCTCGCCCTGCCCCGGCGGTTTCCCAGACTAGTTTGGGACCTTGTTCAGGCCACGATCGCAAGAGATTCTTGTCGGTTGCGACTGCGGTTCGTTGCGCGCCTCGAAACGTCGGCCAGTCCTGGCCCGATACGCGAGAAAGCGAACAAAGGGATGAAACGATCGAGAGACTGCACGCGACGACAGCGGCCGTGCGGGGAAGAAGTCGAATAGGTAGCATTGATTATCCATCTTGAGAAAGGGAGTTGGTCATTTTTGGGCCAATCCTGGCGGATGCGGCTCCAGAGTTGTATCAGAACGAAATTTTTCAAGAAGGATACGACAGCGTGTCCTGCTAGCGTAAGCAGGTTTCGTTTATCCTTCGGCCCAAAACGCGGAGAATGACTCGTCGACAACCCAGGGTACGCAAACGAACGATTTTGAACTAGTACGGAGAGCCGTGGTCGCGCGATGGATGTCCGAAAAGTAAGTTGCTCCTCGAGATCGTTCAATCGTTCACTCTGGCTACTTCACGGCGTGTTTTTTTCGTTAGAATCCAACGGCGAATTGAAGTATGCCACCGGCTCGATTCCAATCGGAACACATGGATAAAAAGGATATCACCCACCATGAAGGAAATACCGCGTCATCGTCGAACCTAGTTCGACTCATCGTCTTGTAGGGCATTCGTGAAACCCACCAATATCGGGTATAGCTTTCGGCATGTTCTGGGGCCAACGGCAATCGGCCACACGACGCTAACGTATTTAGCTGCAAACTTTAATCATTCGACGTTGAGCGAATGGCAACAAAGGATCGATGCCCAGGAGATTGAACTCGCTGGACGAATTGCGTTGGGACGGGAAGTACTCCGACCTGGACAAGAATTGGTTTGGCATCGTCCCGGTTGGTCCGAGCCGGATGTCACGACAGGATTCACCCTTCTTTATCAAGACGAGTACTTGCTAGCGGTCAACAAACCCAGCGGGCTCCCGACGCTACCAGGAGCAGGGTTTTTTCAAAACACTTTGCTCAACCAAGTCCAACTCGAATACCCCACAGCGACGCCTCTTCATCGGCTCGGCCGAGCAACTTCAGGAGTGGTGCTGTTTGCCCTCGACAAGCAGACGTGTTCTGCGATGACAGGCCGTTGGGGCGTGATGCAGAAAGAATACCGGGCCTTGGCCACAGGGATCGCTTCCTTTGATTCGATCGGTATTCGAACTCCGATCGGATTGGTGACACATCCGCGATTAGGAACGGTTCATGCCGCAAATTGGAATGGCAAGCCATCCCGCAGCGTGGCGGATGTTTTGGAACGCCGAGACGGGGCGACCTTGATCTCTGTAAAAATCTTGACCGGGAGACCTCATCAAATCAGGATCCATCTGGCATCGATCGGCCATCCGCTCGTGGGTGATCCACTCTATACGTTCGGAGGTAACCTACTTGCCGAGAATCCTGGCTTACCGGGTGATCCAGGTTATTGGTTGCATGCGCATCGCCTGCGATTCCAGCATCCAAATAGTGAACGATCCATTTGTATCGAGGCACCTCCACCGGATTGTCTGTGTACTGGAAACGCGGGTTAGCAACTTTTTTCTTGCCGTTCGCAGTTCTGTGTTTTCGCGCAAAGTCGCCAATGCGCAAAGAATCCGAGGCTGCTCTGCGGACAACACCTAAAATGGATGGGTGGCCCCACAAGATTCGGCCCCAATCATCGAATGACAATCAAACTATCGGATGCCAAGCTCCATCTATCAGGCCCGGATGGGCCGACAAGATCCCATGCCGGTGGTCCTTGGCCACCGGACTTGATCCCCCTGTCTGTCCGCAAGCCCCGGCAGGGGCGGTGAGAATGCTTGTTGAAGGTCGTTCCTGTTGCGAAACATCGAGAACATCCCAATGGAATTCGTTATCGCGTTGGATTTTCGAACCAGTAGAGCCCGGACTTGCCAGGTGCGACGATATCGAGGTCTCCATCGGCATCCATATCGTGCAATGCCATTTGCAAACCGGTGCCCGCGGAACCCGGTCGAAAATCCTTCAATGCGTCCCGTTGCTCGGGGTTGATCGGCGCCGCAGGTGCTGGCTCACCGCGATAGACAGTGATTTTTTTCCATTGGGACGAAGAGCGATCGAATTTGAAAATGTAGAGGCAGGGTTCGGCGGTCGCACCAGGTTCACTCGCGTGCGCGTAAATCCGTTTACCCGTTACAAATTCCTTTTCGCCATCACCATCGAAGTCTGCAAGATGCAGCGTATGCACTTGAGAGAAACTCGTATCGATGTCTTCCTTGGTCCAAATTCGCTTGCCCACCGCATCGGTCGATTGCTTGAGCCAATGCAATCCAAAATCATGACCCATGCCCCACACAACATCGGTATCGCCATCCCCATCAAAATCATGCCCAATGATCTCAATGCTTGCCGTTCCGAGTTGGAACTCCGGATGAAATGCCCATTCTGACGCGCGATCCAATGGCTGCTCGTACCATCCCATCGGCGTGATCAAGTCGATCCGACCATCCTGATTGATGTCTCCGTGCCCAACCCCATGCCCGGCACCTTGGGGGGCAAGTTTACGTGTCTTCCACTCAACCTTAGGGGACTTCGAAACGAGCTCGTAGAGGAGGACTTGTCCTCCGACGTTGGGGATCAGCACGGGTGTCTTATCGCCATAGAGATCGAGCAAGTAACTCGTCTCCATGGAGCCAGGCAATTCGATATCGTGTTCTGTCCACGGTTGCGTCGGATCTGCCGGATGTTCGACCCAGGCGATCCTTCGGCTAAAGTACGCGCAGGTAACGATGTCCACTTTTCCATCCCCGTTGACATCGAGCGGAGCGTCCGCGAAATCTTCATGGTACTGCGGGTTTGTACCTGGGGGTACATTTCGAACCTTGTGTTGGATCCAGTCCGGAGCGGCGTACCAAGAATCGCCACAAAACACATCCGGTTTCCCATCCCCATTGAAATCGGCGACCCCTACTGCCTCGAAGGGGGAACGGTTGTTGATGACATGTTTTTTCCATGCCGCCGATTCTATGGCTAACAGTTCGTCCGCATTCGATGTCGGACAACCTATAGCACAGAACAATACGCTCATGGCGCCTAAAAGGAGAGAGGACCGTAAGTGGAATCGCTCAGTCTCGATGGGTTGCGGCATGATGAAGCTCCGGGAGAGGGTTGGGAAATGGATTGCGGAGTAAAGTTTGGCGGGCATATGTTTTGAAGTTTGGCTAGTAAGGCCTCTGTCTCGTACTCGTACTTAATGAAATGGTACTCGTGCTCGTGCTCGTGCTCGTGGCATCGTAGTGGAATTTTCGAGTACGAGTACGAGTACCGCTAACGCTGAGTACGAGTACGATAAGCGATGGGAGAATACGGATTGGGGCTCGCAGTAGCTCCAACAGCGCATTATTAAAAGGCATATCCTGGGCTCCAGCGTCCGGCATTATAGCATGCCCCCAACATGCCCCGCGTGCTCCCCTCCCCGTCCTACCAACGCTAGAACCTTCCCTCGGAATGCGACCCATGGCCTTCAAGCTTTCCTCTCATCATCGATGGTTTCGAGCTTCTTGTTTCGCGCTGGCATGGTTTGCCATCGGAATCGAAAGCATGGTTGAACTGCACCGCACCTATGGGCAATCCGCAACGAGTGAGAAAACCTCGCAAACTGTTGCCGGGATGGGTGGCGGGCAAACGCGTCCGACCCGCGATCCCAATCAACTGAGGCATTGGCTGGAAAACATGGTATGGCATCATCGCTACAGTCGCGATGAGATCCTGAATGTTACGGGGCTAAATCCGCAATCGCTCGAAGCGGCACTCGTGGAGTTCAATGTTAGACCGGACAATCAACCTCAACCCGAGGTTGACCCGCCGAT
>Ga0194055_10002705_pt1 | contig 13951 bp, 13 predicted proteins | sample SepL449m_MetaG_FD_155482 | JGI IMG/M metagenome (GOLD analysis project Ga0194055, IMG submission 155482) | Anoxic zone freshwater microbial communities from boreal shield lake in IISD Experimental Lakes Area, Ontario, Canada - Sep2016-L442-9m | ecosystem: Environmental > Aquatic > Freshwater >... | reverse complement strand
ACCGATGCCCACCACCTCCACGCCCCCGCCACCGGCCAGCCTCACCGCCGATCCCGAGCGCTTCAGCGCTCCGGCCTGGGATCTGCTGGTCGCCAGTCAGGACATGGCTCGCCGCTGGCGGCACGGCGCCATGGATGTGGAGCACCTCGTGCTCACCCTGTTCACCGATCCCCGCTTCGCCGCTTGGGCCACGCCGCTGCCGGTGGATGAGAACCGCCTGCTGGATCGGCTCGAGGCCTTCTGCGCCGCTCAGCCCACCGCCTCCGACCCAACCCTCTACATCGGCGACGCCCTGGAGGATTTGCTCGAGGAAGCCGACCGGCGCCGTCAGGCTTGGGCCGCTCCCCTGTTGGAACTGCCCCACCTGCTCCTGGCCCTGCTGGAGGAGCCGCGCATCGGCGCTCGATTGCTGCTGGAGGAGGGTCTGAGTGAAGACCTGCTGCTGCGGCAGTGGCGTCCGGCCGCTGCCCCGGCCTCCGGCCCGGGGGTTGATAGCCCGGGGGCTGATAGCCCGGGGGCTGATGGCTGGGTGGATGCCGAGCCCGCCGCCCGCACCGCCACGGCTCCCTTCTCGCCACCCTTCTCGCCACCCGTGGCTGCCCCTGCGGCCGACCCGGCCGTCGGCCGCGCTGCCGCAGGCCGTATGGGCCGGGCCGAAGGCAGCCGTCCTCCCCAGGGCCGGCTTGAGGCGATGTCCCCCGACGACGGCCTCCGCCTGGAGGCGCTCGATGCTGAGGCCCCCCTCACCGCCCTCGATCGCTACGGCCGCGACCTCACCGCCGCCGCCCGCGCCGGCGAACTCGATCCGGTGATCGGACGCGACGCCGAGATCCGCCGCCTGATCCAGGTGCTGTCGCGTCGCGGCAAGAACAATCCCGTGCTGGTGGGTGAATCCGGCGTGGGCAAGACCGCTGTGGTGGAATCCCTCGCCCAGCGAATCGTGGCCGGCGATGTGCCGGATGCCCTGCGGGGCCTACGGCTCGTGGCCCTCGACCTGGGGGCCCTGATCGCCGGCGCCAAGTTTCGGGGGCAGTTTGAGGAGCGCCTGCGGGAGGTGTTGGCCCAGGTGCGGGATGGGGAGGCGGCGGCCGGGGATGCCGGCGGTGGCGTGGTGCTGTTCATCGATGAACTGCATACGGTGGTGGGGGGCGAGCGCTCCGGTCCCGATGCGGCCAGCCTGCTCAAGCCCGTGTTGGCCCGGGGCGATCTGCGCTGCATCGGCGCCACCACCCCCGAGGACTACCGCCGCACGATCGAGAAGGATCCGGCCCTTGAGCGCCGCTTCCAGCAGGTGCAGATCCGCGAGCCCGACCGCGACACCTGCCTGCAGATCCTGCGCGGCCTCAAGGAGCGCTACGAGGTCCATCACGGCGTGACCATTACCGATGGCGCTCTGGTGGCGGCGGCCAGGCTGGCGGACCGCTACCTCAGCGACCGCTGCCTGCCCGATTCCGCCATCGATCTGGTGGATGAGGCGGCGGCCCAGCTGCGTATGGAGGCCACCTCCAAGCCCCGGGCCGTGGAGGAGGCCGAAGCCGATCTGCGCCGGGTGGAGCTTGCCCTGTTGTCGGCGGAGGCTGCGCCCCAGGCGGAACGGGTCGCCTTGCAGGAGCGGCGCCGGCTCGCCCAACAGTCCCTGGAGTCCCTGCAGAGCCGCTGGACCCGGGAGCGTGAGCGGCTGGCCGAGCTGCGGGAGCTGCTCCGCCAGGACGAGGAGCTGCGCCATGCCATCGCCGAGGCCGAGCGGGATGGTGCCTTCGAGGAGGCGGCCCGGCTCGAGCACGACCAGCTCCATGGCCTGCAGCAGCGCCGCCTCGACCTGGAGGGCGAACTCAAGGCCGATCCGATGCTGCGTGAGCAGGTGGAGGAGGGCGACATCGCCGATGTGGTGGCCCGCTCCACCGGCATTCCGATCCAGCGGCTACTTGCGGGCGAGCGCCAGAAGCTGCTGGAGTTGGAGCACCGGCTGGGCGAGCGGGTGATCGGCCAGCCCGAGGCCGTGGCCGCCGTGGCCGCGGCGATCCGCCGAGCTCGGGCCGGTATGCAGGCCCCCACCCGGCCGGTGGGCTCCTTTCTGTTTCTGGGCCCCACCGGCGTGGGCAAGACCGAGCTGGCCAAGGCCCTGGCCGGCTCCCTCTTCGATGGCGAGGATGCCCTGGTGCGGCTCGACATGAGTGAATTCATGGAGCGCAATGCCGTGGCCCGCCTGGTGGGGGCGCCCCCGGGCTACGTGGGCTACGAGGAGGGGGGGCAGCTCACCGAGGCGGTGCGGCGCCAGCCCTATGCGGTGCTGCTGCTCGATGAGGTGGAGAAGGCCCACCCCGAGGTGTTCAACCTGCTGCTGCAGGTGCTCGACGACGGCCGCCTCACCGATTCCCAGGGCCGCACCGTGGATTTCCGCCACACGGTGGTGATCATGACCAGCAACCTGGCCAGCCGGGCGATTCTCGAGCGGGCCCGGGCCGGCAGCTCCGACCCCTCCGACCCTGGCCGCGAGCAGCAGCTGGATCGGGAGCTGGAGCGGGCCGTGGACGAAGCCCTGGCGCGCCAGTTCCGCCCAGAATTCCTCAACCGCATCGATGAGGTGATCCGCTTTCGCCCCCTGCGGCCCGCCGATCTCCAGCGGATCGTGCGGCTTCAGCTGGCCGAGCTGGCTTCGCTGTTGCTTGAGCAGCAGCTGGAGCTGGAGGTGGAGGAGGCGGCGGTGGCCCTGTTGGCCGAGCAGGGATATGAACCCGAATACGGAGCCCGGCCCCTGCGGCGGGTGCTGCGGCGGCGGATCGAGAACCCTCTGGCCACCCATCTCCTGGAGGATCGCTTCCGGGGCTGCAGCGGCGTACTGATCGAGGCGGTTGCCGCGAGCGAGGGGGAGGCCGGCAGCCTTCGCTTCGTGCCCCGACTCAACCAGGGTGAGGACGTCCGGTAGGGTGGTCGTTTGTCGGTGCGCGCCTCCTCCGTGGATCCGGCCTCTCCCACTCCCGCAGGCAGCCAAGGCTCCGCCGAAAGCCGCCCCATCCAGTCGGCCGCAGAGGAGCCTGAGCTCGGCCTGGCTGATTCCCTCGATCCGGATGCCAGGACCGGCTTCCTGGCGAGCACTCTGGCGGAACTCGGCAAGGTGGTCTGGCCCAGTCGTCAGCAGCTGTTCAGCGAGTCTGTGGCAGTGATTTTGATGGTGGCCCTTTCGGCCGCGGCGATCGCGGCGATCGATCGTTTCTACGGCTGGCTGTCCAACCTGGTGTTCCGTTGATGTCCTCCGCTCCCAGTCCCGTGTCCGAGCTTGATCACGACCTCCCCCCGACCCCGGAGTCGCCCTCGGACGCGGCCGCCGATCTGCTCACGCTGAGCGAAGCCTCCGACGGGTCCGAAGCCCCCGAGGGAGCCGAGGGAAGCTCCGATCCGGATGCCGCGGGCAAGCCCCAGGTGGCGCGCTGGTATGCCGTGCAGGTGGCGTCGAGCTGCGAGAAGAAGGTGAAGGCCACCCTGGAGCAGCGGGCGGTCACCCTCGGGGTCGACAACCGCATCCTCGAGATCGAGATCCCCCAGACCCCCGGCGTGAAGCTGAAGAAGGACGGCAGCCGTCAGTCGATTGAGGAGAAGGTGTTCCCCGGCTACGTGCTGGTGCGGATGATCCTGGATGAGGACACGATGATGGCGGTGCGCAGCACCCCCAACGTGATCAATTTCGTGGGGCAGGAGGAGCGTCGCGCCACCGGCAAGGCCCGGGGCCACATCCGCCCCCGCCCCCTGAGCAGCCAGGAGGTGAATCGCATCTTCAAGCGGTCCGCCGAGAAGAAGCCCGTGGTCAAGGTCGATCTGGCCGAAGGCGATCAGATCCTGGTCACCGCCGGTCCGTTCAAGGACTTCCAGGGCGAGGTGATCGATGTCTCGGGCGAGCGCAGCAAGCTCAAGGCCCTGCTTTCGATCTTCGGCCGGGAAACCCCGGTGGAGCTTGAGTTCTCCCAGATCAGCAAGCAGAGCTGATCACCCCCGGCCGTCTCCCTGCGGAGGACGGCCTCGGTGCTCCCCCACCACGGGCGGGCACCACCCAGCCGGACCCTTCGGGTTCCGGTTATCCGCAGACCCTTCCCCGTTCGCACCGGGGGCCCCGTTCCCCCGTCTCCCCTAGGAGACCCAACCCCAGCCCAGCCGATGGCCAAGAAAGTCGTAGCCGTGATCAAGCTGGCCCTCAATGCCGGCAAAGCCAACCCAGCTCCGCCCGTGGGCCCAGCCCTTGGACAGCATGGCGTCAACATCATGGCGTTCTGCAAGGAGTACAACGCCCGCACTCAAGAGAAGGCCGGCTATGTGATTCCGGTGGAGATTTCGGTCTTTGAAGACCGCAGCTTCACCTTCATCACCAAGACCCCGCCCGCTTCGGTGCTGATCTCCAAGGCGGCCGGCATCGAAAAGGGTGCCGCCACCTCCTCCAAGGGCAGCGTCGGCGCCATCAGCCGCGCCCAGCTCGAGGAGATCGCCAAGACCAAGCTGCCCGACCTCAACTGCACCAGCGTTGAGTCAGCCGTGCGGATCATCGCCGGCACAGCCCGCAACATGGGCGTCACCATCAACGACTGAATCAACGACTGAATCAACGACTGACGCTCCCTGGAGTCGGCCCGCCTGCCGGTCTGACCCCGATTCCTGTCCCACTTCCTTCGACCCCCCGGGGGAGACCACACCGGTCGCTCGCACCCCATTCCCGCCATGACAAAGATCTCCAAGCGTTTTGCCGTCGCCGCCGCCAAGGTTGAAGACCGCACCTACGCCCCGCTCGAAGCGATCGAACTGGTGCAGGCCAACGCCACCGCCAAGTTTGATGAAACCCTGGAAGCCCACGTGCGCCTGGGCATCGATCCCAAGTACACCGACCAGCAGCTGCGCACCACCGTGGCCCTGCCCCACGGCACCGGCCAGACCATCCGCATCGCCGTGATTGCCCGGGGCGAGAAGGTGGCCGAGGCCAAGGCCGCCGGCGCTGATCTGGCCGGCGACGACGATCTGGTGGAATCCATCGCCGGTGGCGCCATGGACTTCGACCTGCTGATCGCCACCCCCGACATGATGCCCAAGGTGGCCAAGTTGGGCCGGGTCCTCGGTCCCCGCGGCCTGATGCCCAACCCCAAGGCCGGCACCGTGACCACCGACCTGTCCGGTGCCATCGCCGAGTTCAAGGCCGGCAAACTTGAGTTCCGTGCCGACCGCGCCGGCATCGTGCATGTGCGCTTTGGCAAGGCCAGTTTCGAAGGGGCCAAGCTGCTCGAGAACCTCAAGGCTCTGCAGGAAACCATCGACCGCAACAAGCCCAGCGGTGCCAAGGGCCGCTACTGGCGCAGCCTTTATGTCACCTCCACCATGGGCCCCTCCGTGCCCGTGGACTTCTCCGCCCTGCAGGACATCAAGCAGGAAGGCTGAAGAGTCATCCCCGCCATGACGCCCCCTCGGCCAGCGTCGCCCCGTCTCCGGCTTCCCCCGGTGGCGGGGTTTTTGGTGTTGATCGTTTGGGCTGGGATCGGGCTGCTTCTGCCGGCATGCCATCCCCTTTCCCCCGGGCGGCCCCTGGCCGGTTTCGATCGGAGCCCCTCCGCTCCTCGGGCCGGGAAGACCGTGTCGCCAGCAGCCCCCCTGATCGCCCTGGGGGATTCGATCACCGCGGCCGGTCCCTGGAGTGAGGCGTTTCCTGGTCGCTCGGTGCTCAATGCCGGCATCTCCGGCAACACCACGGTGGATCTGCTCGGGCGCCTGGATCTCCTGCCCGGCCTGGGCGGGGCCACGGTGGTGCTGATGGCGGGCATCAATGACCTGCTTCAGGGCGAAGCCCCGGCTCCGGTGGCCGACCGCATCCTGCGCATTCGGCGGGAACTTCTGGCCCGCGGGGCGGCCCGGGTCGTGGTGGTCGCCACCCTGCCCTGTGAAGCCGCCCGCTGGGGCCCCCGCTGCCTTGCCCCTGTGCACGACCTCAACCGCCGGCTCCGTGGCGCTGTTCCCGGCGCAGACTTCCTCGATCTCACGAACCTGCTGGCCGATGGCGCCGGCCTGCGCCGTTCCATGGGACTGGATGGCCTGCATCTCGGGCCGCAGGGCTACAGCCTCTGGTTTGAGAGGTTGAAGGTCATGTTGTAAGTTGTTGAGCTGGCTTTGGCCAGAAGGGCACGCGCCCTGACCCAAGACAGCAGGTGAAGGAAGGTCCGGGTTCGCCGGGGTCGCTCGTTCGTAAGTCCTGCCGAGGTGCACGCATTCACGGCAAACCCGTGACCTGACTTTGCGATTCCTGGGGGTTGTCCCTACGGAGAGCGGAACAGGCCAGCGGCCTCGATGGTCCCCTCAGCTGATTGGCTCAGGGGATGGATGGCGGAGTTTCCCTTCAGGGAATTCAGCGATCCCGGGGCCGCGTACCCGGCTTGTTCCCCTCGATCCGTTCCTCATCCCATGGGCCGCACGCTGGAGAGCAAGCAACAGATCGTCGAAGAGCTCAAGGGGCTCCTCGGTGAAGCCGAAATGGCGCTGGTCCTTGATTTTCAGGGCCTCTCCATCAAGGAAATGTCTGATCTGCGGACCCGTCTGCAGGCCAGCAACGGTGTGTGCAAGGTGACCAAAAACACCTTGATGCGCCGGGCCATTGATGGCAATAGCGCTTGGTCGGAACTCGAATCCCTGCTCACCGGCACCAACGCCTTCATTCTCGTCAAAGGAGATGTGGGTGGTGCGGTGAAGGCCGTGCAGTCCTTCCAGAAGGACAGCAAGAAGTCGGAAACGAAGGGAGGCCTTTTCGAAGGCCAGCTCCTCTCCGCCGCCGACATCAAGGCCATCGGGGAACTGCCCTCCAAGGAGGTGCTCATGGCCCAGATCGCTGGTGCGATCAACGGCGTGGCCACCAAGCTGGCCGTGGGCATCAACGAAGTTCCCTCCGGCCTCGCCCGGGCGCTCAAGCAGCACGCCGAATCCGGCGAAGGCTGAGGACCAGCCCCTGTGTCGCCTTCGGGCACACCGGCCTGCGCTCCACCGAGCTCCACCGATCCGACTGTTCAACCCAACAGATCTGTTGCTGATTCCCAAATCATGTCCGCTACCACTGACCAAATTCTCGAACAGCTGAAGACCCTCTCCCTGCTGGAAGCTTCCGAGCTGGTTAAGCAGATCGAAGAGGCCTTCGGCGTTTCCGCCGCCGCTTCCGCCGGCGTTGTGATGGCTGCTCCCGGCGCCGCCGCCGCCGCCGAGCCCGTCGAAGAGCAAACTGAATTCGACGTGATCCTCGACAGCTTCGACGCTGCCGCCAAGATCAAGGTGCTCAAGGCCGTCCGCGAGGCCACCGGTCTCGGTCTGGGCGAAGCCAAGGCCCTGGTGGAGGCTGCCCCCAAGGCCGTCAAGGAAGGCATCAGCAAAGCCGATGCCGAGGCCCTCAAGAAGACCATCGAAGAAGTTGGCGGCAAGGTCACGATCAAGTGATCCCCGGGCGTTCTGCCTCGATGCGATCAAGCCGGTCCCTAGGGCCGGCTTTTTTGTGTCCGTGCCCGGCTCGTCGCACGCCCCGGCCGCCAGAGCTTGCTCCCGGCGGCCGGGGCGCTGCCAGAGCATGAAAAAGCCCCGCTGATAGCGGGGCCTGAAGGTTGGAACGTTCCTGGGGAGTCTGTCCTCGTTTCGACCCTTTGGTTCGTTCCTCACTCCTCACACGTTGCGAATTTAAACAGAAGCTTCCCATTGGCCAGCGCGGGTCGTCCGGATCATCAAGTGGCCGCCCCGTGGGCTGCTCATTCGCGGAAAGGAATCACCTGCAAGGCGATCGCCCGGCCCTCGCCGCCGGTTGCCCTCGCCGGTTGGGGGGCGCGTCTGCCCTTATCCGCAGAGGGTGCCAGCACGCCGCTGGCCGGCGGTGGTGGCGGCGGCAGCCGCATCGGGCTCCAGGCTCGGCGGCCGCCCAGGGGGCCCGTGGGCTCCGGCTGGGAGGCTGCCACGGGCTGCTCGGCACTGGCCGCGTTCGCGAAGTAGAGGTGGTTAAGGGTCTGGCCGCCATAGCGGCGCCGCTGCAGTTCCCAGCCGGGATTGAGTCGCAGGGCCACAAAGGCGTCGCGGTCGCGGGCTGGCACGGACGCGCGCCCCACCACCAGATCCTGGCTCAGGGCGGGGGAGCCGGCCAGCAAGCGCAGGTCCTGGCCGCTCTGCTCCAGGCGCAACCGCAGGGGGCCGGCGCTAAGGCCGCTGCCCTCCCGGTTGCCCAGTCGCAACGAATAGCCGTTGCTGTCGAGGTAGCGCCCGCAGATGCCGGTGAAGTCGAAGCGGTTCAGGCTGGGGTCCACCAGGCCGTCGGGGCGCTGCTGCCAGCACAGGGGCGCTGGCTTGATCTGCTCCAGCACCAGCAGGGTCCACTCCCCGTTGCCGAGGGGGCGACCCAGCACCGCATAGCGGCCTGGATCCACCGGCCCGGCTTCGAAGAGCTCTCCGGCCTGCCCCTGGGGCGTCAGTCCGAAGCCGGCCACGGCCCCGGCTGCGGCCGTGGCCACCAAGGCACCTCCGGCCAGAGCCAGGTAAGTTCGCTGCATGGCAGGGTCTCCGGTGCCCCCGGGGCATCCGGGTCGGCCGCCGGTAAAGGCCCCCAATTCAAGCGAACCTGACAAGGGGGTGGCCGATGGGCAACGGGGCGACTCAGGGGCCAGCGCAGGTGGTGGCAGCGGCCTGTGATGGCGCCTGCAGCGGTAATCCCGGCCCCGGGGGCTGGGGTGCCTTGCTGCGCTTCTCCGATGGTTCCGTGCACGAACTGGGAGGGGCTGAGGGCGCCACCACCAACAACCGCATGGAGCTCACCGCGGCTCTGGCCCTGCTGCGGGAGCTGCGGGAGCTGCCCCGCGATCCGGGCCTGGTGATCCGCACCGACAGCCGCTATCTGATCGACGGCCTGCAGAAATGGCTCCCGGGCTGGAAACGCAAGGGCTGGCGCACCGCCTCCGGTGGCGCGGTGCTCAACCGGGATCTCTGGGAGCAGCTCGATGGCAGCCGCATCCGAGGCCTGGAGCTGCAGCATGTGCGCGGCCACAGCGGCGATCCCGACAACGACCGCTGTGACGCCATCGCCGTGGCCTTCTCCCGCGGCCAGAGCCCCCAGCTGGAGGTCGGAGAGCGGCTCACCAGCGCCGGGCTCGAGCTTGGCCGGCCGTCTGCCCCCTTGCCCTCCTCCCCAGCCGCGAAGGCGGTCCAATCCAACCTTTTGGTCCAATCCAACCTTTTGGTCCAATCCAACCTTCTAGCAGCCGCGCCCTCCGATCCGGCCCCTCCGGCCCTCGGGCGCCTGCTGGAGCGCCTCGAAGTGGCCGATCGGCTGGCTCGGGGCGGCTATGCGCTCAACCTGGTGGAACTGGCCCAGTTGGTGGATCTCCCTCTGCGGCAGCTGGAATCTCGCAGCTCCGCCTGGACCTGGCGTGACTGGCTTGTGCAGCCGCTCGGCGATGGGCGCTGGCGCCTGGACCGTGGCGCGGGAGGATTGGCGCAGCCGGAGTGACTACCGTCGCGCCATGGTGAGTGATCCATCCCCCCCCCTGCCGCGGTCGGGAGCCACCGGCGGGCTCTATCGCCGCTTCGTGGAGCCGCTGCTCCGCACCGATGAGGGAGCCGACGCCGAGCAGTTGAGTCGGATCAGCCTCGGGATCCTCGGAGAAACCGCCCTGCGCCGTGACTGGCCGGTGGTGCGGGACGCACTCCAGGGGCTGGCCCTGGAGCTCCAGCGCCGTGATCCGCGGCTTCAGCAGACGCTCTTCGGTTGCCGTTTCGCCAATCCGGTGGGCCTGGCCGCGGGCTTCGACAAGAACGGTGTGGCCGCAGCCCTGTGGGACCGTTTCGGCTTCGGCTTCGCGGAGCTTGGCACGGTGACCTGGGAGGCCCAGCCCGGCAATCCCAGGCCGCGGCTGTTTCGCCTGGCGGCCGAGCGGGCCGCCCTCAACCGCATGGGCTTCAACAACGAGGGGGCCCGGGCGGTGCGCCGCATCCTGGAACGCCAGAAGCTGCCCCCAGCGGGGCAGCGGCCGGCGGTGCTGGGCCTGAACCTCGGCAAATCGCGTCTCACCTCCCTGCAGCTGGCTCCCGACGATTACGCCTCCTCCCTGGAGCTGCTGGCCCCCCTGGCGGATTACGCCGTGGTGAATGTCAGTTCCCCCAACACGCCGGGCCTGCGGGAGCTGCAGGAGGAAAGCCAGCTGCGCCGATTGGTGGAGCGGCTGCGGCGTCTGCCGGCCTGCCCGCCCCTGCTGGTGAAGATCGCCCCCGACCTGGAGGACGACGCCATCGATGCGATCGCCCGTCTCGCCTATGAGGAGGGCCTGGCGGGTGTGATCGCCGTGAACACCAGTCAGGACCGGCTGGGGCTGGGCCAGCGTCGGCTGGCAGCCACGGGCCGTTTGCTGGAGGAGGAGGCGGGGGGGCTGAGCGGCCGGCCGCTGCGGCAGCGGGCCCTGGAGGTGCTGCGCCGGCTTCGGGCCACTGCGGGGCCTGCCCTGCCCCTGGTGGGTGTGGGGGGGATTGATGGACCGCAGGCTGCCTGGGAGCGGATCACCGCCGGCGCGTCTTTGGTACAGATTTATACCGGTTGGATCTATGAAGGACCCATTCTGGTGCCGGAGATCCTGGAGGGACTAGTGCAGCAGCTTGAGCGCCACGGTCTGGCAACCCTGGCGGAGGCGGTGGGTTCCGGGCTGCCCTGGCGGTCAGCTCCTTAAGGGCACCTTGAGCAATTCGAGTCGAAGCCGGACGCTGCAAATGAGCCTCATTTCCGCATCGGCACCAGCTAGAGAACAAATTTTCTCGATAAAATAGCGCTTCGTTGACAGGATCTGAAAAATCCTGTCAATACCCGATCAATCAATTGTGCTCAACACGTAGGCGTTGCGTTGGAGATTTCCAGCCTTATCGAGGATCTGCAGGAGCGGATCCGGCCTCTGCAGGCCCGTCTTTTCCCTCGCCAGGTTCTGCTTGAGCTCCGTGATGATGGGATTCAGGGGCAGGTGCTCGCCGATGGCAGCCCCGGGAAGGTGCGTTTCGATGCCCCTCTTCCCCCCCTCACCTGTCGCAATGGCATGCCCCTTGAGCGCGAGCCCATCGGCGACTTGATCGGTGACCTGATGGTGCGCGACAACCTGATGGAAGCCTTCGTGATGGCGGCTCTTCCCCCTGCCGCGGCGGCCTGGCGGGTGATCGAATGGCCAGCCGGCCTTGCGGTTCCGGACGATCCCCTCCACGCGGTTCGTGAACTCGATCCCGTTTCCCTGCGGCTTCCCTTCTCGCTCAGTGAGGCCGTGATCGACATCAGGCCCATCGCCGGTTCCGGTTCCAAGGCCATGCTGGCCGCCAGTTCCCGGGAGTTGGTCGATTCCTGGATCGAGGTGTTCAACCATGCCGGTGCCCGGCTGGAGCGCCTGGCCCCGGCCCAGTCCTGCGAGTTCCTCGCCCTGTGCGCCCATCTCGAGGGGGTGTCCAGCCGGGATCTGGTGCTGCTGCTCACCCCAGGACCCTCCACGACCCGACTGCTGATGGTGCGTGATGGCACGCCTCGCTTCGAGCGCTCCGTCGCCGCCGCAGGCCATCAGTTGCTTGAGGAGGTAGCCCGCAGCGTTGCCTTCTACCGCCGCATCGATCCCGAAGTCCGCGCTGTGCGCCTGCTGCTGGCCGCGCCCATGGCCGAGGCCGATGCCCTGGCCGCACGGCTGGGGGTGCAGCCGGAGCTCATTCACACCACCCCCTTCGACTCGCTGGTGATCGAAGGTCTGGCCGTTGCGGAGCTGGAACCATGACGTCCCCCGCCCGGATCAATGGCAATGGCAACGGCAACGGCAATGGCAATGGCAATGGCAAGGCCCAGGGATCCCTGGTGCTCGACCTGCTGCGCGAGCGGCGAAGCACCCTCGGCATTGAAGCCATTTCTGCCACCCTGGCTCAGAGGAAAACCCTCCTGCAGCGAGGTGCCCTGATCGGCCTGATCCCGTTGGGCAGCATGTTGGGCCTCTGGACCCTACTGCTGTTGCAGAGCACCCTGCTGCGTAGCCAGATGGGTCAGCTTGAGAAGTTTGAGGGCCAGGCCGCCGAACTCCAAGCCCAGATCGCCGCCCGCAAGGAGAAACTGGGGGCCATTAAGAACACGAACCAGGAACTCGCCCGGGCCCTCACATCGGGGCGCACGTCCTCAGCCCTGCTCACCGCGTTGCAGCTCAACACGCCCGTGGGGATGCAGTTGCTCTCGGTGGATACAACCAATGATTTGCTGATCAAGGGCCAGGCTTTCGACCCTTACGCCCTGGTGCGCATCAATGCGTTCGAGCTCCAGCTCCAGGGCCTGGCGTTCTTTGCTCCCAAGGCGGTGCAGCTCACCAAGGTGGAGCGGCAGCCTTCCGTGGATCAGGCCGCTCCCCGATCCGGCAACGGGCCGGAGCCAACACCGGAAGCGGGTCCCCTGGCGTTTGAAATCCGGGCTCCTTTTGCCAGCCTCGATGCCGAGCAACAGCTGGCCTTGCTGCAGCAACTCGGTTCCGATGGCATGGCGAGGCGCCTCAACCTGCTTCGGTCTGAGGGTCTGATGCCATGACCAATCTTCAGGAGGGTGGCTCCCAGGTATCCGGCCTCTGGCTGCGGCGTTTCTGGCTGGGTCTGCCCATCGCTCTCGGAGGCCTCCTGGCCTTCCTGCTGCTGGCCACGGTTGTGCTGCCCCAGTGGCTGGCCCTGCAGAACGACATGAAGCGACGCTCCGAGCTGGAAGCCCTGCGGGATCAGGTCGCCAGCAGCCGCCTGCAGCTCCAGGCCCTGGATGCTGCCGATCAAAAGGCCCAGGCCTTGCAGGCGAAGCTGTTCGAGATCGTGACCGGCAATGGCGACCTCTCCACCTTCATGGCGATGCTGGACCGCGAGGCCAAGCTCGCTGGGGTGCAACTCGATCTGTTTCAGCCCCAGCTAGCCCCCCCTCCTGCCCAGACTGGTGCTCCCGCATCCGCGGCTCCGGCAACCGCCCCTGGTCGGCCGCCTGCCGGGGCCGCGGCAACCCCGGCACCTGCAGGCCAACCCGTTCAGCCCGGCCAGCCTCCTGCCCCCGGGATCGCTCAGATCAAGGGACTGCTCACCACCACGATCCTGCTGAACGCCAGGGGGCCTTACCCGGCCCTGGTGACTTTCCTGCGCAGGCTCGAGCTGCTGAATGTGCTCGTGGCGCAGAGCGATCTCGTGCTCCAGGCCGATAAGGCCGTGGCTACGGCCTCCGGATCGCCTCAGTCCAGGCAGCAACCGGTGCTGATGAAGCTCCAGATCAAGCTCTACGGCCGTGAGGCCCCCCCCCCATCCCGAGCTGGTGCGACCGCTTCCGGGCAACCCAGGACCGTGGCGCCGCCTTCGGCCCCATCCCGTCCGGGAACCGCCGCTCCAGCCCGCTGAATTCCGTGCCTCCCCTCCCTGCCCTTCGAGCTTCTCGATCCGTGTTCCGAACCGTTTCGCCGATCTACACCGCTGGCTTGGCCGTCAGTTTGGTGTGCGTTTCGGGGCTGGATCTCGCCCCGGCGCTGGCCCAGGTCCAGGGGGCGCCCACCGGCCCAGCCCAGGCCCCGCCGCGCACGATTCCGATTTCGGCCCGCACCGCCCCGCTGGAACTGCGGCTGGATCGTCGCAGCGATGCCGTGGATGTGGTGATCAGCGGCGTGGGACCAGGACCCCAGCTGCAGCAGAGCAACAGCGGTGCCGTCTGGCTCGGCCGTCTCTACGTGGCCACTCCCACCGGCCTGCGCCGCGGAACCCAGACGCTCTCGCTGCCGGAGGCGGGCTTCCAGTCGATCAGCCTCTCGGGGTTTGGCAGCCAGTTCAACATCCAGGTGGCACCGGTGCCCGGCTTCCCCTTGGGGCGCCCGCTGGTGAGCGCCGATGGCAATAACTTGATTCTCAGCTTCGCCGCACCGCCCCAGGCTTCGCAGCAGACCTTCAGCCGGGATCTCACCATCCC
>Ga0194055_10002701_pt1 | contig 13961 bp, 6 predicted proteins | sample SepL449m_MetaG_FD_155482 | JGI IMG/M metagenome (GOLD analysis project Ga0194055, IMG submission 155482) | Anoxic zone freshwater microbial communities from boreal shield lake in IISD Experimental Lakes Area, Ontario, Canada - Sep2016-L442-9m | ecosystem: Environmental > Aquatic > Freshwater >... | reverse complement strand
GATGATGAACCCGGTGTGGTAATCCCGGACGAGCTCGACACCGGCTCCGCAATCCTGGCTGCAGATCACGGGGAGCCCCGAGGCGGCGGCCTCGACGATCACCTGCCCCCACGGCTCGACCCGGCTGGGGAGGATGAACACCCCCGCCCGGCGGAACTCTTGGCCGAGGTCCGCCGGCTGGAGGAAGCCACGGTTTTCGATCCCTTCGACCCCTCCAAGGAGCGATTCGAGCGGCCCGGAGCCGCAAGTCGTCAGCGGCCATGGGTCAGCGACGCTCTGGCGGTAGGCGCGGTACGCCTCGACGAGCGTGTCGATCGCCTTGGCGGGCACGTAGCGCCCGACGAAAAGGAATCGCTTCGGCCAGATGGCGTCGGCGAATCGCGGCTCTCCCGCCGCCCGAAAACCTTTGTAGTCGATCGCATAGAGGAGCCGGGTGATCTTGCGGCCGGGCACCCCCCAGGAGCGCATCACCTGGTAACCCCGTTCCCCCGGCACATTGAGGGCATCGACCCGCTTCAAAAGCCCGCCGATCCGCAGCGGCGCCAGTCGCTGCCGCCAGGTGAACCGCAGCGCCGTGTCGGCGGTCATGACAAACCTAACGCCGCGGAGCCTCGGTTCGTCGAGCAGGCTCACGTAGGGGCGGTGGGCCCATCCCGCGAACACGACAACGTCGGGCTTCGAGGCGGCGACAACATCCCTGACGACGGCGGTGTCGTGCCGTTGCGCCTCGGAGAGAACCCGCGGTGTGACTTCGCGGAAAAGCGAGAGGTCAAAAGGGGCGATCGGCGACGGGGCCCAATGGATGAGGGAGACATTCACCCCTGGTCGACGGGCGAGCTCATTGAGGCAGGCGGCGAGGTATCCTGACGGTTCGGTCCAACAATACGTGATGTTCATCGCTGGAGTTTATGTCATCCCCACCCCACCGGCCAGCGGATCGACCGGGCGGCACGCCGACCAGCGGCTTGGAAAACGGCGCCGGCTTCCAGCCCTCCTCGGCGTCGGGGCGATCCCGTCCGCACAGCGACCATCATCAGGAGCACCGAGGCATGATTCCGCCGCAACGTCGATCGGCCGATGACCGGCCGCGTGTGCTCCTCGTGTCGAGCACGCTCGACGATGACGGGGGTGTCCCGGTCTGTGTCGGCCAGTTGGCCGATGGGCTGGTGGCGATCGATGTGCCGGTCGGAATCACCGGCCAGCACGCCGGTCCGATCGCAGCGGTGGTCCGGAGCGCCGAGCAACGCAGCGGCGTGGCCGTCAACGCGGTCTCGGCGCCGTGGCATCCCGGCGGCCAGTGGCGGGCCGCCCGGAGGATCGGGGCGGTCGTCCGCGAGACCGCCGCCTCGGCCCGGGCGGAGGGGCGTCCGCTCGTGGTCCATCTCCATGGCGTGTGGGTGGCGCCGGTCCTCGCCGCGGGCTTGGCGGCGGTGGAGGTCGGAGCGAGGCTCGTCGTCTCCCCCCACGGGATGCTGCGCCACGAGGCGCTGCGGAAGAGCAGGTGGCGGAAGCGGGCCGTCTGGGAGGGCTGCCTGCGGCGAATGCTCGTGACCGCCGACGCCCTCCATGTGACCTCGCCGCTGGAGGGAGAAGAGCTCGCCTCGCTCCTTCCCGGATGCCGGCCGGTGCTCGTGCCGTTGGGGATTGTTCCGCCCGCCGATGCGCCGCGCGGTCGTACTCCTGGAGAGCCGCGGCGGGCCGGTTACCTCGGCCGGATTCTCCCCATCAAAAATCTTGATGTCCTGCTCCACGCCTGGAAGCTGGTCCGGCCCGCGGGCTGGCGGCTGGCGATCGATGGCCCCGGACCGGCGGAGATGACCGCGTCGCTCCGCCAACTCGCCGATCGCCTCGGCCTCGGCACCGAAGTCGAGATCGGTGCTGCGGTGCCGATGAACCGCCTCGGGGAGCACTATGCCGGGCTCGATCTGTTCCTCCTTCCCTCCCGTTCCGAGGCCTTCGCGCTCACCGTCGGGGAAGCGCTGGCCTGCGGTGTCCCGACCGTGGTCACGACCGCGGCCCCCTGGGGAGAAGTGGAGGAACGGGGCTGCGGATGGAGTGTGGCGCCGACTGTCGCCGGGATCGCGGCGGGCTTGGCGAGCGCCACGGCGCTGCCGGAAGCGGACCTCGAGGCGATGGGGCGCCGTGGTCGGGCGTGGGTCCGGGCCGACTACGCCTGGGAGGCGATCGCCCGTCGACACCTGACGCGGCTCTACGGTGTGGGCGATGCCGGCGGCGGCTCGTGGCGTCGGGCGTGAGCCTTTCCTCCCTTGGCCCGGTGGTAGCGGGTTGCATTTTCGTCCCTCGAGAGCGATTCTTTCTCGGTCGTCTGGCCATTCCCACGGAGCCGCCATGAATCTCCGCCGCGCCGTGATCACCGCCGCCGGGAAAACCCCCCAGGAGCATCCGCTCCAGCGGCTCGTCGACCGGGATGGCGTGGTCCGTTCGGCACTCGGCATCATCGTCGACGAGGCCTTGGCGGCGGGGGCCGACGAGATCGCTGTCGTCGTCAGGCCGGGGGACGAGTCGGCGTTTCTGGCCGCCATCGACCGCCGCCCCGGTCGCCTCGAGATGATCCCCCAGCTGGAGCCCAATGGCTACGGAGCCGCGGTGCTCTGTGCCCGCGGCTTCGTCGGCGACGAGCCGTTCCTCCACTTTGTCGGCGATCATCTCTACGTCAGCGATATCCCGGCACGCTGTGCCGAGCAACTGGTGGAAACGGCTCGGCGGGAGAATTGTGCCGTGTCGGCGGTGCAACCGACGCGGGAGAGCATGCTCCCCTGGTTCGGCGCCGTCGGTGGGCGCCGTGTGGCCCATGCCAACCGGCTCTACGAGATCGATACGGTGCTCGAGAAACCGACACCAACGCAGGCCGAGCAGGAGTTGGTCGTGCCGGGGCTGAGGGCCGGCCACTATCTCTGCTTCTTCGGGATGCACGTGCTCACGCCGGCGATCTTCGACCTGCTCGCGTCGGCTGACGAGTCGGGGCGGCGCAACCTCTCCGGGGCGCTTTCGCGACTGGCTCGCCAGGAGCGCTATCTGGCCCATCAAGTGCAGGGCGCCCGCTACGACCTCGGTCTTCCTTACGGCCTGCTCACCGCCCAGATGGCCCTGGCCCTCTCCGGGCGCGACCGTTCCCATGTGCTGGCACAGATCGTCGAACTCCTCGCCCGGCAACCGCAGGTGCCATGAGCAGGCTCGTCGAAATCATCACCGCGGCCGACGCGGGCACGCGCGATCGCTCGATCGACGAGGTGTGCCGTGGCGCGGGCCCGGCGGGCCTGCTTGCCGAGGCGGCGGCCCTCGATGCCTTCCGGCGCGATTGTCCCAATCTCTACCGCCGCGTCCGGGCGCTGTTTTTTCTCGCAGCCATCCATCGCTACCAGCTCCCCGCGGCCCTCGGCGAGTCGGCCGCGACGGCGGGGCTGATCCCCGCCGCAGCCGTTCACCATCTCCTCGGTCGACGGTTCGAGGAGGCGATCGACGTTCTCCTCGCACGCCAGCAGGCCGACGGGCCGTCCGCCGCCCTGTCGAGCGCCCTGGCGAGCGCCTACCGCGAACTCGGGCTGCAGACGTTGGCCAATCAGGTGCGGCAGTCGGTGCGTTCGATCCGCGGCAACCAGTGGATGTTCAGGGTCGGCCATCCCGACGACCACCCGCTCCGCATCCGCCCCGAGTTGCTCCGGCGCGGGGCGCCCGGGGCCACGACCCCCTTCCCGCTCCTCCAGGAATCGACGCCGGTCCGGATGGATCTGTCGCATACCGGCTGGAGCGACATCTTCTTCCTCGGGATGGATTGCCCCGAGGCGGCGCGGGTGCTCAATGTGTCGGTCGATCTGGGCGTCCACGGGCGCGATGCCGGGGCCCGGCCGCCGGTGGAGGTGTTCTTCCGGGTCATCGACGAGCCCTTGCTCCGGCTGACGAGCATCGACCTCGACGCCACGGCCGACATCACCGATCTCGGTGAGGTCTTCGATTTCGGTCGTGACCACCTCGGGTTGCTGAAGGCGGCGATCATTGCCGCGGGGATCGTGCCGCCGGGGATCGAGGGATCGGGGGAGTCCCTGTCCGACGTGCTTGCCGCCGTCGTCGGCCAGGGCCACGGCCTGGAACTGGTCAGTTCGGTCAACGGGATTCCGAAGGGATCGCGCCTGGCCGTCTCGACCAATCTCCTCGCCGCCCTGATCAGTGTCTGCATGCGGGCTACCGGGCAGGCCCGCTCCCTCACCGGCGGGCTCGACGAGACAGAACGTCGTCTCGTCGCGGCCCGGGCGATCCTCGGCGAATGGCTTGGCGGGAGTGGTGGCGGGTGGCAAGATTCCGGCGGGGTGTGGCCGGCCGCAAAGCTCATCCGCGGGGTCGTCGCCGCCGAGGGGGATCCGGAGTTCGGCGTCAGCCGCGGGCGTCTCCTCCCCCGGCACGATTCGGTGCCGCTGGGAGTCGATCTCCAGGAATCGCTCGTCCTCGTCCATGGCGGCATGGCCCAGAACGTCGGTCCGATCCTCGAGATGGTGACCGAAAAATACCTTCTCCGCAGTGACGCGGAATGGAAGGCCCGGATCGAAGCTGGGGAGGTGCTCGACGAGATCATCGCCGGCCTTACCGCGGGCGATGCCCGGCGGATTGCCGCGGCCACGACGCGCAATTTCACCGGCCCGCTCCGCACCATCATCCCCTGGTCGAGCAACGCCTACACCGAGGCGCTGATCGATGCCGTCCGGGCCCGCTTCGGCGACCGCTTCTGGGGCTTCTGGATGCTCGGTGGCATGTCGGGCGGGGGGATGGGGTTCATCTTCGATCCATCAGCCCGCCTTGAGGGGCAGGAGGCACTCGCCGGCATCATGGCGGCGACGAAGCGGCGCTTCGAGCACGGCCTCCCGTTCGCCATGGAGCCGGTCGTCTACGACTTCACCGTCAACCCGCGCGGCACTTGGTGCCAGCTCCATGAGGGGGCCGATGCCCTCATGCCCGCCCCGTACTACGCCCGCGTTGTGCCCGGGCTCCTTCGCACGTCGCGCCCGGAGCTGACCGACTCGCGCCGCAGCGAGCTCGATGCCTTCGGCTCCGCCTGCCGCTCCCGCCCCGAGCTCGCCGGCATGGTGCACACCCTCTTCGATCGGCTCTTCCCCGCCGGCGACGCGGCTCGGACCACGGCGCGGGATCTGCGGGGGGCGCTGGAGTCGTTGGGGTTTGATGACGTCGAGCACGACCAGATCCGGGCCGATCTCCGGGGTGGTCGGATCGGGCTGGCACAAAACCGGCTCCCCCCCTCGACGTCGATCAACGATGTCGACGACGGCGATGTGGAGTGGGTCGGTGGATCGGGGCAGCCCGCGGCCTCCGCCGACCGGGAGTTGGGGCTGGGGGCGATCGCCCGGGGCGAGGCCGCGGTCGTCACGCTCTCGGCGGGGATCGGCAGCCGCTGGACGCAAGGCGCGGGGGTGGTCAAGGCCCTCCATCCCTTCTGCCGGCTCGCCGGTGGGTGGCGAACCTTCCTCGATGTCCATGTCGCCAAGACTCGGCGCGTCTCCCGGCTTGCCGGGGTCACCGTTCCGCATGTCGTCACGACCAGCCATCTGACGCACCGACAGCTCGAGGCTGCCGGGCTGCCGGTGATCCTCTCCCCCGGCAGGGCCGTGGGGCTGCGGTTGGTGCCGATGGTCCGCGATCTGCGGTTTGCCTGGGAGGAGACGGCGCGGCAGGTGCTCGACGAGCAGCGAGAGAAGATGCGCGACAGCGTCCAAGCCGCGCTTGTGGCCTGGGCCGAGCGTGTCGGAGAGGGGAGCGACTACACCGACAACGCACTGGCGCAGTGCCTCCACCCGGTCGGGCACTGGTACGAATTTTCCAACATGCTCCGCAACGGGGTCCTCGCTGGTCTCCTCCGCGAGCGGCCGCGGCTTGCTTGGCTGATGATCCACAACATTGACACCGTTGGCACCGATCTCGACCCGGCGATCCTCGGCCGTCACATCGCCGGGGGAGCGACGCTCGGGGTCGAGGTGATCCCGCGGCAGATCGAGGACCGCGGCGGCGGCCTGGCACGGGTCAACGGCCGGCCGCGGCTCGTCGAAGGGCTGGCGCTGCCTCGGGAGGAGGATGAGTTCCGGCTGCGGTTCTATAATTCCGCCACGATCTGGATCGACCTCGACGCCCTCCTTGGGGTGTTCGGGATTGATCGCGGCGACGTGATCGCCGCGGCCGACGGCGATGGGGGGGCCACGGCCCGGGTCTCGTTGGCGATCCGCGCGGTCGCATCCCGGATGCCGACCTACGTCACCCTCAAAGACGTCAAGAAGCGGTGGGGACACGGTCAGGAGGATGTTTTCCCGGTGGCCCAGTTCGAGAAACTGTGGGGCGACATGACCGCCCTCCCCGAGGTCTCGACGCGCTATTTCGTCGTCCCGCGGTTCCGGGGGCAGCAACTCAAGGACGTCTCCCAGCTCGATGGCTGGCTCCGGGACGGCTCGGCTGCCGCCGTCGAGGGCCTCGGCGACTGGACGTGAGCGAGACCAGCAGATTTTTGCGGTTTTCTCCGGTTCGTGCGGCCGCGCCACACAGCTGGCTCTCGCTGCGGCGGCGCATCTGCTAGGCTCGCGACCATGAGTCGATTCGAGCCCTCGCCCCACCCGCTGTCGATCTGGGTCGTGAACCCGTTTGACGACGTTCCCGGCGAGGGACTGCCTCCGCTCCGTTTCTGGACGCTCTGCCGGGTGCTCGCCGGGCGGGGGCATGATGTCACCTGGTGGACCGCCGACTGGAGTCATCGGCGGAAGGCACCGCGTCGCCCCGTGCCGAGGCTCGTCGAGGAGGAGGAGGGCTTCGGGATCCGGATGGTCCCGGTGAAGCCGTACCGCGGCAATGTCTCGCTGTCGCGGCTCCGCAGCCACCGCGATTTCGGCCGGAATCTGGAGCGCGAGGCGACCGCGGCGGTCGCCTCCGGAAAGCTCGAGCGGCCCGACATCGTGCTCGCAAGCCTGCCGCCCTTGGAGGGGCCGGAGGCGGCCGCCCGGCTCGCTCGCCGCCTCGATGCCGTCCTCGTTGTCGATCTCATGGATCTCTGGCCGGAGACGTTCGAGCGCCTCCTCCCCGGGCCGGAGTGGCTCCGTCGCATGGTGGCCCCACTCCTCCTCGGTGGGATGCTGCGCCGCCGCCGGGTGCTCCTGGAATCGGCCGACGGGATCTCATCCGCCACCCGCGCCTTTGCCGAGGCCGCCCTCCGCGATCTGCCGGCGGTCGCGCGTGAACGGCCCCCCTATGTCTGCCATCTTGGCGCTTATCTCGCGGAGTATCCGGAGCCGCCGCGCCCCAATCCTCTCGAGGTGCCTTCGACCGCCGTCGACTCGCGGCCGTTGGCCTGCGTCTATGCCGGGAGCCTCGAACAGGGGCAGGATCTCGACACCGTCCTCGCCGCGGCCCGCAGGCTCTCCGCCGCGGGAACGGCTGTCGACATCCATGTCGCCGGAACGGGGAAGCTCGAGTCGAGACTCAAGGCCGACGTGGCGACGATCCCCGGACCGTCGCGGGTGGTGGTCCATGGACTCCTGCCGCGCGGTGCCTACGCCAAGCTCCTGTCGGAATGCGACGTCGGTCTGGTGGCGGTGAAGCCGGAGTCGCTCGTAGCGGTGCCCTACAAGGCCTGCGACTATGCGGCGGCGGGGCTGGCGCTGGTCAACGCCCTGCCGGGCGAGCTCGCCGACCTCATCGACGCGCACCGAGCCGGTCTCCCCTATGTCGCGGGTGATCCGCAGTCTTTGGCGGATGTCCTCACGACCCTCGCCGCCGATCGTCGCTTCCTGCTCGAACTGCGTCAGGGCGCTCGCCGCCTCGCCGAAGACGCCTTCGATCGGGAACAGACCTACCCCCGGTTCGCCCACTGGCTCGAGTCGTTGGCCGGGTGACGCCATGGAGTGCGTCGTCACCGGAGCGCGGGGGTTCGTCGGCCGGGGCCTCCTCCCGGTGCTCGCCGCCGCCGGCCATGTTGGCACGGCCACCAGCCGGCTCCCTCCAACCGACCTTCCGCTTCCGCCCGGCTGGCAAGGTCGAACGCGCGGGGAGATCCTGGCCGCTGCGCCGCATTCGGATCCCGCGGCGATCATCCATCTCGAGGTCGAGCAGAGGGTGTCGGCGCCGATGCCCGCCGATCCGGACGCCTGTGACCGGGTCAACGTGGCCAGCACGCGCGCCTGGCTGGAGTGGGGGGCGGAGCATGGTGTCCGCCAGTTCGTGTTCGTCAGTTCGATCAGCGCCATCGCACCGGGCTCCTCGAGTTCTCCCTCCGAGCGCCGGCTCGAGACGGGTGCCACCTACGGCGGGTCGAAGGCCCGTGCCGAGGCGGAGGTCCGCAGCTGGGTGGAGGCCGATGCCGGTCGGCGGGGGGTGATCCTCCGCCCCGCGCCGGTTTACGGTCCCGGCCCCGGCACGAACTTTGCCGCGCTCGCCCGCCGGGTGATCGCCGGACACCCCGCGTTCGTTGGGCCGGGAACGACCCCCCGATCGGTCCTCTCGCGCCGAAACCTCGCCGCGGCGATCGCCTTCGCCCTCGATGCCCCGGGGGCCGGGTGTGCCGTGTTCGAGGTTTCCGATCCCGCCACGACCTCGGTGGCCGGCTTGGCGGGCATGATCGCGGAGCTCACCGGTTCTCCTCCGCCCCGCAGCATCCCGCTGGCCCTCGCCCGGCTCGCGGCCCCGATCGCCGATGGGCTCGGGCGCCTGGCCGGCCGTGGGCTGCCGCTGTCGAGCGCGTGGCTGGCGGGCTTGGCGCTGGCGAGCGATTTTCCTGCTGATCGACTCGTGGCGGAGGGGTTTGTTCATCCCCAATCGACCCGCGAAGGGCTCGCGGAGATGCTCGACTGGCTGGCGCGGGAAGCCCGGGGGCCGGGGGCCGAAACGGTCCGGCGCGGGTGACGCCGGCGGTTCCCGGCGGAGAGCGGCGGGCGGCCGGGAACGCCTCTGCGATCCCTTCCCCGAGGGGAGTGGCGTCGGTCGGGAGGGTCGTAGCGTGGCCGGGTCAGGGAAGTGGGTAGGACATTCCGGGCTTTTTCGGGCTTTGCCCGCCCCGCGCAGATAATCTTGGGGGAGCGCCGCTGGCAGGCAGGGAGAGTCACGAGCCGCGCGCTGTCCGCCCGGATGAGTGCCGATGGCGTATGTCACCCTCCGAGTCCTGCACGGCGCCGACCGTGGCAAGGTGTTCGAACGCCTCGCCACGCCGGTCACGATCGGCCGCGAGGAGGGCAACACGATCCAGCTCAACGACGAACGGATCAGCCGCTACCACCTCAAGTTCCAGGAGGACAACGACAAGGTCGTCCTCACCGATCTCGAGAGCACCAACGGCACGAAGGTCAACGGCGAGGACATCCAGGTGCGGATCGTTCGCGACGGCGACATGATCGCGCTGGGGCGCTCGCTGATCCTGGTCGGCTCGCAGACCGACATCGATCGGCGGATCGCCGAGATCGCGGCCCGTCTCCCTGCCGGCGAGGAGGGGCGTGCCCGCGAGCTGGGGCAGCGCCTGCGCAAGATCGCCGCGCCGCGCCCCGACGGTCAGTCAGACCTCTCCGACTTCCCCGTGCCGATCCTCCCCGGCCAGCTCCCCTCCCTGCCGGAGCGGATGAGCCCGGCCCAGTCGGCCGAGTTCGTCGAGTTGTTCGATCACGTTCTGGCGGTGCTCCGCGAGGCGGCTGAGGGGGCGGTGATGCGCCCCGGAGCCGAACGGGTCGAGATCGATTTTGCCCACTGGCAGGGGATCCTCGATCTCCAGGGAAAGCTCGCCGCGATGCTGCGCTCGATCGCGGAGCCGCGCGATCGCTGAACGCCGGCGATCGGCCCGGCGAGGGGCGTGACCGCCGTTTCAGGGCGGTGCGGAAGGGGATTTTCCGCGCGGTACAATCCCGTGCCGGCCTCCGTCGGTCCCGATCCCCGGGCCCGCCTTCCCCTCCTGCGATCGCCGGCCCCCAACGTCCCCTTCCGCGAGGCCACGGATGTCCGCCCGCTCCTTCGTCCATCTCCACTGCCACAGCCACTACAGCCTCCTCGACGGAGCCAGTTCGATCGAACGGCTGGTCGACCGTACGAAGGAGCTGGGGATGAATGCCCTGGCGATCACCGACCACGGCAATCTCCACGGAGCCCTCGAGTTTTATTCCGCGGCGAAGTCGGCCGGCATCAATCCGATCATCGGTTACGAGGCCTACATCGCCCCTGGGAGCCGCTTCCACAAGGAGGCCGGTAGCCAGAAGGAATCGAGCTACCACCTCACGCTCCTGGCCAAGGACCGCGAGGGCTATGCCAACCTCCTCCAACTGGCGACGAAGGCCTTTCTGGAGGGCTTCTACTTCAAGCCGCGGATTGACCGCGAGCTCTTAGAGGCCCATTCCGGTGGGCTCGTCTGCCTGTCGGGATGCCTGTCGGGGGAGTTCAGCCGTTCGCTCATCGGCGTCGGGTCCGACCAGCCGGAGCAGTTGGCCAAGGGGCGCGAGGTGGCCGGCTGGTTCCACAAGCTGTTTGGCGACCGGTACTTCCTCGAGATCCAGGACAACGGCCTGGAGATGCAGCGGCAGGTGACGCTCGCGGCGCTCGAGATCTCGCGCGAGCTGGGGATCCCGCCGGTAGCCACCTGCGACTGCCACTACGTCAACCGCGAGGACGCCGTCGCCCAGGACATCCTCCTGTGCGTCAACACCGGCCGGTTTCGCAACGACCCGACGCGGATGAAGATGGAATCGACGGAGTTCTATCTGAAGAGCCCCGAAGAGATGCACAACGCATTCGGGGGGGTGGCGGGGGAGGTGACTCAGGCGGCCGTGGCCCGCAGCCAGGAGATCGCCGACAGCGTGGCGATCGAGCTCGATCTCGGCAAGCGGCACTTCCCCGGCTTCGACGTGCCCAGCGGGCTGACTGCCTCGGAGGAGCTGCGCCGCCTCTGTCTCGAAGGGCTCCATGCCCGCTATGACGGGTTGGCGAAGCGCTGGTCGGAGGGGGAGGATGGCCGGCCCGTCCTCCATGCTCAGGTCATGGAACGGCTCGACCGCGAGCTCGGCGTCATCGACACCCTCGGCTTCTCCAGCTACTTCCTCATCGTCTGGGATTTCGTCCGCGAGTCGCGCGACCTCGGCATTCCGGCGGCGGCCAGAGGCTCGGGCGTCGGGGCGCTGGTCGCCTACGCGCTCTATCTCTCCCATGTCTGCCCGCTCGAATACGACCTCCTCTTCGAGCGCTTCCTCGACGTCAACCGCAAGGAGGCGCCCGATATCGACATCGACTTCTGCAAGGAGCGCCGCGGTGAGGTCATCGAATATGTGAAGCGGAGGTACGGGGCCGCGAATGTCGCCCAGATCGGCACCTTCGGCACGCTCGCCGCGCGGGCCGCGATCCGCGACGTCGGCCGGGCGATGGGGTTGGCGATCACGCGGGTCGACTCGATCGTCGCCCTCGTCCCCGACCAACTCGGGATCTCGATCGAGGAGGCCTCGGCGCCGGGGAGCCAGCTCGCCGCGGCGTGTGAATCCGACGGCGAGGTCCGGGAGCTCGTCGATCTCGCCAGCCGGATCGAGGGGCTGGCCCGCAATGTCGGCACCCACGCCGCGGCGGTGGTGATCGCCGACCGACCGCTCGTCGAGTATGTCCCGCTCCAGCGGGTGACAGGGAAGGAGGAAGTGATCACGCAGTGGGCGATGGGGGATGTCGAGCGCGCCGGCCTGATGAAGATGGACTTCCTCGGCCTCCGCTACCTGACCGTCGTCGCCAAGACGATCGACATCATCGCCGAGACCACCGGCCATCGCCCCGATCCGCTCGCCTTCCCGCTCGACGACCAGCCGACATTCGATCTGTTGTGTCGGGGGGAGACGAAGGGGATCTTCCAGCTCGAGAGCGGCGGCATCCGCGATCTCCTCCAGCGGATGAAGCCCGATCACTTCCGCGACATCGTTGCCGTCAACGCCCTCTACCGCCCCGGGCCGCTCGAGGGGGGTATGGTCGACGACTACGTCGCCGTCAAGCATGGCCGCAAACCGGCCGAGTATGCCCATCCGGTGATGAAGGAGGTGCTCGAGGAAACGCACGGCGTGATGGTCTACCAGGAGCAGGTGATGCGGATCCTAGAGCGCCTCGGGGGGATCGAGCTCTCCAGCGCCTACACCTGCATCAAGGCGATCAGCAAGAAGAAGCTCGAGACCATCGCCGCCTTCCGCGAGCAATTTGTCGCCGGGGCCAAGGCGAAGGGGCTGGCACCGGCCGAGGGGCAGGCGCTGTTCGGCCTGATCGAGAAGTTTGCCGGCTACGGCTTCAATAAAAGCCATTCCACCGCCTACGCGCTGCTGGCCTGGCAGACGGCCTACCTCAAGACGCACCACGCGGTGGAGTTCATGGCGGCGCTCCTCTCCGGCGACATCACCGGCCGCAATTTTAAAAAGAAAGACGCGCTGGTCGAGCACATCGAGGACTGCCGGCGGATGGCGATCGAGGTCGCCCCCCCCGACGTGAATCATTCCACCGCCGACTTCACGGTGGCGTCGGGGCGGATCCTCTTCGGGCTCTCGGCGATCAAAGGCTGCGGCGGCCAGGCCTCGGCCGCGATCGACGCGGAGCGGAAGAAGGCCGGCCTGTTCCGCGATCTCGACGACTTCTGCGGACGGCTCGACTCCAGCGTCGTCAACAAGACCGCCGTCGAGAGCCTTGCCAAGGCCGGGGCCCTCGATTCGCTTTTGGCCGATCGTTCCATGGGGGCCAAGCGCGCCGCGCTGCTGGCCGGCGTCGAGAAGGCGCTTGCGTCCGGCGCCTCGCGCGCGGCCGATCGTAAGAGCGGCCAGAAGAACCTCTTCGATGCCTTCGACGAAGCGCCGGCCGTTGCCACCCCCACCGCCCCGCCGCCGGGGCTGCCGGAGGTACCGCCACTTTCTGACAAGGAGACGCGGTCGTATGAGAAGGAGGTGCTCGGCTATTACGTCCACAGCCATCCGCTGGCGGAGGTTGCCGATCTCCTCGGCGCGATCTGCACCCACGGCACGGCCGACCTCGCCGCGGTGCCCCCCAAGGGAGAGGTGGTGATCGGCGGGATGGTGGCCGCGATCAAGCTCTCCAACACCAAGCAGCCGCGCCCCGGCTCGACCCACACTCGCTACGGAATGTTCGATCTCGAAGACATGGACGGCATCGTGCGCTCGATCTGCTGGCCCGAGGACTATGCCCGCTGCGGTGAAGCGATCCAGGCCGACGCGGTGGTCCTCGTTGTCGGTTCGATCGACCGGCGGGCAGGGAGCGAGGAGACGAACTTAATCGTCAACGAGATCGTCCCCCTCGCCGACGCCTGGCAAAAGCCGGTGAAGCAGGTCACGCTGCGTTTTGCCGAGCCCGGCCACGACGCCGCCACGCTCGAGCGGCTGGCGGAGATTCTGCGGCGCCATCCGGGGAGCGTGCCGCTGCGGCTCGTCCTCGATCTGATCGACGGCCGCCGTGTCCACCTGGAGGCCGACCGCCACGCCGTCGCCTGGACGCCCCAGTTCCAGGCCGAGGTTTCGGGGCTCCTCGGCACCGGCATGATCCGGGCGGCGATTTCGATCCCCCGCACCGGGGGCAGCCGCAACCGTGACGACAACGGCCGGGGGGATGGGCGCCGGTTCTCCGGAGGGCGCTCCCCGGCCCGGACGGGGTGAGCCGGCCGTGGCCGGGTTGAAACTTCCCCGACAATCGGCACGACCGCTCCCTGGTGCAGGGCGGAGGGGAAAAACCGGCGAATCGCCCGCCATTCCCCCCAAGCCTCTCAAAGCCGTTGTCGTCTCCGGGCCGAAGAGAGAAGAGATCCTGGGGGCGAGTCCGCCGACGCGGAGGCTCCCTACACGCCGTGTGTTTGATTGCCGTCAGCTGCGCCGGGGCGTACCCTGCGGAGAGGTTCCGGTCGCCGGAGCCCTGCGGGAATCAAACGTCGGCAGACCGTTCCTCCTTCGCCGGGTACGACCATGTCC
>Ga0194055_10002697_pt1 | contig 13980 bp, 10 predicted proteins | sample SepL449m_MetaG_FD_155482 | JGI IMG/M metagenome (GOLD analysis project Ga0194055, IMG submission 155482) | Anoxic zone freshwater microbial communities from boreal shield lake in IISD Experimental Lakes Area, Ontario, Canada - Sep2016-L442-9m | ecosystem: Environmental > Aquatic > Freshwater >... | reverse complement strand
GCCGAGCCGTATGGGCGGCCACACCAGCCAAGGTGATCGACATCCTCAATGTCCCCTGGCAGCCCGCCTCAAGTACGCCGTCGGTGGGCTCGCCAAGGATGGCCACCTCTCCATAGAGCAATGACGGATCCGTCTCGGCGATCTCGAGCAGGCCACTCTCGGCCCGGCCGATCTCCTCTCGGGCGTAGAACACCCAGGTCAGGTCAACCGATGGCGCGTCGAGCTCTTCGGCCAGCAAGGCCATCGCCGCCAACGTGCCCTTCATGTCCGCTGCTCCGAGTCCCCACAGCACTCGTCCCTCGACCCGGGCTCCCGGTGTACCAGTCGAGACGGTGTCGAGGTGGCCGGCGATGACTACCCGGCGAGACCGCCCGAGTGAAGTCCGCGCCACAAGGTTGTCACCGATCCGACGCAGGTCGAGGTGTTCGACCAGGGCGAGTCGCTTCTCGATCAGATCCGCAAGCTGGCGCTCCTGCCGACTCGGTGAAGGGACGTTGATCAGCGAGATGGCCAGATCATCGAGATGTGTCACGTGGCGACGCCGTGGTCGCGCAGGACGTCATTGAGCTGGGCCTTGTCATGGCGCTCACCTTCAGTCAGGGTCTCGAGGATCAGGACGCAGGGCAGGAAGAACTCGCCGCCAGAGAACTCTCGACGACGAGACGCACCGACCGCCACCGACCAAGCCGGAACAACGCCTCGGCTCACTTCAACGCCTGTCTTCGCATCGATCACCGGGATCGACGGGTTGAGGATGGTTCCAGCGCCAAGCACGGCACCGCGACCCACTCGCGCTCCCTCGACGACCATGCAGCGGCTGCCGATGAAGGCCTCATCCTCGATGATCACTGGTGATGCATTCGGTGGTTCTAAGACGCCACCGATCCCAACCCCTCCGGCGAGGTGGACGTCGGACCCGATCTGAGCACACGAACCGACGGTGGCCCACGTGTCCACCATCGAGCGCTCCCCGACCCGCGCTCCGATGTTCACATAGCTCGGCATCAGCACCACACCGGGTGCGAGGTAGGAACCCCAACGTGCGGATGCTCCAGGGACGACCCGAACGCCGGCCTCTTGGTAGCCACGCTTGAGCGGGAGCTTGTCGGCGTATTCGAAGGGTCCGTCGGTCACCGTTTCGATGCTGCGAAGCCGGAACAGCAGAAGGATGGCCTCCTTGAGCCACTGATGGACCACCACCTCTCCGGTCACCGGGTCAACCTCAGCGACCCGCTCCGCTCCTCGATCCAGCAGATCGATTGCCTCGATCACGAGGCGCTCGGCCTCAGTGTCACCAGGCCGCAGCGACGCTGCGTCGGCATAGAGCTCAGAGATGGAGTTCGAAAGGTCTGTGGTCACCCTCGCCATGGTAGTGGCGACCTTGGCGTGCTCACTGAGTCGAGAGCCGACCCATCGCCAGCTCAAGCCGTTCTGTGGGCTGGACCACTGCCACCCGGAAGTGTCCTGCACCAGCAGATCCATAGAGGTCACCTGGGCTGACGAGCATGCCTGAGTGAACGGCAATCTCCTCTGCGGCCACCCACGCGTCGGGCTGATCCTCGCGGATTGGCACCCACAGGTAGAAGGTCCCCGACGGGACGACGGCCTCATAGCCAGCGACCCGGAGACCCGACGCAACGAGCTCGAGGCGCTCGAGGTAGCGGTGCCGCTGTTGCACCACGTGAGTGTCGTCCGCCAGGGCCACCGCTGCTGCCGCTTGCACCGGTCCGGGAACCATCAGTCCAGCGTGTTGTCGCACGCTCCTGAGAAACCCAACCAGCTCGGGATCCCCGGCATAGAAACCCGCTCGAAGGCCAGCGAGGTTCGATCGCTTCGAGAGCGAGTGCACCGCCAGCACCCCTGACAGCCCAGTCGACAAGATGGTCTGCGGCGTGGTTGCCCACGTGAATTCGGTGTAGCACTCGTCAGAGAGCACCACGACATCGTGATCACGACCCCAAGCGGCCGCCTCCGAGAGGTCATCAAGGTCGCCGGTCGGGTTCGAGGGAGAGTTCGACCAGAGCACAAGGGCGGCCGCAGCAGTCTCGGAGTCGATTGATCCCAGGTCCAGCCGCCCGTCGACCATGGGAACCGGAACAGCCTTGAGACCGGCGAGTTGCGCCCCCATGGCATAGGTCGGATAGCTCACCTCGGGATAGAGCACCACCGATCGTTGCGGCTGACGAAGCGCCAGATGCTGCACGACAGAGGCCACCAGTTCCTTGGTCCCCACACAGGCAGCCACGCCGGCCATGGGTACCTCCACATCGAAGCGGCGACCCATCCAGTCGACCGCCGCTCCAAGGAGAGCGTCAGAACCCGCCGACGTGGGATAACCCCGTTCCGATCCTGATTGGGCCAATGCCGCCAACACCTCAGTTGGGGGCGGGTCGCAAGGAGTTCCGATGGAGCAGTCGATGACTCCCCCATCGTGGGCCATCGCACGATCACGGACACCGCTCAGTCGCTCATAGGGATAGGGCGGTGGAACGAATGCCGTCTTCATCATCGGACCTCCTCGAAGGGGGCGAAGCGAGCCCGAGCGGCTTCGTCGAGGACCACGGTGAGCACTGAACTGTCGTCTTCGTGAGTCACCTCAACCACCTCTCCCTCGCGATGTGCCGCAGCGACGATATCGCCACGATCATGGGGGATGCGGAGCCGGATCATGGCATCGTGGGTCCGAAGCCGATCACCAATCGTGCGCAGCAAGTCGTCAATTCCCATGCCATCGGCCGCCGACACCACCACCGAGCCCGGATGAATCGCCGCCAACCGACGGGCCTCTTGAGGAGCTCGATCAGCCTTGTTGATCACCACCAGCTCGGGAACCTCGATGGCTCCGATCTCCTCAAGCACGGTGTGGACCGCATTCATCTGGGCCTCTGGGTCGGCCGCCGAGGCGTCGACCACGTGGAGGAGCACATCTGCGAGTCGGACCGAGTCGAGGGTGGATCGGAAGGCCTCGACCAGCTCATGGGGCAACTTGGCCACGAATCCCACCGTGTCGGTGATCAGGACGGTCTCACCACCCGGGAGGGCCAGTTGACGGGTCCTCGGGTCAAGAGTCTCGAAGAGGCGATCGGCAGCCGGAACTCCCGCATCGGTGAGTTCGTTGAGCAACGTCGACTTTCCGGCATTGGTGTAGCCCACAAGCGCCATCTCTCGACGACGACCCCGCTGACGCTGTGCCCGTTGGAGGGTGCGAGTCTTGTCGACCCCTCGGAGGTCTGCTTCGAGCCGGTGCATTCGTCGAACAAGACGTCGTCGATCCACCTCGAGCTGGGTCTCGCCTGGGCCTCGCGTGCCGATGCCACCCGCCTGCTGCGATAGCCCCACTACCCGGCCCCGCAGGCGTGGCAGCCGATACCGGAGCAGGGCCAATTCAACCTGGGCGCGGCCCTCGGGAGTCCGGGCGTTCTGGGCGAAGATGTCGAGGATCACCGCCGTGCGGTCGATAGCGGTACGACCCAGGATCCGCTCGAGGTTCCGCTGCTGTGCCGGCGACAGATCGTGGTCGAACACCACCGTGTCGACGTCGTGGACCAGACAGAGCTCATGGAGCTCGGCGACCTTGCCAGACCCAAGGAACGTCGCCGCATCCGGGGCAGGACGCCGCTGGATGATGCGGTCGACCACGTCGGCACCGGCGGTGAGGACGAGCGACTCGAGTTCATCGAGCTCGGCATCGAGTGCGTCGGGGTCAGTGCGGGGGAAGAGCACACCGACCAAAATGATGCGTTCTCGGAACGACCGATCGATCAGGGTGTCAGGAAAGATGGCGCTCACAGAACCCGCTCGAGCGGCACCAGAAGATCGGCGACGTGCGAGACCTGGCCAGAGAGTGTCGCCTCATCGCCCTCGAGGGAGACCGAGAGTATCCCCCCTGGGTTCCGAACCTCGACGGTCGGTCCTGTCAGGCTGAGCGCGTGGGCAGTGGCCGCAGCGGCGCACGACCCTGATCCACATGCGCGGGTCAGCCCCACCCCACGCTCGAACACCACGAGATCGATCCCGCCGTCGTTCGCCAACGAGATCCACTCGACATTGATCCCTCCCGGTCGCTCGGCCTGCAGGCGCAAGCCCTCAGCCCTTGCGTCGATCTCTGACAGATCGTCAACCACGATCACGAGATGAGGGTTGCCCACGTCGACCAAGGCTCGACGAGCACCTGCGTCGAGATGTTCCACCGTCACGGTGCCCATAGACGCCGAGGTGAATGCGGAACGCCCGATGGGCTCCTCGCAGTGAACCCGGCGGAGACCCGCCCCGGTCATCACATTGAACGAGCCCGGCGCCACGAGCCCGCTCCGAACGGCCTCGTGCACGACGCAGCGCAGGCCGTTACCCGAGATCTCGGCGGCAGATCCATCCTGGTTGGCCAGGCGCATCGTGATATCCCCGCCGCCGCTCCCGGCGGTGATCGTGATCACCCCATCGGCGCCGATGCCCAGATGGCGATCAGTGAGCCAGCGGACTTCCTCGGCCCGCAGCGCCACGCGATCGTCAAGGTCGACCATGAGCAGGAAGTCATTTCCCGCTCCCTCATGCTTGGAGATGCCGATGGCGCTCATCGTCCTCAGTCTCTCACTTCAACTGAGCCGCGGACCCTCGCCAGCGACGTGGTGAGTATCTCGGTCGCCTCGGCGGCCGTCGAACACCAGAGAACCCGCGGGTCCCTTCGAAACCATGCCACCTGGCGCCGAACAAGGTTTCTGGTTCGGCGCACGGTCTCTGCCACGGCGGCGTCGAGTGACAAGCGACCATCGAGGTGCTCCAACATCTCGTGGTAGCCAATTGCCTGAGCGGCGGTCCGCGACATCGCCTTGGTGCTCGATTGCAGACGAGCAACCTCGACCAGCAAGCCCTCGTCGATCCAGGCCGCAACCCGTCGCTCCACCGCCTCATAGACCGTCTCGAGTGGGGGAAGAAAACCAACTTCGATGACGTCAGAATCCGGATAGGCATCAAGGCCCGGGCCATACGACGAGAACGGCCGGCCGGAGCCCTCGCAGACTTCGAGGGCTCGAATGATACGGCGTACATTGCCCGGTTCGATCCGCGATGCAGCCAATGGATCGAGCTGCTCGAGGCGCCCCATGAGCAAGGACGGTCCTGCGGGCTCGACCAGCTCCGCCTCAAGGGCTGAGCGCACCAGCGGATATTGACCGGGGATCTCAAGGTGGTCAATCACCGCCCGGTGATAGAGGCCGCTTCCACCGACCAGCAATGCAATTCGCCCTCGGCCTGAAATCGCCCCGATCGCCTCGGTGGCAGCGGTCTGGAAGAACGACAGGGTGCAGTCCTGCCACGGATCGAGGAGATCGATGAGGTGATGAGGAACCGCCGCCTGCTCATCGGGCGACGGGGTCGCCGTGCCGATATTCATCCCGCGGTAGATCGCCATGGAATCAATCGAAACGATCTCGACATCACCGGCACGTAGCGCCACATCCACGGCCAGCGCAGACTTCCCCGCTGCCGTCGGCCCCACTAAGGCCACAGCACGCATCACCCGCTCAGGCAGGGCGAAGCTCGAGTCGTCGCACAGTGCGAGAGGGGGCAAGCACCCGCAGGAACTCCGCTTCGAGGAAATGGGGCGCCCCTCGGGTGATCGTGGCTTCCACGAGTGCCCCAGGCCGTTTCGCTGCAGCATCGTCAGTGCGGAAGTGCACCAGCTTGCCCTGCCGGGTCCGTCCACTCAGCACGGCATCGTCACGCTTCGACGGACCCTCGACCAGCACCTCCTCGGTTCGCCCCGCCCGTTCTTCATGTTTGGCCAACGCTGATCGCTCGGTCACCAGGTGCAGTCGCTCGAATCGATCGGCGATCACGTCGGGGTCGATGAACCGTGAGGAGTCCTCTGCCGCTCGAGTACCGGGTCGGGGCGAGAAGATGAAGGTATAGGCGCTATCGAATTGAGCGGTCGCCGCCACGGTGAGGGTCTGCTCGAAGTCCTCCTCGGTCTCACCGGGGAAGCCAACGATGATGTCAGTCGTCACTGCGAGGTCCTCGATCTCCCGCCTCGCTGCGGCGAGGCGTTCGAGATAGCGCTCCGCCGTGTAGCCACGACGCATGGAGGCCAAGACTGCGTCTGAGCCCGACTGCAGGGGAAGGTGGAGCTGGTTGCAGACTGCCGCTGTGTTCGCCATCGCCGCGATCGTCTCAGGCCGCAGGTCCTTCGGGTGTGGACTGGTGAATCGGACTCGATCGATCCCCTCGACGGCACCCACCGCCTCGAGCAGCTCAGCAAAGAGGGGGCGACGTTTGGTGATGTCTCGGCCATAGGAGTTGACGTTCTGGCCAAGCAGGGTCACCTCCACTACCCCTCGGCTTGAGAGCACCCTCGCCTCCTCGACGATGTCGTCGATCGGCCGCGAGATCTCTGGTCCTCGGACCGAGGGGACGATGCAGTACGCACAGGAGTTGTCGCACCCGGTCTGAATCGTGACCCACGCAGCCCACGGGACCGCTCGCACTGCCGTGAGCGCTGGGGCCGCATCAGTCATCTCGACCGGGTCGGGAGCATCAAGGATCTCGGTGATCGGCCCGCTGATGGCCGCCTCCCGGAGCAGCACCGGAGTGCGAGTGATGTTGTGGGTTCCGACCACCACGTCAATGTGGTCAGCTCGCTCACGAAGGGCGCCCTTGTCCTTCTGCGACAAGCAGCCGGTCACAGCGATCTGCATCCCTGGCCGCTCCGCTTTGAGCGATCGGAGGTGGCCGAGGTGGCCGTAGAGCTTGTTGTCGGCATTCTCTCGAATACAGCAGGTGTTCAAGACGACGACATCAGCCTCGTCGAGGTCGTCTGTGGCCTCGAGGCCATCGGCCACAAGGAGGCCAGCGAGCCGTTCCGAGTCGTGCTCATTCATCTGGCATCCGAAGGTGCGAATCAGGAACTTACGGGCCACCTGGCCAAGTGTAGGTCCCGCCGCCAGTCGCTCAGCCGGAGCTGGCGACGGAGCGGTGCAGATCTCGTGCGGCTTCGCCCACCACGAGGCCTCGGCGATCCGCTTTGAGCTCGAGAACTTCGCCTGCCACACCATCGAAGGCCATCGAGGCGCGGGCGGCAATCGCCACCGCCTCCGCCTCACCTGGGCCACACATCCCGAGGATGCTCGGCCCGGCACCCGACCAGCATGAGGCCCGCGCACCGCCCTCGAGAAGCGCCGCCATCAGGGAAGGTGCCTCAGGGAACAACGATGCTCGGTAGGGCTGATGGAGCCGGTCCTCCGTGGCCTCCTTGGCCAAGAACCGATGATCGGCGAGTCCGGCTACGAGCATGCCCATGCGACCGATATTGAAGATGGCATCCGCCCGGTCAATCGTCTCCGGAAGGGCCTGTCGGGCCGTCTTGGTCGGGACCGTGGTCTCAGGCACGATGATCACGAACTCGAGATCAGCATCGAGGGGTAGTCGCACAACCTGCACCTGACCCTTGATGATGCACGCGCTGACCAAGCCGCCCACCACGCTCGCTGCCGCATTCTCTGGATGCCCATCGAGCCGGGCAGCCACTGCGAGGGGGTCGGGAGAACCAGCTGCCGCTGCAGCAGCGACGGCCAGTGCCGCCGACGAGCCCATTCCCCGAGCCACAGGGATCTCCGACCGGACGGTGATAGCCAAACGATCATGGCCAGCCACCTCGATGGCTACCCGTGCCGCAAGATGCGTGGCGTTGTCCGATAGTCCTGCCCCTTCGCCCTCGCTCCGAACGATCAACCGAGAGGCTGGCTCCACCTCCACCTCCACCCATCGCTCAAGAGCGAGAGCGAGTGCATCGAATCCGGGTCCGAGGTTGGCAGAACTGGCGGGAGCGCTAGCGAGCACAACGTCAGATTAGGCGCTCAAGGAGGGTGGGTGGTTGGACCGTCTGAGATGTCGCCACGGGTGTCCTTGTGGTGATCGGGCCAGCCCGCAGGATGAGCCAACCAACGACTGTTCCGCCGACCGTCCTTGTCGTTCTCTGATGAGAGAGCTTGAGGTGGGCCCGTACCACGCCACCTGGCCACGCTGGGATGATGGCATCGCTTGTGACATGGAGTGCAGCCTCGTGGCCCGTCCAGCCGAAGGACCCGATCGAAGACCCAGTCGTGGCCACTGAGAGCGTTGCGAACTGTGCGACGCGATCACGGGCGAGCTCATAGGCGATCATCCCGGAATCCATGAGTCGATTGGGTCCCCGCTGGCCGAGGACGGCTGCGATCACCTGAATCGGGTGTCCGTCGACCATCGCGTCCAGTGCCAGCAGGTCGCACCCTCCCGACTCGGTCGTCAAACCGGACTTGATCCCAACCACACCATCAACGCCGACGAGTGGCGTATACGACATCTGCATCCCTGCCGTCGGGATCTCGACCGATTGCTGTTTCACGATGGCGGCGATCAAGGGATATCGGAGGATCTTGCGACCTAGGACTACCTGGTCGGCTGCGGTCGACGTGGTTGCGGGGTCAAACCCTGACGGATCGGCATAGTGCGTCTGGTTGAGGCCCCATGCCTTGGCCTGGGCGTTCATCTTCTCCACGAAGGCCTTCTCAGTCCCCGCATCGAAGCGCCCGAGCAGGTGAGCGAAGTTGTTTCCCGAGTGAACGAGGAGCCCATCGAGCAAGTGACGCTCGGTCAGCACCTCCCCCACTTCAATACGGACGTTCGACTGGTTCAACGTGAGTTCAGATCGCCACTCCGCGACATCGCTTTCGGTGATCATGATGCTCGGACCCAATGCCGTCAGATCGAGCGGGTAGTCGTTCAGCACCACCACTGCCGTCATGATCTTGGTGATGCTGCCGATGGGGACCGGCACCTGAGCGGGTGATGCGGCGAGCGACGCCACTCCCGTGACCGCTACCGCCCCCTGCCCCACCGTTGGCCATATCGGCTCCTCCGGCGCTCCCGGCACCCAGCGAAGCGACGGGATCGACGGATTCACCTGAGCGGCGAGCGCTGGCCCTTCCTTGATCACGATCACGGCGGAGCCAATCACCATGGCTGCCACCGTCACCGCCAGCAGGGGAACCCAGTGCTCTGGTCGATGCCTCAAGGGCCGCCGATGTAACGCGTGCCTAGCCATCGGTTGGATCAGCCAGGTGGGTTGAGCTGATCCTCAGTGACCAGCACGGCGCGCGCCTTCGAACCTAGGGACGGACCGACGACTCCCTGTTCTTCGAGGAGATCCATGAGTCGACCTGCACGGGCGAACCCGACCTTGAGCTTGCGCTGGAGCATTGAGGTCGAACCGATCTGGTTGCGTACGACGAGGTCGCGCGCCTGAGTCAGCAGTTCGTCGTCATCGTCATTCCCGCCGAACTCGCTGCCCCCTTCACCAACCTCAAGGCCACTACTCAGGGCCACCACTGGCTCGGTCTGTCCACCCTGGGCCTTCCACGCGGCAACGACCGCCCGCACTTCGTCCTCCGAGACCCACGGAGCCTGGATGCGCTGAGCGACATTCGACGAAGCGGTCAGCAGCAACATGTCACCCTTGCCCACCAGGCGCTCCGCTCCGGGTTGATCCAGGATCACTCGGCTATCGGACAAGGAGGAGACGCTAAACGCCATCCGTGACGGGACGTTGGCCTTGATCACCCCAGTGATGACATCCACCGATGGTCGCTGCGTGGCGAGAACAAGGTGGATGCCCACCGCTCGAGCCATCTGTGCGATTCGGACAACCGAGTCCTCGACATCGCGTGCCGCGACCATCATCAAGTCGTTCAGCTCGTCAACCACCACCACGATGAAGGGCAGCGGATCAAACTCCTCCTTCTCAACTTCGAAGGCCTCGATGTCGAACACCTCTCCGCGTGCCTCGGCTCGCGCCCTCTCGACGACCAAGTTGACCTCGGCAGAGGTATCGGGCGGACCAACGTGCTTGAGCGTGTCTGCGGCGAGGGCTTCGTGATAGCTCGTGATATCCCGGACACCCTGGGCCGCCAGAATGTCGTAGCGACGCTCCATCTCCTTGACGGCCCACGAGAGCGCGTTTGCAGCGAGCTTGGGGTCCACCACTACTGGACTCAGCAGGTGTGGCACTCCGTTGTACTGCCCGAGTTCAACCCGCTTGGGGTCGATCAGGATGATCTTGACCTGCTCAGGCGTGGTGCGCATCAGCAGCGACGTGATCAGCGAGTTGATAGCCGAACTCTTCCCTGCTCCCGTAGCCCCAGAGATCAGCACGTGGGGGAATTCCGCGATGTTCTGCATCACGGTGCGACCAGCGATGTCCCGACCGAGTGCCACGGTGAGCGGATGCAGTGCTGCGGCCGCTTCATCGCTCCCCAGCAGGTCGCCCAGGGTCACCAGCTGTCGCTTCTTATTGGGCACCTCGACACCGATGGCCTGACGTCCCGGAATCGGGGCGAGGATCCGAACGTCGGGCGACGCCATGGCATAGGCGATGTCCTTGGCCAGCGTGGTCACTCGGGCCACCTTCACCCCCGCTCCGAGCTCGAGCTCGAATCGGGTCACCGTCGGTCCGACCGTCAATCCGATCAACGATGTTGCAACGCCATGAGCCTCGAGTGCAGCGACCAACTCGCGACCGGCAGCCTCGACAGCCTGCTGGTCATGACGATGCTGCGTGGAGAGGCCGAGGAGATCCAAGCTGGGCAGCACCCATGCGCCCTTGCGTACTGGCTGCGCCGCCGACCGCTTTCTCGTCCGAGGCGCTGGGGCCGGATCTGGATCTGGATCGGGATCTGGATCGGGCACCAAGCTCAGCACAACCGGTGCCTCCTCCACCGGAACGAAGTCATCCGTCAGCCGGCGTCGGGGGCGCACGGGCTTGTCCGGCTCATCGTCTTCTTCGAGGTCGATCGGGCGCCGCCGCATCGACCCTCCGGCCCACCAGGCAGCGAGCAGGGACCCACCCTTCTTGGCCCAGACAGCCAGGAAGGGCAATGCCGTGCGCAGCGGGATACCGGTGGCCACGACACCGGCAAGAACCGCCACCGCCAGCAGGACGATGCCAGCTCCCAGCGAGCCCAAGGCGATTGAGAGGCTGTGGCCGACGAGAGCACCCAGGTAGCCGCCTGCCTGACGAAGATCGTGCGGTGAAGCACCGAAGGAGGGGTTGCCGCCGATCAAGCCCGCCAAGCCCGTCAATGCCACCAGACCAAGGGCGCCTCCGGTGACCAGCCGCACGGTCTGCGCCCGCTCTCGCGTCGCAAGCAACACGGCAACCCCGCCGACCAAGAGGATCGGCACCAGATATCGCACCGTGCCGAAGATTGACCCCAGGGCGAGGTTGAGCCAGCGGCCAACAGGGCCCAGCGCAGAGAACCAGACGGCCAAGATGGTCAGAACGGCCAAGGTCGACAGGCCCACTGCCGTCAGGTCAGTCGCATGCGCGGCCAGGATCCCCGGCTGCACTGCCGCCTTCGCTGAGCGCGAGGACTTCGGTGCTGGCTTCTTTGAGCGAGCATGCTGAGATCGAGATTGGGCCACGGTCCCCCCAAAACTAGTGCCCCGCTACGACGATCAGCGGGACGCCATCTGACCGATATCCTCTCCGGCGAGGGCAGGTCGCCCGAAGAAGACGTTGAGGATGCCCCATGGCTGAGCTGCCCCCCACCGACACGCCCAGTCTTCTGGCGAGGCTTCCTGGCGTGACGGCTCTGGCCTTGACCATCGTCGCCAAAGCAGATCTTTCCCCGGCGATCATCGAGCTCGAGTTGGCCGGACCCCTCGAAGGCCTCGTCGCCGCTCCCGGCAATGACCTCATGCTGGCGGTTCCCGTCGAGGGAGGTGACGGATCGTTCCGTCGCCGCTATTCCATCCGGTCGATCGATGCCCACACAGGCCGGCTCCGCCTATGGATCGATCGCGCCGCCGGTGGTCCCGGCGCCCGATGGGCTGCGACGGCCGAGCTCGGGACAACCATCGAAGCCATCGGGCCACGCGGCAAGGTGACCCTCGACACGCTCGCCGACTGGCACTTGTTCATCGGCGACCTCTCATTTCTCTCGGCCGCCTACAACATGGCCGAGGCCATCGAACCTCCGGGCCAGGCCCTCTTCGTCATTGAGGCCGACGAGCGATCACATCTTCCAATACCCGCCCTGGCCGACGGTATCGGCGTGACGATGGGGATCATCGAACGTCATGGTCGTGGCCTCGACGATCCCACCGGCCTGCTCGCTGGCCTCGCTGCGATCGATTTCCCCGAGGACGATGGTCACGTCTACATCGGCGGAGAGCTCCAGGTGGTCGCCGCCGTGCGACGCTCCCTGATCGAGCGCGGCATCACTGCCGAGCAGATCAGCTCCAAGCCCTATTGGCGGCTCGGGACCTCCAATCTCGCCCACGGCGAGCCTCAGAAGTCCTGACGTCAGGTCACCTCACGTAGCGACGATCACCGGGACGATCATCGGCTTCTGGCGGGTCTTGTTGCCGATGTAGCGACCTAGTGCACGACGGGCCACCTTGTTCAGGCCCTCGATGTCGTGATTCTCCTCACGCAAGGCGGCTCGCAAGGCGTCTTCGACTGCTTTGGCGGCGTCCTTCGTCAGCATCTCGACAGGCGTCTTGCCCGCCCAGCCACGAGTCAGGACCTCCGGACCGGCCACGACCTCACGGTCGTGCAGGTCAACCGAGGCCACGACCATCACCATCCCTTCGGCCGCAAGAGTCTGGCGGTCACGCAAGACCCCATGGTCGACGTCACTGGCCGCACCATCGACATAGAGGTAGGCGGCAGGAACCTGTCCATCGAATCGAATGCCGTCTGCATCAAGCCGCACGACATCGCCGTCAGTGGCCTGGAGCACTCGGCTGGGATCGACCCCCATGGTTCGAGCAAGCTCGGCATGGTGCTTCAAATGGCGATACTCGCCGTGGACCGGGATGAAGCAGTCAGGCTTGGTCAGCGACAGCAGGGTTGAGAGCTCCCCGCGTCGAGCGTGGCCTGACACATGCACCGGTTCGTGCGCCGAATGGACGACCTCGCAGCCACGACGGTGGAGGTTGTTGATGACCTGCCCGACTCCGTACTCGTTCCCAGGAATCGGGTGGGCGCTCAGGATCACGACGTCATCCTCGCCGAGCTCAAGCCAGCGAGACTCGCCCTGGGCCATCAGCGACATCGCTGCCATGGGCTCACCTTGGGAGCCCGTCGACAGCACGCAGACCTCACCATCGGGATGGGAGTCGATCTCGGTGATGTCGATCATCATCCCCTTGGGAATGGTGAGGATGCCCAACTTGCGGGCCAGTTCGACATTGTTCTTCATCGATCGACCAAGCGTGGCCACCTTGCGGTTGTTGTCAGCCGCCGCGTCCACGATCTGCTGGATCCGGTGGAGGTGACTAGCGAAACAGGCAACAATGATCCGGCGCCCCGGCCGCATGGCGAAGATCCGCTTCAGTGTCACGCCCACGGTGGATTCGGAATCAGTGAAGCCAGGCTCCTCTGCGTTCGTGGAGTCGGCCAGCAAGAGACGAATGCCCTTGGTCTGCGCCAGTTCGCCGATCCTCGCGAGGTCAGTGCGACGCCCATCGACGGGTGCGAGGTCGATCTTGAAGTCTCCCGAGTGGAGGATCACCCCCTGCGGCGTGTGGAAGGCGATCGCCATGGCCGACGGAACCGAGTGAGTCACAGGGATGAACTCAACCGGGCAATCCCCGATCATCACCGTCTCGTTGTCCGCCACCTCGATGAACGTGGCTTTCTTCGACTGTCCCGCCTCACGCACACGGTGGGCGGCCATGCCAACAGTCAGGGCCGATCCGTAGACCGGGACCTCGAGATCGCGTAGCAGGTAGGACAATCCGCCGACGTGGTCTTCGTGACCGTGGGTCAGCACGACGCCGTCGACCCGGTGGGCATTGTCGCGAAGGAAGGTAAAGTCCGGCAGGACCAGGTCCACTCCGGGCATGTCGGGCTCCGGGAACATCAGCCCGACATCGATGACAATCAGTCGGCCGTTGACCTCGACACAGGCGCAGTTGCGCCCGATCTCTCCGAGGCCTCCAAGGAAG
>Ga0194055_10002691_pt1 | contig 13992 bp, 13 predicted proteins | sample SepL449m_MetaG_FD_155482 | JGI IMG/M metagenome (GOLD analysis project Ga0194055, IMG submission 155482) | Anoxic zone freshwater microbial communities from boreal shield lake in IISD Experimental Lakes Area, Ontario, Canada - Sep2016-L442-9m | ecosystem: Environmental > Aquatic > Freshwater >... | reverse complement strand
GGCCGGCTTCGTCGTACTCACGAACACCGAACTGGCGCAACGATTCCGGGCTCGTCGCGGTACCGGGGGCTGCGCCGGTCGGGGTGTGCACGTTGGCGGCTTCCAGCGCCCGCAGCTGCCAGTTGGCCAGCCAGCGATGCATGCCGTCCAGGCAGTACGGGTCGTCGAGTTGGGCGGTGACCACCGGCGTCAGGCCCAGGGTGAGCACGCCCCGGCGGCCCTCACCGGCCAGTGTCCGCAGCACCCGCATCAGTGGCAGGTACGACGCCGCCCAGGATTGGTAGAGCCATTCCTCGCCCACCGGCCAGCGGCCGTGATGTGCCAGCCACGGCAGGTGGGTGTGCAGTACCAGGCTGAACTGGCCGGGAACCTCGCTTCGGACTGTCACGGTCGTACCGCGATCGCCAGCAGGTCCAGGCTCGCGTCGATGTCGCGGCGTTCTTCCGAGACGATCTCGAAGTCCTCGTACCGCACCGCCGCCACGTCGGCCAGCAACTCCGGAGCCCACGGGGCGTCGGCGACCGCGCGGACGATCTGCGCCTCGATGATCGATCCGCCGTGGCGAGCGTCCATCTCGGCCAGCGCCGGGCTATGAAAAACACCGCTCATCGAACGCACCTCGAAACCGCCGTCTTCGAGCAGTTCGCGCAGTTCATCGGCGTTGAGTTCACGGGTGTGGAACGGGTTGAGCGGCACATCGCTGCCTGGAGTGAAGGTGATCCGGTTCGGCGTCGAGATGGCCAGCAGACCGCCTGGACGCAGCACGCGTAAGCATTCCGTAATGAACTGTGGCTGATCCCACAAATGCTCGATCACCTGGAAGTTCACCACGACGTCAACTGAGGCGTCGGGCATCGGCAGGGCCGCCAGATTTGCCGCCACCACCTGCACTCGCGGATAGCGTCTACGCACGTGCGCCACCGTCGTCGGGTCGTAGTCGACGGCCACCACCCGGCGTGCCACCGAGGCGATCAGATCGGCCCCGTAGCCCTCGCCGCAGCCCGCCTCTAGAACATCCTGACCTGCGCAAAGAGCCTCGCACTCACGGTATGCCACCTCATGGCGGCGGAACCAGTAGTTCTCCTCCGCCAGGCCGGGGACGGTGCGTTCACCGGTCAGCGGCAGCCCGCCGTCGGCGTGGTCCGTCACGTGTGCGTTCATCGCAAGGCAGGCTAACCTCGCTGCCCGCAGTTGGCGAACTGTCGCCGGATCCGGTGTCGCGGCGCCGCCCTGGTGAGCCATCGGGTCCGGACGAGCCGGCAAGAACACCCCGGCAGTGGCGCTATCGTTGAGTTGCGATCGACCAGAAGTTACCCGCTAGTAACATGGCGCGGTCAGCGGAAGTGAATTTGACGTGCGTCCCAGCCCGGGGCGCACGACGCCTGCCCAGGAGGACGTAGATAAGCCATGACCAACATCGTGGTGCTGATCAAACAGGTTCCCGACTACGGAGACCGCAGACTGTCGGACGGCGATTACACCCTTGATCGCGAGGGCTCCGACGCCGTTCTCGACGAGATCAACGAGAAGGCCGTCGAAGAGGCCCTGCAGATCAAGGAGCGCGAGGGCGGGGACAGCACGGTCACCGTCCTGACTGCTGGTCCGGACAAGGCCACCGAGGCCATCCGCAAGGCGTTGTCGATGGGCGCCGACAAGGGCATCCACCTCAACGACCCGGGCATGCACGGCTCCGACATGGTGCAGACCGGCTGGGCCCTGGCCCGCGCCCTGGGCCAGGTCGAAGGCGCTGACCTGGTGATCGCCGGCAACGCGGCCAGCGACGGCACCGGCGGGGCGATTCCGGCGATCATCGCCGAGTACCTCGGACTGCCCCAGTTGACGCACATGCGCTCGATCTCCATCGAGGGCGGCCGGATCACCGGCGAGCGCGAGACCGACGACGGCGTCTTCACCGTCGAGGCCACCCTGCCCGCGGTCGTCAGCGTCCACGAGAAGATCAACGAGCCGCGCTTTCCGTCCTTCAAAGGCATCATGGCCGCCAAGAAGAAGGAAGTTCAGACCCTCACACTGGCCGACATCGGTGTGGAAGCCGACGAGGTCGGCCTCGGCACCGCTATCTCCCGGGTGTCGTCCTCGACCCCGAAGCCGCCTAAGGCGGCCGGCGAGAAGTTTTCCGACGAGGGTGAAGGCGGCGCGAAGATCGCCGAATACCTGGTCGCCCAAAAAATCGTCTAGTCCAACTGACGCAAAGACTTTCGCAGAAAGAGAACATCAATGGCTGAAGTACTTGTGCTCGTTGAGCACTCCGACGGTGCGGTCAAGAAGGTCACCACCGAACTGCTGACCGCTGCGCGCGCGCTCGGTTCGCCGTCGGCGGTGGTGATCGGCGGCGCCGGCACGGCGGCTCCGCTGGCTGCGGCCCTGGCCGCCGCCGGTGCGGACAAGATCTACGTCGCCGAGTCCGCTGACGCGGAGAACTACCTGATCACCCCGTTCGTCGACGTGCTGGCCAATCTGGTCGAGTCGGCCAGCCCGGCAGCGGTTCTGCTGGCCGCGACTGCCGAGGGCAAGGAGATCGCCGGCAGACTGGCCGCGCGGATCGGCTCCGGCATTCTCGGCGACGTCGTCGACGTGAAGCCCGACGGCACCGCGGTGCACTCGGTGTTCGGTGGCGCCTACACCGTCGAGGCCAAGGTGGCCGCCGACACCCCGGTCATCACCGTTCGCCCGGGTGCGATCGAACCGCAGGCGAGCGCCGGGGCGGGCGAACAGGTGCCGGTCGAGGTTCCCGCGCCGGCCGAGAACGCCGTCCGGATCACCGGCCGTCAGCCCGCGCAGAAGAGCGCTCGTCCGGAACTCACCGAGGCCGCGATCGTGGTGGCCGGCGGCCGCGGTGTCGGCAGCGCCGACAACTTCAAGGTCGTCGAAGATCTCGCCGACGCGCTCGGCGGTGCCGTCGGCGCCTCCCGCGCGGCGGTGGACTCCGGCTTCTACGAGGGCCAGTTCCAGGTCGGCCAGACCGGCAAGACGGTCGCGCCGCGCCTCTACATCGCCCTGGGTATTTCCGGCGCCATCCAGCACCGTGCGGGAATGCAGACCTCGAAGACCATCGTCGCGATCAACAAGGACGAGGAAGCGCCGATCTTCGAGATCTCCGACCTCGGCATCGTCGGTGACCTGTTCACCGTCACCCCGCAGCTGACCGACGCGGTGAACGCTCGGAAGGGCTGAGCGGAAGTTCGTACCAAGAAGGCCCCCGACATGGTCGGGGGCTTTCTTGTCTATCCGGTCAACTCCACAGTGTCACATGGATTTTCGGCCGGAAGCGGGCGACGCCGACTCCGCGGCCCTTGATCATCGCCTGGGTGCAGCGCGGAGTGGTGACGAAGTTCAGCAACTCGTCGACCACCGACTGCCGCGCGCCGGCGGGAAGCGTGGTGGCGAACCATTGCCCGGAACTCTGCAGCGCAGCTCCCTTGACCGCGACCAGACGTCCGGTCCGGAGGTGCTCGGCGACCGCGAAGCCGGGCGCCAGGGTCAGTCCCCCAGCTCGCTCGACCTCATTCAGCGCGGCCGCGTCGCTGGGGAAGATTCGCTGCCGCGCATCTGGAATCTCCAGTCTGGCAAGGAGTTTCGCGATCTCACCGTCCACGCTTCCGGCGGCCGGACCCAAAATCCAGGGCTGCTCGCGCAGCTGCGCGACGGTGGCGCCGGCGCGCAGCATCGGGTTGGCGGGCGAGGTTACCGTGAGGATCTGATAGCGCAGGAACGGTCGCATCACCAGCGTGCCGGCGTCGCCGTCCACCGGCGGACCCAGCGCGATGTCCACCGTGCGGGACAGGATCAGGTCACGGAATCGGCTGGTGGGCTGCACGCTCAGTTCGACGGACAGATCATCGGCGCGGGATGAGAACAGTTCGATCACACCGGGAGCGGCGTGCTCGGCGAACATCGTCGATGCCGCAATCCGCAGGAGGCGCCGTCCATGCGCGGCTTCGGTGACCTCGATCGCGGTCTGCTGTTGCAGGCCGAGGATCTCGACCGCCCGGCTGGCCAGCAGCAGGCCGCCCGGCGTGAAGGACAGCCCGCCCGAGGTCCGGGTGAAAAGCTGATCATCGAGTTCCTTGCGGAGCTGCGCAACGTGCATGGAGATACCGGCATCCGACATCCCGAGCTCGTTGGCGGCGGCGTGGACGGAGCCGAGCCGCACCACCGCGGAGTACGCGCGAAGCTGTGCCGGTGTCACGAAAGCAGCCTACGGTTGACCGCGTGCAAGACGTGCTCGCCGAGTTGGTCGGCATCTGGCGCACGGGTGCGACCGCGGGCCTGGCCACCGTCGTGCGCACCTTCCGTTCGGCCCCACGGCCGCCCGGTGCCGCCATGGTCGTCGGCCCGGACGCCGCGGTCAGCGGATCGGTGTCGGGGGGCTGCGTCGAGGCGGCCGTCTATGAAGCGGCCGTCGAGGTGGCGGACACCGGCGTCGCCCGGCTGGAGCGCTACGGCGTCAGCGACGACGACGCCTTCGCGATCGGTCTCACCTGTGGCGGCATTCTGGATATCTTCATCGAACCGGTGTCGCGCCAATCGTTTCCGCACCTCGACGCCGTCGCCGACGACATCGGTGCGCAACGCCCGGTGGCGGTGGCGACCGTCGTGGACCACCCCGACAGCGAGTGGATCGGGCGGCGGCTCGTCGTGCGCCCGGATGCGGTGCAGGGATCGTTGGGCAGCCAGCGCGCCGACATCGCCGTCGCCGACGATGTGCGCGGGCTGCTTGCGGCGGGTCGCACCGAGACGATCACCTACGGCCCCGACGGCGAGCGCCGCGGCGAGGGGATGGCGGTGTTCGTGGCAAGCCACGCCCCGCCACCGCGGATGCTGGTTTTCGGCGCCATCGACTTCGCCGCCGCCGTCGCCCAGCAGGGGGCGTTTCTCGGCTACCGGGTGACCGTGTGCGACGCCCGCAGCGTGTTCGCCACCCCGGCGCGGTTCCCGAACGCCCACGAGGTGGTGGTGGAATGGCCGCACCGCTACCTGGCCGTGCAGGTCGAAGCCGGTGCGCTGGACCGCCGCTCGGTGCTCTGCGTGCTCACCCATGACCCCAAGTTCGACGTGCCACTGCTGGAAGTGGCGCTGCGGCTCGATGTCGCTTACGTCGGCGCGATGGGGTCGCGGCGTACCCATGAGACCAGGCTGGAGCGGCTGCGCGAAGCGGGCCTCACCGACGACGAATTGAGCCGGCTTTCCAGCCCGATCGGTCTGGATCTCGGAGCGCGAACACCGGAGGAGACGGCCGTCTCGATCGCGGCCGAGATCATCGCGCGACAGTGGGGCGGCGCCGGTGTGCCGCTGACCCGCACCGGCGGGCGCATCCATCACGATGCTGACCCTGATGGCGAACCTGACGCTTCTGTGACAAGTTCAGTGATCGCTTAAGTCGGTGTTGACGCTGCGTTTGCATGGATCCGACACTGTCGTCCACGTCGAGGTGTGAGGTGCGTCCCATGCAAGTTCCCAGTCCTTTCGAATACGAACGAGCCACCAGCGTGGACCACGCCATCGGTCTGCTGGATCGGCTCGGCGAGGGTGCGTTGATCGTCGCGGGTGGGCACAGCCTGCTGCCGATGATGAAACTGCGCATCGCCAATCCCGAGTACCTGATCGACATCAACGATCTGCATGGCGAGCTCGGGTACATCACCGTCGCCGGCGGGCCGGCGACATCGGGCGCAGCCGAGCCCAACCACGTCCGCATCGGCGCCATGGTGCGCCATAGCGAGGTCCTCGATTCCGCCGACCTCAACCGGCTCTTCCCGATCTTCGCCGACGCCGAATGGGTGATCGCCGACCCGGTGGTGCGCAACCGGGGCACCGTCGGCGGATCGCTGTGCCAGGCCGACCCCGCCGAAGACCTTTCCACCGTGTGTCAGGTCCTCGATGCGGTGTGCATCGTGCGCGGGCCGTCCGGCGAGCGGGAGATCGCCATCGACGACTTCGAGACAGGACCCTACGAGACCTCACGCGAGCCCAACGAGATCCTCATCGAGGTTCGGATTCCCCTGCGGCCCAACAGCTCCAACGCATACGCGAAGGTCGAGCGTCGGGTCGGGGACTGGGCGGTCGCTGCCGTGGGATCCGCGGTGACGCTGGACGGGGACACCATCTCCTCCTGCCGGGTCGGTCTGACCGCCGTCAACGCCGACCACGACGGCCTGACGGCGCTGCGCGCGGCGCTGGTGGGCAAGCCGGCCACCGAGGAGACCTTCGCCGAAGCCGGTCGGCTGGCCGCTGCCGCCTGCGAGCCGGTCACCGACCAGCGCGGCACCGCCGAGTACAAGCGCCACCTGGCCTCGGAGCTGACCACCAGAACCTTGCGCACGTCCGTCGAGCGCGTACGCGCCGCCTCCGCCTGAACCGAATTCCTGAAGAAAGGGCACCTGATGCAGGTCTCCATGAACATCAACGGCGAGCAGGTCAGCGCCGACGTCGAACCCCGCACTCTGCTGGTCCATTTCCTGCGAGATCAGCTGAGACTCACCGGAACCCACTGGGGTTGCGATACCTCCAACTGTGGGACGTGCGTCGTCGCGATGGACGGGCAGCCCGTCAAGTCGTGCACGATCCTGGCCGCCATGGCATCGGGCCATGACGTCACCACGGTGGAGGGACTGGCCAAGGGCGGCAAGCTCGATCCGGTGCAGGAGGGCTTCATGCAGTGCCACGGACTGCAGTGCGGTTTTTGCACGCCGGGCATGATGATTTGCGCCCGCGCGCTGCTCGATCGCAACCCCGATCCCTCCGAGGACGAGATCCGCGAGGCCATCTCCGGCCAGATCTGCCGGTGCACCGGCTACACCACCATCGTGCGGTCCATCCAGTGGGCAGCCGAGCACGCCAACGAGGAGGTCCAAGCATGACCACCGTGGAATCCCGCCCGCAGGTCTCCGAGAACGACACCGCAGACAACGACCAGAAGCCGTGCGGCTACGGGCGGATGCTGCGCAAAGAGGACCCGCGTTTCATCCGGGGCCGCGGCAACTACGTCGACGACGTGCAGTTGCCCGGGATGCTGCACCTGGCCATCCTGCGCTCGCCGTTCGCCCACGCCACGATCACCTCCATCGACACCAGTGCCGCACTTGCCCATCCGAAGGTCAAGGCAGTCATCACCGGCGCCGATCTGGCCGAGAAGGGCCTGGCGTGGATGCCCACGCTGTCCCAGGACGTCCAGGCGGTACTGGCCACCGACAAGGTGCGCTTCCAGGGCCAGGAGGTCGCTTTCGTCGTCGCCGAGGACCGCTACTCCGCGCGGGATGCGTTGGAACTCATCGATATCGAGTACGAGCCGCTGGATCCGGTCATCGACGTGCGTCGCGCGCTGGAACCCGATGCACCGGTGATCCGGACCGACCTCGAGGGCAAGAAGGACAACCACTGCTTCGACTGGGAGACCGGCGACGCGGCCGCCACCGAGGCGGTCTTCGCCAAGGCCGACGTCGTGGTCAAGCAGGAGATCATCTATCCGCGGGTGCACCCGGCCCCGATGGAGACCTGCGGCGCGGTGGCCGACCTCGACCCGGTCAGCGGCAAGCTGACGCTGTGGTCGACCACCCAGGCCCCACACGCCCATCGGACGCTTTACGCGCTGGTCGCCGGGCTGCCGGAGCACAAGATCCGGGTGATCGCCCCCGACATCGGCGGCGGCTTCGGCAACAAGGTGCCGATCTACCCCGGCTACGTGTGCGCCATCGTCGCCTCGCTGGTCCTCGGCAAGCCGGTGAAATGGATGGAGGACCGCAGCGAGAACCTGACCTCCACCGGTTTCGCCCGCGACTACATCATGGTGGGCGAGATCGCCGCCACCAACGAGGGCAAGATCCTGGCCATCCGCTCCACGGTGCTGGCCGACCACGGCGCGTTCAACGGCGTCGCAGCTCCGACGAAGTATCCGGCCGGCTTCTACGGCGTCTTCACCGGCAGCTACGACATCGAGGCGGCGTACTGCCACATGACCGCGGTGTTCACCAACAAGGCCCCGGGCGGGGTGGCCTACGCCTGCTCATTCCGGATCACCGAAGCGGTGTATTTCGTTGAGCGGCTTGTGGATTGCCTTGCCTTCGAGCTGGACATGGATCCGGCCGACCTGCGGATGCGCAACCTGCTCAAGCCCGACCAGTTCCCGTATAAGAGCAAGACCGGCTGGGAGTACGACTCCGGTGACTACGAGACCACGCTGCGCAAAGCCATGGACATGATCGGCTACGAGCAACTGCGTGCCGAGCAGGCCGAGAAGCGGGCCCGCGGTGAGCTGATGGGCATCGGCATCTCGTTCTTCACCGAAGCTGTGGGTGCCGGTCCGCGCAAGGACATGGACATTCTGGGTCTGGGCATGGCCGACGGTTGCGAGCTGCGGATCCATCCCACCGGCAAAGCCGTTCTGCGCCTGTCGGTTCAGACCCAGGGTCAAGGGCACGAGACGACGTTCGCCCAGATCGTCGCCGAGGAACTCGGCATCCCCCCGGAGGACATCGATGTCGTGCACGGCGACACCGATCAGACGCCGTTCGGTCTGGGCACCTACGGGAGCCGCTCGACGCCGGTGTCGGGTGCGGCCGCCGCGCTGGTGGCCCGCAAGATCCGCGACAAGGCCAAGATCATCGCCTCGGGCATGCTGGAGGCTTCGGTCGCCGACCTGGAGTGGGAGAAGGGCAAGTTCCACATCAAGGGCGATCCGTCGGCGGCGGTGACCATCCAGGACATCGCGATGAAGGCCCACGGCGCCGGTGATCTCCCGCAGGGCATCGAGGGCGGTCTGGACGCCGAGGTCTGCTACAACCCGGACAACCTCACCTACCCCTACGGCGCCTACATCTGCGTGGTCGACGTCGACCCCGGCACCGCCGTGGTCAAGGTGCGCCGGTTCCTGGCCGTCGACGACTGCGGCACCCGGATCAACCCGATGATCATCGAGGGCCAGGTGCACGGCGGCATCGTCGACGGCATCGGGATGGCGCTGATGGAGATGATCGCCTTCGACGAGCAGGGCAACTGCCTGGGCGGCTCGCTGATGGACTACCTCATCCCGACCGCCCTGGAGGTGCCGCACCTGGAGACCGGCCACACGGTGACGCCGTCGCCGCACCACCCGATCGGCGCCAAGGGCGTGGGGGAGTCGGCGACCGTCGGTTCGCCGCCGGCCGTGGTCAATGCTGTCGTCGACGCGCTCAAGCCGTACAAAGTCCGGCACGCCGACATGCCGCTGACCCCGTCACGGGTGTGGGAGGCCATGCAGGGCCGCGCCACTCCGCCGATCTAAGGGAAGCCGATCTGATGGACCCAATCCCATGGACGTAGCCGGGCGTGCCCGCCAGCTGCGCAACGAACGCACGCCGTTCGTCCACGCAACGGTGGTGCGCGCCCAGCATCCCACCTCCGCCCGGGCCGGCGACGAAGCGATCTTGCTCGCCGACGGCCAGATCGAGGGTTTCGTAGGCGGACAGTGCGCGCAGAGTTCGGTCCGCAAGGCGGCGCTGGGCGCGTTGCAGGCCGGCGAGAGTGTTCTGCTGCGCGTCCTGCCGGACGGTGATCTGCACTTTCCGGACGCTCCCGGCGCCTCCGTCGTGGTCAACCCGTGTCTGTCCGGAGGAGCGTTGGAAATCTTTCTGGCGCCGCAGGTTCCGGCGCCGCTGCTGCGGATCTGCGGCACCACTCCGATCGCCGATTCGCTGGTACGGATCTGCGAGGTGCTCGGCTACGAGGTCCGACGCGACGGCGACGCCGAGGTACGACGCGACGGCGACGCCGGCGGCTTCGACGGGGTGAGCGCAGTGGTGATCGCGACCCACGGCGGCGCCGAGTCCGACCTCATCCGCGCCGCACTCGACGCCGGAGTCGGCTATGTCGGTCTGGTCGCCAGCGAGGTGCGCGGCGCCGCCGTGCTCGACGAGATCGAACTCAGCTGCTGTCAACGTGGGCGGGTGCACACCCCGGTGGGTCTGCCGATCGGCGCGAAGACGCCGGCCGAGATCGCGGTTTCGATTGCCGCCGAGGTTGTTTCGGCGCTGCGCAGTGCGGATCTCCCGTCCGGCGGCCCATCCGGCGGCGAGGCCGCGGCACAGCCTGTACCGCCGGCCGCGTCCGACGGACTGCAGACCGCCGTCGACCCGGTGTGCGGTATGACCGTGACGGTGGCCTCTGAGACGGTCCACTTCGCGGTCGACGGCCGGGACTTCTGGTTCTGCTGTCCGGGGTGCCGCAGCAGATTCGCTGCGGCGCAGGCGAACGCATGACAGCCCCACGCGTCACCGGTGTTGTCCTGGCGGCCGGCGTTTCCCGTCGGCTCGGGCAACCCAAACAGCTTCTGCCGTACCGGGATTCGACTCTGCTGGGCGAGACGTTGGCGATGGCGCGCCGGTGCGGGTTCGATCAGTTGATCGTGACGCTGGGCGGCGCCGCCGACCAGATCCGGGCGGCCGTCGCGCTCGACGACACCCAGACCGTGACGGTCGACGAACCGGCGGCGGGTTGCTCGGCGTCGTTGCGTGCCGCAGTGGCTCAGGTCGACCCGGCCAGCGACGGCATCGTGCTGCTGCTGGGCGACCAGCCCGGCATCGCAGTGTCGGCGGTGCGGCAGTTACTGGGGAGCGGCTCCGATCATCCGATCGCGGTCTGCCGCTACGCCGACGGTATCGGCCACCCGTTCTGGTTCAGCCGGGAGGTCTTCGGCGAGATCGTGCCCCTGCACGGCGACAAAGCGGTGTGGAAACTCATTGAAAGCGGCCGGTTCCCGGTGACCGAGGTCGACGTCGACGGCCTCGTGCCCCACGACGTCGACACCTGGGACGACTACGAGAAACTGCTCGCCATGGCGGTGCCGTGATGTTCGGTGGCGTGGACGAGGTGATCCGGCGCTTCGACGAGCGAGGCCACCTTCTCGACGAGGGAACAGCATCGGCGTTCTACCTGGCGGCCGCGTTGAACCGGCCCCTGCTTCTCGAGGGCGAACCCGGCGTGGGGAAGACTTCGGCGGCGAAGACCCTTGCCGCTGTTCTCGGTGCGCCGCTGATCCGGCTGCAGTGCTACGAGGGACTCTCGTCCGCCGAAGCCCTCTACGACTGGAATTACCAACGCCAGCTGCTCAGTATCCGGCTGGCCGAGGCGCGCGGCGACTCGATCGAGGAGTCCGACCTCTACGCGGAGGGCTATCTGCTGGACCGCCCCATCCTGGCCTGTGTCCGGTACAGCGGCCCCACCCCGCCGGTGTTGCTGATCGACGAAATCGACCGAGCCGACGACGAATTCGAAGCGCTGCTGCTGGAGTTCCTCGGTGAGGCCTCGGTGACGGTGCCCGAGCTGGGTACGTTCGTCGCGCCACGCCCGCCGTTGGCGGTGCTGACCTCCAACCGCAGCCGCGACCTGCATGACGCCCTGCGGCGGCGCTGCCTGTACCACTGGATCGACTACCCCGATCCGGTTCGAGCTGCCGACATCGTCCGGCGCAGTGTGCCGGGCGCGGCCACCGCGCTGATCGAGCACGCGACCGCGTTCGTCGCACGCGCCCGTGAACTCGATCTCGACAAGCCGCCGGGTGCGGCTGAAACCATTGACTGGGTGGCTGCTTTGGTCGCGCTGCGTGTCGGCGACCTCGTCGACCCCGCTGCGACGGCCGCCCTCAGCACGTTGGGCAAGACCCCCGACGACAGCGAAGCCCTGCGCAGGGCCTTCAGCGAGTACCGAACCCAATTGGCCGCCGGATAAAGGAGATTCCCACATGATCATCGCCAACGAGTTCACCCTCAACGTTCCCGTCGACACGGCCTGGGACCTGCTCAGCGATATGGAACAGGTGGTCCCGTTGATGCCCGGTGCGGCTCTGCTGGGCCGGGAGGGCGACGAATTCCTGGCGAAGGTCAAGGTCAAGGTCGGCCCGGTCACCAGCGAGTTCAGCGGCAAGGCGCACTTTCTGGAGAAGGACGACGCCAATCACCGGGCGCTGATCGACGGCCGCGCCAAGGACTCCAAGGGCGGCGGAAATGCCGCGGCGGTGATCACCCTGCAGGCCAAGGATGACGGTGGCCGCACCCGGGTCACCGTCGACACCGACCTCAAGATCGTCGGCAAGCTGGCTCAGTTCGGCAGCGGCATGTTGCAGCAGGTGTCGGAGAAACTGCTCGACCAGTTCGTCGCCCAGCTGGAGGCTCGGCTCAGCGGTGGCGGGGCGGCGGCGCCGGCAGCCGAGGCTTCGCCGGTGAGCAGTGGTGCCGTCAGCAGTGCGGCAGTGAGCAGCGCGGCGGCGGGCAGCATGGCGCCTGCCGGCGGCGTGGCGACCGTGCAGGCGCCCGCGCCCGCGGCGGCTGCGCCCAGGGTGGCGCCGCCGGCGAAGGAGCCCGAGCCGCTCGACCTGCTGGAGTTGGCCGGCGGCACCGCGGTGACGAAGTACGCCGCCCCAGGTGTGATCGTCGTGCTGCTGGTGGTGATCGCGTACCTGCTGGGGCGGTTGGCGCGCGAATGACTTCCGCGGTGCTGTTGCGTGGGGTGGATCTTGCCGCCTTCGCGGCGGCCCTCACGCACCGGCTCCGCACCGGCGGAGTGACGGTCTCGGCAAGCGGCCCCGCCTGTTTCGTCGCGGCCTTCCGGGAGCTTCGGCCGGCGTCGCGATCCCGGCTGTACTGGATCGCCCGACTGACGCTGGTCAACCGGGTGGAGGACCTGCCGACCTTCGACGCCATCTTCGCCGCGGTGTTCGACGACGCGGTGCTGCCCACCGACCCGGTCAGCCGGTCGTCGGCCCAGGGTAAGTCGGCCGACCGCGGCCCGACCTCCCGGCGCCGCCGCAGCGGCGGCCCGCCATCGGAAGGCGTTCCATGGGCCACCCGCCCGCCGGTGTCGGGCGCGGTCACGGCCACGGCGGACCCCGATGTGGTTCCCGAGGCGCTGCCCAGCCGGATCATCGCCCGGGCGGAGGAGTCATTCGACACCTTTGACGACGAGGACCTCAGGCTCATCGGAACCTGGCTGGAACGCAGCCTGACCCGGTGGCCGACCCGGACCACGATGCGCTCCCAGGTCAAACCGCGAGGCCATGCCGTCGACCTGCGAGCGACACTGCGCCGGTCGCGCAGCACCGGCTGGGAGCCGGTGACCCTCGTCCGTACCGACCACCGGCGACAGCGGCGCCGGATTGTGCTGATGTGCGACGTCAGCCGTTCGATGCAGCCCTACGCGGCGATCTATCTGCATCTGATGAGGGCGGCAGCGTTGCGCCAGAACGGTATTCGTCCGGAGGTCTTCGCCTTCGCCACCAGCCTGACCCGGCTGACGGCGGTGCTGTCGCACCGCTCCGCGGAGGCTGCGCTGCGCCGGGCCAACGACAAGGTGGTGGACCGGTTCGGCGGCACCCATCTGGCGGGCGCGATCAGCGAACTGCTCGGCCCGGCGCACGGCGGGATACTGCGCGGCGCGGTGGTGATCATCGCCTCGGACGGCTGGGACAGCGATCCGCCGGCGGCGCTCGATCACGCGCTGGCGCGCCTGACCCGCCGGTCGGCCCACCTGATCTGGCTCAACCCGCGCGCTGCGGCACCGGGATTCCAGCCGCTGGCGGGTGCGATGGCGGCGGCGTTGCCCTACTGCGACGCGGTGGTGCCGGCCCACTCGCTGCTGGGCATACAGCAGTTGTTCGGCACCCTCGCCGACCTGGCGATCCGGCGGTGAACCCGACCGCGCTCGCCGGATGGCCGGGCCTGGCCAGGCCGGTATCCTGAACGGGCCATGAGCCAGAACCGGTCGACATACCTCGACCACGCTGCCACCACCCCGATGCATCCGGAAGCCATCGAGGCGATGACGGCCGCGCTGTCGGAGACCGGCAACGCCTCGTCGTTGCACACCGCAGGCCGCGCCGCCCGCCGCCGGGTGGAGGAGGCCCGGGAGAGTCTGGCTGCCCGCCTCGGAGCGCGGCCGTCGGAGGTCGTCTTCACCGCGGGCGGAACCGACAGCGACAATCTGGCCGTCAAGGGCATCTTCTGGGCC
>Ga0194055_10002690_pt1 | contig 14001 bp, 14 predicted proteins | sample SepL449m_MetaG_FD_155482 | JGI IMG/M metagenome (GOLD analysis project Ga0194055, IMG submission 155482) | Anoxic zone freshwater microbial communities from boreal shield lake in IISD Experimental Lakes Area, Ontario, Canada - Sep2016-L442-9m | ecosystem: Environmental > Aquatic > Freshwater >... | reverse complement strand
CTATTGCTATCTTCATCGCTACTGACAGGTGCAACAACCGGGACGATTCCTTTGTTAACTAAATCCTTGAGAGCTGAAACATCCACCCGGACAACTTCACCGACTCGCCCTAAATCGGCGCTACTTCCATCAACTAATGTTGTTTTCTTTTTCGCAATCAGAGTGGGCAATGTGCGACCAGATAGTGCTTGCGCCTTAATCCCGCCGGAAATAAGAACCTGAGCCACTTTTGGTCCCACTTCATTAGCAAGGACAGATTCCACAATCTCAAAAATCTCTGGCGTTGTGTAGCGAAAACCCCCGACGAATGAACTTTCAATTCCCTTAGCTTTCAACGCCGCATCAATTTGAGGTCCGCCACCGTGGACCACAACAACAGATTCCCCTGTTGCCTGAGCGGCTGCAATTGCCCCAGCAAAAGCGCCGTTTTCATCTTTCATGGCATGGCCACCGAATTTAACGACGATCATGTTGAATACGCCGAGTTCTCATGCACATAGTCATGTGAAAGATCATTAGTCATGACAGTTGCACTGGCAGTGCCAACCTTTAAATCAATCACAATTTCTACCAAACGATTACTAAAATCAACTTTGCTCTTATCGGCATCCGGTGCGCTGTTTGTGCACACTTGAACACCATTGAGAGCAACATCAATAGTTAGCGGATCCATATGGGCATCTGCTGTGCCAACGGCAGCTAGCACTCTGCCCCAGTTTGGATCCCCACCAAATATTGCTGCCTTGAGTAAGTTGTTTCGAGCACATGCTCTGGCTACTTCAACAGCGTCTTTTTCACTGACTGCATTGGTGACGGTAATCGCAACTGACTTGGTAGAACCTTCAGCATCTTCAATAAGTTGAGCCGCAAGTGATCCACATACTTTCATCAGCAATTCTTCTAATTCTGAATCAGAGAGTGTCTGTCCTGATGCACCAGATGCCATAAAGAGCACTGTGTCATTAGTTGATGTACAACCATCTGAATCAATTCGGTTATATGTTCTATCAGTTACTTGTGCAAATATCTTCGCCGCATTAGAACTGACTTGCCCATCTGTCATAACAACCGAAAGCATGGTCGCTAACGCTGGAGCCAACATTCCTGCACCCTTGGCAATACCGGCCACTTGAACTTTGCCTAGGCTGGCTTGCGCAATCTTTGGAACTGAATCCGTTGTCATGATGGCTTGTGCGCACTCCTGCAATGATTCAGATTTGAGCAGCGTTGCAATAGATCTAATGCCATTTTCAATCTTTGTCATGGGTAGTAATTCACCAATAAGCCCAGTTGAGCAGACAACTACTTCACCTGATGAAATATCTAGAAGTTCTCCCACTAACTCCGCTGTTGCATGAGTATCAGCAAATCCTTGAGGTCCTGTGCATGCATTGGCCCCGCCGGAGTTGAGAACAACTGCTCTAACGATCTGATCTTTAACTACTTGCTTGCTCCAAATGACCGGTGCTGCAACAACTTTGTTTGATGTGAAAACCGCTGCGCCGAAAAAAGAAGGCCCTGTGTTCTCAATCAGCGTTAAATCAAGTGCCCCGGTGCTCTTTAAACCTGCAGCACACGCAGCTCCCACAAAGCCGGCAGGTAGTTTCATGCGCCTAAACCATCAGTTGATAGACCAGAACCTTCATGAAAACCAGTAATGAGGTTTGCGTTTTGAATTGCTTGACTGGCTGCGCCCTTTCCTAAGTTATCCAAGGCAACACTGATGACTAAACGGTTAGTGTGCTCATCTACAGCAACCTGTATTTGTACCTTGTTAGAACCTGTAACAGAACCTGTCTTAGGCATCTGACCAATAGGCAACACATCCACGAAGTATTCTCCTGCGTAATGCTTTGCAAAAAGTTCGTGTGCCTCTTTTGGACTCATAGGCTTGATCAATTTGGCAGTAATAGTCGCCAAGATTCCGCGAGGCATAGGAGCAAGAATTGGCGTGAAAGAGATCTTTACAGCCTTTTGCGCGACGGCAGATACAGCTTGTTCTATTTCTGGTGTGTGTTGATGAACCCCACCAAACTTGTATGAGGTGAGGGAACCCATCACTTCACTTGCAATCAAATTAATCTTGGCGCTTCTACCTGCCCCAGTTGTTCCTGATGCTGCGACAACAACAACATCGCTAACATCAACATGATTAACTGCAGGTGCAATTCCTAAAGTAATGGCGGTTGCATAGCAACCAGGATTGGCGACTTTGCTTTCCTTAGCGATGGCTTGACGTTGTCCCGCGCTAAGTTCAGGTAACCCATATACCCAAGCTCCGGCATGGACTCCCCCATAGTATTTCTCCCACGCAGAAGCATCTTCTAATCTGTAATCTGCACCAAGATCAACAATTTTTGTAGCAGCTGGAATCTTTGCAATAAGTGAGGCTGACTCACCATGTGGCAGGGCAATGAAAACCAAATCGATATCTGAAAAATCAATCTCTGAAACAGCCAAAAACTTCTCACCGTTGTGAGTTGTTAGGTGCGGATGAACGGATGTGACTAGCTCGCCAGCATTTGAATGGGCGCTAATGGCCGTAACTTGAAAATGGGGATGTACTGCTAGCAAACGAAGGAGTTCTCCCCCGGCATAGCCACTTGCACCGATGACCGCTGTTTTCATGGCCCTAGGATATCCGTTAGTCGATATTTATGCAAACACCTGCATATTTATGCGGTGCGGACTACTGCCCCACACTTCTTGGCCGCCACCGCAGTAGCTGCCTCGCGCATGGCTGAAACCTCATCGCCTGTTAGCGTGCGATCAGGTGCTCTAAAGACCAAAGTGAAAGCTAGAGAGATCTTGCCATCACCAATCTTGTCGTAGCGATCAAAGAGGGAAATGGATTCAAGTAAATCTCCAGCACCCTCGGTTAACGCCGCTTGAACTTCAGCGGCCGTCACCTTCTCATCAACAATTAAGGCCACATCTTGCAACGCTGCTGGCATAGTTCCAACCCGAGTGGGACGAACCAGAGATGAATCTGGAAGAACACTGAGTCCAACAGCAAATGCCACACTTCGCTCAGGTAATCCATATTTGGCAATAATTCGTGGGTGAAGCTCTCCTGCGTGTGCCACTGCTTTGCCATCAACAATTAATTCTGCGCATCGTCCTGGGTGCCACGGTGCAAAATCAGAGCGCTTGATACTCCACTCAAGATTACAGAGAGCCAAAATATCTTGGGCATATTCAATTGCATCGTGCCAGGTGTATGCACGAGCTTTTCCTTGCCAATTCTCATTTTCAACTTTTCCTACGAGCAAACCAGCCACGTGATAAGCCTGTGGAGGAACGGAAGCAAAAATCTCTTCAATAACCTTTTGACTTGGTCGCTTGGACAAGTCGGGAGAAATTGCTGGGTCTAATTTCTGTGCGCTACGGAAAATTGATCCCATTTCAAAGATTGCAAAGTCCTTAGCTCCGCGGCTGATATTGCGCTGCGCAACCTCAATCAATCCTGGAACTAAATGAACGCGCATCAAAGGGAACTCTTCAGACATTGGATTAGCAATGGCATAGGTTGCAGCCCGTTCTCCAACAAAGCCCATTGCATCAATTGTTTCTTGATTTGTGAATGGGAAAGTCTGAACTTCAGCTAATCCACGACTTGCAAGCATTGTCGCTATGGCTCTGCGTCGCTTTTGGGTTGGGGTTAGCGATGCGTGCAAAGGACGTGGTGGCAAGATGGATGGAATCTTGTCGTAACCAATCATGCGCGCTACTTCTTCAGCGAAATCTGCAACCCCAACTAAATCTGCGCGCCATGATGGTGGATCAACGGTCCAGTCCTTCTCATCCACATCGCAGCCAATAAGGCGAAGAATGCGCGCCACATCAGCATTTGAAACCTCAAAGCCTAGAATCTTTGAAATATAGGTTGGATCAATTTGCACAACGGCTGGGTATATCGGCTCACCAGCGACAACAGTTGCCACATGCACGGCAGAACTGTGTTCGGTGAGTAGTTGAACAAATCGCGCTGATGCAAACTCTGCCAAAGATGGATCAACACTTCGCTCTAAACGCCTTGATGCCTCAGATGAGAGTTTGTGTCTGCGTGAATTCTTAGCAATACACACTGGATCAAATCGAACAGCTTCCAAAGCAATCTCAGTCGTTGTTTGAGTGATCTCAGATGAAAGCCCACCCATAGTTCCAGCTAATGCCAACGGATGATCATCATCACACACCATTAAGTCATCTGGATCTAATGTGCGCTCTTGCCCATCCAAGGTAACAAATTTTTGTGCCCTGCCAGCGCGTTTAACTGTGAGCCCACCTTTGATTTTTGATTTATCGAAAGCGTGCAATGGTTGGCCAAGTTCTAACATGACGTAGTTAGTAACATCTACAACGAGTGAAATAGAGCGCATTCCCATCTTTTCAATACGTCTGCGCATCCATAGGGGCGTTGTGGCCTTTGGATCAAAATTAGACATTGTTCGAAGATAGAAAACTGAAGCCGAAGATTTATCCTCAATCTTTGCACTCACACCTTTGCCGGTTTCTGAAAACTTTACTGAGCGCAGTGCATCAACTGGATCTGTGAACGTAAGGCCAAGTGAGCCAGCAACCTCTCGTGCTATTCCTCGAATACTTAACGCATAACCGCGATCAGGGTTAACTGCCACGTCAAAAATCACATCATTAATCTGCAAACCTTCGATTGCATCGGCACCTATTTTTGCATCGGCCTCTGAGAAAACCATGATGCCCGAATGCTCGTCACTAATACCTAGTTCGCGAGCAGAACAGATCATTCCATTAGAAGTTTTGCCATAAGTCTCGCGGGCGCCAATTGCAAAATTACCAGGAAGCACAGCCCCTGGAAGAGCGGCAACAATCATGTCCCCCACTGCAAAATTAGTAGCTCCGCAAATGACATAGCGCGTTTCTTTTTCGCCACAATCAAGGCCCACGTAGCGAATTGGCTTCTTATGTTCAGTTAACTCTTCAATTGAGAGAACCTTTGCAAACTTAAGTGGGCCAGTTAAATCAGCGCCTTGGTAGATGATTTCTTCAACTTCAAAGCCAACTCGAATAAGGCCATCAGAGATCTCATCTGCACTTACCTTTGCAGGGATATCTACAAACTCTTTAATCCACGATAGAGGTGCGCGCATTAGAGTCCCACCCCGAACTGGCGCGTGAAGCGCAAGTCTCCTTCAACGATGTCATGCATATCTGTAATGCCATGTCGCACCATCAAGGTTCGTTCTAATCCCATTCCAAAAGCAAAGCCACTATAAACATCGGTATCTATCCCGCAACTTTGTAGAACCTTTGGATTGACCATTCCACAACCGCCCCATTCAATCCAGCGATTGTTAAAGAATATGTCGACCTCAGCACTTGGTTCAGTGAAAGGGAAAAATGATGGGCGAAGACGAGTTGTCACATCTGGACCAAACATATGACGGGCAAAGTTATCCAGCGTTCCTTTGAGGTGGGCCATCGTGATGCCCTTATCAACAACTAATCCTTCAACCTGATGGAAAACTGGGCTGTGTGTTGCATCCAGTTCATCTGCTCTAAATGTTCGACCAGGACAGATGACATAAATGGGTGGAGTCTGAGTCAACATCGTGCGAATTTGAACAGGTGATGTGTGAGTACGAAGCACCATTCCAGATTCAACTGGCTCAACAAAGAATGTGTCCTGCATTGTGCGAGCTGGATGATCTGCAGGAATATTGAGTGCATCAAAGTTCAACCACCCTGATTCAAGCTCTGGGCCTTCAGCAACTGCATAACCCTGCTCAATGAAGAAATCTGAGACTTCATTTTTGATAATCGAAATCGGATGTAAACCACCGCGGTGTCTGCGATTAACGGGCAAAGTAATATCGACAACTTCTTCTAGCAAAACTTTCTTATCGCGCTCTGCTTCAAGTTTTTGCGTTGCTTGCGCTAGAGCCTCGGCAATGGCAGCTTTGCCATCTCCAATAATTTTTCCAAAACTAGCTTTTTCTTCCGGAGATAGAGAACCCAGAGTTCTGGATGCAAGTGAAATCGGTGCCTTATCGCCAGCATGGGCTAAACGAGCAGCTTTCAGAGAATCTAGATCTGTAGCGGCGCCAAAGGCTACTTGGGCATCTTTAACCCATTGTGAGACATCTTCTTGGCGCATAGAGCGAACTCTATCCTGTGAGAGTTTAGGAAGATGGGATATTTGCTAGGTGATACATAACAATGGTTGCCGCCGCTGAAAGATTCAGGCTTTCGGCATTACCAGGCATCGATATTTTGACTTGTTCAATGGAAGATACGCCTTGGGCAGTTGCTAATCCCCTGGCCTCATTGCCAAATATTGCTACACAATCTTTAGTGATCTTGAGATCTTTCAGTGATTTTTGACCCTCTGCAGCCAAAGTGAAAGCTTGCACACCAAGGGCTAAAACAGTGGATAACTCTATGTTTTCAAAGACCGGTGTGTGCCAGAGTGAACCAGCAGTACTGCGGACAACTTTTGGTGAATAGAGATCCACACTTCCGGGGGATGTAATAACGGCGTCGATTCCAAAGGCATCAGCTGAGCGAATAATCGTTCCGGCATTACCTGGATCTTGAATCTCTGAGAGATAAACAAATTTGCGGGTGCCATTAAGTGTGACTGACTCTAAAGAATTATTTGGGATAGAGCACACCGCAAGAATTCCTTGAGGCGTAATGGTCTCAGACATCGCCTTCATCACGTCATCACTGACTTCGATTACATTGAAGGAGTTGAGATCTGCAATCTGTTCAACTTTAAGGCGACCGGTTGGTGTGACATACAAAGTTTCAATACGTGGACCAGTCGTTGCCACCATTGCTTCTCGAGCACATTGCAAACCCTCTGCAACAAAGTGAGCTGAAGATTTTCGTTCTTTTGTACCCCTAGAACCAATAAGAGCCTTAACTCGCGCGATATGTGGCGAGTTAAGGCTCTCAATCATTGGGATCTATTAAGCAGATACAAGGCTCTTGCGAGCAACATCAACAAGTGTCTTGAATGTAGCTGGATCATTTGTTGCTAGATCTGAAAGAACACGACGATCTACTTCCACTCCAGCAGCCTTGAGGCCCTGTATGAAGCGGTTGTATGTAAGACCATGTTCGCGGCATCCAGCATTAATGCGCTGAATCCATAGGCGACGGAAATCGCCCTTCTTATCTTTACGGTCGTTGAAGGCATAAACCATTGAGTGCGTAACTTGTTCCTTCGCCTTTGTGAAAAGACGGGAACGTTGTCCGCGATAACCACTGGCACGTTCTAATGTTGTGCGACGCTTCTTAGCAGCGTGAACTCCGCGTTTTACTCTCATTTAATTCACACGATCCTTACTTCAAGCCAAGCATGCGCTTGGCTGTCATCGTTACGGTTGGCTTTGCTGACTTCTCAGTTGAGAGACGGCGGGTGACTCGTGAAGATTTGTGCTCGAGTAAGTGGCGCTTTCCAGCACGCTCGTGCATAACCTTTCCAGTACCTGTGATGCGGAAAGTCTTCTTCGCACCACTGTGTGTTTTCATCTTTGGCATTTCTTACGCTCCATCCGTTGTCTCTGCTGCGGCATCGGCCTTTGCCTTACGCGCTGCTTTTGCTTCAGCTACTGCTTCTGTCTTCTTCTTTGTTGGGCCTAACACCATTGTCATATTTCGTCCCTCTTGTTTAGGGGCGAACTCAACAAAGGCAAACTCTGCGACATCTTCTGCAAGACGTTGCAATAGCTTGTAGCCCATCTCAGGTCGCGTTTGCTCGCGGCCGCGGAACTTCATCGTCACCTTCACCTTGTCGCCACCCTTGAGAAATTTCTCAACCTGATTGCGCTTTGTAACGTAATCATGAGTTTCGATCTTTGGTGTTAAACGCACTTCCTTCACCACAATGTGGGTCTGGTTCTGTCGCGCTTCCCGTGCCTTCTGTGCAACTTCGTACTTGTATTTTCCGAAGTCCATGATCTTGCAAACGGGTGGATTAGCTTCTGGTGCGATTTCGACTAGGTCGAGACCAACTTCATCAGCCATCTTTAACGCTGTATCGATATCGACAACTCCAACTTGCTCACCGGTGTAACCGATAAGACGAATTTCGGGTGTGCGAATTCGATCATTAATGCGCGGGTCAGTTGTGATTTGTGCTCCTTCGGCTTCGTTGAACGCTTTGGTCTAACAGCGCTGCATGAGAAAACCGCAAGGAAAAAGAGAAGTAAATCTCTCATCCGACAAACCAGCTCGCACTAGTGGCGAAGAAGGTGGGAGCGGTAACTCCTCTTGCAGTGATTATTAGGCCACTGGTCTGGGGCAAAGATTACCGGCTGGGAGCTAAAAGGTGAAATTGAGGCCTAAAGTGCGCTTAGGCACCCATGGCGTGGACGCCGCCATCAACATGGATGATTTCAGCGGTGGTCTTAGGAAACCAATCTGAGAGCAGAGCAACAACGGCCCTAGCAGCAGGCGCTGGGTCTGTGACATCCCAAGCAAGTGGTGCTCGCTCATTCCATACTTTTTCAAACTCATCAAAACCAGGAATAGATTTTGCAGCCATCGTGCGAATAGGACCTGCAGCTACTAAATTCACGCGAATATTTTCAACACCTAAATCCCGCGCCAAATATCGTGATGTTGATTCCAGCGCAGCTTTGGCAACACCCATCCAGTCATATTTAGGCCAAGCAACTGTTGCATCAAAATCAAGGCCCACAACTGATCCACCGCCAGTAAAGAGTGGCTTTGCTGCCATAGTCAAAGACTTCAATGAATAGGCAGAAACATGCATCGCAGTTGAGACATCTTCCCACGAAGTATTGAGGAAATTACCGCCAAGGGCTGCTTCTGGAGCAAATCCAATTGAGTGAACAACACCATTTAGACCATCTGGAAAATGTGCACGCACTCGTGATTCAAGAGCGGCTAAATCTGCCTCATTTGTGACATCGAGTTCAATGATGGGTGCCGGTTGTGGCAAGCGTCCTGCAATACGTGTTGTTAAAGATAGAACACGACCATATGAGGATAGAACTACTTGTGCACCCTGTTCTTGTGCAAGACGGGCAATATGAAAAGCAATGGAACTATCTGTTAGTACTCCCGTTACCAGAATCTTCTTGCCATCGAGTAAACCCATATCAGTGACCCATTCCTAATCCGCCATCTACTGGAATCAAGGCCCCAGAGATATAGCTGGCTTGTGGTGAAGCTATGAATGTAACTACATCAGCGATTTCTTGCGCAGAACAGAAACGGCCAAGTGGAATTGAACCTGCAATTTCATTGCGGCGCTTTTCATCCAAAGTCGAAGTCATATCTGTTTCAACAAAACCTGGTGCAACAACATTTGCTGTGATGCCACGGCTGCCAATTTCACGAGCAAATGATCTAGCCATTCCGACAAGGCCAGATTTAGAAGATGAGTAGTTCACTTGCCCAGCAGAACCAAGTGCTCCAACAACAGAGCCCACAAAAATCAGACGTCCCTTTTTCAATTTTAAAAGACCTTTCGTTGCACGTCGTGCCACACGAAAGGCCCCTGTTAGATTTGCATCAATGACAGATTCAAAATCCTCATCACTCATGCGCATGACAAGACCATCTTTAGTGATACCTGCATTGGCAACAATGATCTCTGGAATTCCCCATTGGGCTTCAATCTCATCGAAAGCTTTATCGACACTATCTGTACTGGTCACATCCATAATCACAGATTTAAAGCCAGCTGGTGCGGTGCCGCTGCGATAGGTAACAACGACATCGTGACCGGCAGCTGCTAATGATTGTGCAACTGCCAAACCAATACCGCGATTTCCACCTGTTACCAATGCCACTGAACTCATAGCCAAAACTTACTAGTTACCGAGAGGTATTCAAAAGAAGCGCTTGGGTGCGCCTGGCACTACTCTTAAGACATGGCTAAGAAAAAGAAAGTATTCGAGATTACGACTGCTCCCTTGGCCCTGACCCGCGATCAATCTGCACGCCAAAAAAGGTATTTCATTTCCATGATGATCCGAACAGCGTGTTTCGTCTTAACGGTTATTTTGCCAAGCCCTTATCGCTGGATTGCTTTGGCGGGTGCAGCGGGTTTGCCATATTTTGCCGTTGTAATTGCAAATGCGGGCCGTGAAACGATTACCCGAAATAATCAGATTATCGAAGAGAAACCGCTATCCCTCGACTAATCATGGCAAAAGTTCGGGAACCATATGCAGTATTTAAATCACTCGTCGCTTTAGCACTCATTGTTCTATGCCTTATAGCTGCGCAATGGCAATACCACCGCGGTGTCGATCGTCACGCTCGTAACACGATGATTCAAAAGCACATTGCTTTGGATCCAGTCAGATTGGATTCTGTTAAAAATTCACCACTTGCAGCTGAGTGGCAGAGCGTCACAACGAGGGGCATTTTCGATTCAACTCAGCAAATACTTTTACGCAATCGCTATAGTGAAGGCGTCTATGGATTTGAGGTTCTTACTCTTTTCACTACCTCAGATAATGAAAAATTCTGGGTTGATCGTGGTTGGGTTAAAGCCGGTGCCACTGCCACTATCGCCCCAGCTGTTACTCCACCGCCATCTGATGAAGTTTCAATCACAGGAAGATTACGTTTAGATTCTTCGCTACCTCGTGGTTCATTTTTTGCATTACCAGCAAGCGGAACAGGTCTGATTTCTAAGTTGGATGCGCAATCACAGCTCAACACTGAGAACTACTACATCGATCTATTAACTGGCTCCGACAACTCACTCACGCCAGTTGTGCCCGCACAACTTCCAGAACTCAGCGATGGTCCTCACATGGCGTATGCCTTGCAGTGGCTCTTCTTTGCTGGGCTAGTAATTTATGGGCGGATATTAATTCGCCGCACCCGTTAAATCCTGTCGGTTATAAAGATCTGCATAGAGACCACCACGCGCAACAAGCTCATCGTGTTTTCCACGCTCAACTATTTGTCCCTTTTCTAGAACAAGAATTTGATCCGCATCTCGCACAGTGCTCAATCGATGGGCAATAACAATGCTGGTGCGGCCCTTAAGTGCGCTCTGTAGCGCAGCCTGAACTAATGCCTCATTCTCTGAATCTAGATGCGCAGTTGCTTCATCAAGAATGACAACTGATGGAGACTTCAGAAGTAAGCGGGCAATAGCCAAACGTTGCTTCTCTCCACCAGATAAACGGTGTCCACGCTCTCCCACCATAGTATCTAGCCCATTTGGCAAAGACTTAATCAGCTCCCAGATCTGTGCTGACTCGCATGCAACTCGCATTTCATCCTCAGTTGCATCGTTTTTGGCATATCGCAAATTCTCAGCAATTGTCTCGTGGAAAAGATGCGCATCCTGCATAACGACACCAATTGCACCGCGCAAAGATTCAAGAGTTAAATCACGAATGTCATGTCCATCAATTTCAATAGAGCCAGTTGTCACATCGTAAAGACGCGGCAATAGTGCACTGATTGTTGTCTTACCAGCGCCAGATGGGCCAACTAATGCTGTCAACGTTCCGGCAGCTGCAGTAAATGAAAGCCCGCGAAGAACTTCCCCACTTTGAATCGTCTCTGGCTTTGCGGCAGATTCAAGGGATGCAAGTGAAATCTCTTCTGCTCGTGGATAAGAAAAACTAACATCTTTGAACTCAATCTTTGGATGCGTTGGTTTCAACTCAATCGCGTTCTCACGATTCTTGACCATTGGTTCAAGGTCAAGCACTTCAAATACACGTTCAAATGAGACAAGAGATGTCATCACATCAATGCGCACATTTGATAGCGCAGTTAGTGGACCGTAGAGTCTGGCCAAAAGTGCTGTGATCGCCAGCAACGTTCCAACAGTTACTCCCCCACTAATAGCTAAATGTCCACCGATTCCATAGGCGAAAGCTGTGGCGATGGCTGCAACGCTAGTGAGTGCAATAAAGAAAAGACGATTGAGCATGGCCATCTTGATACCAATGTCAGCAACCTTGCGTGCTCTGGATCTAAAGTACTCACGCTCTCTATCAGGTTCTCCATAAAGAGCTACGAGCATGGCTCCAGAAACATTAAAGCGCTCAGTCATCGTGCTCGACATTTCGGCATTGGTATTAAAGGAATCACGAGTTAACTCTTGAAGTTTTCGACCAACCCACTTAGTTGGAATGAGAAATACCGGCAAAAGAAGAAGTGAAAAAATCGTTATTTGCCACGACAAGATCATCATGGTTGCGCCCACAAGAACCAAGCTGACCACATTGCTAACAAGGCCTGAGAGTGTGGCAGTAAAAGCTTGCTGGGCTCCCATGACGTCAGAATTGATCCTAGAAATGAGCGCGCCTGTTTGTGTGCGAGTGAAGAAAGCTATGGATTGTCTTTGGACGTGGCCGAAGACTAATGAGCGCAGATCATAGATAAGACCTTCACCGATTCGAGAAGAGAAATAGCGTCCAAGCATGCTCATGGCTGCATCGGCAATTGCAAGTAATCCAACAAGTATGGCTAAGCGTGTTACCAACGCACCATCTTTTGGAATAACACCTTTATCGATGAGCTGTCGCAAAAGTAATGGCGTGGCAACAATTAACGCAGCATCCACAACAACTGTAAACAGGAAGATCCAGATGCTGAGGCGATACGGCTTTGCAAATGTGAAGATTCGCTTTACAGTGCCGGCTTTAAGTTTTTGCTGCTTGACCGAAGGGTCTGCAGTCATCGATCTGTGAGTCATCCAAGCCGCATGCATTGACATGTGACTACCTTATTGAGTTATACCTCAGACAGTAAAACCGAGAGCGCGAAGCTGATCTCTTCCATCATCAGAAATCTTGTCTGGGCCCCAAGGTGGCATCCAAACCCAGTTAATCTTCACATCCGTTGTCATGCCCGCTAGCGCTGAACGAGTCTGATCCTCAATGACATCTTGAAGAGGGCATGCAGCTGAAGTCAGCGTCATATTCAAAATAGCGATGTTGGCTTCATCGACCATAACATCATAAATTAAACCTAAATCGACAACGTTAATTCCCAATTCTGGGTCGACAACATCCTTCATTGCTTCAGTTACATCTTCAACACTCGTTGTCATTTGCTCTCTCCCTGTGACTGAATCGCTGCATCTTTAAAGGCCATCCAACCAAGCAGTGCGCACTTTACACGACCTGGAAACTTTGAAACGCCGGCAAATACCACTGCATCCTCAAGAACTTCTGGGTCTCCGGCTGCTGTGCCTTTGCTTGCCATTAACTCTGAAAAGGATTTAACAATCGCATCGGCTTGTTCCAAAGTTTTGTCAGTAACTAGGTCACTGAGCATTGAAACACTGGCTTGTGAGATAGAACAACCTTGGCCATCCCAAGTAATTGACGTGATTACATTGTTTTCAACATTAAGATTCAAAGTGATTTCATCGCCACAACTTGTATTCACATGACTTACCTGTGCAGTAAAGACGGGATTAAGACCCTTATGTTGTGGGTGCTTGTAGTGATCCAGGATCACTTCCTGATACAGCGAATCAAGTTCCATTAAAATCTCCCAAAGTACTTCTGCGCACCTAGTAATGCTTCTACTAACGCATCAACATCATGTTCATCATTGTAGAGATAAAAAGAGGCACGTGTTGTTGCCGGCACATTCATGGCTCGAGCTAATGGCCACGCACAGTGATGGCCTGTGCGGACTGCAACTCCTTGGCTGTCTACATACTGGCCAATATCGTGCGGATGAATATCTGCAAGCGTGAAGGAAACAGTTGCACCGCGAGCAATATTCTCTAATGGTCCAACAATTCTGATTCCCTCTATAGACGACATCTTTTCTAGCGCATATCCAGTAAGTGCAATCTCATGTTCGCGAACTGCGTCCATCCCTAGCTCTGATAGATATTTGCATGCAGCGCCAAGACCAACGGCCTGTGCCATATTTGGAACGCCGGCTTCAAATTTTTGTGGAACTGGAGCCCACGTTGCAGTCGTCATTGTTACATTCTCAATCATTGATCCACCCGTAAGAAATGGTGGCAGCTCATCTAGAAGT
>Ga0194055_10002687_pt1 | contig 14006 bp, 14 predicted proteins | sample SepL449m_MetaG_FD_155482 | JGI IMG/M metagenome (GOLD analysis project Ga0194055, IMG submission 155482) | Anoxic zone freshwater microbial communities from boreal shield lake in IISD Experimental Lakes Area, Ontario, Canada - Sep2016-L442-9m | ecosystem: Environmental > Aquatic > Freshwater >... | reverse complement strand
TGCCAGAGGAGCGCATCCACGCGGACGTGGATCAGCATGGCCCCGACGTCGTCAAGGCGGCCGAGCGTTTTGACGTGTCGCCGTTAGCGATGGCCTGGCGGCTCTACAACTACAAGTACATCAGCACATTGCCTCGGCCCACGGATTACGCCGGCGCGGTTTAGGGTGACGCGGCGCTAGACGCCGAAGAGCTCGTCGACGCGACGCTCGTCGGCCGTTGGCTCGGAGGGGGAAGCCATCATGGCCTCCATCATCACGTTGCCATCGAGATCGTCGAAGCCATCGCGCTTAAACGACACGCTTGGGCTGAGCGGCCCAACCGGGTTGAGGCGCGTGGCAGCAAGCAGGTCGCGCATACCACCCAGGACGTCGCCGAGCGCGTCGACTACCGACGTCGAAATGCGGCGAGGATCGAGCTGTCCCGTCTCAATCTCGTGATACCGCTCGCGCACGCGCTCTTCGCCAGCGGGCGACGAGATGCCGAGACGCTCTGCCAAGGCGGTGACAAGAGCCGGGCGTTTGATGCCCTGCGCGTGTCGAGCCTCGGTCAGGATCTCGGGCCACGAGCGCGCATCAAACGCGGGTGTCATGGCCAACGCCTCGATTGCCTCGCTGCTTGGTGACGCGGGGCCATGGAGCGTCAGCGAAAGCTCAACCATCTCGACGAGCTCTAAACGATCGTCGCCCGCACTGTCCAACAACCGATCGACATCGGCCGAGCGGCCCTCGTCGAAGGCTCGGAGCGTCTCCGCCAAGAGATTGCCGAGCTGAATATCGCGTTCGTCCATCACGAACCCCATTCTTGCTGGTCGGCCGCCTCGCGCATGCGTTTCAGCGCGCGCCAACGAATCTGGTGCAGGTTATTTGGCTCAATTTCCAGCTCGGCCGCGACCTCAGAATCCGGCACATCAGCTAATTCGCGCTCGATAATCAGACGCTCGCGATCGCTCAAGACAGACATCAGTTGGTCGATTTCTGCTCGGTCCAAGATCGTCGACATCGTGCTATCCGTGTGAGGCTGACGGTAGTCCTCGATTTCCTCGACCGTGACCGGCTGACTCGCCTCGTGCCGCTGCACATCGCCGTACGCGTACAACGCCATCTGATTGAGTAGGCCAATCATGTTGCGTGGCTCGTCCTGTCGGAAGTACACCCACTTGATAAAGCGCAACTGGAGATGACCCAGTACCTCTTCCGCCTCATTGCCACGCGCACGCTTACGCGAAATCGCCCGGGCCTGCTTCTCGTAGCGCAACCAGAGTTCGGCAGCGAGGTTCTGCGCCGTCCGAAGGTCGCCGGTGCCATGGGCCACGCGCGCACGACGCACAAGGTTGGCGTCGTAGACAGAGGGATCATCCATGCGTGCGCATCTTGCCGTGCCTGCCGGTCGTGCGGATGTTGCCGGTCATGAGGAAAGGGAGCGCGGGTTTGCGAACTGCACATGTTGCGGAAGGGTCGGCCGTGTGGGCCGACCGCTTACGCGGTTACGACGAGAAGTCGAGCAGTACCTTGCCGACCTTGCCGGGCGATTCCATGTGCGCGAGGGCATCAGCAGCCTCGTTCCATGGAAAGGCTCGGTCGATGACGGGCTTTAGGCGACCATCGTCGAAGCAGCGTGTCAGCTCGTGGTGGAAACGCTGAATGGCATCGGCCTTCTCTTCAATCGGCCGTGCTCGTAGCGTCGTGCCGAACACGGTGGCGCGCTTCGTCATCAGGTCGCGGAGCATCACCTCGGTCTTCTGACCGGCGCCAATACCGACGATCGCGATCCGACCCAGACGCGCGAGAACCGCGACATCGCCGGGAAAGTTTGGTGCGCCGACGAGCTCGAGCACAACGTTTGCGCCCTTGCCGCCCGTCTTCTCCAGCACGGTGTCGGTCCAACCCTCGCTGTCGATCGCCTCGCCACCAAAAGCCTCGATCGCAGCGCGACCTGCCGCATGGCGCGAAACACCAATCACGCGTGCGCCCATTGCGACACCGATCTGGACGGCAGCAGAGCCAACACCACCAGAGGCGCCATGCACCAACAGCGTGTCGCCCGGGCGGAGCCCAGCCTGAGTGGAGATGGCGTCGTGCGCGGTGATAAACACCTCGGGGATCGCAGCGATCTCCTGTGCGTCGAGGTGCGACGGGACGTGGACGACGCAGCGCTCGTGGACGGCGACGCGATCAGCAAGACCACCACCTCCAACGAGACCGTACGCGCGATCGCCAACCTTCCACTGGCGCACCTTCGAGCCGACGGCCTGGATAACGCCAGCAACCTCGAGCCCCGGAACGTCGGAGGGCCAGCCGGGAGGCGCCGGATAGTTGCCCTGGCGCTGCGAGACGTCGGCACCGTTGATGCCGGCGAACGCTGCGTGGATCAAAACCTCTTCGTCGCCACAGATCGGATCGGGTCGCTCTTCGCACGCGACGACCTCGTTGCCTCCGGCTCCGGTAAATACGACACAGCGCATGAAACTCTCCTCAGGTGGACCACGGGTCAGCGTACCCGAGACGGGTTAGGCAGTCGTTAGACCCCAGAGGGGGGTGTCGTACGGCGTCGGATCGTCAACGGAGCGGTGGCCGCCCCAATGATGATCAGCACGGCGCCAACGATTGAGATCGGGCCGGGCCGCTCGCCGAGCACGAGGTAGCTGAGGATGACAACGGTCGCGATCTCGAGCGTCGCCACGAGCGAGGTCGCTGCGCTACCAAGGCGCATCAGCCCCATCGTCTGAAAGAGGCAGGCCGCGATGCTGGCGATCAGAGCAACCCCGAGCAGCGCGAGCCAACCGGTCAGATCGGGCAGGGCGTAGCCGGCGATGAGGGGTCCGAAGGGGACAAAGAACGCGGCGGCGGCAAGCACCGTAATACCGAGCCAGGCGAGCGGGTCGGCGCCTTCGAGCCCCTCTTCGGCGACGAGGAAATAGGTCGAGACGACAACCGCAAAGGCCAGCGTGAGTGCGACGCCAATCGGGTCGACACCACCAACGGGACTCCCGATCGCGAGGGCGACGCCAATCAGGGTGACGATCGTGACCACGACGGATGACGCAGTGAGGTGGATGCGACCGAGCAGGCGCGCGCCGATCACGGTCAGGGCCGGGTAGATAAAGAGGATCAGCGTGACGGTCGCGGGGTCCATGCGCGAGATAGCAGCGAAATAGAGGAGCGGCCCGACAACTGAGGTGATGCAGGCGATTACAACAGACCGTCGATGCCCCCTGAGGGTTTCGCGGCGACGGCGGTTGAACAGAAACAGTGCGAGCACGCAGAACAACGCGCCTCGGACTGCGAGCAGGACACCAACCGAGGAGCCATGCCGATAGGCAAGCGCGGCAAAGATGCCCTGAGTGCCGTAGAGGACTGCCGAGATGGCGATCATCAACTGCGCTGCCCGCATCCCGTGGGGAGCGCGAATCAGGCCACTATTCGACGACGTTGTCGTAGACACAACTGCATCGTACGGTCGGGGGATGCGCGCGGCCCCCGGTGGTCACGCGCTACCTTTCGCCCTATGTCCGCTTTATCGCATGAGAGTCGCGCCTTCCGCGACACCGTCGGGGCCTTTGCCACTGGCGTCACCATCGTCACGACTCAGCATGGTGGTGCTCCGCAAGGGATGACGCTCAACTCGTTTACGAGTGTCTCCCTCGACCCGCTGCTGGTACTGGTCTCGCTCGCCCATGGAACCCGCACACTCGATGGCGTGAAGAGCAGCAAGAAGATGGCCGTCAACGTTTTGCACCGCACGCAGCAGGAGGCCGCACTTGCCTTTGCGAAGCGTGGCGGCGAGTTTCCGACGGAGCACGCGGTGCTTGATCCGCACGGCTTTTACTCGGTCCGGCATTCGCTCGCGATCATGCGCTGCGAGATTTTTGACATTGTCACGGCGGGCGATCACGACTTGGTGATCGGCGAGGTCGTGCATTTTGAGAGTTCTCCCGGCGAGCCTTTGATCTTCCATCGCGGCGCATTTGGCGGCCTCGACGAGGACGCGTTGGTGCCGAGAGGTCGCGTCATCGGCATCGCCGACGGCGAAGGCTGGATGTAACGCAGCGTCCCGATTTGCACGCCTATGGTGCATTTTGTTGCCAAATCAGTTAGTGTGGGTTCGGTTCCCGCCCCGTGGTGGGACGTGAGGCCCGGCGCACGGGGTCGATAGAGAAGGACGGGTGCCGCATGGCGACCGGTGTTGTGAAGTGGTTTTCCGATGCAAAGGGCTATGGATTCATCGCCCCCGATGGCGGAGGGAAGGACCTCTTCGTTCACTACACGAGCGTTGCAGGAACTGGCTTCCGCACGCTCCGCGAAGGTGCAAAAGTCACCTTCGAGGCGCGCGAAGGACAGAAAGGTCCTGAAGCGATCGATGTCGAGATGCTCGACTGATCGCAGCGTCTTGCGGCGCCGTCTCCACCTTCGGGTGGGGGCGGCGCCAATTTTTTTGCCCGCGTCGCGTGATCGCTCTGTGACGGGTAGGCTCTGAGCTCGTCAAGGAGCAGTGCTGTGAGCGATACCTGGAGCGCCTTCGAGGCGCGGATGAACGAGCTGAGTGACTTGGGCGGCGTGATGGGCCTGCTTGGCTGGGATGAGCAGACGATGTGTCCGCCTGGTGGTCGTGGTGCACGTGCTCACCATGGTGCGACGATTGCGACGATTGCGCATCAACGCGTGGTCGATCCAGCCTATGGCGAGGCGATCGAGGCGGCGGGAGCCCTGCCCGACCTGACGGTTGCCCAGCAGGCGATGGTGCGCGAGGCGCGACGTTCTCGCGACAAGGCAACCAAGTTGCCCGAGTCGTTCGTGCGCGCGATGGCCGAGCAGCGCTCTGCCACGAACCAGGCCTGGGAGCATGCACGCGGGACGAAATCGTTCGCCGACTATCAGCCTGCGCTCGAGAAGTTGATGCTCCTCAAGGTTGAGGAGGCTGATCACCTGAAGGGCGATGGCACGCGCTACGACGCGTTGCTTGACGATTTCGAACCGGGCATGCGTCTTGAACGTCTGCAGCCGCTGCTCGAGTCTCTGCGTGATCGGCTCGTGCCGTTTGCGCAGCGGGTGCTCGATGCGCCGCAACCAGATACGTCGATGTTGTCGCAGGGCATTGCGACGGCGGATCAGTACGCATTCTCGCTCCGCGTCTTGAGTGATCTGGGTTTTGATTTCGAGCATGGCCGTCAGGATCTCTCGACGCACCCCTTCACCGGTGGGACGGCGCCGAGCGACGTGCGCCTGACGACGCGCGTCTGGGAGGACTGGCTGCCGGCCTGCCTCTACGCGACGGTGCACGAGTGTGGACACGGAATGTACGAGCAGGGGCATGCGCCCGAGTTGTGGCGCACCAGCGTCTGCGGAGCACCCTCGTTGGGTCTGCACGAGTCGCAGTCGCGCTTCTACGAGAACGTGATTGGGCGCTCGCTGCCGTTTTGGGAGCACTACCTGCCGGTGGCGCGCGAGTTTATGCCCGACAAGCTCGATGGTGTCGATGCTGAGGAGATGGTGCGCGCGGTCTGTGCTGTTGGCCGCACCCCGATTCGTGTCGAGTCGGATGAGGTGACGTACAACCTGCACATCTTGCTGCGCTTCGAGCTCGAGGTCGAGTTGATCGAGGAGCGCGTGGCGGTCGCCGACCTACCCGAGGCGTGGAATGCCCGGATGGAGCAGTACATCGGCTACACGCCGAAGGACGATCTCGAGGGTGTGATGCAGGACGTGCATTGGTCGGAGGGTCTGTTTGGATACTTCCCGACGTACACCCTTGGCAACCTCTACTCCGCCGCGATTCGCGATGCGATGGCACAGGACCTTTCGATCGACGACCACGTGCGTGCGGGGGAGTTCGCCCCAATCCTCGCCTGGCTCCGGGACAAGGTCCACGCGGTTGGTGCCGTCCCACTCGGCGAGCAACTGATGATCGACGTGACGGGCAAGCCACTGCAGATCGACTCGTTTATGAACTATCTCGAGACGAAGTACAGCGCGCTCTACAACCTCTAAGCCGCAAACAACTTTGCTTTGGGGTCTGACCCCGAAGCAAAGTTGATTACGGCGCTTTGCGGCCGTGCTCGACGAAGTGCCGGTGGGTGATCGGCATACGCGTCTCGAGGAGCGCCTCGACCGCTTCGGCGTAGCGGCGGATTTCCCGCTGGGCGTGTTCTTGGTTGCGCAGCGAGAGGAAGTTCATCAGGCTGCGCGCGTTCAGTGTCCAGAAGAACTCGGTCATGATCCCGACGGGTAGGACGCTGCGGGCGACTTCGCGGGCGACGCCGTCGGCGAGCATCGCCTCGTAGGCCGCGTACGACGCGCTGTACGACTCTTCCATCGCAGAACGAGTGCGGTCGGCCACGTCGGGTGCGACGGTCTCAAAGGTGTAGGCACCGGGCTTACCGACCTGCGTGCGGACATCCTCCACGGAGGGGATGTAAAACGAGTCATCGATCTTCGCGTAGCGGCCCGACAACTCGTTGAAGGAACCCACGCGATGGCGAATCCATTCGCGCATCACAAAAATGGGACAGCGCACGTGAAAGCGGAAGGCGTTGTGCTCGAAGGGCGTGCCGTGCCGCTCGCGCATCAGAAAGCCGATCAGGCCGTCGTCGCGCTCGTCCATCGCCTCCTTGCGCGTGCCAAAGGAGACACGGGCGGCATTGACGACCGAGAGATCGTCGGCCATCGCCGAGTCGAGTCGGACGAAGCCATCGGTAAAGACGTCAATCTGATCCATGCATGGAATCTAGTCGGTGGGGCGGACTGGACGGCGAATGTCACAAAGGGGTCAGACCCTTATGTGACATGTGCCGCACTCGTCAACGGTGCTGGACTTGGGTGATGTCACAAAAGGGTCTGACCCCTTTGTGACATCAGTCGACGAGACGCCCACCGTCGACGACGAGCTCGGTGCCCGTGACGAAGTTGGCGGTCAGCAGATACCGGACAGCACCGGTGACGTCGGCGGGTGTCCCGATTCGACCGAGCGGTATCCGCTCGGTGATGCGGTCGAGGCTGGCGGCATCGCTGTCGTCCGGAGGCATGACCGTGCCCGGATGGATCAGATTGATGCGGTGGCGTGGCGCCAGCGAGCGGGCAAGGCCCGAGACGAGCGTGCGCTGCGCCCCCTTCGCGGCCGAGTGGGGCAGGTACGAGGGCCAGCCGCGGATCGCCGCAACGTCGCCAATCACCACGAGCGAGCCGCTGTCGCTGAGCACTTCTTGGGCTGCCTGTGCGACAAAGATGAGGCCGCGTACGATCGACCCGAGTGCCTCCTCGACAAGGGCGGGCGTCACCTCAGCGAGTGGGGTGGGAGTAAAGGCGCCAGCGGCTGCGTAGACGATGCCGTCGAGCCCACCGAGTGCGTCGGCTGCGGCACTGACAACGGCACGAGCCTGCTCGGGGTCGGCGAGGTCGGCGACGAGTGCTGCCGATTCTCGCCCCGTCTGCACAGCGACCGGCGTGCTCAGCACGCGCGACGAGACGGCAACGTTGCAGCCTGCCTGAGCAAGATCCTCGGCGATGGCTCGCCCCAGTCGGCGCCCACCACCACAGACCAATACGCGGGCGCCATCGAGTTCCATGGGGCGTACGGTATCCGACTGCGCACAATTGCCCGCTGGGATCGGTACGGTTACCGCGTGGCTGCGCCAAATGCCCTGTCGCTCGTGCGCATCGCGCTGGTGCCGTTGGTTGTGCTCGCGCTGCTGCTCCACTTCTCGGGCCACCTCTGGGTCGCCGCTGCGCTCTTCATGATCGCGAGCCTGACCGACGTCCTCGATGGCCGCATCGCCCGCAAGAGTGGCAACATCACGGTCTTCGGCACGTTTATCGATTCGCTGGCCGACAAGCTGCTGATCTCGTGCACGCTGATTGCCCTTGTCGAGATGAACCGCGTCTGGGGTTGGGTCGCCATGGTCGTGGTTGCGCGCGAGTTTGCTGTCACCGGTCTGCGACTCGTCGCCGCTCAGGACGAGGTTATCTCGGCCTCGCGTTCCGGCAAGATCAAGATGGTGTTGCAGGTCATCGCAGTGCTGGCGTTGATTCTCAACACGCGCTTCGAAGGCCTCAACGATGTGCTGGTGATCCTGATGGTGATCGCCACGGTCGTGTCCGGCGTCGAGTACTTCGTCAACGGTCGGCGTCACCTCGCCGACAGCATTTCGCGCTAGATCCGACACGCGCCCGAAAGTCGCGCCATACTGCGAGCACTATGAGGATTTGGCGCAAGAAGGACGACGATGTCGCCTCCGTGTTGCGGAAGGTGGGCAAGCAGGAGCCGTTCCGCTGGGTGCGTCAACTCGACGATGTGGAGCTCGAGCGGTTGGCCGACAATGTCCGGGTAGAGCTCGACACGTGTGGCTCCCGGGACGACCTGTTGGAGTCGGCGGCGCGTCTGCACTACCAGACACGACCGCGCATCGAGGGACGTCTCAAGCGCGGTGAGGATGTCGTGGATGAAGAGGCCGCGCGTGGTCGTGCGCTGGCGCTGATCTTCGAGCGTCGCTACGGCGTACCACTCGAGCGCGCACTCGACGAGGGTCTCGAGATCGACGATGCGGCTGAGGAGATCAACCTCCAGATCGAGCGGGTGCTACGACAGCTCGGGCTCGCCTACTCGGTGCTTGACGAGGGGCACTGGGTGTTCGAACTCGAGGCGGCGTCAGTACACGTTCGACACTACGTGGCCGCCGGCTCGCTCGACGTCTATTCGCCGGTGCGGTTGTGGGAGGAGGACGAGGATGTCTCGCCACTCCTGCTCCGTCAGAACGGCGGTTCGGTGGCGGGCGCGTTCTGGGGAATCTGCACCTTCGAGTCGGCGGGTGATCATCTTTGTGCCTGCGCACGGGTGGCGACGGCCGATCTCCAGGCTGCAGCCGTTTCCTTTGCCCTCGCGTCTGTGGCAGCACTGGTGGCGGCTGCGGCTCGCGCCGCAGACGATGACTGACTAGTTAGTCAAGAAACAGCACAACCGTGCGTTTTGTCACAAACGTGTCACCAATTTGGCGTTCTGGTGAAGCCCGACTATGACTTGTCTCAGGAGAGCGAGGGGGGGTCGTTGGAGAGCGACTCCCTCATCGGTACTACGAGTTAGAGGAGTCCCAGATGCGGAACGTTGATGCAGCATGCTGATCGTCGATATTGCGCTTCCCGATATTGAGGAGCTTCGCAAGCTCGTCGACCTCGGACAGGAGCGCGGATACCTGATCATCGCCGAGGTGGCGACTGCTCTTGAAGAAGTCGAGATCTCGAAGGAGCAGGTCGAGGACTTTCACGCCTACCTCGTCGAGCACGGCATCGAGATCCACGAGTCCGAAGGACGCATTGCGGCTTCGGCTGTCGGTGGCGAGAAGGTTGAGATCGATCTGACCGTCGAGCCAAGCCTCGATTCGTTGCGCTTGTACCTGCGAGAGATTGGCCGCGTGCCGCTCTTGACGGCTGGGCAAGAGATCGATCTGGCCAAGCGCATCGAGAAAGGTGACATGCGTGCCAAGCGTCAGATGATCGAGGCCAACCTACGTCTCGTCGTCTCGATTGCCAAGGGCTACCTTGGACGTGGCTTGACCTTCCTCGACCTGATCCAGGAGGGCTCGCTCGGTCTCATCCGCGCCGTCGAGAAGTTTGATTATCGCAAGGGCTTCAAGTTCTCGACGTACGCGACGTGGTGGATTCGCCAGGCCGTAACGCGCGCGATTGCCGACAAGGCCCGCACGATCCGCATCCCGGTGCACATGGTCGAGAAGCTCAACAAGGTTGTGCATACGGAGCGTCAGCTCGTGCAGCGCCTTGGTCGCGAGCCGCTGGCGGAGGAGATTGCCGCATTGGTCGACATGACGGCGGATGAGGTGCGCGACATTCTCAAGATGTCGCAGATGCCGATTTCGCTCGAGAAGCCGATTGGCGAGGAGGACGATGCCTCGTTCGGAGATCTCGTCGAGGACGTTGCGTCGCCATCGCCGTACCACATTGCGACGACGACACTGCGTCGTGAGGACGTTGAGCGCGCGCTTAACTCGCTGCCCACGCGTGAGCGTGAGGTGATCGAATTGCGCTTCGGCCTCAACGGCCAGAAGCCGCGAACGCTTGAGGAAGTTGGTCAGGCATTTGGTGTGACGCGCGAGCGTATCCGCCAGATCGAGAACAACACACTCAAGCGCCTCGAGTCGCTGCCTGAGGCTCAGGCCTTGCGCGACTGCACGGCCTAGGAAGCATCTGACCCACCTGCCGTCTCGTTGAAGGTGGCAGGTGGGTTAGGATTCCGCCCGGTCCTTTGGGACCTCTGGGAGTGTGCCCGAGTGGTTAAAGGGGACGGGCTGTAAACCCGTTGGCTCTGCCTACGTTGGTTCGAATCCAATCGCTCCCATCGATCGATGATCTATAAGTACGAAGCCAGAGAATGAGGGAGCAGGATGCTGTTTCACGGACTCAGGACCACGATCTATCCGGCGCGAGATCTCGCCGCGAGTCGCACGTGGTTCGCCGACCTGCTCGGCTGCGAGCCGTACTTCGATGAGCCGTTCTACGTCGGCTTCGACGTCGGAGGGTACGAGTTGGGACTCAACCCGGGAGCGAACCCGGAGGATGGTCCGATCACGTACTGGGGCGTCGACGATGCCGATGCCGCCTTGGCGGAACTGCTGGCGGCAGGCGCGACGGAACATCAGCCGGTGACGGATGTGGGGGACGGTATTCGCGTTGCCTCGGTGCGCGAGCCAAGCGGTTTTTTGGTTGGCATCATCGTCAACCCAAATTTTCGCGTGGCGTAGTTATCCCGACGCGTATCAGGGTGGTGTCGAGGCAGGATTCGCGGACTTTGTGACGCATTTGTGTGCCATAGTGAGTGTGCGTCTTCAGACGCCGCGCTCGTCCCCTACGGAAGGCTCGACATGTTTTACTCGCACCACAACACGCAGCTTCGCTACAACGCTCGCATCAACGACATGCAGCGCCTCCGTGCGGAGAATGGCCTACTTGGTCGCGTCGCGCGTTCGTTTCGCAAGCGCTAGCCGCTCGCTCGCGACGCACCGTGCACAAGACTAGGTCTGCTCAGCGAGCAGAGCTTCGATGGTACCCGTTACCTCTGGTGTACCTGGCTCGACGTTTGAGTCCCAGCGAGCCACCGGTTCACCCGAGCGATTGAGCAGGTATTTCGTGAAGTTCCAGGTTGGCGGCGCACCAATGTCCTCTGGCTCTTTTGCGAGCGCTGCGAAGAGCGGGTTGGCATCTGGGCCCTTGACGGACGTGCGGGAGAAGAGTGGAAACGTGACGCCGTAGTTCGTGGAGCAAAACGTCTTGACTTCACTATCGCTGGCAAGTTCTTGTCGAAAATCGTTCGACGGAAAGCCGAGAATCACGAAGCCCTTCGACGCGTACTGTTTGTAGAGCGCTTCTAGGCCCTTGTACTGCGGCGTAAAGCCACAGTGCGAAGCGGTGTTGACGACGAGCACGACTTTGCCCTTGTAGGACGCCAACGCCTGCTGCGTCCCGTCGATGTCTTGTAGCGAGCCAGACAGCACGGGCGTCGCGCCGGTGGGTGGCACCGGTGCGGTCACGGGCACCGGTTCGCCAACAGAGGCAGAACGGGTTCCGGCGCCACCGCAGCCTGCGCAAGCAAGCGCAATAAGGGCGAGAGCAAGAGGGAGACCGCGGCGCATGTTCAGCATTTCGCCAAACATGACGCCGCGGCCGTCTCGCTAGATCGCGCCGTAGATGAAGTACCAGGTAAATAGCGCGGCGCAGCCGTAGAGCAGCGGGTGCACGCCCTTTGGGTTGCCGCGGAGTACGGCAATCACGACGTACGAGACGATGCCGAAGCCGACGCCGTTGGTGATCGAGTAGGTCGCGGGCATGATCAGGATCGTCAGCAATGCCGGCAGGGCGATGCCGATGTCGTCCCAGTCGATCTTGGCCATCTGGCCAAGCATCAGCGCACCGACGACGACGAGCGCAGGTGCCGTTGCCTCCGAGGGGATCACACCTGCAATCGGTGCGAGCAGCATTGCGAGGGCAAACAGAATGCCGGTCGTCACCGAGGTCAGGCCGGTGCGGCCACCCTCGCCGATACCGGAGGCGCTCTCGATGTAGGTCGTGTTCGACGACGACGAGGTGGCGCCACCGAGTGCGGCTGCGAGGCCGTCGATCAGCAGGATGCGCCGTAGGCGCGGCATCGTGCCGGTGCTCTCGTCGACGAGGTCTGCCTTGCGACCGAGGGCAACCGCAGTGCCCATCGTGTCGAAGAAGTCTGACAGCATGACCGCGATCACGATCGCGAAGGCTGTACCGAAGCCGAGTACGTTGACGAAGTTGAAACTAAAGTTGCCGACGAGCGAGAAGTCGGGCGTTGCGATCACGCTGGTCGGAATGTCGGCAACGCCGCCCGACCACTGTGCGCCACCCGAGGCCTTGTTGATGACAATCGCGAAGATCGTCGAGGCGATAATCGAAATCAATAGCGCGCCACGCACGCCACGTGCAATCAGCACACCAGCGACGACGAGGCCCACGACGAAGACGGCGGTATGCCAGCTGACGAGGTCTCCGGTGATGACTGAGACACGAGAGTCACCCTCTGATGCCGACAACACGATGCCAGCGTCGTGCAGACCGATGATCGCGATGAAGGCACCAATGCCGGCACCAATCGCTCGTCGTAGCCCATCAGGGAATGCGACCAGGATTTTTTCGCGCAGACCAACGATCACGAGAACCGCGATGATCAGACCTTCGACGACGATCACACCCATCGCCTCCGGCCAGGTCAGGCCGCGGGCGCCGACGAGTCCGAACGCCACGAAGGCGTTGAGGCCGAGGCCTGCAGCTATCGCAAACGGGACGTTGCCGAAGATACCCATCGCGATCGTGCCGATCGCCGCGGCGAGTGCGGTGACGGTAAGCAGCGCAGAGAACGGCAGCGTCACACCGGCACTGTCCGCGAGAGAACCGAGGACCGACGGGTTGACGAACAGGATGTAGGCCATCGTCGCGAACGTCACGATCCCGGCGATGACCTCGGTGCGCACGGTCGAGCCGCGCTCCGTAATTTTGAAGTGGCGCTCGAGAAAGCCGCCTGCGGGGGGTGGGGGAGTAGACATAGTGCCGACGTTAGAAGCGCAATCGGACGGCACAGCCCCTCGCGGTTCGGCTACTTCGTGGGCAGATACTCATTCGTGTAGTACGCCGACGGAGCAGCGACGGTGTCGAGCTGACCGATGCCTTTCAGCGCGTCGCCGAGCTGCGTCCACTGCTCATCACTCTGCGTCAGCAGGGAGCCATCGTTGTTCTTCATAAACTTGAAGGTCTCGACCCACCCGATGCGGTTGTAGTTGTGCGAGTAGCCATTGTCGGGATAGGCCTTGTCGAACAGTGCTGCGGCCTCATCCGGGTTCGCCCCGGCCCACTCGGTCGCCTGCGCGATCGCGGCCAAGAAGCCCTTGGCGGCAGCGGGATTCTTGGTGAGCCAGTCCTTGTTGCCGGCGTAGACCCAAACCGGAACGTTGGGGGCTCCATTGTCGCGCGCCAGAATCCACTCCGGGTTTTTGCCCGTCTTGTCCTTGACGCCGGGGATCAGGAAATTGGTGGTGTTGGTGGCGATGTCGATCTTGCCGTTGAGGAGCAGCGGCAGATCCCAGTCGACGGTCACTTCCTGGACGTCCTTGTCCGTCAGCCCCGCCGACTTGAGCACAAACGGCAGCATCGCATTCGTCCACGAATCACCGTAGGTTGAGATCTTCTTGCCTTTGAGGGTGTCGAGACCGATCGTCACGCCAGGCTTCGTAAAGAGGCCCCAGTTGTTGCCCGTCGTGTAATTGCCAATCGAGGTGACGGGCAGGCTGCTCTTGACGGCGAAGGCCATGTCGGTGGTGGTGATCAGGCCGAGGTTAGAGTCGCCAGTCGCAAGAATCTTGGTAGCCGATGCCGGGTCGGGTGGGAAGACCACCTCGACGTTGACGCCGTTGGCGGCAAAGAAGCCCTTCTCATCGGCGACGACAATCGGGATCACCTCAAAATCGACCGTCGGCCAGTCGTAGGAG
>Ga0194055_10002682_pt1 | contig 14020 bp, 7 predicted proteins | sample SepL449m_MetaG_FD_155482 | JGI IMG/M metagenome (GOLD analysis project Ga0194055, IMG submission 155482) | Anoxic zone freshwater microbial communities from boreal shield lake in IISD Experimental Lakes Area, Ontario, Canada - Sep2016-L442-9m | ecosystem: Environmental > Aquatic > Freshwater >... | reverse complement strand
ACGCTGCCGGTATCGGGCGATGCACTCATCGTCAGCTCGAGCGCATGGGCTCACGGCATACGGTCGGAGATCCCAAGAGTGGTCTACTGCCACTCGCCGGCACGCTGGCTCCATCAGCCCGAGCGCTACTCCACAGGTTCCGCCGGCGGCGGTCGCTCCCTTGGACTCGCCGCCCGAGTGCTTTCTGTGAGCATCGGGCCGTCAATGCGGCGGTGGGATCGCAAGGCCATGAAGGCTGCCGATCGACTTGTCGTCAACTCGACCGCGATCGCCCGACAGGTAGCCGAGCTCTATGACATCGAGGCCGAGGTTCTTCCTCCCGCTCCGGCCCTCATCTCAGGAGGAGCGGAGCAGCCGGTGGTCGGACTCGACGAAGGTTTCTGGCTCACCGTCGCTCGACTCCTTCCCTACAAGAACGTCGGGATGATCCTTGACGTCGCGCGTGCGCGACCCCAGGATCAGTTCGTGATTGTCGGAGATGGACCCCTTCGAGAGCAGATATCCCGCACGGCTCCCTCCAACGTCATGCTTCGCCATGAAGCCACTGACGACGAACTGCGATGGATGTACCGAGCGGCACGAGGTCTTGTGGCGCCCGCCTTCGAGGACTTCGGCCTGACTCCGATCGAGGCGGCAAGCTTTGGGACTCCAACCATCGCTCTGCGGGCGCTCGGGCACCTCGACACGATTGTCGAAGGAACTACCGGCCTGTTCTTCGATGAGCTCAACGCTCCTGCGATCTCCGCCGCCCTCGATGACGTCGGAACCACAACCTTCGACCCTGTCAATCTCCGAGCCCACGCCGACCGATTTGGGGCCGAGCGCTTCATCAACCGGATGCATGAGCTTGTTCGAGAAGTGGTCTCATCCGCACGCCGCTGAGATGTCGATGGGCGGATCGGCGAGCCCTCTGTGCGAGGATGAACCGGTGACTGAGGGCGGCGCAGACAGCCGGGGCGAGCCAATCATGCGGCGGGGTAACGAGCACCGCGGAGGGCGCATCCTCGCCAACTCGGCCATCATGACGATCGGCCAGATTGTGGTGGTCGCCATCGGCTTCATCTTGACCCCGGTGATCATCTCCAATGTCGGCATCGCCATGTTTGGTGCATGGGCAATCTTCACGACAGCAGCTGGCTACATCACCGTCCTCGATCCCGGCACCAGCGGCATCGTCGCTCGATTCGGTGCGATGGCGCACGTTCGCGGGGACACCAAGGAGATGGCGAGACTCACCAGCCTGGGATTGGCGTCGTGGGTGTTCCTCGGTCTCCTAGTGGCGCCGGTGATGTGGTTCGTCATTCCCGTGCTCTCCTCGCACCTCCACGTTCCCCACACCTCGACCCACCAGCTCGTGGTGTTCTTCTGGTGGGGATACGCACTTGTCATCTTCACCGCCATGCAAGCCGTTCTCTCCGGCCAGTTGACCGCCATCGGTCTGCTCTGGATCACGACGGTCATCGATGTTGCGACGCGGCTGCTCTACGGAGTCGTCCTCGTCATCGGGTTCGTCGTCGGGCTTGAGCTCTGGGCTTTGATCCTGGCGTCGTTCGTCCAAGGCATCGTCGTGGCCCTCGCCACGTTTGTTGTGGCATGGCGCCGAAATGGATTCCCACTTGGCAATCCCGCACGGCTCGATCGAGCGGTCTTCCGAGAAGTGCGCCGCTTCGGCGGATGGGCACAGATCACGAGCATCCTCAACACCCTGACCTATTCAACTGATCCAATCGTCATCGGTACATTCGTGTCCGCCGGAGCCGCAGGTATTGCCAACCTAGGTAGCCGGCTGGCCCGCCAGATTCCCTACTTCGCCACCGTGCCCGAAGCCACGCTCCCGGCCATGTCTGCATCCCAACAGGCGGGCGAGGGTCGCGAGGCCATCGCCCGGATGTCGATCCGTTCCAACCGCATCTCCTTTCTCCTTGGAGCCGGCATCGGCTCGATCATTGTGGGAGCAGCGCCGGTCATCCTTGCCTTCTGGCAAGGTCGCTCCTACAGCCAAGCCGACCTCGCTACCTGCATCGTGGCCGCCAGCATGCTGGCCAGCATGTTGGGTCAGACGGCCGGGATCGGGATCTACGCCATGGGCAAGGTCGGCTACGGGGTCCGGGCCAGATTCGCGGGATTCGCCGTCAACCTGGTGGCGACCATCGCGCTGGCCATTCCCTTTGGTATGCCGGGCGTCCTGCTTGGAACCTTGCTGGCCACCGTCACCACCAACGCCTATCTCCAGATACGGGTCAACCAATTGCTGAGCCTCTCAGGGTGGACCTCGGTCTGGAGATGGATGCTGCCCCTCATGGCAGCCGTCGCCCCAGCGATTTTGGTCGACCGCCTGGTGATCGCATTGATGCCGGTCTCTGTTGAGCACCATCGGCTGCCCGCGCTCGCTGCCCTGGGCGTCGTGCTGGTAGTCAACTACGTCGTACTCATCGCGGGACTGCGGGCCTGGCGCTATCTCGACCAGCAGGATGTGACCTTCCTTCGGCGCTCGCTGCCCGGACCGATGCGCAAGCTCCTTCGGCCTCGAGTTGTTCGCCTTCTGATCCGGCCCGAGAAGGTTGGCTCATGAAGTTCTCTGTAGTGGTCCCGAGTTACCGGCGGCCAGACGCCCTCCGTCGCTGCCTCCCAGCCCTACTGGACCAGTCGCGTCCAGCTGACGAGATCATCGTGGTGGTGCGTATCGATGACGATGAGTCCCGTGCCGTGCTGGCCGACTACCCAATGGTCCTTGAGGTCCTGGTTGATCAACCCGGAGCGGTTTGGGCCATGACACAAGGAGCCCTGGCCAGCTCCGGAGAGGTGATCGCCTTCACCGATGACGATGCCTGTCCGTCGCCTTCCTGGCTCGGACAGCTCGAAGCCGTATATGGCGACCCGACCATTGGAGCGGCTGGAGGCCGAGACGTCATCCATGACCCCGATGGCTCGCTGCGAATCGAGCCACTGCGCGAGCAGGTTGGGGTCATCTCCTCATTCGGTCGTCTCATCGGCAACCACCATCTCGGCTCCGGTCCACCACGCGATGTCGACGTCCTCAAGGGAGTCAACTGCTCCTACCGGAGAGAAGTCCTCGCGCTCCCATCTGGCCTCCGGGGCGCAGGGACCCAGATTCACTTCGAAGTGGCGATGGGGGCCATGGTGCACAAGGCCGGCCGACGGCTCGTCTACGACCCTGCCATCACCGTTGACCACCATCCCGCTGAGCGCCAGGACCTCGATCAACGTGGAGCGCCTCCCGTATCGGCGGTCGCCGGACACGCCTACAACCTCACCACCTCGATCGGCTTGCTCGGCGGGGGCAGGATGGTGGTTCGCTACCTCTATGCCGTCCTCATTGGCGATCGCGCCATGCCGGGGATCGTCCGGGCCCTCGTGCTCGTGGCCCAGGGAGACCGCGGCGCCCTGACTCGGCTCGCCGGTGCGCTCTCGGGTAACACCGCTGCCCTCTGGGACCGCGCCAGGGGGAGGAGACCTACCTTCGTCCGCCCGTAGCTACCGATCGGAGTGCCTCGAGAGCCTGCTCCCCCACCACTGCCGGGGAGTAACGACGAATCGCTTCGGCTCGACAGGCCTCCTGGCGCTGCTCGGTGAGCGGACCCAGGATGAGTTCGGCCCGGACTGCCGCCTCAAGTGCGTCGACATCACCGACAGCCACGCAGGTCGAGACATCGGCCGAGACACCCTCTCCGGCACCCACGGCATCGGTGACGATGGTGGGCACCCCACACGAGAGTGCTTCTCCGACCGTCAATCCGAATGGCTCGTAGTGCGAGGCCTGGATCAGGACCCGTGCCCCGCGCAGCCGCTCACGCACCTCGTCACGTCCTTGCTGGGAGATCACCTCTGCCATGCCAGGTGCGAGATCATCGAGCAGTGGTCGATAGTCAGACCAGAGCGAACCATCACCAATCACGACGAATCGCACCTGTCCTTCGAGGTCACGTAAACGATGCGTCAGAGCCACGATGTCCTCGACACCCTTGCGCACCACGACACGACCGAGGATCAAGATGATGGCTGGACCGTCGGTGACGAGAGGCCCAGGGGTGAAGTAGGCGGTGTCGATGGCGTTGGGCACCACCGACACGCGTTCGGGGTCGATGCCGTAGTCGCCTACCAGAAGTTCACCGAAGGTGGCCGAGATGGCCAGCACCTCGTCGACGTGGGCGACGTCTCGGCGCTGGCGCACGGCGCGGAATCGCATCCATGCCCGCACCGCCATGGCCTTGACCGGCGAGCCACAGCGAGCCGCCAGCGCTGCCTCTCGTCGCAGCCACCGCAACTCGCCAGCAGCGTGGACACTTGGATGGATCACCAGCGGAGGACGCCGAGTCCTCGAGCTCGGAATCCCGAAGGACTCTATCGACGAGCACTGGTAGATCACGTCATAGGGATCCATGGCATGCTCGGCCGCCAGCACTCTCGCCAACCGGCTGCGGCTCATCGCCTGAAACGCCTGAAAGCTCACCATCTTCGCCAGTGGGTTCGAGGAGTACCAGCGCCCGAAGCGGAAACTGCTTCGACCCTCGATGACTCGGATTCCCGCCACCTGGGCGATGTCGTCCGGCGACGTGAAATGTGCGGAGGTCGGCACGTAGCAGTCGACCGAACACCCCCGCATGGCGAGATGAGTGAGGATGGCGGCCTCAACCCCTGGGGCGCCCCCTGATTGACGAGATGGCACGGGACCGACATAGGCGATCCGCAAGCCATCGAGCCGGAGACCCGACCGCGGATCGATCGGTCGGCCCAGGTGGCCGCGCCGATCGCTCGCCGTCAACCATGCCATTCTGCCCACTTGGCCGAAGGCCAGACGGACCCAACGGAGCACTCTGGTCCCTGTTCGCACATTGGCCTTGGGATCGTGCAACATCGCTGCCCACCGTCTCGCGGTGATCCGAAGGGGCGCGGTTCCAACGCCCCCTCGATCCCCGAGGAGTGCTGGATGCCGGCGAAAGACCAGCCAGTCATCGAGCATGAAGCGGGCTCGACGGTCATACTCCTTGGCAGCAAAGTTTCTTCCCGGGTGGGTCACCACCATCTGCTCGGCGAACAACACCGCACCTCGCTCCGAGATCCGGAGGCCAAGATCCACGTCCTCGTGGGCATGGCGAAATGCAGGATCGAATCCACCGACGGCCACCAGATCGGAGCGCCGATACGCCACATTGCAGGTGAGGAACCGACCACCGTCGGCATCTTCGACACTGTGCTCGAAGAGCGGGTCATATGGCGGCGACACCACTGGCCCCCGCACACCGACAGCCTTGGGGTCAGCATCCATTGCACCGCAGAGTGCCGCCACCCATGATCTCGCCACGTGCGCATCGTCATCGGTGAACGCCACTACGTCTCCTGTGGCCACGACCAGACCTCGGTTTCGCGCCCGCGAGGGACCTTCGCCGAATCCCTTGACCAGCACGATGTCTGATCCGGGGAGAACGAGGGGCGGCGAAGAACCATCATCAACGACGATGATCTCGGCCTCACGTCCTGCGGCTCTGAGCGATGCTCGCACCGCTTCAAGGCACCCGGCCAAGAGCACCGGACGGTCCTTCGATGGGATGACGATCGAGAGCTCCATCAGCGACGCCGGCCCACAATCTCATAGAAGCCCTCGAGCTCAGCTGCCAATAGTTCAGGACGAAAGCGTCTCGCTGTCTCGATGCCAGCGCGTCCAAGTCGCTCACGAACCTCACCGTCGATCGCCACCGATGCCAGCACCCGCGCGAGGTCCGATGCGCTCCCAGTCTGATAGAGCAGGCCGTCAACACCATCGGTGATGATCTCCGCCGGACCGCCCGAGTCAGCGGCGATGACGCAGAGTCCAGCTCCCATCCCTTCGATGACCACTTGGCCGAAGGGCTCGGCGATTCGTGAGGTGTGGACCAGCACGTCGAGCTCCGCAAGGGCTACGGCAACGTCGGCAGTGAACCCCACCAGCTCTACCTTCCCTCGAAGGCCCAGCCGGTCGATGCTCCGGTCGAGCTCGCCGCGAAAGGAATCCTCACCAAACAATGGTGCTCCGATGATGGTGCCAGTGACGTTCGAGGTCGCAAACGCCTCGGCGAACGCCTCGAGAAACAGGTCTTGACCCTTCCAAGGGGCCAATCGACCCAGAACCCCGACACGAAGCGGACCTGCACGTACCTTGCTCGCCGCGGGACAAATCGAGGGGTCGAGCGGACTTGGCAGCACCAGCGTTGGAACATCCAAGGGGCCCAACGTGGCCAAGGTGGTCAGGGAATTGGCCACCACGCCATCAGGGATCCGACGAGCCAGCGCCCGGACGAGCCGGACCGCCCGACCCGGCAGGTAGTCCTCAGCGATCCGGTCGCGGACGTGCCAGATCACACAGGGCACCCTCGCCAGCCGGCCAGCCATCCCGCCATAGAGCGCAGCCTTCAGGCTGTTCGTGTGGACCTGATCCGGATGCAATTGTCGCAGCCGCCGGGCCAACCGCAAAGAGTAGTGAAGGGCCGCCATGCCCTGGCGCAGCTGAGAGAAGCCCCTTCCCACCCCGTCACGCCCCATGGACCGAGCCGCCTCGTCCATGGCGATGACTTCGACTCGTACCCCTGCGCCTTTCAGCCGATCAACGAGTGGACCCTGCTCGGCGAGGATGACGAGCACGTCTCGATCGTCGGTCATCGCCGGCAACAGACGCGCCAAGGCCAGCTCGCCTCCTGAGAGCGCCGCCGAGTGACCGAGGAACACCGTCAATGGACGGGAGTGACCGAGAACCTCGTCGTAGACGCGCCCATGAAGGCGCACCACTTCGGCCCAACCATGGTGTTCTGCATAGTCTCGACACACTGCTGTCGATGGTGTCGACTCCGAGCCAACGTCATTGAGTGCAGCCGCCAATTCCTCGACCGAACCAGGTGTTACAAGATTCGCTCCCTCGAAGCCCTCCACCGCATCACGCAAGCCCTCGAGATCCGAAGCGATCACCGGCGTCCCGCAGGCCAGCGACTCAAGGACCACCAGCCCGAATCCCTCCAGGGCAACTGAAGGGACCACCGACACATCAGCCGCTCGGTACCAGGTGACGAGTTGCTCATCCGACACTCGGCCAACAAACCGCACCGGGGCATCAAGCTCGATCGCCAAGGCCTCGAGTCGAGCCCGTTCGGGTCCCTCTCCCACGATGACGAGGAGCGCACCCGGTCGTGCTATCCGACTCATGGCCTCGATCGCCACCTCGAGACCCATCCGATTTCGGAGGCGTCGGACTGCCAGAACGACAAAGGTGGTCGAATCGTCGATATCGACGCGGCGACGGGCATCGCTCGACTCACCCGGAGTGAAGCGCTTGGCGTCGATGCCTGGTGAAATCCTGCGCACCCGTTCTGGGTCAACGCCGTAGCGATCGACGACGAGCTGCTCAAAGGCCCGAGACAAGACGATGACACGATCGGCTCTGCGGTACACCGCTCGTTCGATCACTCGCTTGGCCCATGCATTGAGCCGACCGCTCCCCTCGGTCGTGCTCTCATCTGCCCACGGCCCCTGAAAGTGAACGACAAGGGGACGCCTCTGGAGGCGACCGATGATCGGGAGCACCGAACCGAGGGCATAGAGGGCAAAGTGGACGTCGACCACATCGGGCAACGGAGGCCGAGTCGCTCCACGGCGCATCATCCACAACCTGCGCCAGAGCGGTGATTCCTTCAATCCAGCCCAGACCAACCCGGGAGTTGGTGTGGATGAGGCAGAGCCGAGTACGACTCCCTCCGCATCGAAATGGGCCTCGATCTGCGCGGCCACAAGGTCAGCGAGATAACGGTTCAGCCCGCCGGGCCGAGACTCGGGATCCTCGAGTCCGATATGCCTGACCGAGGGAACCGTCACTCGACGGGACCGACAGGTTGGGTCACGAAGTGGACCAGCGCCGGCGATTTACGACGAGGGGCGTCGACACCCGGGCCACATCGTTCGCCGCCTCTTCGAGTCTCATTTCGTTGCCATCGACGAAGCCCAAACAAAGCCACACGAGCCACGAGGATGCGTAGAGATCACCGTTGAACCACTCGAGGAGCATCACCATCACGACCCCAAGACAGAAAACGGAGATCGCATCACGCCGTGCGGTGGCCATGCGATACGTGCGACTCAAGCCCAAGAAGAGCACGGCTAGGTACCCACCGAGCCCCAAGATTCCGAAGGCAACACTCATGTTGCCCGGATCAAATTCAGTGTTGTTGTTGAACGCCTTGCCGTTGTTGAAGCGACCAGCTGCCAGCGTCACGGCGCCCACACCGTCCCCAATGGGCTTAGAAAAGGCCTTGGACATCCCCTTGATCGTGGCTGTCACATGACCATTCAGACTCGAGTTCGACCCTGTCGGATTCGTGAGGCCACTGAGCTGATGGTTGGCAAGCACCTGGGTCGAGGACTTCTCGACGCCGGTGTCCGACGAGGTCGAACCATTGCCGATGAGCTGCAGTCCGAAGAAGGCCACCAACACCAACATGGGAGCCGCCACCACCGCCATCGAGAGTGAGAGCCGACGAACGGCGCAGAACACCACCGACAGTGCGATGATCGTGAGGGCGGCAGCCGTCCTCACCGACGAGTAGAACAGTGCCGTCCCGGCCAAGATGATCATGGCAATGTTGAACCAGCGCGGAACCCGGCGAACCTTGTCAACCAACAGAGCCACCCAAGCCATCATCGTCACCGACATAAACGCTGCATAGTCCTGACTCGAGGACATGGTGCCGAACGCACGGACAGCTTGGCCGTGCACGACGAGCGCTCGGTATGCCTTGGACTGCAACCAATTCTGATCCCACGACGGAAATCCTCCGAAGGTTTGGAAGAGGCCATAGGCCGCAGATATCGCCCCAACGATCGCCACCACCCAGACCAACTGCCGGGCAAGGTCCTCATCGAGCAGACCGCGACCGATCCAGAAGGCGCAGACTGGGATGAGCATGAAGAGGAGTCCGCCGAGGCCGACCATGATCGTTCCTTGGCCGGGATTTACCACCTCGACCAGGGCCAAGATGTTGAGTCCGAGAACCGCCGAGGCCATTGTCGAACGACCCTTGTAGGCGCCTCGTCCCGACGACATCACCAGCAGCAGACACAGGATGATCAGTGGACCCACGATCAACAGGGGATCCCCTGCCAGGCCAACCGAACCACCGCTGGTCACCATTCTGCGGATCAACCCCAACTCGATGAGCCACACGGCAAGAAACAGCAGGAGCGTCCGAGGCTGCGTCCATGCGATCCCGATCACCAAAGGGACAATGACGCCGAGGGCCACGATGTGGGTCCCGGCGATCCCCGCGATCACCAATCCGAACACAGTTGCGGCGGCCACCGGAAACCAGGAGATCGCTCCTCGGTCGGTCGCCGAACTCATCTCAGGGAGCTGCGCTGGACCTATCGATTCCACTCGATGATTCTGCCACAGCCCCTCTCGCCGGACAGCGCACGTCCCGATCCTCTTTTAGTCAGGATGACATCCGAATGACGCGATAGCGAGAGTAGGATGCCCGGATGGCTGCTGGAAGCAACGCGTCAACCAACCTTCTTGACCCACTCAAGGTGCTGTGGCGACGCCGCTGGGTGATCATCGCCGCAGTCATCATCGCCGTCGTCGGCATGGCAGCGGTCGACAGCATCAGGACACCGGTGTACCGAGCCACCGGTTCGTTGCAGTTCACCGACAAGGCAGCCCTGGCCGGACGAGGCATCCAGACCGACGCCTTTCTTGTGAACTCAAGCGCCGTCACCGCTGCGGCCTCGAAGGCCATCGGCCAGCCGGCCCCCAAAGTGCAGGTCGTGATCAACCCTGGCACGACGGTGGCCAACATCTTCGCCCTCGCCTCGAACCCTGTGCTTTCGTCTCGTATCGTCAACGCCTACATCCAGGGTTACATCCAGGTGCAGAGTGACAAAGCGCAGTACTACCAGTTGAGCCTTGAGCAGAGCCTCCGAAAGCGCATCGACGCCCTCACGACCCAGATCAACGACTACAGCTACCAGATCGCTGTCCAGCCCAAAGGTTCTGCTGAGCAGCAGACGACCCAGGGCATCCTTGGCGTAGCCGTGAACAAGCGCACCGCCCTCCAGGCACAGCTCTATGCACTCCAGACTCAGAGCCCCACAAGTGCCGGCGTTCAGGTCTCCAACTCACTCCCCCCGTTTACGCCAATCAGTCCCAAGCCCACCTCTGACATCCTGCTCGCAGGCCTCGTCGGACTCGCCGCCGGGATCGCCTTGGCGCTGCTTCAAGAGGCCATCGACGACAAGATTCGAACTCGAGCGGACCTCGAGAGGGTGACGCCGGGGATCCCCGTGCTCGGCCTGATCCCGGCGATCAACGAGTGGACCGATCGTCGTGTTCCTCTCCTGATCGCCGCCGAACAACCGAAAGGACCGGCCGCAGAGGCCTTCCGCAATATCCGTACGTCGATCCAATTCATGGCCATTGACGATCCGATCAAGACGCTGCTCGTGACCAGTGGCAATGCCACTGACGGAAAAACCACGCTCAGTTGCAATCTGGCCTACACGATGGCAGCAGCCGGCCAGGATGTGGTGATTGTCGGGTGCGACCTTCGCAAGCCTCGTCTCCACGAGTTCTTTGGCGTATCGAACGACGTGGGATTCACTTCAGTGCTCCTCGGCGAGGCAGAGCTTGACAACGCCATTCAGGACGTTCCCGGAAGTCCCCACCTGCGCATCCTGCCGGCCGGTCCAATTCCGCCGAACCCCTCCGAGCTCCTCGCTGGACGCCGAGCTGGCACGATCATGCAGGCTCTTGCCCAACGATGTGACGTGATCATCTTGGATAGTCCTCCGCTGCTCCCGGTGTCCGACTCCGCAGTCCTCGCCGGAAGCGCCGACGCGGTGATTCTCGTTGCTGCGGCAGGAATCTCAACCCGACGCGATACTGCCCGATCCATCAGCCTGCTTGAGCAGGTGGGCGCATCGGTTCGAGGAACGATCTTGAACCGAGCCCCAGCCGCCGAGACCTACTCCTACTATCGCTATGGCTACGGTTATGGTTATGGTTATGGTTATGGCTATGGCTACGGCTATGGCTATGGGAGTTCCTCGAAGTCTCGGCCGGCAAACAAGGCAGCGCCATCCGAGTCGGATTCCGAGTCTTCACCATCAGAAGAAGCGGGAGTCAAGGCGTCCACGGCGACCATCACTGGAACACCAGCCGTCAAGGCGACACCTTTCGGGAGCCCTCCTCGCGGTCGATTTGGACGGACCTCGAAGCGGCGTGGAGGCCCCGACATCACTCCGCCCACCTCGGCGAACTGATCCTGAGCACCGGAAGCCCACGTGCCTCCGACCAGCCATCGCCGCTCTCGGCGATTCCATACCCTGCGATATGGGCGAACCCACTTCTTAAAACACCGCCGCGGGATCAAGCACAGCCATCGAAGAGAGCGATCTGTCACACTCGCTCAGAAGGCCGCCGAGCGCCGTCGGCGCCGTCGGCCGTGGATGATCGGGGGAGCCGTGCTCTTCGCAACCACTGCATTGTTCATCTTCTTCGGTTCTGCCTATCGCAGCTTGCTCACCGCCAGGGACGACCTCTCTGCGGCCCAGACTGGCGCCTCGGCAATCAGTCGCCACCCCAATCTCCTCGCAAGCGCTGGCGGTCGGGCACAGCTGTCCTCGACCCTGGACACCATGAATGCCGCCGCCAACAATGCGAATGACACGATCAATAATTCAGTGTCACTGTCAATCTTGTCGGTGCTCCCATTCATCGGCACTGAGGTCGATGGGGTCAAATCTCTCGTCAACGATGCCCACTCCCTGACCAACCAGGGAACCGTCCTGCTGACCAAACTGCGGACACTGACCGATGACAGCCAGGCGACCAAGATCAATCTCGCTGACCTCAACGCACTCTCCACCCAGGTTCACACCTCTTCTGCCACGCTGACCTCACTGAACCGCTCCCCCGATGGCCTGTGGGGTCCGATCCGTTCGGCTCGGCTGAAGTTCAACCGCAATCTCGACTATGTCAATGGCATCCTCGCCAAGGGAGGTCGAGCCCTGGACTTTGCCGCTCCCTTCCTCGGAGCCAATGGTCCCCGTCAGTACTTTGTGGCCGCCGAGAACAACGCGGAAATGCGAGATCAAGGGGCTGTTCTTTCCTACGCCCTGTTGAATACAAACAACGGCGAGTACTCGGTCAACTCTCCTCAGTCGGTTGGAACCCTCCGGCTCGAATCGCCCGCTCCCTTCGTGCTGCCTCCTGGGACCGATCAAGTCTTCGGGCCGCTCCAGCCCACCCAGGTGTGGCAATCCACCAATGCCAGCGCAGACTTTCCTCTCAGCGGGGCGATCATGTCGTCGATGTACACCAAGGCCACCCGTGGTCAGCACGTCGACGGGGTCATCGGCGTGGATGTCATGGCGCTCAAGTCCCTCCTCACTCTCACCGGACCGGTTCACGTCGATTCCGTGCGCACCGACGTCACCGCACAGAACCTCGTCGGCCTGGTTCTCAATCGCCTCTACCTGCGCTATCCCGCAGGCGACCAGCAGGCCGCTCGACGAGATGAACTCGCCCAGATCACCACGGCCATCGTCGATCAGCTCAAGAAGTCGTCCGTCGACGTCGCTCGGCTGATGCGAACGCTGGCTACCTGCGTGCAGCGGCGGCACCTCATGATCTACGAGGCCAACCCGGCCGATGAGGCAACGGTGGCGGCATTCAGCGCTGACGGATCCGTGTCAGGAACACACCCGTCTCGCACCTTCCATCTCGCCGTCGAGAGCGCGGTCGCTGCGAAGATGGACTACTACATCCATACCTCCGTCACCTACAACGTGCGCGTCACGGCCGAAGGCCAGGCCTTCGTGTCAACCACGCTCGTGGTCCGGAACACGGCGCCGAAGAAGGCTCACCCGTCCTACGCCCTCGGCCCAGATCGCACAAACTCATTCATTCCGGGCCAGTACGTCTCGCGGACCTACTTGTGGTCGCCTAAGGGCTCTGCGGTGGCCGGAGGTATCGACGAGTCGGGCCTCGTGGTCAACCCCACGACCTTCACCGTCAATGCTGGTGAAACTGCCACGCTGCAGTTCCAGACGTCGATCCCGCACGCCATCCACAACGGAAGATTCTCGCTCGACTTCATCCCCCAAGGCCTCATCTGGCCCCAGCGGACCACTCTGATAGTCACCGGGAGCGACGTGAAGTTCAATGGGCAGACCACTGACACATGGATTGCCAACAAGGCGCATACCTACTCGGTGAAGATCAGCCGCTAGGAAGTTGCGGTGCCGGACTCCTGGCTGGCGAACTGCGTCCGGTAGAGGTCCGCATACAGACCACCAGCGAGCAGCAGTGATTGGTGATCGCCCCGCTCAGCGATCCGCCCAGCGTCGAGGACCAAGATCTGATCTGCATCTCGGATGGTCGACAACCGGTGAGCGATCACCAGTGAGGTGCGCCCCTTGAGCGTCCTGGCTAGTGCCGCCTGCACCAATGCCTCTGACTCCGCATCGAGATGGGCCGTCGCCTCGTCGAGGACGACCACCCGTGGTGCTTTGAGGAGCAGTCTGGCCAGCGCCACCCGCTGCTTCTCTCCACCCGAGAGTCGGTAGCCCCGCTCGCCGACGACGGTGTCGAGGCCCCCAGGAAGCGACACAACGAGCTCCGCAATTTGCGCTTGGGCCAATGCCTCCATGATCTCGTCATCAGTGGCCTCGGGTCGGGCATAGGCCAGGTTCGCCCGAAGCGAATCGTGGAACAGGTGGACATCTTGTGTGACGACGCCCACCGTGTCTTGGAGTGAGGAGAACGTTGCTTCCTTAAGCTCAGTGCCGTTGATCGAGATCGATCCGCCATCGACGTCATAGAGGCGTGACAGCAACGATGACAATGTGGTCTTGCCCGCTCCCGAAGATCCAACGAGCGCGGTCATCGTCCCAGGAGGAATCTCGAACGAGACGTCGTTGATGACCTGCCCGCTCTCAGAGCGATCAAGGACGGCGACCGCCTCGAGTGAGGCCAACGAGACCT
>Ga0194055_10002681_pt1 | contig 14021 bp, 8 predicted proteins | sample SepL449m_MetaG_FD_155482 | JGI IMG/M metagenome (GOLD analysis project Ga0194055, IMG submission 155482) | Anoxic zone freshwater microbial communities from boreal shield lake in IISD Experimental Lakes Area, Ontario, Canada - Sep2016-L442-9m | ecosystem: Environmental > Aquatic > Freshwater >... | reverse complement strand
CTTCGATCCGGCTCAGGCCGCATCGACCGATCCCTACCGAGTGCCGCGGGGAACGACGATCGAGACCGAGCCGGTCGAATTGGTCGACGAGCCCTGTACGTACCGAACCTGTTTCGACGTCCCGGTGCAGCCGGTGCGGGTCGCCGCGGTCAAGCTCGCGGGGCCCCCCTTCCGGCTTCCGATGGTGCCGCCGCCCGGCACCGCGTCGGTGCTGACGATCGAAGTCGAGACTTTTTCCGAGTCGGTCACCGTCGATCAACTGTCGCTTTTTCCGCTCCGGCTCCATCTCCATGCCGGCTCCGGGAAGACGGCCAACCTGCTCTACGAGCGGCTCCTCACGAAATGCCTCGGGGTGGTGGTCTCCGGCGACGCCGATCCAACGGTGAGCCGGTTTTTTCCGGCCGAGAACGTCACTCCCGCCGGTTTCTCCGACGATGAGGGGGCAATTCCCTGTGACGCCCGGAGTTTCCCAGGCTACCGCCTCCTCACCGAGTTCTTCGCGCTGCCGCGGAAATTCCTGTTCGTCGACCTGACCGATCCGGACTCGATTTCGAAAGGGCTCCAAGGACGTCGGCTGACGCTTTCCTTCCTCCTCGGCAGTTCCGATCGGGATCTCGAGCGATCCGTGGGACGCGATACCGTGCGTCTCGGATGCACGCCGGCGGTCAATCTGTTTCCGCTCGAGCTCGATCCCGTGGCGATCGATGGCCGGGCGGGGGAGGTCTGCCTCACCCCCGATGTCCGCCGCCCCTACGCCCTGGAAGTCCACGCGGTGACCGACGTTCGGCTCCTCGATTCAGACGGGGCGCGAGGCGTGCTTCCCCTCCATGCGGCCGGCGCCGGCCGGTTCCGCAGCGACCCTCGGGGCAAGCCCGGGCTGTGGTGGACGATGGTCCGCCGGCCGCGGAGCCTTCCGCGTCCCGACGGCACGTTCGATCATGCCACCGATGTGCGGATGAGCATCGTCGACGAACAGGGAGGGGCGGTGTCGTGCGTCGATCGCACGCTCATGGTCAAAGCCGAGTGTCTCAACCGGAATCTTCCCGGCCGGCTTCCCTTTGCCGACGGGCGACCGGCACTCAAGCTGCCGGAGGGCAACGGTCCGCTGGGGGTGATCCGCTGTCTCCACAAGCCGACGCAGACGCTCCGCCTCGACATGGGGCGAGGTCTTGCCTGGCGGCTGGTCTCCCACCTCTCCCTCAACCATCTCTCTTTGATCGACGGAGGGAACGACGCGGCGGCGGCGATGAAGGAGGTCATCGGACTGTATCTGATGGACGAGATGGACGACTTCGAGCAGAAACGCCGCTGGGTCGAGGGCATCGTCGGCATCTCGGGCCGCCGGGTTCCCGCCCGGAGTCCCGGGCCGCGCGGCGGCGTCGTCCAGGGGGTCGAGGTTCGATTGCAACTCGACGAGGATTCTTTCGCCGACGGGACGGCCTTTCTCTTCAGCAGTGTGCTGGAGCGGTTCCTGGGGGCCTGGGTGTCGGTCAATTCATTCACGCGTCTGGTGACGACGTCGCGCCAGCGGGAAAGTCGTGGAGAGGAGTGGCGATGGCCCCCGCGGGCGGGAAACCAAGTGCTGGCCTGATCGACGACGTGCTGGCGGCCCCCGCGGCCTTCGACGTCTTCCAGGCCATTCGACTCCTCGACGCCGCCGCGGTGCGGGCGGCGAAGGAGGCCGATGCGCCCGTCCCGCCCGAGCCCGGGAGGCAGGGGGCGCACGCCGGGCCGGGCGACGCTGTTCGGTTCCGGGCGGCGGTGTCGCTCGGGTTTCCGGGCGCGGCGATCATGTCGGCAAAGCGGCTGACCGGGGAGGATCCGGCGGTCGAGCTGGCGATCTCCTGTTTCGGCCTCGTCGGAGCCACCGGGATTCTTCCGCAGCACTACACGACGCTCCTCATCGAGCGCATCCGCCGTTATCGCGACACGACGCTGCAGGACTTCCTCGACATCTTCCAACACCGCGCCGTGTCGCTCCTCTACCAGGCGTGGGGCAAGTACCGGGTGCCTTTCCAGCGGGAAAGGCGGTTGCTGCGCGAGCAATCGGGCGCGCCTTGGGAGGACGGCGGGCGGGGGAGGGATCCGTTCGACGCCGTGCTCGCCTGCCTCGTCGGCCTCGGAACCCCCGGGCTCGGCGATCGGCTCCGCTGCGGCGACGAAGCACCAACCTATTTTGCTGGACACTTTTCCCGGCATCCGCGCTCGGCATCTTCGCTCGGCGGGATGCTCGCCGAAGCCTTTGCCGTCGCGGTGGAAGTCGAGCAGTTCGTCGGCCGCTGGCTCGTGCTCGAGACGCCCGACCAGACGCGACTGGCCTCGGTCGGGATGCCGCGCGGCTGCCACGCCCGGCTCGGCATCGACGCGATGGTCGGGCAACGGAGCTGGAGCGTCGATTCCGCCATCGCGCTCCGCCTCGGCCCGCTCACCGAGCGTGAGTTCCGCCGCTGGCTTCCCGGCGGGGAACGCCTCGCAGCCCTCGGTGATCTCGCCAGACTTTACGTCGGCCCCCATCTCGAGATCCTCGTCCGGCCGGTGCTGCGGGGATCCGAGGTGCCGGCGGCGCGGCTCGGCGGACCGGTGTCGCTCGCCGACGGCAGTCCTGCCGGAAGTCGTCTCGGTTGGACGACCTGGCTCGTGAGCCGTCCGCCGCAAGCCGATGCCGACGAACCCGAGTTTGCCGTTCTGTCCTGATCTCTCGTGGCACCCCGCGTGCCGTTGTCCTGTCCGATGCCCTCCCTTGGAAAGACGCCATGGCCTCCCTCGATCTCAAGAACCTGATCGCGAAACTCGACCCGCAATGCCGCCGGGCGCTCGAGGGAGCCGCAGGGCTGTGCCTCTCGCGGACAAACTACAACGTCGAGATCGAGCACTGGCTGGTGAAGCTCATGGAACAGCCGGGCAACGACGTCGCCCTTCTCTTCCGTCATTTCGATGTCGATGTGGCTCGGCTCCTTCAGCACCTCGACAAGGCGATCGATCGCCTCAAGACGGGGAACGCTCGGCCCCCGTTGCTCTCCCCGGAGGTGTGTACCCTGGCCAAGGAGGCGTGGCTGATCGCGTCGATCGACCAGGCCCAGCCGCTCGTGCGCGGTGCGTGGGTCCTCACCGCGCTGCTCGCCGACGAGTCGTTGGCCCGGAGGGCCGTGAGTATCTCCGACGAGTTCCGCAAGATGTCCGCCGACCAACTGCGTCGCGACGCACCGGTTGTCATCGAGCGCTCGATCGAGAGTGAGTATGTCGTTGGGGGCGAAAACCTGGCGGGAAGCGGAGCGGGGGGCGACTCCTCCTCGGGCACCCCGGGAGCTCCCGGCAAACCCTCCTCGACGCCGGCGCTTGACCAGTTCACGATCGATCTCACCGCTCGGGCCAAGGCTGGGAAGATCGATCCGGTGCTCGGGCGCGACGCCGAGATTCGTCAGGTGGTCGACATCCTCACGCGCCGCCGGCAAAACAACCCCATCCTTACGGGCGAGGCTGGCGTCGGGAAGACGGCCGTCGTGGAGGGATTCGCGCAGCGCATCGCGCAGGGCGACGTGCCCCCGGCGCTTGTCAACGTCGCGGTCCGCACGCTCGACCTCGGGCTCCTTCAGGCCGGTGCGGGGGTGAAGGGGGAGTTTGAGAACCGGCTCAAGAGTGTCATCGAGGAGGTGAAGAAGTCCGCGAAGCCGATCATTCTCTTCATCGACGAAGCCCACACGCTCATCGGGGCCGGCGGTTCGGCTGGGCAGGGTGACGCGGCGAACCTCCTCAAGCCGGCGCTCGCCCGCGGCGAGCTGCGCACGATCGCCGCCACCACCTGGGCCGAATATAAAAAATACTTCGAGAAGGATGCCGCGCTCGCCCGCCGCTTCCAGGTGATCAAGGTCGAGGAGCCGGCCGAGGAGATCGCCGTGCGGATGATCCGCGGCCTCGTCGACACGCTCGAGGCGCACCACGGCGTCACGGTGCTCGACGAGGCGGTCGTGGAGAGCGTCCGGCTCTCCAACCGCTACATCTCAGGCCGTCAGTTGCCAGACAAGGCGGTCAGCATCCTCGACACCGCCGCGGCCCGGGTGGCGATCGGCCAGGCGGCGACTCCCGCGGCGGTGGAGGATTGCCGGCGGCAGATCGACGCCATCGCCACCACGCTGGGCATCCTCCGCCGCGAGCAGGAGGCGGGGGCCGTTCATGCCACGCGGATCGCGGAGCTCGAGAGCCAGCGGGAATCGCTCGTGGCCCGGCACGCGGCGCTCGACGAGCGCTGGAAGAAGGAGGCGGGAATCGTGACGGAGATTCGCGATCTCCGCAAGCAGCTCTCCCCCCCGGCTTCCCCCGCGCCTTCCCCCGGTCGTGGCGGCCAGGACGCCCCGGCCGGTGGAGCGGCGCCTGCGGCGCCCGCGCCGCTCTCGGCGGAGGATCGCGACCGTCTCCGTGAACGTCTCAAGGCGCTCGAGGCATCGCTTCGCGAGCTCCAGGGGGAGGAGCCGCTCCTCCAGCCCTGCGTCGACGGGCAGGCCATCGCCGCCGTCGTCGCCAGCTGGACCGGGATTCCGGTGGGGCGGATGCTCTCCGACGAGATCCGCGGTGTGCTGGAGCTCAAGGAGCGGCTCGAAGAGCGCGTCGTGGGGCAATCGCATGCCCTCGATCAGATTGCCCAGCGGATCCGCACGAGCCGTGCCGGCCTCACCGACCCGAAGCGGCCGATCGGTGTCTTCATGCTTGCCGGCACGAGCGGCGTCGGCAAGACGGAGACAGCCCTGGCGATCGCCGATCTGCTCTACGGTGGCGAGCAGAACATGACCGTGATCAACATGAGCGAGTTCAAGGAGGAGCACAAAGTGTCGCTCCTCATGGGCTCGCCGCCGGGCTACGTCGGCTACGGTGAGGGGGGCGTGCTCACCGAGGCCGTCCGCCGTCGTCCCTACAGCGTGATTCTCCTCGACGAGATGGAGAAGGCCCATCCGGGCGTGCAGGACATCTTCTACCAGGTGTTTGACAAGGGGGCGATGAAGGACGGCGAGGGGCGCGACATCGACTTCAAGAACACCGTCATCATCATGACGAGCAATGCCGGCACCGACACCGTCATGAAGCTCTGCAAGGATCCGGAGACGCGGCCGGAGGCCGACAAGCTCGGCGAGGCGATCCGCCCCGACCTTCTCAAAGTCTTCAAGCCGGCATTCCTCGGCCGGCTCACCGTGATTCCCTATTTCCCCCTGGCCGACGACGTCCTCAAGGGGATCTGCGGGCTCAAGCTCAAGTCGATCCGCCGCCGGGTGGAGGAGACCTACAAGGCCAATTTCACCTGGTCACCGGAGGTTGTCGATGCGGTCGTGTCACGGTGCCACGAGGTCGACTCGGGGGCGCGCAACATCGACCACATTCTCACCGGCGCCATGCTTCCGGACCTCTCGGCCCGCTTGCTTGCCCGGATGGCCGACGGCGAGCCGGTGACCGATGTGAAGGTGGTGATGAATGGGGACGGATTCGGGTATGAGATTGGGTGAGGCATGTATCACGCGACCCATTCCGCAACCCATCCGATGCACCATAGATCCAAGGCGACATAGATCCCGGCCTCCTCAACTAATGGTTTGTCACAATGCCTGAAGCAGCACCACTGAATTTCGGGGAGCTCTTGGAGGCCTTCATTAACGCCTACAAAACGTACAGCACAAGAAAAAAACAAATAGACAAGTATCGCGAGAAGTATGAAATAGGCCGAAAAGTTGCACGTGTTGCCACGGGTACGGCTGTTCCGAGTGATAGTATCGACTTGGCTATTGGTGCAATAAAACAGTTCGCTGGAGCATTCGATGTGCCCATCACATCGCATCCATACTGGAAAATGCATGCCGCCCACATTGAGGTAATGAAGTCCTTCTTAGACTCGGTTTATAATGCCGACCAAGCGACTGCCTTGTTCGACAATGCCGTCTCCCATGCTTCCAGCCTGAAGGCATTCAAGCAGAGTGCGACGCATCTGGATACATGCCTACGCGAGGCTATGAGCCGGACCATTTTTTTCTTTCGGGCATGTGTTTCCTACAAGGACACGGGGTTTACGGAAAACGGACTGCATAAACTGAAGGAATTGTGGGCGGCCCTGGCAGAGCAGTATCTCAGCCTCATGGTCATGGCTTTCAATCGAATGGACGCAGTGGGGTTGTGCATCGCTACCTACGAGGTTAGGCGAAACACCATGCGCACCGGGAAGGTGATCGACCGCTTTTTGGAGTATTACACTCAACAGGTGCCTGAGGTGGGGCGAGTTACCCGTTTAGGGCCGCAGCACGCGTCTTCATTTGAGGAGAAGATCAACGCGGATCCTTTCGGGCAGGTGATGCGGATAGTGCATCCCATCCGAGATCGGGCATGTGTGGCCTGCAAGGCCTCTGATGCCATCCAGCGAATGAGCCCATCGAGCGATTTCGCGAACGGTGAGCAGTGTTTCCGCACGCTCACGCTTGAGTTGGCTGGAAAATAGCCGCTTGAGCGGGGACAACCAGGGCGGGAAACCGGGGGGGGAGCTGATTTCAAACTTGTTCGCCCCACCCACTTCCGTGGGCTGGTACATCCCCTTTGAGCACCCCGCTCCCCTCCGAGGTTCCGGCCTCGTCGGACGCAGCAGGCAGCTTTCCGACTGCCTGCTCGATAATAGTCGAGCGACGTGAACAAATCACAATTCACAATCTTCTCTCGAGACCATGCCGTGAGCACCACAGGATCTCAACGCGGGCAGCGTTTCGCACGGATTGCGCGGGAGACATTGTGCAGCAGGAAATCTGGGAGGGGAGCTGATTTCCAGGACGGGAAATCGGGGACGGGAATGGATTTCCACAGCCGTTCGCTCCACCCACCCTCGCCGGCCGGTAAGGGAGAAATCGGGGATGGGAGCCGATTTTCGGGCCGGCGTTTACCTGCTCGCGTCCCGAGTCGTTGCCCTCAATTGATCGAGCGGCCCTATTTCAAGTCTGTGTGTGTTCCAAAGGGGCATGTGGAAAAGTGTTTTGGAATCGGTCTTCTCGCTGGTTGAAGAACTCGGAGGCATTGCAACGTGGCCAACTTTCGTATTCCCGGACCCCTCGGATTCGGCCAAAGAGTTACTGCGAGCCGTCAACGGTCTTGTCAGTCGCCCGTGTCGCAGGTTCGACACGGGGCCGTCAAAGCAGATCGCCGCACTGACGACATTCAATTGTTCGGCTCAATCGATAAACTGAGGGACGGGGATGTTCGCCGGTTCGACGTAAGTGAATACGCAGCCTTCTTCATTACGGACAAGCGTGTTCGGCGACAGTCTCGCTCGCCGCGGAAATCCTTGTATCCGGTGATCTTCGTCAACGGCATGCAAGGAAGCCCCGTCAAATTTCGAGCTCAGGCTTGTGCGGTCGCCGCACTGAGCGGGGGGGGCGTATTAGGCGTCTACAACGGCTCCGGGACCAGTTTCTTGCTCGGGGACAATAAGGGACAGGCAGAGATTGCCGGAGATAAATCGGGAGGCATACTGACCGATCTGGTGGAGTGCCTCACCGATAAGTTGCAAAGCACGGACTGGGATCAGGTCACCACTTGGTTCAAACGCAAGCGAGGCGTACCGCAGCAACAAATCGAGTCGGAGATGGCGCAGAATCTGTCGCGATTCAATCGTGCTGCCGGTAGTTTGTATGCTTTGTTGCTTCAACCAGGCTTTGAGAATGCTCGCGTTGTTGCCCATAGCCAAGGAAACATCATCACGTGCAACGCCGTCAATGCGTTGGCGGCCACCCGCGGCAACAAAGCGATCTCGGGGATGAGGATCTATGCTGTCGCTTCCCCCGTGATGTTCTGGTCCGAGGCAGGCATGTTCGGGGAAGGTGTAGTGTCGACACACGCGCTTGCGAATGATCTCGTCGCTTGGCTGGGGGCGAATGTGACGGATCTGCCATATCTGATGCTGCGAAGGCCAGTCGATCGGGAAAGTGAGTCGATGAAGGGGACGGAATTATCGGAGCGGTACGCTTGGACAGCCAATCCGTTCCAAGTACTCACCCACAACTTTTATGCATACCTCGAAAAGATGTGGGAAGAACTGCGGTATGAGTTTGAGTGAGCCAATCGGATAAGCACGTAACTTTGGGCTCTTCGGGGATTTCCGTGGCACGCCGCGGCCGATTCATGGAGGGCCGACGATTGGGTAGAGTGCCGAAATGGACACACTTCAATCGCATTACGCCCGTTTGCTTGGCCTCGATGACTCCTGGCGGGTGGAGTCTGTTGACCTCCAGATCGAGGATCGGCGCGTCGAGATCCACCTTTCCCACGTCGGGTCTGGCGTGATCTGCCCCGAATGCGGCGTGGCCTGCGGCCTCGCTGATCACGCGGACGAGCGGCGCTGGCGGCACTTGGACACGATGCAGTTCACGACGGAGCTGGTCGCCCGCCTCCCCCGAAGCCGGTGCGCGGAGCACGGTGTCAAAACCATCGTGCCGCCATGGGCCGGGAAGCACTCTCGCTTCACGCTCCTCTTCGAGGCATTCGCTGTCGAAGTTCTGCAGGCCTGCCGCACCGTGAAAGCGGCGGCTGCGCTGCTCGGGCTCTCCTGGGATGCCGTGCAGACGATCATCGACCGCGCCGTGGCACGCGGCCTCGAGCGCCGCGAGGCCACGCCCATCAAGCACATCGGCATCGACGAGAAGAGCTTTGGGAGAGGCCAGGACTACATCACCGTTCTCACCGATCTCGACGGCTCCCGTGTCCTCGATGCCGCTCCGGAACGTACGCAGGCGGCCGCTGAAAGCGTCCTCGCGACGCTCACCGTCGAGCAGCGGCAGAAGGTGTGTGCCGTCGCTGCCGACATGCTTCCCGCGTATGCCCAGGCAGTGGCCACGCAGACGCCGAACGCCGAGCTTGTTCACGACAAGTTCCATGTCGCCAAGCATCTCGGGGAAGCCGTCGATCAGGTGCGAAGGGCGGAAAACAAGACCCTTCAGGCCGATGACGACGACCGGCTCAAGGGCACCCGTCAGCTCTGGCTCTTCAACAAGGCGAACCTCTCTCCCGAGCAGCGTCGCCGCTTCAACGCGATCAAGAAGCACGGCCTGAAGACGGCGAGAGCCTGGGGAATCACCGATCTGTTCCGCTGGTTCTGGCGGCATGTCTATTCGACGAGTGCCAATCGCTTCTTCAAGCGATGGTATGCATGGGCCCTGCGATGCCGACTGCGGCCGATGGTCAAGGTGGCGAGGATGCTCAAGCGTCATCTGCCCAACCTCTTGACCTACTTCCTTTACCGGATCACGAATGCCACGACAGAAGGCTTCAACAGCGTCATCCAAGCACTGAAGTACGCGGCACGCGGTTTCCGCTCCTTCGGCAACTACCGGACTCGCATCCTGTTCTTCTGTGGGAAGCTCGATCTCAGGCCGCAGCTACCCTGCCACTGAAATCCCGGAAGAACCTAAATTTGGGTCGGGACTAATGTCTGGTCTCTTTTGTTCGAGACGGTGCTCGCGGAGCGGGTGTGCCGATATAGCTTGATTGCTCCCCATAGCGCCGTGATCAGATGCCCCCCCGACACTGTCGAGGCGTAAACTTCTGGTGTCGCCGATCCACGATCCATCTGCCGTTGTACCTTCAATGATCATCGAAAAACCGAGGTAGGGTTTCGGCAAACGTTCCATATGTGAGATCCGATTTCAGTGGGAGGTGCCTTATGCTCGCACAGCATCGCGACGCTTTTCTCAGAGTCGCAAAAAGTAAAAACTGCTGGATTGGGTTGCGCGATCCAAACGCACTATCCGACCCATGGATTGGCAGGCCGCGGTGCTATCCCAAACCGGTGACCTGCAAGGCGAAGACGTGCGACCTTCCGGGAAAGCCCTTCTCAGGGCTCGTCGTGTGTCCCTGGAGGCTTGCCGACCATTTCACGGATGACCGACGCGAAAAGGCGAGGACCATTTGGGAGGACTTCGAGAAGCTGCTGTGGGAGACCGAAGACCCGAATCCGGCCAGCAGGAATATGGGGCGGTACGCGTCCCTCACGACTGCGACTCCACTGCCGGTGCATCGCTCCGTGAAGAAGGAATTGCTCTGTGGGTCCGATTCGACCAAGTACGACTACCACCTGATCGTTGACGGGCCGCGCAACGGAGTCGTGCTCTACCGCGGAGCCATGATTTTCGCCGACTACGACATCTATGCGATCATCGGCGGCGACGATCAGGGAAGGATGAGTCGCCAATGGTCGGAGACGCAGCACGCGGAGAAGTACTGGGAGGTGGTGCGAGACTTGAATGGAGCGTTCCAGTTCTCCATCGACATGGTGCAGCATGGTGCTGATTTCGATTGGTTGAGTGGCACGGCAACGGCCGCAGGTGATCGCGTGCTGTGGTTCGGGCCGAGGAGCCAGGAGACCTTTCTGCCCCCGACCGATGGGCAGTTCTCCGTGACGCGGATCCAGTCCGTTCCGACGGGGAAAGGCGGCCGGAAGAATGACGTGGGAATGCACTGATCTGTCGACGGGTCGATCTCCACCGTCGCCTCCCCGGTGAGGAGAGATGGCGGGCCATCGATCCCGTCGGTGATCAATGGAACGTTTCGGGCAGTCGCTGAACGGTTGAGGTGGTCACGCCCCCGGCCCGACCGGCCGGCATAGACGCCGAGGCTGACGCCCAGTTCCGTACTGCCCAGAGGGTTGTTTGCCTGGGTCAGCACCAGCCCTGAACCCTCATATCGCCTGGTACAGGAAATCCAAGCCGGTCAGCGGGTTGATGAGGCTTCACCCCTGCGACCTTACCGAAGTCTCCCACTTTCCCTTTGGGGGGCTGCGGTGGCGGGGAGGCCCTGGTCGATGGCCGGGGCCAGAGTCTTCGGTGCAATGTACGGAAGCGGTGTGACCGATACACCCGAGACGACCGTCATCACTCGCGCATCCCGAGGAAGCGTCATCATGGCCCGGACCCGATCCCACGAAGCAAGCGTCGTTCAATTGCTCGCGGCTTTGGCCACGTTCCTTTCGATCGAGGCACGCGCCGACCAGCCTCACACCGTGGTTGTTCAATCGACCAGTGCGACCGTTGGCACGGGCAAACGCCCCATCGCTGAGCGTATCAAGTCGGCAAATCTTCCGGTGCGGATCACATCGGAGGAGCAACTGGCGCCGAACGAAGGGCTGATCCGCAAGCTGGCGGAGGAGACACTGCCCTTCGGGCAACCCGTGGTGCTGCAGCCCGAAACCGATCTGAACCTGTCGCCGGCGGTTGTCGAGTTTGCGACCGACGAGCCCGAGGCACTCACCTACGCCGCAACGGAGTCGACGGGAGCTGGGGGTGAGGAGCTCGCCGAACCCGCGACCATGCCCCCGCCGCAGGGCTTGGTTCTCCCCTCCAAACCGATCAGCAGTGCAGGGGATGTCGACGTTCGCTCGACGGCGAGCGTCGAGGTAGCCGGCGTCGTCGAACAGGCCGATTTGCAGGCAGGCAAGCCTGCTTCCGAAGCGAAAGTTTTGAGCCTAAGCCCCACGGTGAGAAAGAAGCCGGTGGTGGTTGCCAGGCCGCGGCAACTGACGCCGTTCGAACGCCTCCAGTCGCGGCTGGCGGATTTTCCCCGACCGCTCGGGTTTCTTCCCGCTCCGCGTCCCTCCCATTCCCGTCCTGGCGTGAATCAGGGCCGAGGTCCGACCGTCACCCGCAACGGCGTAACGCGGGGCCAAACGCAAGGTGTGCCCGATTCTGGTCCGCTTCCGTCACAGTCGGCAGCCGCGCTGACTCTCGCCACGAGCGTCGTAGATGACACTCAGCCTCTGAGTTCATGTCCGGAGGCCGAGAGTGGTGGAGCCAGCGTGATCGTGGCGGAGCGCGACATCGTTCAAGAGTCGTCGGCGATTGCCGGGGACATGACCGAGTTGGCGACGACCGAGTTGGCGACGACCGAGGTAGCAACGACTGAGGTAGCAACGACTGAGGTAGCAACGACTGAGGCGGCGACGACTGAGGTGGCAACGACTGAGGTGGCGACGACTGAGAGAGCGCCTGCCGAAGAGAGCGGAGTGTCCCGAGGAAGCGACGGAGCCCCTCTTCCAGTCGTCCACACCGCTGCGGTTGTGTGCGACGTGGTCGGTCCCGGTCGTGCATTGTCCCCGGGCGAGCGTGCCGACCTGAAATGCCTGGTCAGGAACGTCGGGAGCGCGGCGGTTGAAAACATCTCGGTCACGGTCTTCTTCGCCGAGGGCCTGGAGCCCGTGGCTGTGGCCGGGCGGTCTGCCGACATCTTCGAGGACCAGATCCGCTTCACGACGGTGGGCGCTCTCCCCCCAGGTGGTGTCCTCCCCTTGAGGATTGCGGCGGTGGCCCGGGGCACCGGCCAGTACACGTACCGGGCGCACGTTCGCCATCGGGGATCGGACAGCCCTGCGATTCGTGATGGGATGGTGTGTACGATCCCCGGCGATCTTTCTTCTGAGGCTGCTTTGGTGGCCGCGACCGGGAATCCGGAAGGCACCGTTGGTGAGGAGCAGCCCGAAGCCGATCGGGCCGTCGATTCCGGTCTTGGGACAGACTCCACGGACAATGTCGATGCGATCGGTCAAGCCGTTGAGACCGGCACGCCCCATGAGGACCTGGCCGCTTCGGAGCGGGTTATTCTGGTCCACAGTGAAAGGAATATCGACGTGAGCGTCAAGGTTCCCGAGGGTGTCGTACGTCGCGGAGAGCGGTTTGAGCTCCGCTTTACGGTGTGCAATACAGGCTCTGAGCCCGCACACGCCGTAACACCGATGTTCCACTTCGGGAAGGGTATCGAGCCTGTGGCGGTGGTCGGCCGTGCGCTCGAATTGACGTCGGAAGGTTCTGTCTTGTTCGAGCAGCTTGACGAACTCGCCCCCGGCAAAAGTGTGGAATTCGCGATTATCGCCGCGTGCGTTGAGGTCGGTACCGTACCGTTCCAGGGTGTCGTCTGGTGCGGGGCCGGGGAGGGGGTCGAGCGTGTGCCTGTCGTCGGCGAGATCCGAGTTGTTCCCGAGCGTATCGCCACGGCGCCCGAGGGACGGACGCAGCGCTGAGGCTCGTTTCGGGCCAGACGGGCGGGGAAAACGGAAGGACGAGGTCCACTGATTCCGCCCTGCAGACTGCGGGGTATGAGAACCGGCAGCGATCGTCTGGCCCTGATAACCGAACAGTTTCTCGTCGCTTGCGGACCCGGAAGGCGTTCCTGCAGAGAGCACCCTCACATCCCGAAGGCGAGGACGGCGCTGACGAGGTCGTGGACAGCCCGGGCAAACTGGCTCTGCGTGCCGAGCTCTTGGCCGAGGCGGACAAGCACCAGTGCCTGAATGGCGGTGTTCCAGGGAACGGTTTTCATGACAGGCCCTCCGTGGCGAAAGCGGCCGCCGGAAGCCGCTGACGCGAGCTGCCCCGACGGCTTCGTTTCCTGCCAGGATTCTAGGCGCCGCGGGCAAGCCCTCACCGCCGACTACAGGCAAGCGCCCCGCAGACCAAGGTCATTTTCCCCCCGGACAATTGGCCGCCGGAACCTCGTTGCCCGGTCCCCCCCGCTTCGCACTCTTGAAGAGCCCGCGCCAATCGACTCTTCTTCGCGCTCGATGAGGCCCGTCATCCGGCTTGGCTAGGTTCCTGGCGACGGATTCCCCGCCACCGGGCATGATGGCAGCGGCCGCTGCTTCGCAACGCCCACTGCTTCGCCAAGCCCGCCCCCTGCGAAATACCCACCCTCTTCCGGCCCCGCCCGTGACGCTTCCCCCCAAAAAAACGCATGCCATCCTCGTCGCCCTGGGAAGCTCCGGCGATGTCCATCCCTTCATCGGGATCGGTCGGGAACTGCGCCGTCGCGGGATGCGCGTCACGCTGGTCGCTGCCGGGTGGTTTCGCGAGGTGGCCGAGAAGGCTGGCCTCGCGTTTGTCGACCCGCTCCCCGAGCTCGACTTCGTCGCGTCGATCGAGGACGAACGGATCTGGGACCCACTCCGCGGCACTCCGGTGATCCTCGAGCTCTTTGTGCGCCCTCTTCTCGAGCCGGTCTACCGGGTGATCGAGCGGGCGCTCGCT
>Ga0194055_10002680_pt1 | contig 14025 bp, 15 predicted proteins | sample SepL449m_MetaG_FD_155482 | JGI IMG/M metagenome (GOLD analysis project Ga0194055, IMG submission 155482) | Anoxic zone freshwater microbial communities from boreal shield lake in IISD Experimental Lakes Area, Ontario, Canada - Sep2016-L442-9m | ecosystem: Environmental > Aquatic > Freshwater >... | reverse complement strand
TGACCATTCAGCTTATCTAAATCAGTTTGTAGGGCTTTAAATTTCTTAGTGCTCACACAGGAAAAAAGAAAGATGCTTGTACCCAGTACCAGCATTGTTTGCAGTGGTTTTGATGTCATTTGATGGATTTTTAATGAATAGTTGAACCTGATCTTTTGAACATCAAAGTTACTTAAAAATAGGAATGGTAAAAAGGCGGTAACGCAATTTTAACATTGATTGAACATAATGCAGTTGGGGGTTGGGGGTTGGAAGTTGGAGGTTTCGCCGCCGTCTGGTCTCCTGACCAACGGCAATAAAGTTGCAGTTGGTTATTCATTCAATTTGATAACCCAAGATGTTGACGGAAACACTTCAACTATGTTCAACTATGTTCAACTCCTCAACTCCTCAACCCAATTAAAGTAATATGACACTTATTCAAAAAAAATAAAATTTGTTTCCATATATAATTTTCTTATCTTACTTATCTGATCGGCGCCCTATCCCTACTATATCCTTCCAACTTTTATTCACAGACAAAAACATTAAACATGAAAAAAATGATTCTCATGCTTTGCCTTATTCCTATGCTTGGAATGAGCCAAACCAAAAACGTGTTAAACTCATCACGTTATTTTTGCAAGAATGACAAGATCGACGAATTTGAAAAGGCGCTGGCAAACCATGCACAGAAATACCATAGCGGTGACTGGAAATGGCGTGTATGGTCTATTCAGTCGGGCCCCGATGCCGGTGGTTACATGATCACCGAAGGCCCCAGCGACTGGGCAACCATTGATGGCCGTAATGATATTAATCCTGCTCATATGGCCGATTGGAATAAGAATGTAGCACCACTCACCACCAACCCCGGTAGTAGTTCTTACATGAATTTCGAAGCAGACCTGAGCTCGGTGCAACTCACCGATTATGCAGATAAGATCATCATAACGCATATGACCGCTAAGCCCGGAAAGATCATGGCAACAAAAGACCTGATCACAAAACTGAAAAAAGTTTGGACCTCAAGCAATGAATCCATCGCCGTGTATTCATTAGTAGCCTCAGGTGAACCGGGATACGCAATGGTTAGCCGTTTAAAAGGCGGTCTGAAAGAACTTGCCCCAGGATTCAGGAAGCCCATGATGGAGCGCTACAATGATACGTATGGCGCCGGTGCATGGGACAATTACTCTAAAGATTATGCCGATGCTGTACAGAATCGCTGGTCGGAATTGCTGATCTATATGCCCAAATTAAGCTCTAAGTAAAAAAAATAACGTTTGAATGAAATGCAAGTGTGATACGCACTTGCATTTTTTTATCAGCATTTTCGCTGTTGAAAGAAGATATAGATACACGGATGACACTGATTGATACTGAATGGCACTGTAATACACATTCCTTCCGTGAAAATCCGTTCAGATCCGTGTATTCCGTGTATCCATCAACATCTCAAATCCGGAAACGACCCAAATAAAAAAAGACCACAGTAAACTGCAGTCTTTCTTATTTGTACTCGGGAACGGAATTGAACCGTCACTCGCATTACTGCGAACAGGATTTTAAGTCCTGCGTGTCTACCAGTTCCACCACCCGAGTGAACTAGTGAAAAAAAATCCCGTTGAGCATAAGCCGAACGGGATATCTAGAGCGGAAGACCGGGCTCGAACCGGCCACCCCGACCTTGGCAAGGTCGTGCTCTACCAAATGAGCTACTTCCGCAATAATGATAAGATCTTCTACTTATTTTCGGATTGCAAAAATAAGCCTTGTACTACAACCACAAAAATTTATTTGTAAGTAGGATTGTACAATGTGCTGGAAGGCACATTTACTTCAGGTTTGCCCATGTACCGATGGCTATACAGATTATAGCAACCACCCAGTACAAAAGCCAATACCAGCAATACCTGGCAAAACCAGATAAAACGGGAAGAAGATACCCAGTTGTGAGCAAAATCCTTATGCGTATTGTCAATGATTTCCTGTTCCATTTTAATTTTTTATTTGCGTTGCAAAAATAAGGGCTGAAGCCCAAAAAAACTTATTTGTTACCCACAATTTCTGAAAAGGCCTTTTTCCCTTGGGCAAAATAAGCCCATACCACGGAGCCTTTATACCATCCACGCAGGGTTCCACCCCTTTTTACAGGGAATAATGATTGTTTCCGCCGAAACATCAACCAGCCAATAAAATGAAGATGTGCGCGGGCAATGGCTAAAAAATAGCCCCCATCTCCCGTTAATAATCCCTTGCCGGCAGACAAGATATCTAAAAAAAATCGCACAGGTATCTTCCATATCGCTGCAGAAAGCGGCAGGTTCTTAGCCAGCATGATCAGGTTATTCCGGAAATTCAAAAATGTTTTATGGCTGTTTCCCCTGGGAAGTGTTCCGCCGCCAACATGGTATACCACCGATGCCGGCTGCACATAGATCGTATATCCTGCCAGTTGCAGCCGCCAGCAAAGATCGATCTCCTCCTGATGAGCAAAAAAACTGCTATCGAGCCCACCCATTTCATGATAGGTTGCGGCCCGAACAAACATAGCCGCACCACTGGCCCAGAAACAAGGCTGCGCATCATTATACTGACCCCGATCAGTTTCACAATCCTCAAAAACCCTTCCTCTCATGAACGGATACCCGAAATGATCGAGCCATCCTCCACTGGCCCCCGCGTATTCAAATTTCTCCTTATCGTTAAAAGCTAAAATCTTGGGCTGGCATGCAGCAATATTGCGGTTGGCCTCCATCAATTCCATTACCGGACCGATCCAGTTGGGGTTTACTTCTACATCGCTGTTGAGCAATACATAATAATCAGACTGTATTTGTTGCAAGGCCAGGTTATATCCACCGGCAAATCCATGGTTATGCTTGTTGTAAATTATTTCAACTGTGGGGTGCGACTGCTGTAAAAAACAAACTGAATCATCGGAAGACCCATTATCGGCTACGATCACCCGTTTATTGGGATATACACTGGCCAGCACAGAAGGAATAAATTGCTGCAGGAATGACTTTCCATTCCAGTTCAGGATCACAATCGCCACCGATGGATATTTTACATCCTGGCCCATGGCTGCTGACTGATTTTCGGATCCTGTGTATGGCATGGAGGTCAATGCTTTCCCGTTTTATACAAACATAAAGCATTTTACATTTTTCATTCTAAATTTTAGCTTTTACATTTATACCATGTTTACCCAATTATTCAACTGGCGTACAGCACTGACCATGGTGGCCATCGCCATTGTAACCGTGTCGGTTTTCTATTCCAATTATCTGGCAAAAAAAATTGCCGCAGATGAACGGATCAAGGTAAGCGTTTGGGTTCAGTCATTAAAAACCAGTGCCGACCTCGAAGTGCAGCAATCGGTACTCGACCTCACCAATATCATCAAAGCAGAAAATAAAGACATCCCCATCATTGAAACCGATGAGCATGATATTCCTTCCGGACAGGGGCTCAACCTTGATTCCCTGAAAATAAAAGATAAACAATACCTGCGCGATAAGGTGGAGGCCTTTAAAAAATTGCACGACCCCATCGAAGTGGAAATTGCCCCCAAGATCATCAACAAATATTATTATGGCGATTCGGCCCTGCTGCAGGAAGTTCGCTACTACCCCATCATCCAGTTACTGATCGTGGCGCTCTTCATCATCGTTACACTGGTAACCGTAGCTGTTAGGAATAAATCGACCCAAAACCAAGTATGGGCCGGTATGGCAAAAGAAGCCGCACATCAATTGGGCACCCCATTATCATCCCTTCAGGGCTGGGTAGAAATGCTAAAAGAAACACCCGGCAATGAAAAAATGGTGGCGGAAATGAGCAAGGATGTTGACCGGCTAAAACTCGTGAGCGATCGCTTTGGAAAGATTGGCAGCATCCCGCAACTGGAAGAAAAAGATGTATTGCACCAGGTAGAACAAATGGTGGCCTATATTAAAAGAAGGGCCACTGATAAAGTAAGTTTCAGCATCAACAGCTATGGCGAAAAGGAGATCCCCGTGATGATGAACGGGCCCTTATTCGATTGGGTGATCGAAAACCTGCTCAAGAATGCACTGGATGCCATGGAAGGAAAAGGAAGCATCAACATTCAAATAAAAGATGAAGCTACCCAGGTGGTGATCGATGTTACCGATACCGGAAAAGGAATCAGCAGTCAGCATGTGAATAAAGTTTTTAAACCCGGATTCACCACCAAAAAAAGAGGTTGGGGACTGGGACTATCACTCAGTAAACGCATCATGGAACAGTACCATAAAGGCGAATTATTTGTAAAGTCCTCTGAACCTGGCAAGGGCACTACCTTCCGTGTGGTGCTGAATAAATGATTAGTAACCCTCATCAGTTTAGTTTTCTTTTTTTTATGCCCATCTAAAATTTTACCTTTGCAAAACCTCAGGATCAATTACCTGTCTGAACAGACGTTAAAAGCAGTTTGCGGCGATGGCGAAATTGGTAGACGCACTACTTTGAGGTGGTAGCGCCCGAAAGGGTGTGGGAGTTCGAATCTCCTTTGCCGCACAAAAAAGCGAAGTTTAGGCTTCGCTTTTTTTATATCTTGTAAAAAAAATGGCCATGGCAAATGATATTAAATGTCCGAAATGCGGACATAGTTTTACCCTCGATGAAGCAATGAGCGATGAGTTGAATGTTCAGCTGGCAGCTGAAAAAGAAAAACTGAGGAATGAACTGAGCAAATGGAAGAAAGAACAGGAAGATAAATTGCTGCTGCAGAAAGAAGCCATTGAAGACCAGGCTGCAAAAAAAGCAGTGGAAGAAACATCCGTAAAATTAAAAGCACTGGAAGCTGAATCCATTCATAAATCTCAAAAGGTACAGGATCTGCAGAAAAAAGAGTTGGAACTGTTGCGCGCAAAATCTGCATTAGAAGAAAAACAAAAGGATGCAGAGATGGACTTCGAAAAAAGATTCCTGGAAAAGCGCAAAGAAATTGAAGACAGCACCATCAAAAGAGAACAGGAACTTTTTGACCTGAAGACCCGTGAATTCAAGATCCAGATGGAGCAGCAGCAAAAACTGATCGAAGAACTGAAACGGAAAAGTGAACAAGGGAGCATGCAGCTACAAGGAGAAACACAGGAATTATTGCTGGAAGAAATATTACGCGAAGCATTCCCCTTCGACATGATCGAAGAAGTAGGCAAAGGTGTAGAAGGCGCAGATTCCATTCAAACCGTAAGGAACACACAGGGCCATCCATGCGGAAAGATCATTTATGAAAGCAAACGTACCAAGCAATGGAACAATAGCTGGCTCGATAAACTGAAATCAGATAAACGAAATACAGGTGCCGATCTAGCCATCCTGGTTACGCAAACCTTTCCGAAAGACATGGATCGCTTCGGAGAAAAAGAAGGCATCTGGATCTGTAATTTCAGTGAGGTGAGTAGCGTTGCCCTGTTGTTAAGGAGCAGTTTGATCAATATTCATTCCGTACAATTGGCGCAGGAAGGCAAGGGCGATAAAATGCAGATGTTGTATGATTATCTTACCGGCAAGGAGTTTCGCGGACAAATGGAAGCCATCGTGGAAGGATTTCTGGCCATGAAACTATCAATCAGCAAAGAACGTATCCAAATGGAAAAGATCTGGAAAGAAAGAGAGAAACAACTGGAAAAAGTATTGCAAAGCAGCAGTGGTTTATATGGTTCGGTAAAAGGAATTGCCGGTGCATCGGTGATCGATATCCCCCTGCTCGAAGGCACTAATGATGAAACAGAACTGCTTGAAGATTAAACATTATATCAATACCCCCAGGATCAAGTTTGTACTGTTGTTTGGATCCATCTTCCTCTGGGCCCAGATCAATAATTTTTTTCCAGCCAATCTGGTATTTTTTATCATCTTAGTATTCGGAGTTTTGCTCACCTCAAAAGAGCGCAATAAAGAATGGGAAGACCAGATCACGCATGGCGATGCGGGACAAAAAGTGCTTAGCTTTTATGGCGACGAACTGAAGTATGAAGAAACGGAATTGGATCATATACTGACCCGTCATCTTCCTTTTTATGGCATATTGAACCCGCCTCAAAAGACCATCTTCCGGCAACGCCTACACGATTTTATGCAGGATAAGACCTTCAAGATTCACGCCCGCACAGGCTTCAGGGAAATGCCCATCCTGGTGAGTGCTACTGCAATACAGATCAGCTTTGGACTTAGTAGTTACAAATTGCCGCAATTTGCCTATATCCATATTTTTCCTGAAGAATTCCTGAATACACATCAGCCCGACCAATTTCTGGAAGGAAATGTATCCGGACAAGCCATCCATATTTCCTGGAAACATTTTATGGAAGGTTTTGATTTTCCTGATGACGGACAAAATGTAGGATTGCATGAAATGGCTCATGCCTATTATTACCAGAATTTCATCAGCAGGGATGAAGTTGACAATAGTTTTGTTTCCAGCTTTCCCAATTTCAACAAAACGGCCAATAAAGTTTTTGCACTGGAGAAGATTCCGGGCAATGACCTGTTTTCGGATTATGCATTGAAGAATGATCAGGAGTTCTGGGCAGAAAGCATCGAATTATTTTTTGAGAAACCGGGTGCGTTGCAAGACCGTTATCCTGATCTGTATCAATCGCTGTGCAGCTTACTCAATCAGGATCCTGTGAATAAAATTCCTTTACTGCGGCGTATCTAACCAGGTAAGATAATAACCATTAAAATGTAAGTATTGCAGTTGTAGCGCAGTATTTTCTCTGAACAACATATCCATTGTGCCCTGTTCTTCAGTACCTGTTATTTTTATGATGCGCATGTCTTTTTTAAAGTCAACCCCACCCAAACTATACCATTTGAACAAACTCTCTTTAGCACTCCAGCAAAGCGTTGCCATGGCATCTGCATGATCCGAAAGCCAAAGATCCTTTTCTGCATTGGTTAAAAATTTAGGAACAAGTGCAGTAGCCTTATTGGTAATGAGTTCCACATCTACTCCCACCCGGTATCCGGTACTCACGATGGCCGCCGCATAATCGCCGCAATGAGAAATAGAAAAATGATAAGGCTCGTTCTCGAGGAATGGCTTTTTGGTATCGGCCACCTGGATCAATGATACCGGAAAATCCGGAACCAGTGTTTTCAGTAAAATTCTGCCGGCCAAATGCTGCAATCGCTTATGCCAATGGGTGATATTCCTTTGCAGGGGTACCTGTTCCAAAAAAAATGATTCTGCTTCGGTGATATGCCAAACCCCAATTTCTGTGACCGAGTTAATATTTTGTTGATAAACCAGTGGCATTGCTGAAACGGAATATGATTTATTAGATAGCGAAGATTTACTTTTACAAATAAACAAATAATCAATGATACTGAGCGATAAACGTATCCTGGAAGAGATGGGGAAAGGCACCATTAAGGTTGAACCCTACGACCGTGAATGCCTGGGCAGCAATAGCTACGATGTACACCTGGGCAAGCATCTGGCCCGTTATGTGAACAAGGAACTGGATGCCCGCAAACACAATACCATTGAACATTTCGATATTCCGGAAGAAGGGATCGTATTGCAACCCCATGAATTTTATCTGGGGGTCACCGAAGAATACACCGAAACCCATGCGCATGTTCCCTTTCTGGAGGGGAAATCAAGCACCGGGCGACTGGGCATTGATATCCATGCCACGGCCGGAAAAGGCGATGTGGGTTTTTGCGGCCACTGGACCCTGGAGATCTCGGTAAAGCAACCCGTACGCGTATACGCCGGAATGCCCATTGGCCAGTTGATCTATTTCCCGGTTGACGGAGAGATCGAGATCAAATACAACGAAAAGAAAAATGCTAAATACAGCGGCCAGCACAATAAGCCGGTGGAAAGCATGATGTGGAAGAATAGTTTTTAGCGGTAGTATGAGTGGTAATAAAAAATATTCGAATGATCATCCTCTGATTCATCCTTCGACATCCCGATAGCTATCGGAACAGGACGACATTACGGTGGATGATGCTGATGTCAATTTTTATCAAGCTAATGCACACTGTTGTCATGCTGAGCTTGTCGAAGCATGTCGAAGTAAGGACGTAATATTATTTTGGAAAGTACTCGATATTAGTTTTAGCGGATATTTCGCTCACCCTTAAATTGTTTGTTATGCGATTAGCTCATTCCAATAAATTATTGCTGATCCTTCTTACAGCGATTTGGATCAGTCTTCCCGCTGCAGCTCAACTAAAACCTGCGGTTGCCGATTCTTTCTTACATTTTATTAAGGCCAATAAAGAAAGATCATCGGTTTATATTACCCGTAACGACACCATCATTGCTTTTCTGAATGAGCATAAGTCTATGCCCCTGGCCAGCAGTTTTAAGATACTGGTAGCCGTGGAATTTGCCAAACAATGTGGCAGCGGACTGCTCAACAAAGAAAAATATATTGCGCTTTCTGCGCTCAACAAATATTATCTCGCCGGTACCGATGGCGGCATGCATCCCGCCTGGCTGAAATATGAGGCCGATCAGCATCATATCAAACAAGACAGTATTCAACTGATCAATATTGCCAGGGGCATGATCATGTTCAGCAGCAATGCCAATACCGAATACCTGACCGACCTGTTGGGGGTCGACAATATCCAGGGTAATATCAGCCTGTTCGGCATCCGAAACCATACCCCCATCTACCCCATCGTGTCATCTTTATTTATTTACCAGAACCCTCACGGTACCGATGAAACGAAGATCCTTAAGGCCATCAATAAATTCAATGACGTACAATACAAGGAATTCATCATGCAGTTGCATAGTCAACTGAAGAACAACCCCAGTTTCAAAGCCGGATTCCGTGTTCAGGATCTTAGTGAAGCCATGCAAAAGAATTGGAGCGACCGCTTGCCGGCCTCTACCACCAAGGACTACGTACATATCGCCAATATACTGAACAACCGAAAATATCTTAGCGAACAGGCATATGCGATCATTGCTGAAGTGCTGGAATTTCCGATGGAAAATAAAGGCTTTCAGGCTGCCTTTAAACATTATGGCGTAAAAGGGGGCAGCACCGGATTTGTACTCACGCATGTGATCTATCTCACTACCGTATCGGGTGCCCGCATGGAACTGGCCATCTTCTTTAATAATTTAACTGTTACAGAAGAAAAAATGCTGGAGGGCTGGCTCGATCCTTTTGAAGCACAAGTGATCTTTGATCCATCATTCAGGAAACAATTGAGTTTCTGATTATTTATCTGATCAGATCCTTCCGAATTTTTTATAGTATGCAATGAGGAAAGAAGTAACCTCATCATAGCTCAGTACTCCCTGTGGCTGTTGATTATTTTCCAGGTATTTGCCATACAACCAGCGAATCACAGGCTCTACCGGACTCTTATGACGACGGTTAAAATCTCGCCAGGTAGTAAGATCTTTTCGCACATCGGCCGACAATCCTTTAGCGATCGTGCGCGCCGAGATAGAGTCGCTCCCATACAAGTTCCGATTGCTGTATACAAAAAGATCGAGGTAAACCGAGTAATGAAACAACGTATCGGTGGTACTGGTAGCGGCCAGGTACCCTACAAAATTAGCTTCCATTTCCTTCGCATAACCGAGCTGGTGAGCCACTTCATGGCAGGCAATAAAAGGCTGCAAAAAATCAGGCACTGTAGTATTCACCTGGGCTTCGCCGGTAAATGGATTGTAATAACCCGTAAACCCTGTATAATTCCCAAGCCAGCCCCACATGGATCGCTTTAAAGAAATGGTATGATATTCCATGAACGGGAAGCGCAAACTAGCAGCCGCATAGGCGTTCTGCACTTTTATAAAAAGATCAGCAGTGGAGGGATATTTTTCCTGTCGGGCAATCAATACTTGTTTTGATGTATTTAGCCTACTCACCAGCATTGTATTCAACTGTTGTAGATCACCGATACTATAGGGCGTCATTGATAATTGAAGTTGATCGGCAATACCCTTTCGGTTATAATTGATCCCCCAGATCAAATTAAATAAAATATACAGGCTTAAGCTGAACAATAGGAAATTCGACATTACCCCTAAAAATCTCTGCTTGCTCAGCTGTTTCCTAAAAATTGCCCGTATAAGTTTTACACATTTCCACAGAAACCAGGCTACCATCGCTCCATATAAAATATCGCCGATGCTGAAGGGTATCCAACCCGAAATATGTCTTAAAAATGCAGCCAAAGGAGGGTAAATACCAGTAGCATAGCCAGTTTCTACCCGATCTGCACTATTGCTAAAAAAATGGATGGAAAGGGCCAGTAACAGCAATATTACCACTAACGCCCAGTATCTTTTCCGGCTCATGGCCTTAAAAATAGCGAAAAACAAGGTTAGCAGGGGTTTATAGCCAATTATTAATGATTGACTGGCATTTTTTCGGCAAAAAAGCATACCTTTGCCGTCCTTTAAACCATCCGTTATGGCGAGTAAACGGGCATTCGAGATAGCATTTGTGGGTTTGAAGCCCGGGATTCATGAGTTTAGTTACGAGGTGGATGATAAGTTCTTTGCAGAAAAAGGTAATCCTGATTTCACCCATTGCGCGGCCAGTATAAAATTGCAGCTCGATAAGAAAAGTAGTTTCATGTTGCTGAAATTTGAAATTGGTGGAAAAGCGGATGTAACCTGCGACCGGTGCGGAAATCCTTTAGCAATGGATATCTGGGACGAATTCAACATGTTGATAAAACTGGTGGAGAATCCGGATGAGATGAATGAACAGGAAGAAGACCCGGATGTGCATTATATTTCCAGAACCGAAAGTCATATCGACGTAGGCAACTGGATCTATGAATTTGTACTGCTTAGTTTTCCGCTGCAGAAAAGCTGCAAGGATGAAGAGATGGGCGGACCGCAATGCAATATGGAAGTGCTGAATAAGCTGAAAGGCATGGAAACCAGCAAGCCCGAAACCAATGCCAATGACCTGTGGAAAGGATTAGAGATATTTAAAAAAGCAAAGAAGACAAAAGACAAAAAAATATAACACAATACAGTAACATTAATAACAACTAAAATTTACAGATATGCCAAATCCAAAAAGGCGCCACTCACAACAACGCAGTGCAAAAAGAAGAACTCATTACAAGGCCGTTGAAACAACGTTGAGTGTTGACAAAACAACCGGCGAAACACATGTACGCCATCGTGCACATGTAAGCGAAGGAAAATTATACTACAAAGGAAAAGTTGTTGCTGAAAAAGCTCCGCTAAAAGCATAATGTTCTTTTACACACGAATTCTAAATCCGAAATTCTATCATGGTATTTGGGATTTAGAATTTTTGCATTTTAGGCATCGGGTGAAAAAGAATGCCGAACTTGCTTAAAAATAACCAGCGCTAAATAAACGGTTGAGCATGAATATTGCACTTGACATGATGGGGGGCGATTTTGCCCCGCTGGAAACAGTGAAAGGAGCTGCTGCTTTTTTACAATCAGCCGAGCAGGATATTCATCTTACCCTGATCGGCGATGAAGAACAGATCCGTACTCATCTGATCGAGTATCCGATCCCCGAAAACCGCTTCACCATTGTACCTTCTACCCAGGTCATTGGCATGCATGAACATCCCACCCGTGCACTGAAAGAAAAACCTGAATCATCTATTGCCATAGGATTTAAATTGCTGGCCGCGGGCAACACCGAAGCCTTTATCAGTGCCGGAAATACCGGAGCAATGATGGTAGGCGCCCTGTTCAGCATCAAAACCATTGAAGGAGTTTTGCGCCCAACGATCGGTGCCTATATGCCCCGTGAAGATGGAACCCTCGGTTTGCTGGTTGATGTTGGCCTCAATGCCGATTGCAAACCAGAGAACCTGAACCAGTTTGCCACCCTTGGCTCATTATATGCTAAGCATATTTTAAATTTTGAGAACCCTTCAGTAGGACTTGTAAATCTGGGTGAAGAAGAAGGCAAGGGTAACCTATTAGCGCAGGCTGCATATCCTTTGCTGAAAGAAAATAAGTTCATCAATTTTATTGGCAATGTAGAAGGGCGCGACCTGTTAGATACCAAGTCTGATGTTTTTGTTTGCGATGGCTTTACCGGAAATGTGATCCTGAAAATGGCTGAAAGTATTTATGATATCGCGCGGCGAAGAAATATCGACGATGAACATTTTAATCGTTTCAATTTTGAACAATATGGTGGCGTACCCGTACTCGGTGTTTCGCGCCCGGTCATCATCGGCCATGGCATATCTCATGCCACTGCTTTCTCGAATATGATCCGCATTGCACAACGCATGCTGGAAACAGATCTGATGGGAAAAATAAAAGATAGTTTTACAACCGAAGGATAATAATTCACTAAGCACCTCAATCATGTGGGGGATGCTCCAGCACCTTAAAATAATGCAGCAGATACGGGAATAAAGCATCCATGCTTTCTTCTGCACCCCTGGTGGAACCCGGCAAAGCTACGATGAGCGTAGCGCCTATTAATCCTGCAAAACTCCTCGACATCATTGAATATGGCATACGTTCCTGTCCGTAACTACGGGCTGCCTCCGCAATACCGGGTATCTCCATATCAAGCATCGGGCGTATAGCCTCGGGCGTTATATCCCTGGTGCCTAATCCGGTACCGCCCGTAACCAAGATGAGGTTGATCTTATTATCACAAAGTGTTTGTACTTTTTCGCGGATCAATGAAATTTCATCTGGCACAACACAATAATCCTTCACCAGCACCTGATATTTTTCCAACCGCCCAATGATGGCCTTGCCCGAAAAATCCTGATGGGTTCCGGCAGCAATGCTATCGGAACAAACGATCACCGCCGCATGCACAGGTTTACTAAGCTGATCGCGATACTGCTGCCTGCCACCTTTTTGTTGCAGCAACTTAATTTCGGAGATAACCATTCCTCCATCGATTTTCTTCAACATATCAAAGATCGTAAGCGCTGCTATAGTGGCACCATGCAGGGCTTCCATGGTTACACCGGTTTTGTAAACCGTTTGTATTGATGCCTCAATGAAAATACTAAGCCCTTCTATCTTGTACATGATCTGTGCATGATCAATGGGAACGGGATGGCAATGCGGAATTACCTGGGCAGTGTGCTTAATGGCTAACAGAGCCGCTACCCTGCCCGTTTCTAATACATCGGCATCAATGATTGCCCTGTTATTAAGGGCTTCCAGCGTAGCTGCTGAACTTACCGTCAACACCGCCTGAGCAGTTGCCGTATGTTGTGTACTGATATGGTTGGTGATGGGCTTCATTAAGATATAACTGCTTGCGCTTTTATTTTATGTTCACCCTTGCTTTTACGGATATTCACCGCTACTACCTTGTATTCCGGACAAAGGGCCTCGCTATCGCTGACATCAGAAGTTAGGTCGTTCATTTTTACATCGGGAAAATGGAAGGTGGAAGACAATATTCCTTGTCTTACTTCATCGGTGATCCTGGCCTTTATATCAATCTTGCCCCTGGCCGAACTGATACATACCCAGTCTCCATCAGCAATACCCTTATTGGCTGCATCGGAAGGATGGATCATCAGCACATCATCGGGCAGGATAACGGCATTGGCTGTACGCCGCGTCATGGTACCGCAATTATAATGTTCCAGTTCTCGATTGGTGGTTAAGATATAAGGGAACTCGGCACCATGGTCCAGTATCTCTTCAGATTCCCGGAAACTGGCCACCTTGAATTTTCCTTTTCCCATTTTAAATCCATCGATATGCAGGATCTCGGTATCAGAACCATCGGTCAATACAGGCCATTGTTTTCCATTGTCTCCAAGTTCATTCCATTTTACCCCAGCAAAGAATGGAACGATCTGTGCGATCTCTTTCAACAATTCAGCCGCATCATAATCAGGTTGTGCATATCCCATTTTGTTCATGATATCTACAATGATCTGTCCATCGGGTTTGGTCCCACTCAACGGCTCCACTACTTTTTTCACCCGCTGAATTCTTCTTTCTCCATTGGTGAATGTTCCGCTTTTTTCCAGGAAAGAAGATGCTGGCAATACCACATGTGCCATCCTTGCTGTATCAGTC
>Ga0194055_10002679_pt1 | contig 14028 bp, 14 predicted proteins | sample SepL449m_MetaG_FD_155482 | JGI IMG/M metagenome (GOLD analysis project Ga0194055, IMG submission 155482) | Anoxic zone freshwater microbial communities from boreal shield lake in IISD Experimental Lakes Area, Ontario, Canada - Sep2016-L442-9m | ecosystem: Environmental > Aquatic > Freshwater >... | reverse complement strand
GGAACGAGCAGTCAAAGAAAGCGGTCCTCGAAAGCCGCGAGATCGGCACGAGGAACCTGATTGCCGGCATCGCCAACGTCGAGCAGCGGCCGAGCGTCCTCGTCTCCTCCTCAGCAGTGGGCTATTACGGCAAGCACGGCGACGAGCTAGTCGACGAGCAGACAGCCGCTGGCAGTGATTTTCTCGCCGACGTATGCGTCGCATGGGAGCGCGAAGCGCTTGCGGGCGAGGAGCTTGGGATGCGAGTAGTGCTGATCCGCACCGGAATTGTCCTTGACGCCGACGGCGGCGCCCTCGCAACGATGCTTCCCCCATTCAAGGCAGGTGTCGGCGGCCCCGTTGCCGGCGGCAAGCAGTACATGCCGTGGATTCACGCCGACGACATCGTTGGCCTGTACCTTGCCGCAATCGACAGGTCAGATTGGAGCGGCCCCTTCAACGGTTCCGCGCCAACCCCGGTCACAAATGCTGAGTTCTCAAAGGCGCTTGGCAAGGCCCTCCACCGCCCTTCCCTCTTTCCCGTTCCAGGGTTTGTGATTCGCGCCCGCTATGGGGAGATGGCTGAGATAGTGACCGAGGGTCAACGCGCTGTTCCTTCGGCCGCAATTGCCAACGGGTACGAGTTCGTTCAGGCTGAGTTGGGGCCGGCGCTTGCTGCAGTCCTCGCAGACTGAGAGCCGTCAGCGAGTAATAGCGGCTGTCAGTGCTGGGGCGAGAACGAGTTGTCCGCCGACTATCCGCGAGACGGTGAACTCGTTCAGAGTTGAATCGCCGTTAGCGCCATATCTGTAAGCGCCAAGTACGGAGCTCGCGCGGTCGGTCTGCTTGAGCGCGGCAACCACGCTTAAGCGGTCGTTGCCGTTTGCGCCGGCGCGACGGATCGCGGCTAGGACATCGGCCATTGCCGCGTAGCCGTAGAGCCCGGCTACTCCGGGTTCGCTACCGAACTGCACGCGATAGCGGCGGAGGAACGATTTTCCGGCCGTGCCGAGAGTGCTCGGGGCCGGCCCGGGCCCGGTCACGAGGGTCGCCCGCTGGGCGCGCGCGCTGAGATTCTCAGCGAACGGTGCGGCGTCGCCGCCCCTGCCTACAAAGAACTTCAGTGAGGATTTGTTCGCAATCAAGCGATTGAGCAGCTGAGCGGCAGCGAGATTAAGCGGCCCGCCATAGGAAAGGCAGTCGGCTCCCGAGCGCTCGACTTGGCGTGCGAAGCTAGCTAGCTGCGAGGATTTACCACTGGCCGCAGCTGAACCCGCCGTGTCGACGGACACCGCCTTTAGCGCAGTCTCCATCGCATCGGCTGTGGTCTTGCCGAGCTGCGAGTCGCTGTAGGCGATAAAACTTGACTTGCAGCGCTGCTGAGCTTGGACAGCGGCCTGCGCATTGGTCTCGCGGATCTGGCTCGGAACGAGACGGAAGAAGGTGCGTTGGCCACTTGGATAGAAGCTCCCCGGCTCATAAGGGCCCGCCTGCTCGCTACTGGTGAATCCCCCATAAGCGCTTAGCGGTGAGACCTCGGCGATCCCGCCCTGATTCGTCAGCGGCAAGGAGATCGCAGTAGCCGCCGAGTCGTAGTCGCCGATGTAAGCGACCACAGTTGGTGAGAGCACCGCGACCCTTGCGTTGGAGGCGACGCGCGCCTCTGATGCCATCCGCATCCGTCCTTGAACAGAGTTCAGAACCATAAGAGAGATCGTGAACGCTCCGGCCCTTCCATGTGCGTCAGCGAGGGCTAACCGCTCGCCGTTGACCATCGCTTGGCCGGGGACCTTCAGGTCTCCGCTGAGCGGCGCGCTCGTGAGCACCGTCAGCTGGTCGCCCTCAACGGCTACGCCCGTCCGGGCAGTACTGCATCCGGCTATAGCCACAATTACCAAGCAGATTGCGACGAGAGCGACGCTACAACGACAAAGAGGAGAATTAGTCACGCGGCGCAGAGTGTAGGTCGCCACCAAGCGAGTAGCTGCGCGCGAGTAGTTAATCGCGTGAGCCAGGACCAACCGAGCCGACCGACCGGCCGAGAACACGGGCGCCAGCGGCAATCAGAATGATCACGAGCGCCAGCATGATGCCGTCGAACGAGCTCACGCCGAGAGCAGTGAGGGTCACCCAGAGCGAGAGCGCGAAGGTGGTTGCGAGAACGATTGCCATGCTGCGCAAATCTTAGCGGAGCGCCTGCGCGAATTGCTCTACCAGTGACTTGCAGGCGCCAGCGGGGTCATCCGCTTCGGCCGCTTCCCGTACCAAGCGACTGCCGATGATCACACCGTCGGCGCCGGCGTCTGCTGCGGCGCTAGCTTGCTCCGGCGTCGAGATGCCAAAGCCAAGCGCAACCGGAGCGCTGGTGTGAGCGCGGACGCGAGCGACAACTTCGGCGTAGTCACTCTCTTCCCCTCGCTCCCCGGTGGTGCCAGCGACGGCTACGGTGTAGAGAAAGCCCTGCGCTGCTGATCCAATCGCCGCGAGTCGCTGGTCGGTGCTGGTCGGAGCGGCGAGCGGGACAAATGCCACCCCGGCCGAGGCGCAGCTGGCGGCTGTGTCTGGCGCCTCTTCGAGCGGCAGGTCGGGCACGATCAGCCCGCTTACGCCAGCTTCGGCGAGATCTTTCACGAACTGCTCCATGCCGCGAGCGAGGACGGCGTTCGAATAACACATCAGGACGACCGGCACGCGTTCCGAAAGCTCACCTGCCACCGCTAGAACGCCGTCCAGGGAGGCGCCCGCATCCAGTGCCGCGGTGCCCGCGCTCTGAATCACTGGACCATCTGCTAGCGGGTCGGAGAAGGGAACGCCAAGCTCGATCAGGTCGGCGCCAGCGTCTACGTAACCGTTGCCGATCGCCAACGAGGTTGGCATGTCGGGGAAGCCGCCCATCAGGTACGGCATCAGCGCAGCACGTCGCTCGCAACCAGCGAAGGCTGCCTCAATGCGGTCGGCGCCACTCATGCGCGCCCAAGCAGGGCGAGGACTTCGGCGAGATCTTTGTCGCCGCGCCCTGAGAGGCAGAGCAGGTCCAGCTTCGACTCACTCGGGACGTTCAAGACGTAGTGGAGAGCGTGAGCCGGTTCAAGAGCGGGAATGATCCCTTCCAGCTGAGCGGTGCGCTCAAAAGCCGCCAGCGCTTCGTCATCGGTCACGCCAACGTAGGTTGCGCGGCCGCTGTCGCGAAGCCAAGCGTGCTCTGGGCCGGACCCGGGATAGTCGAGCCCAGCTGAGATCGAGTGCGCCTCAGCGATCTGCCCCTCGTCGTCTTGGAGTAGCGCGCTGAGCGATCCGTGGAGCACACCCGGCCGCCCACCGGCGGTCAGCGGTGCCCCGTGGCGACCACTCTCGATTCCCTCGCCGGCAGCCTCAACACCGATCAGCTGAACGTCATCGTCGTCGACAAAGGCGGCGAAGGCGCCGATCGCGTTCGAGCCGCCGCCAACACAGGCGATGACCCTTTCAGGCAAACGACCCTCGCGCTCAAGGATCTGCTCGCGCGCTTCGTCACCGATGCAGCGCTGCAGGTCGCGGACGATCGCGGGGTATGGCGCCGGACCGACAGCGGAACCGATGATGTAGTGACTGTCGGCGACGTTCGTGACCCAGTCACGGATAGCTTCCGACACAGCTTCCTTCAGCGTTCGCGCCCCTGCCTCAACCGGAACTACGGTCGCCCCGAGGAGCCCCATCCGCTGCACGTTCGGCGCTTGGCGACGAATATCCTCGGCACCCATATAGACCACGCACTCAAGGTCGAGTAGCGCGCAGGCTGTCGCCGAGGCGACTCCGTGCTGGCCCGCCCCGGTTTCAGCGATTATCCGGCGCTTGCCCATCCGCGCCGCTAGCAATGCCTGCCCGAGGGCGTTGTTGATCTTGTGGGCGCCGGTGTGGAGCAGATCCTCGCGCTTCAGGTAGATAGTTCGGCCGGCTACCGCGCTGAGCCTCTCAGCGAGATATAGCGGCGTGGGGCGTCCTGCGTAATCACGAAGCAGGCGGGCCAGTTCGGCCTGAAACGCTGGATCCTCCCGGGCGCTGATCCAAGCCTCCTCGAGCTCAGCAAGCGCTGGCATCAGCGTCTCAGGGACGTACTGGCCTCCGTAAGGGCCAAAGCGATGCTGAAGGCCAGGGCTGCTCATGCCGATAGCTCCTGGCTGGCAGCAGGCGCGGTTGACGCGACCGCGTCGACAAACGCCAGCATCTTTGCCGCGTCCTTGATGCCTGGTGAAAGCTCCGTTCCGCTTGCGCTGTCGACAGCAAAGGGATGGACAACGCCGATCGCCTGCGCGACATTGCTGGCGTCGAGACCGCCGCTCAGAATCAGTGGAATCTTTGAGTGGCGACCCGCGGCAAGCGACCAGTCCCAGCTCTTGCCGGTGCCACCGCGCAGCTCGGGGTGATCGGTATCAAGCAGGTGGTAGTCAACGTGGTGGAAGCGCTCAAGGTCGTTGAACTGCTCGCCGGAAACGACCTGCATCGCCTTGATTACTTTCGCGCCTGTGCGCCTGCGCAGTTCCTCACAGAACGACGGCCCTTCGTCGCCGTGGAGCTGAACCATCGTGAAGCCGAGCGCATCTACTTGGCCTGCGACTTCGTCGAGCGTCGGATTAACGTAGACGCCGCAGACTTCGACGTCGCGATGCAGCCGCCCAGCGATCGCCCTTGCGTCAGCCTCCTCGCAGCGACGGCTCGAGCCGCCCCACATGATGCAGCCGACAGCCCATGCGCCCAGCTCGACTGCCAACTCGGCGTCGGCGAGGTTGGTGATGCCGCAGATCTTTATGCGAGGGGCGCTGCTCACGCCCCCATAATGGCAGCCTTCACGCGCCCAGCTGAAACTACGGCGCCGGGACGCTCTGCTGCGGCCTGCGGCCAAGCGTGACGTTGACGGTCTTCGTCTCTTTGCCGCCGCGCAGAAGCTGAATCTCAATCTGTTCGCCCTGCTTCTTCGACGCCACATAAGTTGACAGAGCGAGCGACGTCAGCATCGGTCGACCGTCGATCTTTTGGATGATGTCGCCGCCGATCTTCAGCGACTGCCCATCGAGCTTCGCCGGAACTGTTCCGCCCTTGATTCCAGCCTTCGCGGCTGGGCTACCGGGGTTGACTGTTTCGATCAGGACGCCCTTGTTAACCGGAAGGTTGAGCGGCGCGAGGTCGGGCGTGATCGAGAGCGACGAAATTCCGAGGTATCCGGTGTCGACCGTCCCTTGGCGCAGACCTGGAAGCAGCTTGCGCGCCGTGTCGATCGGAACGGCGAAGCCGATGCCGACGTTGCCGCCGCCACTGCCGCCGGTCTCGATCTGCGAGTTGATGCCGATCACTTCGCCGGCGCTGTCGATCAGCGGACCGCCGGAGTTGCCTGGGTTGATCGCAGCGTCGGTCTGAATCACATTGTTGATCGCGAAGCCGTTGAGGCCTTCAATCGAGCGCTGCTTCGCCGACACGACACCGGTCGTCAAGCTGAATGCTTGGCCGAATGGGTTACCGATCGCGACAACCGGGTCGCCTACCTCGACGTCCTTAGTTGAGGCCAGCGGAAGAGTCGTCAAGTCCTGCCCACTTGGATCAACCTGCAATACAGCGATGTCGGACGAGCGGTCTGCGCCCAAGATCTTCGCGTCGACGGTTTTGTCGTTCGAGAAGCGCACCGTCACCTTCTTCGCCCCGTCGACCACGTGGGCGTTTGTGAGAATCGTTCCCTTGTCGTCAATCACGAAACCGGAGCCGGTCGCCTTACCACTCTGCGACTCTGGCGCACCGAAAATGTTGGAACCCTTCTTGACGATGTCGGAAGTGATGAAGACAACGCCCTTTGAGTCGCGTCGATAGATCTCACGCGGAGTCATCGAACCGCCGGAGCTAATCGTCTTAAAATTCCCGCCCGACCCTTGCTGGACCACGGTAGTCGTGGAGGAGCCGCCACTAATGCCGATGACCGAGGCGGCAACGAGTGCGATTACTGCCCCTAGAAGGCCAGCGCCGCCAGCAATTAACCATGTCGAACGTGAAGATTTCATCTGCTTTAGGAAAGCGCTGGTCTCTGAAGAGTGATTAAAGAGTCGGTTAAGGAAATAATTCTAGGCTCAGCCATTATCGGCGTCATGACCACCGGTGAGCGCCTCTAGTGCGATCGTTGGATCATCTGCCGCGAGCAGCGTCTCGCCGATCAGAACTGCGTCAACGCCGACCCGCTCCAGTTCAGCGAGTTGCTCGCGGTCGCGCAGGCCGGATTCGCTCACGACCGTCTTGCCGGCTGGGATATCGGAAAGCAGCGAGTGGGTCCGCTCGACATCGACGCTGAAGTCGCGGAGGTCGCGGTTGTTGATTCCGATCAGGTCGGGATCGACAGCCTCAAGCACGGCGACGAGCTCGGCCTCATCGTGAACTTCGACTAACACGTCGAGATCGAGTCCAGCAGCATCGCTGTAAAGCGCTGCCAGTTCGCTTGGCTCAAGCGCGGCGGCAATCAGCAGAATCGCGTCAGCGCCAGCGATCGCGGACTCGACGATTTGGTAGTGATCGATGATGAAATCCTTGCGCAGGATCGGCAGATCACTGGCGGCGCGCGCAGCAACAAGATCGTCAAGCGAGCCACCGAAGTTCTCCTCCTCGGTGAGAATCGAGAGTGCCGCTGCGCCGCCACGCTCGTAGGCGCCGACGATCTCGGCGACCGTCGCCCCCTCGCGGATCTCGCCAGCACTTGGCGACCTGCGCTTGAACTCGGCAATCACCGACAGGCCATGCCGCGTTAGCGCCTCGGCAAATGGTCGATCCGGACCGCGACCGTGGAGCTGGGCCTCAAGCTCAGCCAGCGGAACACGCTCGCGCCGCTGAGCGACCTCCTCTTCGGTCGAGGCGATTATCTGCCTGAGGATCGTCATTGCGCGGAGAGCTCGGCGCTACGGAGCAGAAAGCGGGCGAGTGTCGACTGGGCTGCACCTGAATCGATCGTCTTTCGCGCAAGCTTGAGCCCCTCTTCGATCGACTCGGCCCGCCCCGCGACGTAAATTGCGGCGCCGGCGTTGAGCGCAGCGATCTCACGTTGCGGGCCAGCTCCGCCTGCGAAGATCGCCGTAATGATCGCCGCGTTCTCTTCAGGGCCACCGCCGCTCAACTGCTCGTCGCTCGCCGGCTCGATCCCAAACTGCTCAGGAGTGAGCGTGTAATGGCGAATCTCGTCTGCGGTTAGCTCTGCCACTTGAGTCGGGCCCGAGGTGCTTATCTCGTCCAGCCCATCTTCGCTCGAGACTACCAGAGCATGATCTGTTCCTAGCCTCGAAAGTGCGCCAGCAACGATCTCGATCGCTGCCGGCTCGGGCACGCCGATCAGCTGTCGCCGAGCGCCAGCCGGATTGGTTAAGGGGCCCAGCAGATTGAAGATTGTCGGGACGCCGAGCGCCTTGCGCACCGGCACCACATATCGAGTCGCCGCATGGTGGGCTGGCGCGAACATGAACCCGAAACCGACTTCGTCGATTAGCAGTGCTTCGTCTTGCGCCGTTAAGTCGAGCTTTGCCCCGAGTGCTTCGAGCACGTCGGCTGAGCCGCTCAGCCCGGTCGCCGTTCGGTTGCCGTGTTTGGCTACTGCGCAGCCGGCGCCAGCGGCGATCAGCGCAGCCGTGGTCGAGATGTTGAAGGTCCTTCGACCGCCACCGGTGCCGCAGGTGTCGAGTAGGTCCCCGCGCATCGGCCGCACGGCCGTCGCGAGCGAGCGCATCGTCTGCGCTAGGCCGGCGAGCTCATCAACCGTTTCACCCTTTGCGCGCAGCCCGAGCAGTAGCTCAGAGATCTGCTCGTCGCTGGCCTCGCCGGCCATGATCACTTCGAGCGCGGCAGCTGCTTCTTGCTGAGATAGATCACTCCCCGAGGCGACAGCCTCGTTTGCGATCTCTAGCGGCGACTGGCCCACTAACGCCCCGCCCCAGTGAGGAAGTTCTCAACGATTTTCAGCCCGTCTTCGGTGAGCACCGATTCAGGGTGGAATTGCACACCTTCGGCCGGCAGCTCACGGTGGCGCACCGCCATCACGAGCCCATCTCCCCTTGCCGAAACTTCGAAGCAGCTCGGTAGATCAGCGTCGGCGGCGATAAGCGAGTGGTAGCGACCAACTGTCAGCGGCGACGGCAGGCCGCTGAAGAGCGTCTTACCGTCGTGTTCGATCGTGGTCGTTTTGCCGTGGACCGGCTCATGGCGGACAACGCTACCGCCGAATGCCTGAACGAGGGCTTGGTGGCCGAGGCAGACGCCGAGCGTCGAGATACCAGCCTCCGGGAACCTGCGCACCGCTTCGAGCGTGATGCCGGCGTCGTCGGGCGTGCACGGACCAGGCGAGACAACGACGCGCTGCGGCTCGGTCTCGAGCAGCTCGTCAACCGTTGCGCGGTCGTTGCGAACGACCTCAATCTCAGCGCCAAGCTCGCCGAGATACTGCACGAGGTTGTAAGTAAACGAGTCGTAGTTATCGATTACGAGAGTCCGCACCGTCACCACCAGCCTGGCTGGTTTGTGGCTAGCTCGATCGCGCCGATCACGGCCTTGGCCTTGTTGACCGACTCTTCGTACTCGTATTTCGGGCTGGCGTCGGCGACGGTGCCGCCGCCGGCTTGCACGTGGACCTCGCCATCGCGGCAGACGACGGTTCGGATGTGGATGCAGGTGTCTAGATCACCGGCGTAGCTGAGGTAACCGATCGCGCCGCCGTATCCGCCCCTCTTGACCGGTTCAACCTCATCGATGATTTGCATTGCGCGGACCTTCGGCGCGCCGGAGAGCGTGCCGGCGGGAAGGATCGCGCGCAGTGCATCGAGCGCGCCGACTTCAGGCCGCAGCCTGCCCGATACCGACGAAACGATGTGCATCACGTGCGAGTAGGTCTCTACCTGCATCAAGCTGTCAACGACTACGGACCCATATTCACAGACGCGGCCAAGGTCGTTGCGACCGAGGTCAACGAGCATCACGTGCTCGGCACATTCCTTCTCGTCGGCGAGTAGACCGTTCGCAAGCTCGAGATCCTCCGCGGCGGTCGCGCCACGGGCGCGCGTGCCGGCGATCGGCCTAGTCGAGGCAGCGCGACCGTTGACCGTTAGCAGCGGCTCGGGGCTGGCGCCGACGACCTGAAAATCGCCGAACTCAAGGAAGTACATGTAGGGGCTTGGGTTCACGACGCGCAGCCCGCGGTAGATCGAGAACGGATCGACCTCCAGCTCTGCCGTCCAGCGCTGCGAGGGAACCACTTGGAATGCGTCGCCAGCGTGGATGTAGTCGACGATCTTTGCAACAACCTGTTCGAACTGCTCGCGTGTGAAATTCGACTCGAACTTCGGCGCCTCGCGCGGCGGTCCGCTCGGCTTCGAGGCCGGCAGCGGCCCAGCCAAGATCGCTCGTACTTCAGCGATCGTCGCGACCGCTTCGTCGTAGCTCGCTGCGCTTAACTCCCCATCCTCAGCGACAGCATTGACGAGGATCGTCAGCGTGTGGCGAAGATGGTCGAAAACGACGAGCGCATCGCTGCGCATAAGCGCCATGTCGGGCAGGCCTAGCTGATCGGGATTCGGGTCGCCGAGCGGCTCGACGGTTCGCACGAGGTCGTAGCCGAAGTAGCCAACGAGGCCGCCGGCGAAAGGTGGCAGGTGATCGAGTGGAGCCTGGCTTAAACCGTCGATCATCTCGGCGGCGATTGCGTAGGGATCGCCGCCGTCGGCAAGATCCCAGCGAAGCACCTGTCGGGGCCGGATACCGATGAAGCTGTAGCGACCCATCCGCTGACCTTGCTCGGCCGACTCGAGCAGAAATGCTGGCTCCGACGGCGCCGACGCCCGCAGCTTCAGGAAGGCCGATACCGGCGTTTCGCAGTCGTCAATGAACTCATGGCGCAGCGGAACCAGCGTGTAGTCGCTAGCAAGTTGCTGAGCCCCGTCGAGGGTCGGCTCGATCGTGATCTGATCCCCTCCCGCGTTCATCGCCCTGCTCCGGCTAACGCTGGTGCATCTGAGCTTCGCCCTGGCGTACGCGGGTCTGACTGCGCTTCAGCGAACTGCGGTGCCGCTTGGTCGAGATACCAGCCGAATGCGCGGTCCACGATTGCCTGCCGACCGATTACTCGGAGCAGTGCCGTAAGGAGGCGCGGCGGCAGCGCTGGAATCAATCGCTGCAGTGCGAGCGCGATCGCAAATGGCCGCTTGTGTTCGCTGTTGAATGCCTCGTAAGCGGTTAGCGCGGCGGTCCGGTCGCGGCGACCTTCAATCACTGCTCGCAGCTCGCGGCCGCAGGCGATGCCGAAGTAGAAGGCGGTCCGAATTCCTTCGCCCGAGAGCGGGAAGCAGTGGCCGGCGCTGTCGCCAGCGAAGAAGATCTGATCCTCGGTAGCGGCCCGCAAGCGATGCGGGAACCAATTGCCTTGGTAGGCGACGGCGTCGCGATCGAGCCGCTCAGCGAGCTCAACCGTGGGCTCTTTTACGTGCTGATTGGGGTCGTAAGAACCAACGCCGATCCGAGCCTCGTCGCCGGCGGGCACGCGCCAGCCGTAACCACGGCGGACGATCGATCGTTCGATCCAAATGTCCAGCGCGTCACCCGAATAGTCATGGTCTGGATGTACCTCTAGCCCGCGCGAAAGCGGTGCTTCGGGCGGCTGGTAGTGGGGACTGCTGAGAACGCGCCTCCAACCGAGCGCATCGACGACAAGCGGCGCCGATAGCGTTCCGCGGTCGGTCACGACGTCGATCAGGCCGTCGCTTCGCGGTTCGCCGACCGACTCAACTTTTGCGGTCTCAAAGCACGCGTCACCGCACTGCTCCCAGAGCAGCTCACAAAGCTGGCGGTAATCGAACGACGACCAGCTCCATGGCAGGCGGTAGCGGGCAGCGCCAGTCGGCGTTGTGAAGGTCATGAACGGCAGCTCTTGTTTGATCGAGTCGCTGACGCCCATCGCATCCAGCCACGGCGTTGGGCAGGCACAGGCCGACGTTTGCCGCTCGCCAATCTCGTAGCGATCAATCACGAGAACGCTGGCACCGCTCCCGGCCAGCTCTCTCGCTGCCGCCAACCCGGCAAAACTTGCTCCGCAGATCAGGACCTCGGCGCGCGTCCCCTCCAGAGAGGTTCGCTGCGCGCCACGTGAGGTCGCGCGGACGGTCACGAAACCAGCGCCCAGGAAGACGCCTGAACGGCCTCCCACGGACGCAGGCGGTTCGAGCGGGTGACAACGTCGTAGCCGTTCTCCTCGACGCGGTCGAGCACTCGCAGATAGACAGCGCGCGCGACGCGAATTCCTGGGCGCACCGGCGTCGGCAGTAGCTGTGCCAAGCCTTCGCTGTCGGCGAAGAGTTCGCGTGCTCGCGCCACCTGCTGGGCGACATGATCGCGCAGCGCGGCGCTTGCGGTGCGCTGCGTGAGGTCCGATTCGTCCAAGCCTGGAAGGTAGATCCGGCCCATCTTCCAGTCAACAGGAACGTCGCGGATGAAGTTGGTCAGCTGAAAGGCAACGCCGAGGCGGCGCAACAAGGCGATAGCGCTATCGGGAGCATCGAGCAGAGGGGCAGCTACCGGGCCGACCGTCGCCGTTCCATCCATATAGCGATCGAGCTGCTCCTGGCTGCGCATCCGAACCGTCTCATCGCAATCGGCGCGCATCGACTCCATGTACTGAGGCAACAGCTCGAGTGGCATTCCGTAGCGCGGCCCAGCGTCGACCAGTGCGCCGATAACCGGGTGGAGCGAATAGCCGCGCTTCAGGCCCTCTTCGAGCTCGCGCTGCCAAGCGTCTAGAGCGGCGCGGCGTTGGCCGTTGAGGCCAGTGTTGTCTGCGATCTCATCGGCTCCACGTACGTAGCCGTAAAGCGCGTAAAGAGCAGGGCGACGCTCAGCCGGCAGGCAGGCCGTCGCCGCAAAATAGGTTGGGTCGTGGCGCAGCTGCATGCGACGGCATCTGCGGTAAGAATCGCTTACGACCTTGTTTGGACTGAAACCCACGCCCCTACCGTAGACGGACTAGTGCAAAAGCGACAACACGACATCTTAAATTGCGAGCTACTTGTCGTCAGCGGCAAGGGCGGCGTTGGCAAAACAACGATCGCCGCCGCGCTCGGTCTGGTTGCCTCCAGCGCCGACAAGGAGACGATCGTCTGCGAGGTGTCAGGGCAACGGCGCGTCCCGGCGCTCGTCGGCCACCCGACGGCCGGCGCGCCCGGCAGCGAGGAGCAAGTGGCGCCTGAGCTTTGGACTACGACGATCGACCCGGAGCTGGCGCTAGTCGAGTGGGCGGGAAAGCTGATTCGACCGCGCGCACTGTTGGACCTTGCCGTGCGCTCGAACAGCTTCGCCGGGTTCATTAACGCCGCGCCAGGCGGGCGCGAGCTGCTGACAATCACTAAGGCAGCCGAACTGAGCCGCGACGAGCGTTGGGACAGCGATGCCGTCGGCTACCAGCTCGTAATCCTTGATGCGCCAGCGTCCGGCCATGGGCTAGCGATGCTGAAGACGCCGACAACCTTTGCCGAGATCGCCCGCGTCGGCCCGATTGCCAGCCAGGCGAGGGAGGTCGAGGCGCTCCTTGCCGACAATCAGCGCAGCCGAATCGTCCTCGTCTCGACGCTCGAGGAGACGCCTGTGAACGAGACGCTCGAGCTGGATTCGGCGCTAAACGAGCAGCTCGGACGTGGCGCCGACCTAATCATCGCGAACGGACTGACTGCCGACGGCCTTGATGATTCGGAGATAGCCCAGCTGAGCGCCGCTGGCCCAGCCGTCGACGGCGGCGTTGCGGCGGCGATCAACGGCCGCCACGCACGCTCTGCCCTGCAGCAGGAGCAGCTGCGACGGCTCCGTGACGGCGCTAGCTGCCGGCTGATCACGCTTCCGGCAATAACCAGCCACGCCGTCGGCGCCGATGAGCTCGAACAGCTCGCTTCGATGCTGGAAGCTGAACTCAGCCTGCTCGACTGAAGATCAATCTATCCCGAGGCGGTCGAGCAGCCCCTCGTCGGTGCGCCAGCTGCGGCGAACGCGAACCGATAGATCGAGGTGTACCTGCGAGCCAACGCGCTTCTCTATCTCACCGCGGGCTGCGGTTCCAATTGAGCGAACCATCTTGCCACCGCGCCCAACGAGAATTCCTTTCTGCGACTCACTTTCGACCCAAGCCAGTGCGCGAATACGCAGCAACCCCTCGCGCTGCTCTTCAATCTCCTCGACGACTACCTCGACGGCGTGAGGGAGCTCTTGGAACGTGCGCCTTAGGATCTGCTCGCGGATCAGCTCCGCCAGCTCGATCGCTAGCGGCTGGTCGGAGAGATCGTCGACGCCAAATAGGAAAGGGCCTTCCGGCATTAGCTCAGCGAGCCGTGCGACCAGAGGCTCAACGCCGTCGCCTGTCTTGGCAGAAATCGGGAAGATCTCGGCGTCCAGACCCATCTCCTCGGCCGCGAGCAGTGACGTCATCGTGCGTGAGCGATTGAGCCGATCACCCTTGTTGACGGCGATCAGTACCGGCTTGGAGCTGGCCTTCAGAAGCTCTGCGATGAAGCGGTCACCGGCGCCCACCCCTTCCTCGCCGTTGAGCACGAAGAGAACTGCGTCGCTGTCACTAAGTTCGCGTTCGACGCGCTTTTGCATCCGTTCGGTGAGCAGGTCGCGCGGCCGCTGGAAACCCGGGAGGTCGACCATCACGAGCTGCGTTTCGGCGCGCATCGCGATGCCGCGGATAGCGCGCCGGGTTGTCTGCGGGCGATCAGAGACAATCACGACCTTCTCACCGATGATCTGATTTACAAGCGTCGATTTGCCGACGTTCGGGCGCCCGGCGAGCCCAACGAACCCGGCCTTTGTCACCACGAGCAGATCTCGCCCTGCAGCGCAAGCATCTCGCCGTCATCGGTCTCGTGATCCATCCCAACTAGGTGAAGGGCGCCGTGGACGATCGCTTCGCGCAGGTCCTCCGTCATCTCGGGGCAGATGATGATGTCGCCGAGCTCACGCGGGCCGCTGCCATCGTCATCGCCATCGACCGGGAACGAGAGCACGTCGGTTGGCCCTTCTTTGCCG
>Ga0194055_10002678_pt1 | contig 14030 bp, 9 predicted proteins | sample SepL449m_MetaG_FD_155482 | JGI IMG/M metagenome (GOLD analysis project Ga0194055, IMG submission 155482) | Anoxic zone freshwater microbial communities from boreal shield lake in IISD Experimental Lakes Area, Ontario, Canada - Sep2016-L442-9m | ecosystem: Environmental > Aquatic > Freshwater >... | reverse complement strand
GTCCCGAAGTGCATCAGGTACTTGCCGGTCTTGTCGAATTTGAAAATGTGATTGCTGGCATAGCCATCCGATAGAAAAATGTCGCCATTCGAGGCAACCGTGATCGCGGTCGGGCTCAATCGTGGCAGCTTCAGTCCAGACTCGGCCGGAAATGGCAGCTTCAAAACGATGGCACCGGTTTCGGCATGGAGCTTGATTCCCTCACCGGCAACATTTCGCGCCCCGTAAATATATTCGCCGTCGGCTTCTTCACGGATTTCGATATCGTGCGTCTGTGTGTATTCGGGACCGACGAAACGTCGAATCAGTTTCCCGTCGGGTGAAAATACGAAAATCCCCATGTCCGCACTGGTGTAGACGTTTCCCGCCTTATCAACAACGACACCGCCGTGGGTCGGTCCGATCTGCGACTTCCCTTCGGCACTCAGGCCCCAGCCAGGAACCGTATCAAAAGTCATAATCCCGCAGCCCATCCGAACTGGAGCAGGCTTGTCTGCGGCAACGGCTGACAACGTCAGGCCGAAGGCAAGTGCGGCAGCGACGTAAAACGAACAGTTCTTCACAATCGGACTCCTGGGTGTAGTGTCAAGGTCTTTTAACAGCGCTGAATCACTTGCAGCAAACAAGCCGGCTGCGCAGGCCGACTTTCGCTCCGCAGGATTATTCCGTGATGCTGGAATCATTTCAACCAGAGCTTACGTGTTCACGGGGGATTCCGGGCATTTCTAAACCGCCGCCGATGATCGACCTTGCGGGCTCGGCAAGTCTGGGATATTCGGTTATCCTCGCACGATGACGTTTGCCGGTTGCATTTGTGATGCTGCAATCCGGACGAGACCAGAACTTCACCAACGAGCAACAGACGATTTTCATCATGAGCCAATCCTGGATCGCCGACCGGATGCACAAGATTGATGCTTCCGGAATTCGTAAGGTCTTTGACCTCGCCACGAAGATGAAGAACCCGATCAACCTCAGTATCGGGCAGCCTCACTTCGATACCCCAGACTCCGTCAAGCGTGCCTTGTGCCAGGCAGTGGACGAGGGGCGTAATGTCTACAGTCAGTCCCAGGGGATTGCTCCCCTGCGCGAAGGCCTGCTTCAGGAATTTGTCGCTCCACTGGGACATGCTGATCGTGAATTGTTCGTGACCAGCGGGACCAGTGGTGGGCTGATGCTCGCCCTTTCAGTCCTGGTCAATCCAGGCGACGAAGTGATCGCCTTCGATCCCTGGTTTGTAATGTACAAGCACCTGGTCACTCTGGCAGGTGGAACGTGCGTCCAGATCGACACCTATCCAGATTTCAAAATTGACCTGAACAAGGTTCGAGATGCCATTACCCCCCTTACCAAGGCAATCCTTTGCAACAGCCCTTGCAATCCGACCGGATATGTCGCGAGTGAAGAAGAACTGAAGGGACTGGCAGACCTGGCTCGCGAAAAGAACATCTGCCTCATCAGCGACGAGATTTACCGAGTCTTTTGTTATGACAAGCCATTTGTCAGCCCTGTGAAGTGGAATGACCAGACGATTGTCATTGATGGATTCAGCAAGTCTCATTCGATGACGGGATTGCGCCTGGGATTCGCACATGGACCTTCACACGTGATTCAGCAGATGATCAAACTGCAGCAATTCACGTTCGTCTGTGCCCCGCAACCTGTCCAGTGGGCAGGCTTGGCCGCTTTAAAGTGTGACGTCTCCGATCGCGTTGCAAACTACGCCCGTAACCGCGAATTCCTACTGAAGGAACTTGGGGGTATTTACGACATCCGAGGGAGCGGCGGTGCTTTTTACCTTTTCATCAAGGCCCCTTGGGGAACTGGGACCGAATTTGTCTCGAAGGCCATTGAGAACGAGTTGCTGATCATCCCCGGCAATGTCTTCAGCCAGCATGATTCCCATTTTCGCGTCAGCTTCGCGGCCGACGAATCGACGCTGCAACGTGGTGCTGAAATCCTGAAGCGGATTGCTTCAAGACCGTAGATTATCCTCGGAGTTCCCGATGTCACGTCCATTCCTGAAGACTCCTTTTGACTTGACGGGACGAGCAGCTCTTGTCACGGGGGCGGGCGTTGGCATCGGCCGATCAGCCGCCATTGAACTTGCCCGGGCCGGAGCAATCGTCGGGATTCATTATCGATCCAGCGTCGAAGGGGCAACGGAAACACTCAACACGATCCAGTCGCTCGGTGGCAAGGGAATCTTGCTGCAAGGCGATCTGGCGCAGGAATACGCAGCGAATCGTGTCGTTGATCAATTCGTCGAGTTCGCCGGTCGAATAGACATCCTGTTTAACAATGCTGGCGATCCACTGCGGCGATCGACGATTGAAGACTGTTCCACCGAACTCTGGAAAGAATGCTTTGACGTCAATGTTCACAGTGCTTTCATGGTGACTCGGCGAGCGATTCCACACTTGAAGGCAACGGGAAACGGCAGCATCATCAATAACCTGTCGCTATCCGTCCAGACAGGCGGTTCCGGAGGCGCAGGTCCCTATGCTGCCGCCAAAGGGGCACTGCAGGTTTTCACAAGAACTCTGTCGCGGGAACTGGCCCCGGCGGTAAGAGCGAACGCAATCATGCCGGGTGTCGTTGAAACTCGGCATCACGAAGTCTTTACGACAGCCGAAAAGATGGAGGATTATCGCCGCCAGACTCCACTGGGACGCAACTCCCAGGCCGACGAGATCGCTCAGACTGTACTTTATCTGGGGAGCGACGCGTCGCGATTTGTGACAGGTGCTCTCATCGATCTAAACGGCGGACGGTTCCTGAGATAGGCAGGGCACTCCCATTTGTCGGAGTACCTGCAACTTCGAAATCGACGTGCGCTATTGTTGGCGTAGTCGCTGTGTCAGTTCGCGAACCGTGTCGACGATCTGGTTTTCGACTCCTGGTTTCCATGGGCCAGGCAGATTCGTGTAGCGCATCGCGCCACCACCTTCGTATCCCCCTTCCTTCAGCACGCGTTCTGAAGGGATGTAAGCCATCACATCGTTGCTGTATCCCGCGACCCAGACGGGAGACTCGCCCAATTCGCGTTTCAATCGCAGTGCATAATCGATGACGACTTCACCGCCGAGAGTCACCATCGTCAGATCACTGCCAAACTGCAGGACCTGGACCGGAAACGGGTAGGTCTCGCGGATCTTGCCGTTCTTATCATGCTCAGCCAGCAGTGCCTCAACCCGACGCCGTTCAAACAGATCTTTCGACTCACGTTGAGTCAGCAACAGTTCGCGTGTGACAGTCTCAAAGGGAAGGTCGATTTCTTTTATCGCAAACTTCAGCGGTCCGTGGATCGGTTTCGGCTTCGGTAGAAGTGCGGCTTCGACAGCGGTTGCAAGTGTTTTGCCGTGAGTGATCGCCCACTCGATCTTGCCTCGCGGATACGGATTCTGGTCTCCTCCACAGCCCATTACAAACAGTGCCGTCGCTCCGGGATGTGCTTTTTCAATTTCCGTTTGAGCAAACCCTGCGTAATCCGCATTGAACTGAAGCAACGCCGTCGTCGTATTGTGGCAGGCATAGCCGAAAGCAACGGCTCGCAGTTTGCCGTCTGGGGCTTCCACTCGTAGCACAGGGACGTCATGGTCGACGGGACCATCGGGGTAAGGGCTGTTCTGATACCCTTCTGGCGAGGGGAGTCGGCGATTCATCGCAACGCTGCAGCGAGCGTGACTGTACGACAGGTTTGCCGGCTTCAAATCCTCGATCGCCAGGCCAATCACGGCAATCAGCTTGTCTCGCAATTCGACGAAATAGGATTCGACCCGCTGACGCTGCTCGGCGTCCAGTGGATACATGACCGACATCTCCAGGTCGTCGCGTACGACTGGACTGCAATGGGTGTGCGAACAATTCAGGAGCAATCCGGCAGGATTCATTTTGTACTGCTCGTGAACCCTCTGGGCCACCTGTTGACGTAGCGGTCGAGGAATGCCGATCAAATCGGTCGTCACAATGACCGCGCGGTTTCCGGTCGAGTCCTCCAAGACCAGGGCTTTGGCATGCAGTTCCGAAAGCACTCCCTCAGACGGCTTGGTCCGCGAAGCGTATCCTGCCATCCACATCGGCTGGGAGGGAGTCACGGCAACCGTTGCGACTCCCGCCTTCCATTCGGGGGCGACGTCGGCCGCAATTGCGAGCACCGGACTGACAACCAGACCGACGATCGTGAACATCGACGAGAATCGCATCGTGTGGACTCCTGTGCTGGCTCGGTGTCATGCCCCTTGGTACGGTCCGAAAATATGAACAGACGGCTTGAAAGCCTTCCGTGCCATCAGGTCGTCGATCCGACGCGGGTGCCGAGGCGTTCACCGGCGATGGCACGTTCAATGTTACCGGGCTTCTGGTAATTCAGCACGACGATCGGGATGTTGTGTTCCATACAATGATGGATGGCTTGAGCATCCATGACTTGCAGGTTCTGGCGAAGTACGTCCTGGTAGGTGATCTCAGAATAACGGACGGCGTGCGGGTTCTTGAGCGGGTCATCGGAATAGACGCCGTCCACTCGCGTCGCCTTCACCACGACATCGGCGTCAATTTCACGGGCTCTCAATGCCGCTGCAGTATCAGTCGTCACGAAGGGGCTGCCTGTTCCTGCCGCCAGGATTACAACTCGTCCTTTTTCCAAGTGTCGAATGCAGCGCCTGCGAATGAAGGGTTCTGCGACAGGCGGAATCGGGATCGCACTCTGTACGCGTGTCGGGATGCCGAAGTGTTCCATGACATCCTGCAGCGCCAGCGCGTTGATGGCTGTTGCCAGCATCCCCATGTAATGAGCGGTTGCCGGGGCAACAACGGCGTTGGTGCTTGAGAATTCGCGTCCGCGAAGAATGTTTCCGCCGCCGCAGACAATGGCAAGCTGGACACCAGACGCGACAACTCGCTTGATCTGCTCACAAATCCCTTGCACCTCCGTGACACAGATCCCTGATTCACCGGGTCTGGCGAAACTTTCGCCGCTCAGTTTCAGCAGAACGCGTTTGTAACGAGGAGTGCTTCCGGGCATGTGATTATTTCCTTACCGAGTGACGCTGAAAGATCAGGCGAATATTGCAAAGGGGCTAAAACAAAAACGGGGGGCGAATTTCGCCCCCCGCATGAATCGTCAGGACCGCGTAACGCGATCAGTTGGGCAGCGGTCAGTTGCCGAGAATCCAGCGAGTGAATCCCGCAACCTTCAGGCCCGATTCCGCCAGAGCCTGGCTGACCGTCTTCGAATCGTCCTTGGCGAACAACTGGAAGGCCAGTACACCGTTTTCGGCATAGTAGGTCTTCATGCGGCCATCGACAATCTTTTCAACGATGTTGGCTGGCTTGCCAGAACCGGCGGCTTCGGCTGTCAGACGAGCCTTTTCCGCAGCGACTTGATCGGCTTGCAGTTCTTCAGGATGCGAGACCAGCGGCTTCAGAGCGGCAATGTGCATTGCCACATCTTTCAGGACCGGAACACCCTTCTTGTCGCCGGAAGCCCGGAACAGAACGCCCGTCTTGCCGTCGTGATGAGCGTATCCGCCAACAGGTCCGTCCACGCGCAGAACGCGGGCCACGACCATCTTTTCGCGGATCTTGCCAACAACTTCTTCCAACAGTTCGCCCAGCTTTTGCCCCGGACGATCAGGGACACCCTGAGCCAGCAGTTCTTCAGGAGTTGAAGCACCTGGACCGTTGAGCAATTGCTTGACGAGTTGATCAGCCAGAAATACGAAGTCATCTGCCTTGGCAACGGGTGCCGATTCGCACTGAATTTCGACCATGGCACCAACGGAGCCATCTTCGGAAACAGCAACGCGCATCAGTCCTTCCGACGTGGCATTCTCCAGACGCTTCAGCATCACTTTCTTGTTGCGTTCTTTCAGCAACTCGATTGCTCGTGCCTGATCGCCATCGGCGTCAACCAGCGCCTTCTTGACATCCATCATCGGCAGGTCGGTCAAATCGCGCAGTTCTTTAACTGCCTGCGCTGTGATCGCGGCCATGACAAGTACTCCTTCGTCGACTCTAGAAAAGAAGAAATCGGCGGCCAGACCCGAAAATCGGGTCTCAGCCGCTCGATGGTAATTTCAACAGAGACCAATCGACTACGACTGAATCGATGGGACAGCTTTGTATTGCTCTTCTTCAACCGGCTGCACAGCATCCTTCGGCAATGCTCCGCGACCTTCGATGATTGCAGCCGTCAGATGCTTCAACACCAGTTGAATCGAACGGATGCTATCGTCGTTGCCGGGGATTGGCAGATCGATCTGATCAGGATCGCAGTCGGTATCGAGCAGAGCGATGACCTTGATTCCGACCAGGCGTGCTTCGTGAACAGCGTTGTGTTCCTTCCGCGGATCAACAACGATGATGGCCTCTGGCAGGCGGTTCATCTGTCGCAGTCCGTTGATGTTACGGAGCATACGTTTATGTTCGCGGAGCAGATTAGACTGCATCTTCTTGGAATAGGTCTCGATCTCACCTGAATTGAAAATGTGATCAAGCTCTTCCAGACGCTTCATCCGGCTACGGATGGTGCGGAAGTTTGTGAAGATCCCACCCAGCCAGCGGTAATCGACGTATGGCATACCAGCCGTTGTCGCACATTCGCGAATCGTATCGGCAGCCTGCTTCTTGGTTCCACAGAACAGAATGAGACTCCCTTGGGAGGCGACCTTCTGGAGGTATCGCTTTGCTCGCAACAGTCCACGAACCGATTCCTTCACATCAATGATGTGGATCAGATTTCGGCGGCCGTAGATGTACGGACGCATTTTCGGGTTCCACCGGCTCGTCCGGTGCCCGTAATGAATACCTGCTTCGAGGAAATCCTTCACCACGATCTCTGACACGTTGCCGACTCCTTCACACCGGTCGAGGGCGACTCGCTCGGTATCGACTATACGACACTGGGTCGGCGAAGCCGCCGCCCTTCTGGCCAATTGGGAAAACGCTATCGTAGCCGGTAGAAACAGTGGCGTCAAACCAATGGAATCAGCAAACCGGGCAAACGCATCAGCTCTCGTTTGTTCAACTTGCGGAAGACGGAAATGATTCGGTGTGTAGATTCGTACAAAACGACGGATTTGACATGCATCGCATGAGTCGGAGATCGCCGTAGTCGTGAAGAGGTAAGGGGTTGTGGAAAACCGAAACCGCGTCCAGTTGTTGTTTTACTTGATGTTCGTACAGATCTTGGCGACTGCGGTATTTCGGGTCGGCACGGCTTCCTGTCGGGGTCGGGTCTGCGATTATTCGATTTTGGCCGGCCAAAGGCTTCCTTCAGAGTTCACGTCTTACTTAGGGCTAAAATCGAAAAATCGCAGACCCGACCCCTGATTTCTACCCGAAACCTCCACAAACCCTGCCAACTACTTCTCAATTTCCAACTCGTAAAGCTCTTTCAATTCTTCCAGGACCACTCGGCGTTTGTCTTCACTCAAGTACTGTTGAATCAGTTCTGCCATTTCATCACACATCCGATTGATTCTCGCTTCCCCGGCACGATCTTTTTTCGCTTTGGCAGCTTTTACGGCGGGAACTCGGATCGACAACAACTGCGTGAGAAAGACTTGCGCATCCGGCTGCCGTTTCAGTTCTGCTTCAGCCGCTTTCGCCAGCGGCTTGTCGCTTTTCTTGATCGCCGACCGGATCTTGGCCGCTGCGGTATTGCGGGCCGCCACGGCTTCCACCAGTTGCCCCTGCAGCATGTACAATTCAGACTCGGCCTCCAGACGTGATGAATCATCGGGGACTTCCAGCCGCAATTCTGGCAACATTCCGGGAAGAACAGGGACGCGCGCCAGAAGGTGCTTGCCACTGTAGGCAAACAACCAGACGACCTTGCCCCCGTTCGCTTGGATTGTGATTCGTCCACGCCGATCCGTAAGAACCGTCCGTATCAGATGAGCATCCTTTCCTCCGATCGGCTGGTCTGCTTTCGGGATTTCTGACGAGTCACGCAGTTCAATCCGATGTCCCGTCAGCGGGATCTGTGGTTTCGATTGAGTCACCACTTCTACGTGCGTCGCGGACGAATTCGCCAGTGCTGTGATGGCCAGCGTTTCAACGCGGCCTCGCTGTTTGCCACCGATCGCAGACCGTAGACCGCTTTGTAATTCGCATTTCAGACGAGTCTCATCAACAGCTTCTGCCGTGAGATACGTCCACGGAATCGGTTGCAGTCGGTCAATTTTTCCGTCCCGATTTCGACTGGCCAGCAGCGGTGTAAAAACCTGGGATTCGCGTGACACCGCAAATGCCGGGTCAGGAATCGCAAGGGCTCCTCCCTGCATCACCAGCTGCACTTGCTTTCCATCAACGTCGTCAACTCTGCCAATGGGTCGAAACGACATGTGACTCAACTGAAGTACGGTGATTGGAACATCTTGCCAGTCGTAGATGTCGCGACCGATTGTTCCCGCATCGACTTCGATAGCTGGCTGCCACCCGTGAACGTCAATGCGGAAGCCCGCACCATTCGTTCCAATGGCAGCCACCAGCCAGACATCGAATTTGTCCCGGTCCGATCCCGTTCGCTTGTAGAGTTCCGCGGGTGTGAGTCGCTTCAAGCCATCCGCTGAAACGGGCTGCAACCAGTCCGCCTCCTGAATCGTCAAATCCCATTGAGCCCCGATGGAACGTCCTGCAGATTGACGGACTTTTTCCAGCAAATCAATTCGCCGCGGACCTGACTGTTGCGGGAGATCGGTTGCCACAAGCAGCAGGACTCGGTACGGGCGAAGTTCCAAAGGGAGAGTCTGGTTTGCGTAAGTCGGCGACCAGAAGAGAAGATGGAGCAGCAGGATCGCAAGGACCAGCACACGTCCGAACGCCGACGATGATTTGAGACAAGGAGGATTTAAGGGTGGCACTGGCGGCCGCCTTGGGCAGCCAGTGTCTTGCGATGCCGACGGCAGGACAGTGCCACATCGTTTGTTTGAGCTGCGAGAAGAATTTACCGAGTCAATCCGAGGCGACTGATTCCGTGTGACGTTCTGTTGAACAAGTTCACGCGGCTGCCCATCCGTCATCAAGCCACTGGCGGCCCAAGGCTGCCGCCAGTGGCACCCGATGCGGGTAACGACTTTCGGCGGCGTTGGTAAGTGGCGCCAGATAGTCGTGGTTCGCTCCGCGAACCAACGCCGCATTTTCTTAGAGCAACTCAAGTGTTCTCCTCCTCAGAAGTCTGTCAACTAAGAAGCGTTGGTTCGCGGAGCGAACCACGACTATCCCTCATTCTGATGGATACCACGACTGGATATTCCAGTGTTCAATGTCGTCGTAGGTATGGATTGGTCGATCTGGAAGACCGCTGACGTGCTTTCGAGCGACGAGGTGTTCATCGAGTTCCCATAACGGGATGTAACGTGCTTCGATCAGCAGGTCGGCCAGCATCCGATGCAGCAACTTGACCGCTCCTGTCCAATCGCTACTTCGTTCCAGTTCCAGCAGTCCTCGACGAGTCGGCTCCGACAATGCCTGAAGTGCGTCGATCCGGGCCGATGACCGCAGCGTCAGCAGAGGCCAGAGTTCTGTCAGCGGTTCGACGGACCGGCTGGTCCGATAGCAGATATCCCAATCCTCACGATCACTCTCATTCAGCAGTCGTACCGTGATTCCGATCCGACGCCAATCTTCGATCATGGCCAGGGAGAGTCCTCGTAGTCGTTCGTCATTCGGGCAGATCATTTTCAGTGTGGGAAGAGTGCCTCCCATCTGCTTTTTCGCCGTCTGAGCCAGCGCTGCCGAGAGGGGTGGATCGAAGTCGAACTGTGCCAGTTGCCGACTGTATCCATAGCTGTTCGAGGGAAATGGACATGTGATCAAGCGAACGAGCGAATCGGGCGAGTCTTCCACGAGTGACCTTCGCAATCGTTCGCGCGGAACTCCATGGAGCAGTGCCCGGCGAAACTGGCCGTCATGCAGAGACTTCGTCCGGGGATTGAACAGCAGAAAATGAGTCCGAGGGATCGCGTACGGAAGTACAAAGAATCGCCCGTCGTCCTGCAATAGTTTCAGGTCGCGGTATTCGGCGTTGGGAAGCATCGAGACTTCACCGCGTAACAATCCCTGCAGCGCCCGATCCCACGAATCGTAGCGGACCTCGGTGATCTCTTCGACACGACGTTGCCGAGTCGTTACAGGCTGCATCCGAACGCGGCCGAAGGTCATTTGCCCCGAGGGACTCTCACGGATGGAAAACCTTTCACGTCCCATGTTGGGACTGGAGGCAAAGTCTTCGTTGAGCAAACGAGTCGTGTCATTAACGCCAACAGTCAACCGCCAGACAGCTTCCGGACGCAGCGGCAATTGCCGAAATATCACACTGAATTCTGCGGGATTGTGGACAGTAATCCCGTCGACGTATCCTGCCATCCGTTCGTCGAACTGATCACTCCCGGGGTTGATTTTCGCGGTGATCTCATCAAAAACATCTGCCGCCGTGATGATCGCTCGCGACTCCCAGTCTGCGCGTTTCATCTTCAAACGAAACAGCACGCGGCGACCCAGGTCTGTCGGTTCCCACGATTCAACAAACGATGACCGGTAACGAACACCTTTCACGCTGACGCTGGCAGGCTCGAACAGTGTCGATTCCGTCAAAAGTCGAACGCGTTCGCGTGCCTCAGAGTTGATATCTGTTTGAACGGGTTCACTCGCCAGTCGCAAGACGCCAACTCGCAAAATCTGGTACTTGTCGTTCAGATCACGATGGGCCTCTTTTAATCCAGGTGTCTCGGGCCAGATATGTGCCGCTCGATCAATTGTCTGGATTGCGATCTTGGGCTGACCTTGAGCTGACGCCGTCTGAGCTTCATTGATGGCAGCAGCGGTGCGGTTTGTCAGTTCGTCTTTCCATTTTTGAATCACGGGATTCATCGGGTCGCGTGTGGCCAGTCGATTGATGAAGTGTCGCGCCTGCCGAAACTCCAGTCGTTCCACGCACGGCGTGATCAACAGTTCGGCAGTCTTTCCCAGTCGGTTGGACAAGCCCGGGACGTCACCGGTCAATTCTTCCAGCAGTCGAAATGCTGGCTCCGGCCGCCCCTGCTCAACGTGCAAATCGGCATCCTTGAAGACCAGTTTGTGGTAGGTTTCGTCAAACTTAGGCCATGAGGGAAGGTAATAATCGTCCTTACGAACCGCGTCTGGCTTGGGGAAGTCCTTGGGACGAGCGAACCGGAGCCTGACGCGGACAGCGCGCAGTTCTTCTTCGATTTCCTTAATTTCGACCGCAATCCTGGTGACGGTCTTTTCGAGTGCGGCGAGGCGTCCTTTCGATCCTGGCGCATTCTTACTGGCCGCGGTCGTGAGTCCCTCTTTTGATGTACGCAGCGTCGTTCGCTCATCATCAAGAGACTTGATTTGACGGACGAGTTCCTGTTCCTCAGCGTCCAGTTCCGACTGAATCAAGGCGTTGTTTTCGCGATGTCTGCGGGTAACCAGCAACAGCAGGTCGTACGCCAGGGGAACGCGACCTTCGGCAATCAACTGGTCCGCGCGTCGCAGGACCAGATCTTCAAAATGGATGACGGTTTCAATATGACGCAGATCGAGGATGTATTCAGGATCGACGCTTCCGTCCCGAAGGGTGACTGGCAATTTAAAGGTTTGTGGCTTCAGAGAGTCGGCACGCTCGCGTGCCTTTTCGACCTCTTCTTTCAGGCGAGTCTCCATCGCATCGAATTCTTCTGCACGATCTGCATTCTTGCTGTATTGCCGCAGGCTTTCGATCTCGGCGATCTTGTAGGGACGATTCTTCAGAATTCGATTATAGGTCTGCTGTGCGACGTCGTATTTGATGGTGACGCGCGCGATCGGATCGGGCCTCATTGAAACAGCATCGACAACTACGACTTCCTGCGACTTTAAGACGATCCAGTCAAATGGTTTTGCCCTCAGCAGATCGACAGCTTCCGGCAGGACCATGTCGGGATAGCGGGGCAATGTCGACTGTTCTTCCCGCACTTTTCCGACCGGTGGTTCCGTCGTAGTCTCCTGAGCGGCAACCGAGAAATCGTAGAATACGAGCGGTAACAAAAAAGCCACGCGTCGGCACAGATCTCCGATTCGTGTATGACTCATTGAATTCGCTCCTTTCTAAACGGTTCGATTGACGCTCGACCTTCGACAACCAGCGGGACCAGTCCGCTCGGTATCATTCGTTGACTCGGTACATCGCACCGTCGATCGCGATTGCAAACAGTCCATCTCCGAATTTCTTGATCCCCATCGATAACGCCTGCGGAACCTGAACTCTTCGCAATTCCTTTCCTTCGACATCGGCCGCAATCACGGTTCCATCACGCGCGGCGAGCCAGATCTGATTTCCGTTCAGCAGGGGACTTCCTGCGAGTTCCACTCCCTTCAGGTCCAGAGACCACTGAAGTGGCAAGTCGCGACCGCTCGAGACAGCATGCAACTTTGCATCTCCCCCCCAGACCAGCCACGTAGTTCCGACCGCCCATGTCCCGCGAACTGGTGCATCGAAGTCTCGCTTTCCGTCCTGATCAAATGTCCGCCAGTTCAAGAGTTGAACCTGACCCGATGCCAACGCTGCCAGCAGGAAATCGCCTTGGACTGCGGGACTGACATTCACAGGTGTTTCCAGTTGTAGTTTGGCCGACTCCGCCAGGTGCGGGACATCGGCCGTACGAACCTGGATGCGCTGCAGCAATCCTTCACTGTTACAGGCAAGGACTTCGTCCGTGTCCAGTCGCACAATGTGCTTCCACGGTGCCGAAGGCTTTTCACCCACGGGAGCCATCCAATCCTGCACTGGCTTTTTGCCCGAACCCAACGGAAGTAATTTCAATTTGCCGGGGAGCGGAACGATCAACCCATCGTCGACCAGAACACCTGCTGCCTGAACAGTTTCACCCTTGCCCAGCTTTGTCGAAAACTCCAATTGCCCCGCCGTTCCAATGATCCAGAGCGAAGACTGATCACCGTTGGCCGCGAGAAACATCCGACCATCGTGCAAGGTCGAAGTGACGAGTCGCTGATTGATTCTGGCGGGCAAAGGAAGTTCGACCGCACTTTTCAGGTCAAAACCACCCTGCCGCAAACGATCGGCCCCTAATGAGACAGCATGGCCTGCTTCTGTAATCGCGATGGCTCCTCCGTCTTTTGACGGAATGACTTCATTGAACTGCGTTCCCAGGACAATTCGCCAGGGACTGACCATGCGGTCGCGATCCACGGATGAAAAAATCACAGCGTCATGGAAGGGAGCCTTGCGGCCGACGAAGAATTGATCTCCGATCTGCTGCAACTTTTGTGAAGCGATCCCGACCGCGATGGCGTTCGCATCCATATGGATCGAGTCCGCTCCCAATTCAAAACGTCGGAATGCAGAACTGGCGCCCCAGAACCGTCCGTCGGGGCCCAGCACCAGATACATGGGGGCACGTGCGGCAACCGCAGCCGGCAGGAAATTCTCGGCCCCTTCAGATTTGTCGTCGACCTTTTGGGTAACTTTTTGATCTGGATTCGCAGTTCGACGCTGATCGATTTCTTCGTCTTCGGTCACTCGGTACTGGGCGACAGGCGCCAGACCTTCGCGTCCCGCCGTATCCGTGACAGAAAATGCGGCCAATCTCTCACCGCTCGATGGCACCATGAGTTGGTTTCCACGCAAGACAGGTGATTCACGAACTTGCCCACGTACGCGGATTTCCTTGGCCGTTAATTCGACAAGAGGCTGCCTGGGATTTGCGGCATTCCATAATCGCAATCGAGCGGAATCAGCCCGATCATTCTCACAGAGAAGATACAGTTTTCCCAATCCAAGTGGCGGAGCTAAGATGGCACCCGCAGCGTGATCCGTAAACGTCGTCGCAGCGGATGCCAGCGGACGCATGGAAAGGGCATAGATCATCGCCATCTCGCCCGGCACCAGCAGGTGATTTCCATCTGCGGAAAGAACCGGCGGTCCCTGCACATTTTGTGAAAATGTGATTCGTTCCGTCAGTCGGCCGGCTTCAAGGTCGATCCGGCAGATTGATCGGTCATCGGTCGGCAGATAGATC
>Ga0194055_10002676_pt1 | contig 14031 bp, 10 predicted proteins | sample SepL449m_MetaG_FD_155482 | JGI IMG/M metagenome (GOLD analysis project Ga0194055, IMG submission 155482) | Anoxic zone freshwater microbial communities from boreal shield lake in IISD Experimental Lakes Area, Ontario, Canada - Sep2016-L442-9m | ecosystem: Environmental > Aquatic > Freshwater >... | reverse complement strand
CCTGTACTACGGAGGTGCAGGTTGGCAACCTGCACCAGAGCGAGGAGGGCGTTGATTTCACACAGGTTGAAAACCTGTGCTACTTCGGCTGTGCTACGAGGGCCTATGCATGCAGTGGGATGTCGTCATTCGCGGTGGTCGTGGCGGAGGCCCGGGCTCGCGACGTGAATATCGCTGCGAGACCTGCCCGCGAGGGGCGCCAGCATGAACGCTGGTCTGCACGCGATCCGGGGTCCGCTGCTCAATCCGTCGCCGACGGTGGGCGTCGACTACTTTGCGGACGGCGTGCTCGTGGGGGACGACCGTGGGCGGATCGTGGCCGTGGGTGCGTGGGACGAGGTGTCGCGGCGGCTGAATCTCGATGCCGCAGCGGTGCCGCGGAGCGAGGGCTTGATCGTCCCCCCGCTGCTCGATGCCCACATTCACATCCCCCAGCATCCGATTCGCGGCCGGTTCGCGGAAAACATCGGCGCCGATCCCCCGGGCGGCCGGCTGCTGGCGAGCCTCGAGCAGAACGTGTTTCCTGCCGAGGGCCGCTGCGAGGGGCCGGCCCACGCGCGGCACGTGGTCGCCGACTTCGCGACCGACACGCTGGCCAATGGCGTGATCGGCGGCGCTGCGTATATGACCGTGCATCCGCGGGCCACGCGGATCGCGCTCGAGCAGCTGCCCGAGCCATGGAGCGTGGGTCTCGTGCTCATGAACGACCGCTGCCCGGGCTATCTCCGCACCGACGTGCCGTCGCTCGCTGACGACATCGCCGCCCTCGCCCATGACTTCGGCCGCCGGCTGATCGTCACCGACCGATTTGCGGTCAGCGTTGACACCCCACTTCGAAAGCAGGGCGTGGCCCTCGCCCGGAACCACGGCCTGCGGATGCAGACGCATCTCGACGAGCAGCGGGCCGAGAAGGCGCTCATCGAAGACGTTCTCTACCCCGACGCCGGCAGTTACACCGGCGTCTACGCCCGCGACGGCCTGCTCGACTGCGAGCCGATCCTGGCCCACTGCATCCACACGCGACCCGAGGAAGTGGACCTGATCGCCGCCACGGCCTCATCGATCGCTCACTGCCCGGTGTCGAACACCATGCTCGGCTCAGGCGTGATGCCACTTGATGTGATCCGCGCTGCGGGCATCCCTCATGCGCTCTGCACCGACGTGGGGGTCTCGCCAACGACGTCGCTCTTTTGTGAGATGGCGCAGTTCCTCAAGGTTCATGCCGGCTCTTCGGCTGCCGCCACGCCTGAGGAGGCCTTGCGATTGGTGACGATCGCGCCTGCGAGGATGCTCGGGCTCGGCGACCGGATCGGCATGTTCGCGTCGGGGATGGAATGGTCGTTCATCGAGGTGGCCTGCGAAGGGCCGTTGCCCGTGACGGCCCGCGAGGCGATCCTCCGTGGACTGCTCGGCATGACGGAGGCCGATCTCGAGCCGTGGCAACGCGGCGACGGTGCGGAGGCCGTGGCGGTCCGACGACTCCGTGACGAGGGGCTCGACTGGGGCCACGACCTCGCCGTACTCGACGCCGACGTGCGGGTCACGGCCGTGCGACTCGAGGGCCGCGTGCGGCGCGTGACGCGGGCGGGACGAGTCCTTTGGACATCCCCCGGCACGCCGCGTTGACGCCTTCAGGAGGCCCGGGCTGAGTTCCGCCCCCGTAGCATAGGTTTTTCCAACCTGTGCCCATCCATCATGGCGGCTCGGGGCTGCCCGTGCCCCGTTGCCGGACGTTCACTTCGGGCATCCTGCCCTTCGCTCACTCGATGCTGCCCTCGCTTCGCCATCGTGGCTTCGCTCGGCCAGCAACGCCGGCTCCCGGGGCACGGGCAGCCCCTCGCTGAGTTCCGCCCCCGTAGCACAGGTTTCCAACCTGTGCCGTGCTGCACCGCAGGTTGCCAACCTGCGGCTACGTTGCTGTACCTCGTCCACGTCTGCCTCACCCGCCACCCGTAGCACAGGTTGTCAACCTGTGCCGCGTTCGCGATCGCCTCGCAGCACGTCCCACGCCTCACGGCGTTGGGCTTGGACGCGGACAGCGGGCAAGTGGCATGATGATCGCATGACCGCAACTCCGGCGTATGACCTCGACCCGCGTGATCCCCGGTTCGTCCGCGACCCGTATCCGTTCTACGCCGCCATGCGCGACCTCGGCCGTGTGTTCGAGTGGCGGCAGCTCGGCCATCGCTGCTGCGGCCGCTACGACGACGTGAATGCGATCCTCCGCGACCGGCGCTTTGGCCGGCAGATCCTCCACGTGGCCACGCGGGACGAACTCGGCTGGCCCGAGCCGGCGGCGCACCTCGGGCCCTTCCACGCCTTCGAAGTGCATTCACTTTTGGAACTCGAGCCACCGCGGCACACGCGGCTCCGAGGCTTCGTGAATGCGTCGTTCCTGCCGCGGCAGGTGGATCGATTCGCCACGCCAATCGAGCGGCTGGCCCACGACCTCATCGACGGCTTCGCGGCGTCAGGCCGCTGCGACCTCGTGGCCGACTACGCCGCGCCCTTGGCGGTGGGCGTGATCGCCGACTTTCTCGGGGTACCGCGCGGGCTCTCCCCGCAGTTGCTCGCCTGGTCGCACGACATGGTGGCGATCTACCAGGCCCGCCGCGACCGTGGGATCGAAGACCGCACGGTTGCGGCGACCGTCGAGTTTTCGGCGCTCGTGCGGGAGTTCGTGGCCGCCCGCCGCCGCGAGCCAAACGAGGACTTTCTGTCGCAGTTGGTGACGGCGACCGACGGCGCGGGCCGCGGCCTGACCGACGACGAGGTCGTGACGATGGGAATCCTGCTGCTCAACGCCGGCCACGAAGCGACGGTGCATGCCCTCGGCAACGGAGTGAAAGCGATTCTCGAGCAGGTGCCGGCCCCGGCGGCCGCGGTCGCCGCGAACGCCGCGGGCCATGTCGAGGAGATGCTACGGTTCGACGCCCCGCTCCACATGTTCACGCGGTACGCGCTCGAGGACGTCGAGGTGGCCGGTGAGCGATTTCGCAAAGGGGATGTCGTGGGGCTCCTGCTCGGGTCGGCCAACCGCGATCCGGCGAAGTTTGCCGACCCGGACCTCTTTGACGCCACGCGGTCGCCGAATCCGCATGTGAGTTTTGGCATGGGTATCCACGCGTGCGTGGGCGCGCCGCTCGCTCGGCTGGAGATGCAGGTCGCACTGAGGGCGTTGTTCGAGCGGCTGCCTGGGGCGGCGATCGTGGAGCCGCCACGGGTGAAAGACGCCTGGCATTTCCAGAGGTGCAGGCACAGGTTGACAACCTGTGCTACGTGGAGCGAAACGTAGCCGCAGGTTGGCAACCTGCGGTGAGGCACAGGTTGACAACCTGTGCTACGGGGAAGGATTCGTAGCCGCAGGTTGGTAACCTGCGGTGAGGCACAGGTTGGAAACCTGTGCTACCGGGGGCACAGGTTGACAACCTGTGCTACTGAGGCAGCTACGCGCGACGGCGGGCGAATGCCGCCGCAGCCAGGCCGACGGCGGCAAGCACGAGTGGCGATGGCTCCGGCACGGGCACCACGCTATTGACCATCACCACACTAGCGGCATCGAGCGACGGTGCGGTCAGCGGCATTTCGCCGAACGCCGAGCCGAGTTGAGCGGTGCAGTCGTACACCGGCACCGCCCCGATCGCGTCGAGCGCGGCGAGCCCAGTCGCTCCGACCACGTTGCCGAACACAGCGTAGTTGCCGTCGAGGGCGGGGTCGCTCTGAACGTTGAAAAAGAACTGGCTCGTGGCGCTGTTGGTCGCGGCCCCGCGGGCCATCGCGATCGTGCCGCGGATGTTTCCCACGCTGCCTGATTCGAGGATAATCGGCGCGTTGGTGGGAATGGAGAGAAGTTGGTTACCGGATAGGAAGTAGCCGCCCCCCTGCACGATCTGGATGTCAGACGGGTTGTAGGTGGTGCTCCGATGGATGAGCGACGACGTGTAGCTGCCCGCGTTGACGTACGAGAGGAAGTTCGCGACCGTGGTCGGCATCGCGGTGTCGTAGAGTTCGACGTCGAAGGAGGCCACGTTCGTGTCGAAGTGGACGAACGTGCCGGCCGGCGCGCTGCCGGCAACCAGCATGGCGGCTACGAGCGGAAGGATGACCTGGCGAATCGCGACGAACATGGCACGACCTCGGGAAGGGACCGCGAACACCGCGATGCCTTCGGGCCGGCAGGGACGGGCGAGGGATGGGGGCAGCGAGGAACGGGCGGCATGGCCACCAGGGAACCTGCGAACGCTGACCACATCCCATCGCGTCGTCCGGGATTCCGGACGGAGGCGGTCGACGGGAGGTTCACGCGGTCAGGAGCGGTTCCAAAAAAGTGAGCGATCAGTGGTTGATCGCCGTGATCTTTTCCAGTATGCCGAACCACGGCCCGGCTTGCAACAATTGGGTGGAGAAGCCATGACGAAGGTTTTTCGCGACCGCTACGGGGCCCCTGCGAAACTGGACGATTCCGCCACGCACGGCCGCGGCTCCGGTGCGGAACTCTTCGTGGTGGAGGGAGACTCCGCCGCATCTGCTGTGGCCCTCGTCCGCGACCCCCTCTGCCAGGCGGTGCTGCCGATGCAGGGCAAGCCGCTCAACGCGGCCCGGGCGTCGCGGGCCAAGGTCGAGAGCCATCCCTTCTTCGGCCCGCTGGCGGCGGCGCTTGGCGCCGGTTTCGAGGCGACGTGCGACCCGCGTCGGCTCCGGTACGACCGCGTGCTCGTGCTCACCGACCCCGACGCCGACGGCATCCACTGCGGATACCTGGTGCTCCTCTTCTTCCACCGCTGGATGCGGCCGCTCCTCGATGCGGGGAGGATCGAGGTCGTGCGTCCGCCGTGGGGCGAGGTGGTGGTGTCGGGAGAGATCGAGATCGCGTTTTCGGAGCCGGAACTCGCCGCCTTGGCCGACCGCGGCCGCGAGTCGGGCGAGATGACGGTTCGCCGCTACCGTGGCCTCGCGGCGGTCGATCCGGCGATGCTCCACGAGACCTGCGTGGCGACCGCCACGCGGCGAACGGCCCGAGTGTCGTCTGGGGATGTGGCGTCGATGATCGAGGTAATCGACGCACTTGAGCCCGAGGGGCAGGGGCCGGCGACGTAAACTTCCGTCATGATGACGCCCCCGTTTCCGAGGCCCGTGCTCATTGAGCGGCTGCTCGGTCCGGCGGCGTACCCGCATCCAACGGGCCGCATTCGGCTGGTGGAGACGCACATCTCGTGGGTGATCCTCACGGGGCCCTTCGCCTACAAGCTCAAGAAGCCGGTGTCGCTGGGGTTCGTCGATTACTCTACGGTTGATCGGCGACGGCGGTCGTGCGAGGGCGAGGTCCGCGTGAGCAGCCGGTTTGCGCCGGAGCTCTACGTGGCGGCCGTGCCAATCACCGGCAGCGGCGACGCGCCCCGCGTGAGCGGCGACGGCGAACCAGTCGAATGGGCGGTGAAGCTCGTGCAATTCGACGAGGGCGACCGGCTCGACGCCCGGTTCGAGGCCGGCCGACTGACCGCGGCTGACTGCCGAACACTGGGCGAGGCGATCGCGGCGATCGAGGCGTGCCTGCCGGTGGCCCGCGAGGGGGAGCCATGGGGCACGGCCGACTCGGTGTGCGAGGCAGTGGCAGTCAACCTCGCTGCCCTCCGCACGCACCTGCCGCAGGCCGCGGACCGCGCCGACCGCCTCGACGACTGGCTGCGATGCCGGCTCCTTGCCGCGACTCCGCTGCTCGCCGCGCGGCAGGCAGCGGGCCGCATTCGCGAGTGCCATGGCGACCTACACCTCGCCAACATCGTGCTCCACGACGGTCGGATGACGCCATTCGACGCGATCGAGTTCAGCGACAACCTGCGATGGATCGACGTGGCCAACGACGTGGCCTTCTTGACAATGGACCTCAAGTCACGGGGCCGCGCCGACCTGGCGGCAGAGGTGCTCAGTAGCTGGGTTGAGGCCGCCGCCGATCACCAGTCGATCGCCGTGATGCCCGTCTACGAGGCCTACCGGGCGGTCGTGCGGGCGTCGATCGCCGCGATCCGCGCGGGGCAGGGGGACGCCACGTCGCGGGACGAGGCCTTGCGTTATGTCGACCTCGCTGAGCGGCTCGCGGTCGGCCGGCGGCCGGTGATGGTGGTGACCAGCGGCGCATCGGGCAGCGGCAAGTCGTCGGTGGCGGCGGAGTTGGTGGGACCGCTCGCCGCCGTGCGGATTCGCAGCGACGTGGAAAGGAAGCGGCTCGCCGGGATGCGGCCCACGGAGCGGCCTGCAAACCAGGCGGTGATGGCGGAGGTGTATGCGGAGGCGGTCACGCGTCGGGTCTACGAGCGGCTCGCGGGACTGGCCGGAACCGTGCTCGACGCCGGATGCAATGTGGTGGTCGATGCGGCCTGCACCAAGCGGTGGCAGCGAGACCTCCTCGCGGGAATTGCCGGTGACCGCGGGATGCCAGTCATCTGGGTGGCGTTTGACCTGCCGGCAAGCGCGCTTGTGGCTCGCGTGGCCGGGCGGCAGGCCCGAGGCGATGATCCCTCCGACGCCTCGGCTGAGATCGTGATGCGACAGATCTCTGACGTGGAACCGCTGACTGGTGAAGAAGTGCGGGGCGACGGCACGCTCGTTCGCGTGACCGCGGCCGACACCGACATCGGGCCCGAAGGCATCGCGAAGCGGGTGGTAGAGATGATCGGTTGATACGCCTTCAACGGGTCACACGTGACACGGAGGCATTCCTGCCGCTCTCGTAGCACAGGTTGTCAACCTGTGTGTCTTCCCGCTTCGCATCGCGCCCCTCGCTGCCCCCCCGTAGCACAGGTTTTCAACCTGTGTGCCTTCCTGGTTCGCCTTGGCTCGGGGCTGCCCATGCCCGTCGCCGGACGCTCGCTACGCCCCTCCAGGGCTTCGCTCGCTCGATGCTGCTCTCGCTTCGCCATCATGGCTTCGCTCGACCAGCAACGCCGGCTCCCGGGCACGGGCAGCCCCTCGCTGCCCACCGGAGCACGACTGCCTGCGATCATGATCCCCGGATCGGTGGGATGGTCGTGGCAGCGACGCCGGTATAGGCTCAACGCGTCGTTGTCGATCGAATTGCTTACGGAGTCAATCACATGTCGGGATCCCATGGTGCGTCGCGTCGCGGTTTTCTGTCGGGGTCGCTCTCCGGAGCGGTCGCCCTGACCGGAGGCTTCGTGCCCACGTTCGCCTGGACGACCACCGCCTTTGCCAATGCCGCCGCCAACGACCGTCCGCGGATCGGCTGCATCGGCACGGGCTCGATGGGCACGGGCGACGCGCAGGGCCACGCCCAGTTCGGCGACATCGTGGCGGTGTGTGACGTTGACAACCGCCACGCCGAGCGTTGCCGCAACGACGACAACTCCGGCAAGTGCAAGGCCGACGCCTATCGCGACTACCGCCACGTGCTCGACCGCGACGACATCGACGTCGTCAGCATCGTCACGCCGGACCACTGGCACGTGAAGATCGCCATCGAGGCCCTGCAGGCGGGCAAGCACGTGTTCTGCCAGAAGCCGCTCTCGCTGACGCTCGAGGAAAACCGGCTGGCCCGGGCCGCCGCGGAAAAGTTTCCGAAGCTCCAGTTCTTCATCGGCACGCAGCAGCGGAGCCAGAAAGATCAGTTCCTGCGGGCGGTGAACATGGTCCATAAGGGCCTGCTCGGCGACATCAAGAAGGTGACGGTCGGCATCAACGGCAGTCCGACGGGTGGCCCGTTCCCAGTCGCGCAGCCGCCGAAGGAACTCGACTGGGAGATGTGGCTCGGCCAGGCTCCGAAGGTGGATTACCGCGAGAAGCGGTGCCACTACGAGTTTCGTTGGTGGTACGAGTACTCCGGCGGCAAGTTCACCGACTGGGGCGCGCACCACGTTGACATCGCCCAGTGGGCGCTCAAGGAAGACGCCAAGGGCAAGGGCCCCACGAAGATCAACGGCACCGATGCCAAGCATCCCGTGCCCTTCAAGGACGGCTATCCCACGGTCGACGATTGCTACAACACGTCGGATGACTTCGCCGTGAACTGCACGTTCCCCAGCGGTGTCGAGATGGTGGTCACGAGCCGCGGCGACAACGGCATCCTCTTCGAGGGCACGAAGGGGCGGATTTTCGTGAACCGCGAGAAGGTGACGGGCAAGCCCGTCGAAGAGGGCTGGGACAAGGACAAGTTCACCGACGCGGACGTCATGGCTCTCTACAAGGGCAAGCCCTTCGAGGATCACAAGGCAAACTTCTACCGCTGCATCCGCGAAGGCGGCCTGCCGGTGTCGGACGTGTTCAGCCACGTGGTGGCCATGAACACCTGCCACCTCTCGGCCATCGCCGCGCGGCTCGGCCGGACGATCACGTGGGATCCGGCGGCGGAGAAGATCATCGGTGACGACCAAGCGGCGGCACTCGCGTCGCGCACGCCGCGGGTCGGCTACGAGATCCCGCGGGTGTAGCCCGGGTTCGCGATCCGGTGCTCCGCCGCACCTACCGGCAGCGCCTGGTGCGACTCGTTCGCCGTCGCCCCGACCCCGTGGTCTGGATGGTCCACGCGATCAAGTGTGCGATCCAGTGGCACCACCAAGCCATGGCCACGCGGATGGCGTCCGCTGCGGCCCGGCCGGTAAACACCCCCTGATACCGGATCACAAGGGGTCCGGAGGGTTTCCAAGGCCCAGGCCCTTTCCCGGTCCGATCAGGATATGGCTATTTGAACCGGTACATGGTACAGAATAGTGGTATGGCATACGCGCCCCGGACGCTCGAACCCGCCCTGGCTGCGTTCATTCGCAGTGGCGAGCGGCACAAGAACGTGCTCCTGGTCGAGGGCGCCCGGCAGGTCGGGAAAACCTGCCTCGTCGAGCATGCCGTCGCCGGATCGGGCAAGAAGGTATGCAGTGCCAACCTCGAACGCGACACGAGGCTCCGGTCGCTCATCGACGGTTGCCACGACTTCGCCGAGTTCGAGCAGGTGCTCGCCGATCGCCTGAAGTTCAGCTCCGGCCTTGACTCGCTCCTGTTCATCGACGAATCACAGGAGAGCCGTCAGCTTGGCCGATTCGTGCGGTTCATGAAGGAGGATTGGCGGGATGCCACCGTCATCCTCTCCGGCTCGACGCTGAGCCGCCTGTTTCGCGACGACGTCCGGTATCCGGTCGGCCGGGTTCAGCAGGTGGTCGTTTCTCCGTTCAGTTTTTCCGAGTATCTCGATGCCATCGGGGAAGGCACGCTGGCGGCGTTCGTACGCGGCAATGAATTGCCGGTGACACCTGCGAGGCATGAGCGTCTCCTGGAACTCTTCGACGGCTTTCTCACGACAGGCGGTCTGCCCGCTGCGGTGCTCGCGTATGCCGCGGGCCTCGATCACCGGGAGGTGCTCGCTCAGATCGCCGCTGATTACGAGCGAGACTTCATCCGTATTTTCGGCGAACGGGATGCCGACATCGTGACCGCCTGCTTCCGCAGCGTTGCCAACTTCGTCGGGAGTCCGTCGAAGAATACGACGGTGATTCCGTCGCCGTGCACGACGATCAATGCACGGATCAACTAAGTGTTTGCGAGGCTGCAGGCCTGGCATCTGGTGCTGCGGTCCGATCAAAAAGGCCCGTCTCCCGACTCGAGCCATGCGTATCTGCCCAAGCGGTATCTGTTCGACACAGGACTGCTGCGGCATTTCCGCGAACTCGGCATGCCTTCGATCAGTGTGCTCAAAACGCGTACAGCGATGGCGCGGGGGCCGCTCGGCGGCGGACTGGAAAATCAGGTGGCGGTCGAACTCGCTCGAACCGGCTTCACGCTCTGTGGCTGGAAAAAAACGCCCTCCGGTGGAGAGATTGATTTTCTCCTCACTCGCAAGCGACAGCCCGTGCCGGTCGAGTGCAAGGCCTGCCTGTCGCTCGACGGCCGCTCCTTTCGCGGCATTGCCGAATACCTTCAGGAATACGATCAGCCGCTTGGCGTCATCGTCAGTTTCGCGCCGTACGGGATCACCGAGATCGCCTCATCGGGCTCCCGCCGCAAGCGCCGCGTCGTCATGCTCCCCGCTCCACTCCTGGAGCGGCTGGGGGCGATTGCTGAGGGATGAAGGGAAAGACGGTCAACGGCACCTCTGCAATCGTAGAAGCCGATGGCCGTAAGGCCTCGGGCAGATCACGCTGGGCGCGGCGTCTGGTGGCGGTTCGCCCCACGCCTCACGGCGTTGGGAAGGATCAGGGCTCTGTCCTGGCCGCGTCCCACGCCTCACGGCGTTGGGCTTGGACAGCAGTGTAGAAAGCCGACCGGCCGTAAGGCCGCGGGCGTCCCCGACGCAGAGGTTCGCGTTCAAGCCGACCGGCCGTAAGGCCGCGGGCGACCCAGCACGCTGGGGCTCGTGTTCAAGCTGACACGTCTGAGCGGTCAGCGGCGGGTGAGCAGCGCGAGTTCCGCGGTCAGGCCGGGGCCGAAGGCCATCGCCACGCACGGCCCCGCCGCATCGCCGCGGATCAGCCGCTCGAGGATAAAGAGAATCGTGGCGCTCGACATGTTGCCATGCTCCGCGAGCACCTCCCGCGAGATGGCAATCGCCTCAGGCGGCAGCGCGAGCGACTCCTCGACCGCGGCGAGCACCCGTGGGCCACCCGGATGAACGGCCCACGAGCCGACAGCCTCGAGCGACAGCCCCGCTTCGGTAAGGCCGGCGGCCACCGTGGCGGGGAGGTGCCGCCCCACGGTTCCGGGCACGGCGGCCGAGAGATTCATCTCGAATCCGTGATCGCCGATCGTCCAGCCCATTTCGTCGCGGGAGTCGGGCAGGACGCTCGACCACTGCCGCTCGAGCAGCCACGTGGCGCCACGCGTTCTGCGGCGCCGCGACGGATGGCACCCCACGAGGGCGGCGGCGCCGTCGGCGAAGATGCTGTTGGCGACGATCACGTCGCTCCGCGAGCCGTACTGAAAGTGGAGACTGCAGAGTTCGACGCAGACGACCAGTGGCACGCTCTCGGGCCGCGCGGCGACGAAGGCCTCCGCCACGCGGAGGGCGTTGAAGGCGCCGTGGCAGCCCATGAAGCCCACGTGCGTGCGGGCCACGGATGCGGGCAGTCCGAGCCGGCTGACGAGTTCGAGATCGACGCCCGGATTTGTAAACCCGGTGCACGAGCAGGTGACGAGGTGGGTCACCTCACTGAAGTCGATTCCGGCGTCGGCCAGGGCACGGGCAGCGGCGGCGATCGCGAGCGGCCCCGCCTCGGCGGCGTAGCGGTCCATTCGTACCTTCGTGGACGGGCCGTCGGGCTCCGCGAGCGAGGCGGGCGCGAAAAATGTCTGCGCATAGCTCGCCGTACCGGGATCATCGAGGAGTACGGAGCCGCGGGAGCGGATTCGCGTCTGCCGGTAGATGGCCGCGACGACGCGGTCGTGGCCGGTCTCCCCTTCGGCGAACGTCGTGGCGAGTTCCGCGGCGTCGCGCTGGGCGATCCGCCGTTCGGGAGTGGCCGTGCCGATGCCGAGGATCGCGAGGCTCATCGGCCGCCTCCGATCGATCCGGCGCCGATGACGGCCGGCACGAGCCGCCGTGCCGCCCACGGGGCGATTCGTGCCGCCTGCACGGCGGCCATCACGACTCCCGGCCTCCGTAGAGCAAGCGCCACCCCTCGGCAGCGGGCGTGGACCGCCGCGATCTGGCGGTGATGAGCGGCGCGGTACTGGGCCGCCGCGTCGGCAGCCGGCCGCAGTGGGTCGCTGACGTCGAGTTGGTCAGCGAGCAGCGCCTCGGCCACGAGCCGACCGCTCGCCAGCGCCCAGCCGATGCCTTCGCCGGTGAATGGCTCGACGTAGCCGGCGGCGTCACCGCAGCGGAGGATCTGCCCCGTCGGCCCGGAAACGAGCGGCGCGCGGCGAGTGAGTGGCGGGGTGGCGCGGAATGCGGCGGCGGCAATCGCGGCGGTTGTCGGCATCGGGAGGGACGAGCGGCCGACCGCCTCCGCGACGATCGCCGCCACCACCCGGCCCGGATCGGCATGTCGGCCGAGCGATTCGCGGCTCACCGCGGCGGCGATGTCGACACGGCCGTCTTCGAGCCGGACGGCACCGCAGTATCCCTCGCGGCCGACCGCCATCACGAGTTCGCCAAAGGGGAGGTCGGCTGCATCGGCCGGCAGTGTGGCGCCCAGGCCAATGCGGTTGTCGGCGGCGACGTGGCGAGCGTCCTCCGGGGCATGCGCGACGGAGGCGTTGTCCAGTGCGGCGACTCGCACATGGTCGGCGAGGCCGGTCGCCAGCACGATGCGATCGGCCGCGATGACGTGCGATGTCATCGCGGCGTTGGCTGGCGATCGCACCGAGACCGCGGCGGTTACCTCTTTCGAACCTGCCGCGTCGTCGTCGATGCCTGTCACATGCGCCTGCGGCAGCCAGTGGCAGCCCGCCGCGATCGCCGCGGCGACGAGGCCCGCGTCGAGGATCTCCCGCGACACGACCCCACCGCCGGGCAGTGGCAGCACGGCTGACCGACCGCCGTGCACCACGCACACCGACTTCAGCGGGACAGCTTCGAAAGGGAGCACGGAGTCGTCGTCCATGCCACAGTCGAGTAACTGGAGTTCGTGAACCGCCGCGACTGAGAGGCAGCACCCACAGACCTTCCACCGTGGCATGCCGCCGCGATCGATCAGCAGCACCCGAGCGCCGCCCGCGGCGAGTCGCAGGGCGGCGGCAGCGCCAGCCGGGCCTCCGCCGATCACGAGCACCTGCCAGCGGGTGCGCGCCGCGTCGGTCGCCGTGATCGTGGCAGCGATGGGTGCGGTTGTGCGTGTGGCACGGGGCGTCATGACGGGCTCTCCCTGAGGCCGCGGCGCCACTCGATCAGCACCCGCTCCGGCCAGGCGCGGCGAATCACCGCGCCGTGGAGCCCTGCCGCGGTGCAGAGCCCGCGGTATTCATCCGGCGTCCGCGCGGCCCGTACCGAGAGCGGTCCGTCTACGCGTGCGATCCGCGATGACGAAAGGAACGTGGTGCCGACCACCGCCAGGGTCAGGCCGACGCGGCTGCGAATGAGGTCCGACACAACAACACCGCATCGCGACGCGGTGGCCATGCTCCCGAGCAGTTTTGTTGCTGTCGTGTCGTCAAGGTGGTGAAGAAAGAGGGAACTGACAGCCACCTCGCAGGGCGGGCAGCCGTCGGTGAGCAGGTCTCGCACCTCGAACGTTGCGTCGATGCCGGAGCGGGCGGCAAGGGCGCGGGACTGCTCCACGGCCCGCGGGCTGATGTCCACGCCCACGACTCGCACCCCGCGGAGACCGCGGCGGTGCAGCCGTCGGGCGATGTCGACCGTCACGTCGCCGCCGCCGCAGGCCACGTCGACGACGATTGGATCGTCGGTGTGCGATGCGTCGGCCGCGAGGATCCGCTCTACCGACGCGGCGATCCCGCTGGCCGTCCGGGAAACGGCGTTGATTCTTGCGAGGGCGCGAAGTGCGTGAACATGGTCGGCCTCCGCGATCGCCGGATCGTCCATCAGTTCCGGCTGCCGCGACTGTGGGAGCGACCAGGGCATCCAGGGCACCGGCCGCGATGCGGCGAAGGGGGAGGGGAACTGAAGAAGCCCATTAAGTATAGGGGGAGATCAGCGGATGCGGGCGAGCGGCCCAACGGGCATGCCCAGGTAACCGGCCACCTGCGTCTGGTCGTTGCGTTGGACAGTTCCAAGAAAGACCAGCAGCCGGCGGCAGGATCGCCAGGAATGACCTGACGTATGCCTTCGTGCTGTTGCTCCGCACACGAACACGTATGGTATCCCTGGTGCCGACGCGGCATACAGTCCGGTTTTGCGGACACGAAGGGATGGCATTGCACACGCGATGATGCTGAAGGCATCGAAAGGCGAATCGGGCACGCGGCCACGGCCGCCGCTGTCGCGGCTGTTCGTGCTCAGCGTCGTGACCGCTGCGGCGCTCCTGGCGGCCGCGCCCGTGATCGTGATGTCGGCGATCAGCATTCTCGGTGTTGAATCCACCACCCCGATCGAGTGGGTGCCCGAGTCATTCGCCCCGCGAGTGGCCTACGACC
>Ga0194055_10002675_pt1 | contig 14033 bp, 12 predicted proteins | sample SepL449m_MetaG_FD_155482 | JGI IMG/M metagenome (GOLD analysis project Ga0194055, IMG submission 155482) | Anoxic zone freshwater microbial communities from boreal shield lake in IISD Experimental Lakes Area, Ontario, Canada - Sep2016-L442-9m | ecosystem: Environmental > Aquatic > Freshwater >... | reverse complement strand
CCACTGATATGAAGCAGCGTCGGCTCGGAGCTGCCCACGCCCTCTCGCTGGACGTTCGTCTCGGCCCTCCAGGCCTCGACTCTCTGCATGTCCGCTGCGCTTCGCCATCCTGGCTACGCTTGCTTCCATAGCCCGCTCGAGGGCATGGGCAGCCCCTCGCTGTCTTCCTTCTGGCACAGGTTGGCAACCTGTGCGACGTGAGGCGGTTGAGTGACCAGGCACACGTCGTAGGTGCGGGTTGGCAACCTGCACCAGCACAACGCGGAGTCTGATGCGATGGGCATGCCAACGCTGAACCGTCTCAGAGCAGCACGACCCGCTCGGCGTCGGGCGTTGAAGCCTTCACGCTCCCAAGCCGGAAGCTTTCATGGCCCAGGTCGGCCAACTGCTTCTGGATGCTGTCGGCGAAGTGGGGCGACACGACGAGCACCATCCCGATGCCCATGTTGAAGACCCGCTCCATCTCGTCGGCCGCGATCCCGCCGAGCGACTGCACCCAGGGAAACACCGGCGGCACCTTCCACGAACCTCGCTCAAGTACCACCTGCACCGTCTCGGGCACGATCCGGGCGAGATTTTCCACCAGACCGCCGCCTGTGATGTGGGCGATGCCGTGGACGACCTGCTTGACGCGGTAGTGGCCCAGGACGGCCTTGACGGGCTTCGCATAGAGTCGCGTGGGTGTGAGCAGGGCTTCGCCCACCGTGCGACCATCGAGGGCCGGCACGACGTCGGTCACCGAGAGCCCGCCGATCTCGAACACCGCCTTCCGCACGAGGCTGTAGCCGTTGGAATGAAATCCGCTCGAGGCGATGCCGATCGCCACGTCGCCAGGCTGGATCTGGCGGCCATCGACGAGTCGCTTCCGCTCCACCACGCCCACGCAGAAGCCCGCAAGGTCGTATTCGCCGGGGTGATACATGTCGGGCAGGATCGCCGTCTCGCCGCCGACGAGAGCGCACTCGCACTCCACACAGGCGTCGGCGATACCGCGGACGATTTGTTCGAGGAGTGTCGGATCGTCTTTCGCGAGGGCTACGTAGTCGAGGAAGAAGAGCGGCTCCGCGCCGGTGCAGAGGGCGTCGTTGACGCTCATCGCCACGAGGTCGATCCCGACCGTGTGGTGCACGCCGGTGTCAACGGCCACCTTCAGTTTCGTGCCCACCCCGTCAGTGCAGGAGACGAGGAGCGGATCCTCGTAGCCGCGGGCGAAGAGTCCCTTGAAGTCGAGGGCGAAGAGAGCGGCAAATCCCCCCTCCTGGCTCATCACCCGGGGGCACTGCGTCCGCCGCATGTGCGCGGGGAGCCTCGCCATCCCCTCGCGGTAGAGTTCGAGGTTCACGCCGGCGCTGGAATAGGTCGCTCCGCTCACGCCGGTATCATCGCCGCCGCCGGGGGCGTCGCAAGGCCCGGTGGTATCATTCGTAGATGCCGCCGCGGAAGCCACCAGCCCGAAAACGGACCACCTCCCGTAAGCCCCTGCCACCGCTGCAGTTCACGCAACCGCTCCCCTACGGGGCGATCCTCCGCGACGGCGGTGTGCAGTTCGTGGTCTATAGCCGCTCGGCCACCGGTCTGCGGATCCTGTTCTACGGTGCGGCGGGCGACGCCACGCCGGCGGAGACGATCGACCTCGATCCTTCCCGCGATCGCTGGGGCGACATCTGGAGCGTGTTCGTGCCTGGCCTCGGGGCGGGCACGCTGTATCACTTCCAGGCGGACGGCCCCTTCGACCCGGAGCGGGGGCAACGCTTTGACGGCCGGGCCCGGCTGATCGACCCCTATGCCAAGGCGCTCGCCGGGGAGTTCGTCTTCGACGAAGACGGTCTGCTTGTGCCCCCGCGGTGCGTGGTGATCGACGACGCCTTCGACTGGCAGGGCGACCGCCATCTCCGCCGTGGTCTCTCCGACACCGTCATCTACGAAATGCACGTTCGTGGGTTTACCGCGAGCCCGACGAGCGGCGTCGAGAATCCGGGCACCTATCTCGGCGTCATCGAGAAGATTCCGTACCTCAAGTCGCTAGGGGTGACGGCGGTCGAACTCATGCCCGTGCACGAGTTCGCCGCCGCCATGCCAACGGCCGGCGGGGTCGTGCGGCCAAACTACTGGGGCTACGACCCGTTGGCCTTCTTCGCCCCGCACCGCGGCTACGCCGCCGATCCCGCGCCAGGGGCGCAGGTCCGCGAGTTCAAGGAGATGGTCCGGGCGCTCCACGCCGCGGGCATCGAGGTGATCCTCGACGTGGTCTTCAACCACACCGCCGAGGGCAATCACCTCGGCCCCACGCTCTCCTTCAAGGGCTTGGAAAACCGCGTCTACTACATGCTGGGGGACGGCGGCTCCACCTACCGCAACTACACGGGCTGCGGCAACACGATCAACGGCAATCACCCGATCGTCCGCGAGTTGATCTTTCTTTGCCTGCGGAACTGGGTGCACAACTACCACGTGGATGGATTCCGCTTCGACCTGGCGAGCGTGCTGAGCCGCGACCGCAACGGTGACATTCAGCCGAATCCACCCGTGGTCGAGGTGATCACCGAGGATCCGGCGCTCGCCGACACCAAGATGATCGCCGAGGCCTGGGACGCTGCAGGCGCCTACCAGGTCGGGTCGTTCGCGCGGATGCGGTGGGCCGAGTGGAACGGCCGCTACCGCGACGACGTCCGCCGGTTCTGGCGGGGCGACTCGGCCCAGACCGGCCACCTCGCCACCCGGATCGCCGGTTCGAGCGACCTCTACGCCGAGCACGGCCGCCAGCCCTGCCACAGCATCAACTTCGTGACCTCGCACGACGGCTTCACGCTCTCCGACCTCGTGAGCTACCGCGAGAAGCACAACGAGGCCAACGGCGAGGGCAATCGCGACGGCGACAACAACAACTTTTCCGAGAACTACGGTGCCGAGGGGCCGTCGCGAAAGCCCGACATCGAGGCGGTGCGAGCGCGGCAGATTCGCAACATGCTCGCCACGCTGCTGCTCAGCCAGGGGGTGCCCATGCTGCTCTTCGGCGACGAGTGCCGACGGACGCAGCGGGGCAACAACAACGCCTGGTGCCAAGACAACGAAGTCTCGTGGCTCGATTGGAGCCTGGTAGAGTCGAACGCGGACCTGGTGCGATTCGTGCGCGAACTCGTCCGCTTCCGTCTCGGGACTCCCACGCTTCGTCGCCGGACGTTCCTCACCGGAGGCACGACCGGCGCGGGGAGCCTGCCCGATGTGGAGTGGTTTGGCGCCGGCGGCGAGCCAATCGACTGGCATGCGGCCGACGGCGGGATCGCCTGCTTCTTCGCCGCGCCGACGCGCGAACGGCTGGTGGCCGGCAACAACCTCGAGGCGGGCGGCATCGCGGGCGTGCCTCGGCACGTACTGATCGTCGCCCACGCGGGTTCGGAGCCGGCGTCGATCGTCCTCCCCCAGCCGGCGACCGTCCGGTCGCTGCCGTGGCGGATGTTCGTGCACACTGGGCAGGCCTCTCCGAACGACATTTTCGCCGATGGCCTCGGCCCGCTCGTCGACGTGACGAAGCCCCTCGAACTGCCGGGCCGATCGCTGGCCTGCCTCGTGGCGAGCCCGGCCGAGGCGTCCACCGGGGATGCGGCCGGGTAGGGCTCGGTTCCGCGAAACAGACCCCCGCGGGTAGGATGTCCTCCGTGCCGCCGCTGCGATCCCTGCCACCCCGAGGATGCCATACCGATGGTCCGCCTGCTCGTCAGTCTTGCCTCCGTGATGCTTCTGGCTGGTGTGATTGGATGTGACTCGGCGCCCCCGCCCGCCGCCACCGTCCGCCCGCCGGCTGCCGCGGCCCAGGTCGCCGACGATCACGCGGATCACGGTCATGCCGATCACGATCACGATCACGACGCGCCCACGTCGTTTGCCGACGGCGTCGCGAAACTCAAGGCGCTCGGCGAGGACCTGGCCGAGAAGCTGGCCAGCAATGCCGGCGAGGCGGCCGACGACGCCGTCCACGACATCGGCCATCTGCTCGAGGCCGTCCGCGAGCATGCGACAAAGGCGGGGCTCACCGATGCCGCTACCAAGGCGCTCGATGAGCTGGAGGAGTGCTTCGGCAAGGTCGACGAGGCATTCCACTCGGCGGAAGAAAACGCTGACCCCAAGAAGGTGTTGGAGTCGGTGAAGGAGCGGCTTGATGCCGCATTCAAGGCGCTTACGGAGGTGAAGTGATGAGGTCGGCTTTCAGTCGTGCGGTGGTCACTGGTCTTGCCCTGGTGGTTGGTGTCTTTGCGACGGCCGCAATGGCGGAAATCGACACGGCCGCCATCCGTGGCTCGGTGGTCTTGGCCGAGGAGCCGACGGGCGCCGTCTCGATCGCCGACGCGAAGGCGAAGCTGACCACGACGCCGCAGGCCGTCGTGGTGGCGGGGCGGATCGGGGGCCGGGGCACCTCACCCTTCGGGAAGAACGAGGCCACGTTCTCGATGCTCGAGATCCCGACGGACGATCATGCCGCGAAGCCTGGCCACAAGCCCGACGACTGCCCGTTCTGCAAGAAGCGGGCGGCCAACTCACCAATCGCAGCTGTGAGCTTCGCGGGCGCCGATGGCAAGGTGATACCGCTCGACGCTCAGAAGCTCTTTGGCGTGGCCGAGGGGCAGGATGTCGTGGTGCGGGGCAGCGGGTTTTTCGACCCGAAACTCGGCATCCCCGTGATCCAGATCAACGCCGACGGGCTCTATGTCCGTGCGTCGAAGTGACGCCAATGCGAACGGCGTTCAAAGAGTGGGCGGCGATCTGCCGGGCGCTGGCGACGGGCCGGCAGGACGTGATTCTGCGAAAGGGCGGGATCGTGGAGGACGGCGGGGAGTTTCGGCCAGATCACGCCTCCTTTCTTCTGCTCCCGACATTCCTGCACCAGTCGCCCGACAGTCTGATCCCCGAGGCCCGCGACCTGCTCGTGGGGATCGACGACGACCGGCCGGCGGAGGGCACGGTCGTGTTCCGGCACGCGGCCACCGTCCGCGAGGCCCGGCGAGTGCTGAAGTTCGACGACCTCGCCGCCTACCGGGGTCGCCACGTCTGGTCCGACGAAGTGATCGCCGAGCGGTTTCACCGCTGGAAGGACGAACTGCACGTGCTCGTGGTGGACGTCGCCCCCCTGCCCTCGCCGATGAAACTCCCGTGGCACGAGTCCTACGGTGGCTGCCGCTCGTGGGTGGAACTGCAGGCCGCCGCATCCTGATCCCGTCCCAGCCCAACGCCGTGAGACGTGGGGTGCGGCCAGGACGGGGCCGAGATCGTTCCCAACGCCGTGAGGCGGTGGGTGCGGCCAGGAGAGACGCGGCGTCTTCTCGACCGCGCCCGAGGCCTTACGGCCTTCGGCTTCCACAGGCGGCCACCAGCTGCACGTCCCGGCCCGCGGCATGCCGCGTCGGCCGTGGACGATCGCGTCAGCGGACGACGCGGGCGCCGCCGCCCTTGATCTGCTTCTCCACCTCGGCGCGGGTGGCCATGGAGGTGTCGCCCGGAGTGGTGCTCGCCAAGGCGCCGTGGGCGGCGCCGTAGTCCACCGCCTTCTGCGGGCAGTTGAACTCCAGGAAGCCGAACGCCAAACCGCTCGCGAAACTGTCTCCGCCGCCGACGCGGTCGAGGATTTCGAGTTCGGGATACTTCCGGCTGTCGTAGAACTTCCCGTCGTGCCAGCAGATGGCGCTCCAGTCGTTCTTCGTGGCCGTGATCACCCGGCGGAGCGTGGTGGCCGCCACCTTGAAGTTCGGGAACTCCTTCACGGCCGTCTCGATCATGTTTCGGAAGGCGTCGGTCTCGATCTCGCTGATGGTGTGATCGACCCCCGCCACCTCGAAGCCCAGCGACGCCGTGAAATCCTCCTCGTTGCCGATCATCACGTCCACGTGCTTCGCGATCTCGCGATTCACCTCCCGGGCCTTCGGCTGGCCGCCGATGCTCTTCCAGAGGCTGGGTCGGTAGTTCAGGTCGTACGACACGATCGTGCCGTGCTTCTTCGCCGCCTTGACGGCCTCGATGGTGAGGGCCGCCGTCGTCTCCGAGAGGGCTGCGAAGATGCCGCCCGTATGGAACCAGCGGACCCCGAGTTTCCCGAAGAGGTGATCCCAGTCCACGTCGCCCGGCTTCATCTGGCTGGCGGCCGTGTTGCCCCGGTCGGGCACGCCCACCGCCCCGCGGATGCCGAAGCCCCGCTCGGTGAAATTGAGACCGTTCCTGACCGTGCGGCCGATGCCGTCGTCGGTCCGCCACTGGATGAAGTCGGTGCAGACGCCCCCCTGCATGATGAAGTCTTCGACGAGGTGGCCCACCTCGTTGTCCACAAAGGCGGTCACCACGGCCGTCTTCAGGCCAAAACACTTCCGCAGTCCGCGGGCGACGTTGTACTCGCCACCCCCCTCCCAGACGGTGAAGTGCCGGGCCGTGCGGACTCTCCCCTCGCCCGGGTCGAGCCGGAGCATGACCTCGCCGAGCGAGACCTCATCGAAGGCGCAGGAGTCTTTGGGCTTGATGGGGAGCGACATGGGTGGCCTTTCGTTGGGGGGTCGCGTGGTGTGGGAGCAGGTTGGCAACCTGCTCTACGTGATTCGTAGAACAGGTTGTCAACCTGTTCCGTGAACGGGATGTCAGGCAACTGGCAGGGCAGCGGGATCGAGCGGCTCGAGGCCCGCCTCGTGGGCAATCTCATTGAGCGCGTCGACCTCGGCCTTCGAGAACAGCAGGCCTCCGGCCTTGTCGCTCTTCTTCGCCGCGTCGGCCTCAATCTGCCCGGGAAGCATGCACTTCTCGTTTCCGTGGCCGAGGATGTCGGCGAGCACGGCCTTGACGTTGTCGGACTGTGAGCGGCCTTTCGCGAACGCGCCGCCGCTCATGGCCTCCGGGTGGATCACCTGGAAGAAGAACGCGCAGTTCTGCTTTTCGCCAGCCACGGGGGCCCGGCTGCGGAGTGTCGGCAGCGACCCGCCGATGAACCCGGCCACGATCTCGTTGATCAGCGACAGCCCGTAGCCCTTGTGGTCACCGAACGGGATCAGCGACACCGCCTTGTCCGGGTCGGTCGTCGGCTGGCCGTCCTTGTCGACCGCGGCGTTCGGCGGCAGCGGCTTGCCCTCACGCTTGAGCTGCTGAACGCGGCCCATCGCGATCACGGAGGTCGCCCAGTCGATCACGATCGGATAGCCGATCGCCTCGGTCGTGGGAAAACCCCAGGAGTGCGGATTCGTGCCAAGCGTGGGGAACACGCCCTTGAACGGCACCACCTCCGCCAGCGACGCCGTGCAGTTGGTGTAGGCGATGTAGCCCTTCTTCGCCGCCTCCATCACGTAGCCGCCGCCCCAGAGATAGTGGAAGGCGTTGTCGATCGACACCGTGCCGCAGCCGTAGGTGTCGGCGAGCTTCATGCAGGTGTCGATCGCCTCCCAGGCCACCGCCTGCCCGAGCTTCTTGTGCGCGTCCCAGGCCTCGGCCGCCTTGAACCGGCTCGGCAGACGCTTGATCGACGCCTTCGGCACACAGCCACCCGCTTTGGAGCCAAAAAGCTCGTCGAGGTGGAGGGCCTTGATTGCGTTGTGGGTGCGGATCCCGTGACGCGTCGCCGCGGTGGCAAGCTTGGCCGCATGCTCGGCCTCGGCGGCGTCGAAGCCGCGGTGGAGGTAGGCGGAGCGGACGATCGTTTCGTGGGCTTCAACCGGGACGACGTGGAAGGTTTCGGACATCGGTGGCAGGAGACTCCGTGAGTTCAGGCTTGTGGTGGGCGGACGCCGGGACGGTGCGAGTTCTCTCGCCAACGGCCGGGGCGGCCGACGCTCGGGATCCTCGCACCGATCCCGGCGTCCGCCGCAGCGTTCTTCAGACGACTTTCGTGACAGGGACTTCGGGGTTTACTTGGGCGAGCGGCTTCTCGCCGTGCATCGCCCGGATCAGGTTGGTGACGGCCGCCATCGCCTGGCGCTGCACGCTCTCGTGCGTGCGCGAGCCGACGTGGGGCGTGACCAGGCAATTCGGAAGCTTCGTGAGCGGGTGGTCGGCCGCAGGCGGTTCCTCATCGAGCACGTCGGTGCCATAGCCCCGCACTTTGCCGGAGGCGAGTGCTGCGGCCATGTCGGCCGTGTTGACGATCTCGCCACGGGCGCAGTTGAGGATGATCACGCCTGGCTTCATCGTCGCGATCGTCTCGGCCCGCACCATGTCGCGGGTCTCAGGCGTGAGGTTCGTGTGGAGCGAGAGGTAATCGGAGGCGGCGAAGATCTCGTTGCGCGTGGTGGCTCGCGGAATCCCGTGCTCCTTCGCGAAGGCCTCGTCCCAGTAGACGTCGTAGCCGATCGGCTTCATGCCAAAGGCCTTTGCCCGGATCGCCACTTCCTTGCCGATCCGACCCATGCCCACGATGCCGATCGTCTTGTCGAGCAGTTCGTGGCCGGTCTGTCGCTTCCACCCGCCACTCCGGACCGAATCCGTGTGGAACAGGAGGTTCTTCTCGAGGGCCAGCAGCAGCAGGAAGGTGTGCTCGGCGACGGTCGTGTGATTCACGCCAGGAGTGAAGAGCAGCGGGATGCCAAACTCCGTGCATGCCTTCACGTCGATCTTGTCGACACCGATGCCGTACTTCGAGAGCACCTTGAGCCGTGGCCGGGCTTTTTCGAGCACCGCCCGCGTGATCGCGTCGTCGCCGCAAATGAAGCCGTCAATGTCGCCCACGAGCGCGAGCGTGTCGGCCTCGGAGAGAGGACCGCGAGCCCGGATGATCTCCCAGCCCGTGGCGGCGAGCGCCTCGTGGTGAGGGCCGGGCGTGTCCTGGAAGGAGGTGGTGGTGACGAGGATTCTGGTCGGCATGGCAAAGTTCCCCGGGGTTTCGAGCCCGGAAGGTACCCCGCCGCCACGGAATCGACAATTCCTGAGTTCTGCCGTCGCGGTCCAATGGGTCGGGTCACGCCCGGTCCGCAGATGGGCCGAGCGGTCCGACGCTCCGCTCGGTGACGAACGCACGGAGCAGCGACGCATGCCGCCCGTTCCATTTCCAGAGGTGGCAGCCGCGGCGGTCGAGCGTGGCAGCTCCCGAACAGCCCTCGCGGTGCAGCCAGTAGGCCTCGCCCTCGCCGAGCGGATAGTCCGAGAACTCGGTCCATCGCTGCGCTGGGACCGCCATCTTGATCCAGTTCCAGACGTTCACGTGGTGAAGAAAGCCTTCGTCCGGTGAACGGATGCACCACAGGCGGTATTCGAGCTCCGTGACGGCTTCGACTCGGTCGCCAGCAAGTGTCGCCAGGTCGGGCACCGACGCCAGCATCTCCTCGACTGCCGCGATGCCCACCGCCGAGGTCGTGATCACGATGGCGGGATTCGGATCGGCGTCGGGCAGCATGCGCCGCGATTCCCGCACCGCATCGATCTCCGCAAGCCTTGTCGCAAGCGATGCTGCGATGATCGACCGCTCGGCAGCCGACTCGGCCGACGACACCACAGACGCGCGGAGCGGCTTCGAAAGCCGTCGGTCGTGCACGAAGTGCCGCAGCCCGTCGAGCCAGTTGCTGGCGTGTGTCATCGTGAGGATCGCCCGGGGCGGAAAAGCCGAACGGCGGGCCGGCGTGCCTCTTCGACATGCCGACCCGCCGTTGCAATGCTACCGTCGGGCTGCCGGTCCGCCCGCGGGCGGACGAGAGCGGCCCGGGAAGACTAGCGGCCGAAACGCTGGCGGAGCCACTCGTTCTTGCGGCGCTCGAGCTCGATGAGCTTGGCGATCGGGCCCTGCCGGGCGGCACCAATCTGCTGGCTGGAGTACTGGGCCTGCGAGGCCGAGGTACCGATGACGATGGTCGCGAGCACGGCGACGACGATGAGCATCCGATGCATGGGAGGAATCCTGAGATGGGGGAGGGACACGAGCAACCGCACGACGCGGTCCGACATGGACCGACCTCGTCGCACAGGTGAGGGATCGGCGGTGCGGCCCAGCCAAATGCACTTGGGTTTTGGCCCCCACTACGGCGGCTAAAACCGCCATCGAGAGAATTGACGGAGCGTTGGGAATGGGCGACACGACCCGTCCCAGAGACCTGTTGAGGGTGGACGAAATCCGTTTTTTTGCGGTCGCGAAATTTGACGCGTTGGGGATCGCGTGCACCCGCTGGGCCGGCTGGAGGGATCGCGTCAGGCTGAGGGCTTCTTGATCGGGGCCACCGCCAGTGGGTCGTCAGGCCACTTGTGCTTTGGATACCTGCGGCGGAGTTCTTTCTTCACCGTCGGATAGGTGTTCTTCCAGAAACTCGCCAGGTCGCTCGTGACCTGCTGCGGGCGGTGGTTTGGCCCCAGCAGATGAAGCACCAGCGGGATGCGTCCTCCCGCAATCCGTGGTGTTTCGGTGACGCCAAAGAGTTCCTGGATCCGCACCGCGAGGATCGGCGGGCCCGACGGCTCGTACTGCAGCTTGAACCGCTTTCCGTTGGGGAGGTCGAGGTGCGTGGGAGCGAGCCGGTCGATCTCGGTCAGCCGGTCGTAACCGACCGCCGCCTGGAGCCGCGAGAGCCAATCAGCGGCCCGCACTTCGTCGAGCGACCTCAGGCCCGAGCAGAGTTCCGGGAGCAGGCTCTTGAGCGCCGCATCGTCGATGGTTGGCAGCGCGAGGTCGGGCATCGTGGCGGCGAGCCAGCGGAGTCGGGCCAGGAACGCGCCCGCCGGGGAATCAACCGGAGGCATCACACGGTCAAACACGGCCGCAGCCTCGCGGGCGAGGAGTGCTGCCGCGGCAGCCTCGTCGCGGATTGCCGTCGGGGTCTCTTCGAGTGCCAGATCCATCCACGAGGTCCGCAGGCGTGCCTCCACCTGCCGCCGCGATGGATGAAAGAGCAACTCCTCGCCGGTCGTGAGGTTCGCCGTCGCGAGAGGTTCGAGATCGAGCCAGCTCCGCTCGACGGCGGAGGCTAGCCGGACGTCGGCCTCGCCGCTCGCATCATCGAGGTCGATCGCGAGGAAGAGAGGCTCGCCGCGGAGCCGCGAGGAGTCGAGCCTCACACCCCGACCACCAACCATGGCAGCGCGATCCTGCGTGCCCGGTCGGAGCTTTGCCAGGCGATCTGGAAAGGCCTCGAGCAGTGCGAGCATGAGCGCCGCCGCGGGGTCGGCGGCCCGCTCGGCAAGGGGCACGTCGACGAGATGGTAGAGCTGCTCGGCGACCCGAAGCACGTTGTGGGCGCCGCCCGGATGCGGCTCGAGGCTGGGGTCGCCGATCGGGATGCCGGCGCGAAAGGCCTGCAGGGCCGCCACGCGGTCGACGACGTCCGACCGTGTGCGGACGGTGTGGCGATCGCGGGGGCCGCCGCCACGCGGCGTGCGAAACGGATCCCGTTCGGACAGCAGTGCCGCCGCCACCGAGGCCTCGCGGAGGACGCCGTGCCGCGCCCCGGCGAGCAGCAGCCGGGCGAGCCGCGGATGCGCGGGCAGCCGCAGGAGAGCGTGGCCGGGCGGCGTGACCTCATCGCGGCCCGCGGCGGTTGTTGCCACGGCACCGAGGTGCGCGAGCAGGCTCCGGGCGGTGGCCATCGCCTCGGGCGGTGGCGGATCGAGCCATGGGAAGTCATTCGCCTCCCCGAGCGCCATGAGCTGCAGAAGCGGGCCGGCGAGGTCTCCGCGGACGGCTTCGGGCAGGTCGGCGGCTGGGCGATGCTGGTGCGCCGCCTCGTCCCAGAGTCGCCAGCAGATGCCAGGTGCCGTGCGGCCCGCCCGACCTGCCCGCTGGTCGGCCGAGGCCTGCGAGATCGGCACGAGCTCCAGTCGAGGGAGGCCGGTGGCGTGCGACACCACGCTCTGCCTCGCAAGACCCGAATCGATCACGGCCGTCACGCCCGGGATGGTGAGCGACGTCTCGGCGACGTTGGTCGAAAGGATCACCTTGCGGCGGCCAATGTCAGCCAGCACGCGGTCTTGCTGATCGGGGGGCAGGTCGCCGTAGAGGGGCAGCACGGCGATTCCCTGGCGGTCCAGCGCCGCTCCGATTTCCTGCTGGCAGCGGATGATCTCGCCGACACCGGGCAGAAACACGAGCACGTGGCCGTCGGTGCCGCGGACGGCCTCGGGCACCGTCGTCGCCACGCGTTCGACCAGGTCGCGGCGGTCGCCGTGCCTGAGATATCGCGTCTGCACGGGGAACACCCTGCCCTGCGCCGACACCACCGGGCAACCGCCGCCGTCAACGCCCAGGAGTGCCGCGACCGGAGCGGCGTCGAGCGTGGCGCTCATCACGACGATCCTCAGATCAGGTCGGAGCGTCTCCCGGAGTCTGACGAGCAGCCCGAGAATCAGATCCATCTCCAGTGATCGTTCGTGGAACTCGTCGAGCACGACTGCCCCGATCCCCTCGATGGTCATGTCGCCCACGAGGCGGCGAAGCATGATCCCGGTCGTTTCGACGACGAGCCTGGTGTCACGGCGCACGCACGACTCGAACCGCACCCGGTAGCCGACTTCACCACCCGGTTCGCCGCCGCGAAGATGCGCGATCTGCCGGGCGACCGCCCGGGCCGCGAGCCGACGGGGCTGGAGCAGGATGACCTGCGAGTTCGCTGGCAGATCATCGAGGATGGCCGCGGGCACGAGCATCGTCTTGCCCGACCCGGGCGGCGCGGTCACGACCACGGCGCCGGTTCGTGACGCCGCCACGGCCTCGGCGAGGACGGAAGCGACGGGAAGGTCGGCGGGCAGGCGGGTCATGCCCGCCATGGTACAAGCCAGGCGGCGGAAGGCGCGGGTGGGCTCCCGCAGGTTGCCGACCTGCGGCCATGTCCATCAGCGTCTACGCGTCGCCGCTGAGTTCGAACTTGTACTTTCCAGGATTCGGCACCGGATAGCGGCCCTCCTCGTCGGCCACGATCGGTGGAAACGATGCCATTGTCAGGTACTCCACGCCCCCGGTGAGGTCCTCTGGGCAGTCGAGCATTTCCTGGAACGTCACCGGCCGGCCGACGTGAGCCGAAAACCGCCCCATCGCCGTCACGAGGCTCGCCTCGGCGCCACGGACGGCCTCGTTGTAGGGCTGGTCGGCCACGATCGCCTCGATGAAGTGGTCCCACTCGCGGCGATACGGATTCGGCTCGGGCTGCTCGGCGGTCCAGAGGATGTTGTCCTTCGCGATCTGCTGCGACTTGTAGATCGTCGGCTTGGCCGGCGAGTGGCCGCTCGTCGAGATCGTGAACGCCCCCTTCGAGCCCTGCCCGTAGACGCCAAAGTGCTGCCGGCAGTTGTGCATCAGGCGGTTCTCGTAAAAGAACTTCGCACCGTCCTCAAACGTGTATTCAATGCTGTACACGTCGAAGTTCTGGTCGGTGATCTTCCCCTTGTAGTGCCGCCCCCCCACGGCGTCGGCCGTCACGGGCCACGCACCCTTCATCATGCAGACCTCGTCGATGTGGTGGATGCAGTAGTCGCTGAACACGCCACCACTGGCCCAGAGGAAGTTGTGAAACCGCTTGATCTGCCACATCAGCTCGCTCATCCCCTCGGGGCCTGGGGCAAGATCGAGGTTGTGAGGAGGCGTGTGGCTCCGGTAGCCGCGGAACGCGATCAGGTCGCCCGCCTCGCCCGCTCGCAGCCGCTCGAGGAGTTCCTGACGGCGATCGCAGTGGCGGCACATCAGGCCCACGGCCACCTTGAGCCGCTTGGCGTCGGCCTGCCCGGCCAGTTCGATGATCCGCCTGGTGCTCGGGCCGTCGATCGAGACCGGCTTCTCCATGAAGACGTGCACTCCCTTCTCGATCGCATGCCGGAAGTGAGCGGCGCGAAATGCCGGTGGCGTAGTGAGGAGCACGATCCCACCGGCGGGCAGCGAGTCGATGGCCTGCTTGTAGGCGTCGAAGCCGATGAACGTGCGGTCGTCGGGCACGTCGATCCGGTCTGGGAACTGCTCATCCAGCGATCGCTTCACCGACGCGATCCGCTCGGGGAAGACGTCGGCCATCGCCGTGAGTTTCACGCGGCCGCCGCGGGCATCGAAGGCGTCGACGATGGCGCTGCCCCCCCGGCCGCCACAGCCGACGAGCGCCGCGTGGATCTCATCG
>Ga0194055_10002674_pt1 | contig 14033 bp, 10 predicted proteins | sample SepL449m_MetaG_FD_155482 | JGI IMG/M metagenome (GOLD analysis project Ga0194055, IMG submission 155482) | Anoxic zone freshwater microbial communities from boreal shield lake in IISD Experimental Lakes Area, Ontario, Canada - Sep2016-L442-9m | ecosystem: Environmental > Aquatic > Freshwater >... | reverse complement strand
CTCCATTGACGGGGCGAATGTGACCTACGACCGGAGTATCGGGTGGCGGCGTAATATCGACTTTGGAAACAGCCGCTTTCAAGTTGGATTCGACTCGAAATACCGCAGGTTCCGCCGCTGGGAGCAGAACTGCGAATACATGAAACAGAAGAACCGCAACGCTTGATGGAACGATACGGAACCGCAAGCAGTCTACCGGCGAAAGATGCGAGTCCGGACTCCTCGACGTCGTTGCTGGCCGTTCCTTCGCAATCATTGATTGTTCCTGTTGTTTGAGTTGTTTCGAACCAACGCGTATCACGGCTTAAGGTCTGACCCCAAAGATCCGCACGACACCATCTTTACAGAGTACCGCGAATTCTCCCAGCTTACTGGTTCTTGTCACTGCGATGGCAGGGCTGGGGAGTGGGGATTCCCGCAATTGCTTGACAATCCCTTTTTCAAACGTGAATGCACGGCATTCTCGTTTGTCAGCGATGGCGAAAATCCCCGTTGGCAGGAATGTCCCCACCGGTGATACCATCTCCTCGGCAAATGGGGTGGGTTGATTATGCTGGATTGGCTCACAGATCATCACGCCACCTGACTGGGTCAAGGCCACGAGACAATCCAATCCTTCGGGGGACCAGTGAACGTTAGAAAATTATTCGTCGGCATGAACGAACAGCGATTCCGTGAGAAGTCACCTCGACTTGCCGCGATAATCTTGCCGCGGGAACTTTCCCCAATTCGTACCCAGCACCGTTGCGTGACTGATTTCACCGGTTACGCTTCACCGAAATGAATTGCGAATCAGGACTGCCGAAAGACAATTTTCATGAATGAGCCTGCCTCAACCACCGAACCTCGATTGCGAGTTCTCAGTTTCGAAAGTCGCCGCGCCGAAGAAATGCGAGGATTGATTGAGCGCCACGGGGCGATCCCGACCGTGGCACCATCAATGCGGGAAATCCCTCTGGAGGAAAATAAACAGGCGTTTGCATTTGGTGAACAGTTACTCGGCGGAAAGATCAACATTCTCGTGTTCATGACGGGGGTGGGGGCGACGGCTCTGATGGACATTCTTTCATCGCGATGGCCACAGGAAGAGTTTCTGGCTGCGATGGAGAAGTGCATTATCGTCGTCCGCGGTCCCAAGCCGACGACCGTGCTGCGAAATTGGAATCTGCGTATCGATCATCGTGCCCCAGAGCCCAACACCTGGCATGAACTGCTGGCAACGATAACGGCTGCGGTCGATCTGACGGGACAGACGATCGCTATCCAGGAATACGGAAAGCCCAGCGACGATTTCTATCTTGAACTGGAAAGCCTCGGCGCAAACGTACTTCCTGTTCCGGTCTATCGCTGGGATCTTCCAGTCGATACGGCACCGTTGCGGGCTGCCGTCGAACAGACGATCCTCGGTCAGTTTGACGTCATTCTGTTTACCAGTGCCCAGCAGTTCCATAATGTATTGGCGGTCGCAGAACAGTCCGGATCGACGGAGAAGTGGCTGCAGGCTGCGAATCGTTGCGTGGTGGCATCAATTGGGCCAACTGCGACAGAAACCCTGGTAGAAGGGGGCCTGAGTGTGGATTCGCAGCCAACACATCCTAAGATGGGGCCACTTGTTCGAGAATCCATTGAAGCGGCACCCGCCGTTCTCAAACGAAAATCCGGCATCTAGTCGCGGAATTCACGGACAGGGCTGCATTAGCTGATCGCTCAACCAGTGAGTTAAACTTTGACGGATCGAATTCAACAATTTCTTGCATGGTACCTGGGCCTGGTACGACCGGCTCCCGGCGAAGGAACGCAGTGGCGACTCGATTGGCGGTCTCCCGCTCCTTCGTGGGTAATCGCAATCATTTGCGTGATCCTGCTGGTCGGTGTCACCTGGATTTATCGTCGCGACGGTGAATCCCTGAAGACACGCCAGCGATTGACCCTGACAGCCTTGCGACTGCTCGTTTTTGCGGTGATCGCAGCTATGCTGACGGAACTGAGCCTGACTGTCGAACGGACTGGATTGCCAACAATTGCGGTGATGATCGATACGTCTGCCAGTATGTCGCTGCAGGATCAGTACGCGAACGGGACCGCAGCGGCGAATCTTTCGAAGGCAATCACTCTGTTACCCGGTCGAGATGCCAATCGTCTGGCGCTGACCCAGGAACTGCTGACTCGCAATAACGGACAATTGCTGAAGGATCTGCAGCGACGTCATCAGATTCGACTTTACCGGTTCGCGGATTCAGCCACCCAACTTGCTTCAGGGAATCTCGAAGAAAGCCCTCAAGTTACGATGGAAGTCGTGCCTGAATCCGGTGCACCTGTTTCGGAAGAAAAACGTGCGAATCGGTTCGAGTCCGCGTTGAAAGAGATTATTGGGCTGAAGCCCGATGGCGAGCAGACTCGACCGGGTGCCGCGGTGAAGAAAGTGGTCAGCGATTTGCGGGGGACACCACCTGCGGCATTGATCCTCTTTACTGACGCAGTCGCCAGCGTCTCTGATGCCGACAAGCTTTCCGCCGTCGCGGAATTCTTCCGCCGCAAAGGGGTTCAATTGCACCTGGTGGGCCTCGGCAGTGATGAGGCGTCCAAGGACCTGTTGATCTATGACACGCTGGTCGACGAAGTCGCGTTCGTGGGTGACCCGATGTCGTTTACGGCGAAGATCAAAAGTTTCGGGTATGAAGGGAAGAAGCTTCTGTTGCGATTGCGACGTGACGGTGAAGAGGCCGTGCTGGCTTCTCAGGAAGTGAAAGCTCCGGCAGATGGCCAGCCACTGAAAGTGGATCTTTCGTATACATCGAGCAAGCCAGGGGAACTGGATCTGGCACTGGAAATTGTCCCGCTGTCCGACGAAACGAATCGACAGAACAATCTGGAAGTACGCCATGTCAGCGTACGCGAGGAAAAAATTCGCGTTCTCCTGGTCGATGGTCCACCGCGTTACGAATTCCGCTACCTGAAGCAATTGTTCGAACGTGACAAATCGACCGAACTCAGCACACTCCTGCAGGACGCAGACGTGGAGTATTCTCAGGAAGACAAGACCGCACTGGAACACTTTCCAGTCCGAAAGGAAGACCTCGCGAAGTACGATGTCATCGTTTTCGGAGATGCAACGCCCGCGACATTGGGAGCGTCGGTCCAGGAGAACATTCGTGACTTCGTCCGTGAAAAAGGGGGAAGTGTCGTCTTTATCGCAGGGGCTCAATCAAATCCGGTATCATTCAGTGGAACTCCCCTCGCTACCCTGCTTCCGTTCGAGCCAGGCAACATCAAGGTCTCAGCCGAGTCGGCATCGTATGACAGTTTCCATCCCAGCCTGACACTTGAAGGTCAGAAGGGAAACAGTATGTTTCGCCTGGGAGATAGCGAAGCAGACAGCCTGCGCATCTGGAACGGGTTGCCGAGCTTGTATTGGTTCATAGAAATTCCCAAGACGAAACCAGGAGTCCGCGTTTTTGCAGAACATCCATTGAAGTCTGGCACCAATGGTAAATTGCCAATCATCATGATGCAGCAAGTAGGTGCCGGGAAAGTGCTTTACCACGCGACAGACGAATCCTGGCGCTGGCGATTTCGACGAGGAGATCTCTACTTTGGTCGTTACTGGATTCAGGCAATTCGATACCTGAGCCGTGGCCGTTTGATTGGTAAAGATCGAACCGCAGAATTGAGTACTGATCAACTGGTCTATCAGCGCGGGCAGGGGGTTACCTTGCGAGTTCGTTTTGTCGATGACAAGTTTATTCCATCGGATCCAAACGGAGTCACGCTGACAGTTGAACGCAAGGGCGAAGGACGTCAATCTGTCAAACTGACTCGACTGCGCGAAGCTCCCTCAATTTTTGAAGGGCAACTGAGCCGCTTGACAGATGGCAGTTATCACGCGTGGATCTCACAACCGGCATTCAACGAAGCACCTCCGTCAACCGACTTTCGTGTCGAAGCTCCATTACTTGAGTTGCAGCGGCGCAGCATGGACAAATTGGACATGCAGCAAGCGGCCAAGCAATCCAATGGCAAGTTTTATTCTCTGGATGACATAGAATCGCTTCCGTCGGAAATCCCACTGGGGACCCCGATTCCATTGCAAACTGACAATCCAATTCCGCTCTGGAATCGCTGGGAAGTCCTGTCGCTGTTCGCGCTTCTATTGACCGCAGAATGGATGCTGCGAAAGCAATGGAAATTGGTTTAGGCCCCCTGTCGGGGTTTCGTTTTGAAGATCGTAGATGGAAGGGACTCTTCGGGCTTCGGTCCCGAAGCTTGTCAGGTAAGAAGCGAGAAGGCGCACACGCCGTTGGACATCTATCGTTTCGGCAACTTTACGGCAACCAGACTGCCCGCGGCATTGCGAGCATAGACGTGACCATTCAGAAGAACGGGTACGGTCCAACAGCGACCATTCAGCAGACGCGAGCGAGTCAGCTCGTCATAACCTTTGGACGTGGCCTGTGCGACCACCAGTGTTCCTGTTTCGCTGAGAATCACCAGTTTCTTGCCTGCAATCATCAGCGACCCACATCCAAATCCTGCCTTTTTCCAGGCAACTTCGCCGGTCGCAAAATCCATGCAGGTCAGTTGCACAACCCGGCCGAGATTCGAATTGCCGTCGAATCCATACAGGTACCCGTCCAAGAGAATGCTATTGTTGAAGTGGTTTCGCATTCCTTTGTTGGTGTAGATTTCCTTGAGCGACTTGCCATCGAATTCAAACAATCCACATCCGACCTGATAGGCGGAAGAAATGTAAATCCGGTTTTCGTGCACTATCGGCGTTGTTGAATTGGTTCGAAACGGAGAGGGCCATTCGCGGAAAGCAACTTCTTCGCCCGTCTGCAGACGAACAACACGTAGCCCCTCGCAATCAAGTGTGACAACGAATTTCTGTTTCTGGAATTCCATCAGGGCCGCCGATCCATACCCCGCTTCATGACGCTCGGTCTGCCACTGCTTTTCTCCTGTCAACTTGTTGTACGACACTACTCGCCCTGCTTCGAGCAGCAGTTGTTGGCCCACGATCACGGGCGAACTGGAAAAGCCCCATTCGGGGGTCGGGACTTCCAAATCCGACTTCAGCTGCTTTTCCCAGCGAATTTTCCCTGTCTTGGCATCAAGGCAGTAGAGTTGCCCCTCCTTTCCCAGTGTATAGACCAGGTCACCGTCAAGAGTCGGCGTCGCCCCAGGTCCACCTTCGTGCAGGTTGGCATTCAATTCACCTGGATAGTGATGACTCCAGATTGGCAGCCCCGTCTCTGCAGACAGGCACCAAACAGATTCCTCGCCTTCAACATGACCCATCGAGTACAATCGGCCGTCAGAGATTGCGATCGAACTGAAGCCAATGCCAATTTTTCTGGTCCAGCGAACAGGCAGTCCTTCGTCCGGCCAGACTGTCGACCAATCGGCCTCAACCGAAACACCATCGCGATTTGGACCCATCCAATTCGGCCACGCCGGAGTTTGTGCGGCGGCCGATTGAATCAGGAACCCGCCCCATAGGGCGAGACTCAACCGGACGATGCGGCAATTTAACCGGATGAGCTTCAGCACGTATTTGCTCCTGCCTGCGGATTTGACTGGACGTTGATGACAGATCGCTATCAAAAGAAGTATTCTGATGATCTGCAGAATGCCATGCAATGTCGTCGTAACGCAACATTGCCAAGGATGTTGATATTGGTGGCCAGCAGTTCGCATGTGATTGCCTGAGTTCATGGAATCGGGATAAGATTCTCGATTCCATTCCCCACCTGGAGAGTTTCATGCGGACTTTGCTGCTACTGACATTGATTACGATTCCTTTTCGCTTCGTGATCGCTGCTGAAGATCCAGTTCCGCCGTTGGTGGATTCCCGTGAAAAACTGGTGCTATTTGACTTCGAAAGTGACTCCGATTTTACCGCTTGGCGTCACCTGGAACTTCCAAAAGCACCAGAACCACGGCCGCGAATCGAGCGAACGACTGAAAACGCGACATCAGGAAACGGCTCCCTTAAGGTGACGTTCGATGGAGGTGTCTGGCCAACTGTCATCTCGTCTAAGATTCCAGGTGACTGGTCTGAATGGCATACATTTCAAGCAGATGTCTTTGCATCGCGTCCCTGTGTGGTTGGCTTCTGTGTCATGCAGGAGGGAAGTACACGAGAACCCGGTTGGGATGGCGGAGTCAGTCGGTGGGCCAAGACTCAATTCTTACAACCTGGGCGCAACACGATCTCAGCGAACCTGCATCCCAATGAATGGAGCGCATTGCGAACAAAACTGGAAAATGGACGAGTTTTGGGGAAAGTCGTTAGTCTGGAATTCTTTGCGTACCGGCCGCACCCAGGAGAATCCCTCTTTGTAGATAACATTCGTGTTCTGAAGGCCAAAGTCCCTCCTGCAGAAGTGAACTCACCAAAGTTTCAGGTCCTCGGAACGGACCTGTCAGTCACAGGCGTTCAGGACCTGGGCAAGAAGCTCATCGAAAAGTGGGCCATGCCAGAGCCACAAACCGTTGAGCAGGTAGAAAGTCGTTTTCAGGCCGAATACGAGAACTTGAAGTCCAGCCACCCGCATGCGATCCTCGCTATCCTTCGCGATGGCGAAGCCGGACTCGATCGAACAAGACCCGATAAAACCTTTGCAGGCTGGCAGGATGCCTATTGGTCCAGCCATGGTCCGGATAGCTTGACCGTCGATCGCAGCACCAATTTCGGACTGGCGGCAACTCAAGAAATCTTCATGCGACACCGTAGTCCGCTGATGCGAGTTGATCTGTCGAGCATCCCAACTGGATCGAAAATCCTGGCGGCCAGACTACTCGTCGTTCGGGCCAGTGATCCCGCCAAAGAGCATACCCCACTTAAGCCTAACATGTGGGTAGCAGAAGCCTGCCGTCGTCCCTGGTCAGAAACTGAGGTCGACGCCTATCGGTACGCCGCCGACAAATACTGGAAAGCCATCGGCGGTATGTCGTGGGAGGGGGACGATCCCGATTTCTGGCCTGTCTACGTTGCACATGGTCCCAGCCAGCCAATCTGTTGCAGTTGGGATTTTGTGGAAGCAATTCGGTTCTGGACGGATGGCAAGCATGCGAATCACGGATTCATGCTCCACGGGGACTCAAAAGACTGGTTTCGAGCTTGGTTTCGCGAGGCGCCGATCCTCAAGAACCGACCGGCGGTCTTGGTCGTCTACGAACCACCCCGTTGAGGGTGGTATCGCCGTCGAATCGCCTCGCTATTTTTCATAGGCGAGCAATGACGAAATTGCTTTTTGGCCCCGTGAGTAGCTGCGCTCCTCATCACGTCTCGACAACATCGCCTGCAGGCAGACCATATCGCGTCAAGACATGCAATCGCCCTGCTTGATGTGTTTTTTGTTGCATATTCACACATCAGAGTGTATCTTAATACACCATTGAAAGCGCTTCGCGGCACAACTGGATCGACGCGCATCGCGGCACAGCAATTCTGGGCGTTGTGTGCATTCACACATGTGGTACGTTTCTTTACCGGACACCTCCAAACATATCCCCTGCAACATGGTGGCTTCTCGCGATTCTTACCTCCGTGTCCAAAGTCGGAGTTCCGCTGTTTCTGATGTTATCGGGAACAGTGAATCTGGGATCTCCATCCAAAAGTTTGATTGATCGCGCGTACGTGCGTCGCTTGCTGAGAATTCTCGTTCCATTCACCTTCTGGGCTCTGGTCTATATGAGCATAAAACCGAAGGGCGGGTTTCGTTGGATCACTTGGGCAGAAGCATCTGGGCTCTTGAGCGGCCAGGTTCATTACCACCTCTGGTTCATCTACTCACTCATCGGCCTCTACATTATCTCCCCGATTTTGAACGCGTTTGTCATCGCCATTGGCGAATATCAAAGCCTGCTGGTCGGAGGATTTCTGCTCGGATTGGCAGGACTGGAATGGTCGGTCGAAAATGCCTTCCCGTTTTGGTTCGATGCGAATCTGTTCAAGCCCGTCCCTGTGTATACCGGATATTACATACTTGGATACGGACTTCGCTCGGTGAAAGTTACTCTGCTGATTCGCGATTATGCCTTGGTGGTGTTTGTTGCCAGTACGGTAATTTCACTCGGGATTACCGACTACCTCAATCGCGAGGTGGCATCATTCGACAATCGTGGATTTCACAATTTGAACCCCGTAGTCATGGTGATGTCGATCGCGGCTTTTGCGATGCTGAAGCCCGTAGAGGAAATTCCAGGCAATTCCCACCCTTCAAGAATCATGCACATTTTCGCGTCGCTGGGACGCGGGAGTTTCGGTGTTTATCTATCACATGTCATGCTGCTCGAGGCTTCTTTCGACTACGGGTATTGGAGTAATCGACAGGTCCAGGAAGCCATACCCGTCGCTCTGCTGGTCCCTGTGGCGACAATTCTAATAACATTTGTATCGTGGCTAGGTACAACCAGATTGTCGAAGATCCCGTTTGTGCGACGATTGATTTAAAAAAACAGTCCTTGGCTTCGCGACTTAAAATCGTAAACTGCGACACGAGGAGAAAGCGTTGAATGGCCCCGAAATATCGCCTGGCATGGATTGACGCTGCCAAGGGTGTAGCGATCATGATGGTCGTGTGTATTCACACGAATGGAATATTCCAGAACCGACTGTCACCTTCAAACCCAACGGTCACCTGGTGGATTCTCAATCTCATCAACACAGCGTGCCGGGTTTGTGTACCACTATTCTTTATGCTCTCGGGTGCCGTCATTCTGGGTTCGCCGGAGCGATCCTTCCTCGATCGTGGTTATGTTCGTCGCATCTGGCGAACATTGGCCCCACTCCTTGTCTGGAGCCTTGTTTATCTGATCATCTATCGTATGTCCGCTCATCGAACACCGACTGTCAACGACGTCTTGGGAATTGCCGCCGGCAAGGCTCATCACCACTTGTGGTTTTTGTACTCGATTTCTGGACTGCTGATCGTTTCACCAATGCTGAATGCCTATGTCTGTGCGACAGGCCACCGTGGCGGATTGACTCTGGGGATTCTGTGGCTGACGGTTGTGGGAATCTCGTGGGTTCTGGAGCACGTATTTCAGTTCATGTTGGAACCAAATTTCACTCGATCCCTGCCGGTTTATACGGGGTATTTCGTCATCGGATACGCCCTCCGCGACTGCCCGGTCACGCGGAAAGTGAAATTCCTGTCTGCTATTGTCTATCTGGATGGACTGGTCGCCTGCGCACTGCTTGTGCGGTCCATCAACAGTCGCGCGAGCCAATTTGAAGGTCTGATTGGTGATTACGTCAACCCGCTCGTTATGATCATGTCGATCGCTATGTTTCTACTGTTTCGGCCACTGGAGTCTGCCGCTCCTGACGAACAACCCGGTCGATGCACAAGGTTTTTTGCGAGGCTTGGGGTGGTAAGTCTTGGGGTCTATACTTCCCACGTATTGATCCTGGACACTGTCGTTCGAGTCGCCCATAACGAGAATCGCCTCGGTCTTCGAACACTTCCGTATGTTGCCGTCGTGCCAATCCTGATGATCATTGTCATAGCACTTTCATGGGAATTTTCAGAAATTGCGAAACGAATCCCGATCTTGCGTCACGTCGTCTGACCGGATTGCCATAAGTCCATCCGGGACCTGATGGCGACGAGATCAATCTCTTTTGGCAACGTTCAATCCAGCGGAGAAACTCTGATTGCCTGTCGTGGCAAATCACGTTGTGAAACCCATTGACCGTTGAAGCCGGTCGCGTTGAGGTCCAGGCAATTAGTGAGCGTCCTGTTCGACAAGTGTAGTGACAGCTTGCGGAGACGTTTCGTTAATGGATGTGTCCTTCTGCATCGTGTCATCAGCAGGTGGCAACACAAAAATCTCGTTGAATTCAGACATCTGCTCTGCACGAAAACCGTGGTGCCGGAGTAATTCGAGGACCGCCAGAAAGATACCAATGATCTTGCTGCGAAGGTTCGTTCCTTCGAAAAACTCAGAAAACGGAACGCGTCCAACTTCGCGAACGCGAACGCCAATCCGATCGATATAAACCGAAATTGGAGTATCGTCATAGCGAATACTGGACGACTCTTCGACGACCTTCTTGTGAAGGACGCGCGACAATGCGCTCACCAGGTCCCACAGTTCGACTTCTTTGATCGGGTCTTCTGCGTGGTCTTTCCCGGCACTTGGGCGCTCGTCACTCAATCGCGGGTAGCGCTCCTGCCACTCTGCCGCTCGCTGCTCCATCGCCAGCGCAGCGTCTTTATATCGCTTGTACTCCATCAACTGCTGGATCAGCTCATTGGATGGGTCGTCCGAAATTGGCAGTTCCTCAGGCGTTTCCTCGATCGTCCTGGGCAGCACCTGCCGACTCTTGATTTCGACCAGCGTACTGGCCATGACGACGAAGTCCCCAACGAGGTCCAGATCGAGGAATTCAAGAACCTCGAGAAACTGAAGAAATTGATGGGCGATTCTGGAGATCGGGAGCTGAACAATGTCAACTTCGTTCCGGCGAACGAGATACAGTAAGAGATCCAATGGACCAGAGAAGAGATCGAGATGAACGCGATAGTCTGCCATGACCAGAAACTTATGCCTTTCAGAGCGCTACTTGCTATCCATGGATTACTGACGGGACTTCCATGGGAACGGTTGGCATCGTCGCCCTGAATTGACTGGTGAAATTACCTGGTTCGTGCCTGTGGCTCTGCCGGTGCCGGGGGACCTGCCGGAAGCTCTGACGGAGCCTCAGTCGGTCCTTCTGCCGGTGCAGAAATGGAGTGGATTTCAGCCCCTTGAGGCAATCCTGGGTACAAGTCGGTTTTAGGATAGGGGACCGGTGAACCAAATTCTTCGGGATTCGTTTCCAGATACTCGGCTGGCTTACCAAAGCTCCGTTCCCAAGCCCGTTTCAGTGCATCTTCCTTCGCACATTCATCCCACTCAGCCTCTGCCAGATGGATTCCATCGATTTCGAGCAACAGCCCGCGTCGCCAGTGGAATTCCGTAATCGCCTTGTTATACGCGATCAACGAATTGAAGTATGCAATTTCGGCTGCCGCACTGGACGCCTGGGCTCGCAGTACGAGGTCCAGAGTGACCCCTTGACGTCGTTCGTCCGTCGCGCCTGCTTCGTACATTGCCGTCGTTGCTTTGACGCGTGCCACCGCTGCAATCTTTCGGTCAAGCTGCGTCTTGGCAATCTTGTAGGCTGATTCAATCCGTTGCACGGCTTCAGCCAGATCGTGAGTGATATCCTGCTCTTGGGCGGCGAGACCAGCACGAGCCTTGATCAGTTGCAATTCCGTGTTGTGCAACTGCATCCGGGCCGCTCGCAACCCAATTGGCATGCTGAATTGCAACCCGGCCGTCCAACCTGTCAGGCTGGCATTTCCCAGCGTACTGTACATGCTCGGGTAGGGACCGGATGAGCTATTGGAAATCAGATTCGATCCAAACCCGTTCAACTGGTACGAAGAAACAAAGTTAAGTTGTGGGTTGGCGACGTTTTCGGCCGCTTTGCGCTGCAGTTCCAGACTCTTGATTTGCCATTTTTGGCGTCGAAGTTCGGCTCGCCGCGTGAGTGCGTCCAGGACGCTCGATTCCCACTGGGCGACGAATTCTGCCTCCATCGGATCATCCGCCGGGCGAATGATCTTCCCGTCATTCACAGGAAGCCCGAGAAGTTTTCGAAACTGATTCTCTGTGACAAATATTGTCGCGAGCGATGTTTCCACGCGAGATTGCGCATCGAAATAATTCTCGCGAGCCTGAGCTTCATCTGCAGCACTACCGCCACGGGCTCCGGCGTCCATCTTGGCTTTCACTTCGACCCACGATCGATGCACGCTCTCGCGATTGGCAACTTCCGCATCGAACTGGCGGTAAGCCAGATACAACTCCCAATACAGATCCTCTACATCCTTGACCATCTGTGTCACGGCGAGTTCGAAGTCGGCGACATCGATATCCGTATTGATACGGGCGATCGATACCCCCTGTGACACCCCAGTGATCGCGCCGAAACCCGCTCGCGGCGGACCTGCGATTCGCGTGAATTCTACCCCCGCACCCGCCCACAAGGGTTGGGTGAATACACCCTGAAGGGTACCGGTATAATTGGACGAGATCGGCGTAAACGGCGAGTTTGTGCTGAGGTAGTTCCAGTTATGATTGACCGCAAAGCTACCGCCCGTTGCCAGTGTTTTCGTCAACCCTGTTGTCACCGAACCGGTATCATTGTTGTTTACGAACGTCGAGAAACTGTTCTGAATGGTGGCGTTGTTGCCCCATTGTGTTGATGCGTTGAATTGCGCGTCGAAGTCAGCCAGTGCTGCTTCTACACCTCGGTTGCCGAACAGGAAGCCCGTTTCGCCCAACGCCGGGTCATAGATCGAAGGCATTTGCTGAGGATTGTTCAGCAGTTGCTGGCTGCTGGTACGCGTCCGAATCATCTTGTTGTTCTGCACGGCAGTATGAACCGCCTGCATCAATGTCATTTCCCAGATCTCGTCTTCGTTGGGCTCTTTGATGGTCCGTGGGCGCTGAGTGTACGCGACTTCCTGGGGAGTGGCTTGATCGACATTGGGGTACTCGACCTGCAGCATCTTGTCGCGATAGTGCGTCAGTTCGGCGTCACCGAAGTACGTCACTTCCTGTGCCGAGCGACAACCGACGGCACCGCACAACAGGATTGCATTGACCCAGCGAATTGATCGTCTCCATCGCATTGGACGGATCCCCCTGACAGCCGATAATTGCCCCACTCGTCAAATCAATAGTCCGCAAAGTTTCCCTCGCGGAGCCTGACTAATCGTCACAAGCCGCATGTCAGGCACATTGCGCATCGTCAGTATCGTCCGCAGATCCGGTAAACCTTCACGGATTCAGGGGTTTGATGGTCCGATCACTTAAGTTGGGGGGATTGAGACACACGTTTTGCCATCTGGGAACATTGGATTGCAGTTCTTCTGCACGATTGTTCCGCTATGATCACGAAACTGCGTTCGGCAGGAGTTGCCGCAGCGACCATTCGCGGCAACGTCCGGTCTTAACTGCGGGCGAGTTCCCTGCAGCGGATGAGTTCAACCAAATTTAGCCGTGACGCCGCAGTAGATGAGATTTGTAGCCAAACGAGAATTCGACGAGACGGGGTGACACGTGCCAGAAATTAACCATGACCTCTTGCAGCCTCATTCGATCTGGATGCATGCCGCACTCGATATGGCGCGACAGGCGTTCGAAGAGGGTGAGGTTCCGATTGGTGCCGTCATTGTCCATAACGACCGAATCATTGGCGCAGCAGGAAATCAGCGCGAGCAACTGAAAGATCCGACGGCACATGCCGAAATCATCGCGATTACGCAGGCGGCCGAATCACTGGGTTCGTGGCGGCTATTGGATTGCACACTTTACGCGACCTTGGAACCCTGCCCCATGTGCGCGGGGGCCATCGTGCAAGCTCGCATTCCCACAGTGGTTTACGGCACGATTGACGAAAAGGCAGGTGCCTGCCATACGCTCTATCAGATTACGAGCGACCCTCGCCTGAACCATCGCGCCACCGTGATTGGGGGTGTTTTACGTGACGAGTGCCGTGATATTCTGCGGGAATTCTTCGCAATCCAAAGATCCCTCGGGAAAAAATAGGTCGGAACAGCCGAGGAAAGTGTTGTATTCATCAGGATTTGTTATTTTGTATTACAATTCCGGACGTTAGAATTCCACAAGATCATTTTCTGACCGGTTCTGGAAATCTTCGCGGATGCGTTCGCATGGTGAAGGTGCTGTGAGGTTTTGTCCTGTCAAAATCAGCCGCACGATTGGTTCGGCAAAAATTTCGGGTGATGTTTTGGTGATGTCAGGGAGAGTATCATGCTTGACGAATCCCGGTACGACGACAGCGACCAATACGACGTCGATAAGCAATACGACGCCAGCAACTGGGACGGCGGGCTTCTTCTAGAAGAGGAACCGATTCTGTTGGAGCTGGCTGTCGACGACGACGGGATCGCGCCGGCGGATTCGTCGTGGATCGGCGGAATCGCCGGGGCTGGTCTGAGTATCGT